>Ga0207693_10002329_pt1 | contig 16500 bp, 15 predicted proteins | sample LARL81metaG_FD_184347 | JGI IMG/M metagenome (GOLD analysis project Ga0207693, IMG submission 184347) | Corn, switchgrass and miscanthus rhizosphere microbial communities from Kellogg Biological Station, Michigan, USA - LAR L8-1 metaG... | ecosystem: Host-associated > Plants > Roots >...
GAATCACTTCATAGAACCCGCTGGCTGCGTTCTGATAAAGATAGCTGCCGCTCAAGCGGACCCTTTGCCCGCAACGAAATTTATGCACCATATGGAGCTCCGCTCATGCGCACACCCGTTGCACAGTGATCCAGTCGTGGCCACAGGAGGGGCACAGCCACTGATCGTTAATGAACTCCTTACCGCGATGCCCGGAAGCCGCCGGCGCAATCGATGACGACATGTTGCAGACCGGACAACATGGACCGCGATTTTCGTTCTCGGGCTTCGGCGCTGGAGGAAGATTCGAACGCCGCTGCCACCGGCGATCAATCTCACGAGCGATGTCGATCGGATATGCCTGAGTCACGGTTGTGTTCCTTTGCAAGGCGGGAGCACAACCGGTCTCTCTGCCATAGGCGCCCGGATTTAAAGCCGATGATGTTCCTAAGATGGGTCACCCAGAACCAAATAGCCAGCTTTTTAAGCTGAACCTAGCTGGGATTTCCGATACTTGTGCAGCTGAATTGCCGGTAAAGGCGGGGTAAACTCCGTTTGCGACTTGCGGATGAAGCAATAATGGTATATGTGAAGGCAATCGAGTTTTCGGCCGAACGACTTGGCCTCGCCGCGACCTGCGCGCCTGACTGACGACCTTCTTCCAAAATCTCGAATTAACCGGCCGCGTTAGCGCGCGGCTTGATTTCACAGGTCTATGAAGGAAGGCTCCCATGACGGGAACAGTCAAGTGGTTTAACGGCCAAAAGGGTTTTGGATTCATTCAACCTGATGAAGGCGGCAATGACATCTTCGTGCACATCAGCGCGGTCGAACGCGCCGGGATGCACAGCCTCAATGAGGGGCAAAAGATCTCGTTCGAGGTTGTTGCCGATCGAAGGACAGGAAAGTCCGCGGCGGACAATCTGCGCTCCGCCTGACAGCGGTCCCGATAGGCTACCGCAGAGCCATAGCGCCTTGACCACGGATGTACTGGCAAGGTTGTGGTTCATGGGCCCCGCATCTGGTCACCAGTTGCGGGGCTCTTTAGCTTGCCCAGATCACGTGGTTCTAATTCAGCCTGGCGCTAACTCAGCATAGTGATCGATCGCTGCCGAGCAACTCGGCTTCGCGACAAATAGTAGCGCACCCACAATGGCGCAGTGAAAGCGGTTGGACTTGCGGACACAACGCCGTAAGCTGGTCACAATCGATACGCTATCGCAAAGCGTTCGCCCTTCACCTCAACTTGCTGAATCGGAACCCATCCGGGTGTCCGTGGCCTCGCTCCGAAACATGTCGGGCGAAAGGAAATAGCGTGCAATTACCTTCAATCTTGCAAGGCGAATCGCTCACGCGTCTGATGCAAGGCGCCGCTGTTGGCGCTGTCGCAACAATGGTGGTCGGCTTTTACTGGGGTGGCTGGTCGCTGCGCAGCACCGCCGACAAGCTCGCAAAAGAGCGCTCAGAAGTGGCGGTCGTGGCGGCGCTGGCACCGGTATGCGCAGAAAAGTTCAGCGCACTGCCCGACTCGGCGGCCAAGAAAGTCGCGCTGTCAAAGGCCGATTCATGGAAGCGGCGGGACGAATTTCCCAAGGAGTTCGTGACGCTTCCGGGCGAATCGTATCCGAGCTCCGCGCTTGTGGACGCGTGCTACACACTGTTGTTTCCGGCGAAGTCGGCCGGCCTCAAGTGAAATAGGCGTCGCTGACCGGAAATTCCGTGCTGCTCGGCGGGCGAGAGCCCTGCCTCAGGTCGCGTACGACTGAGGCATGACCTTGCCTGCTTGTCGGCCGTTGCCGGCTCGAGACGACACATTCTACGTTCGGGCATCGTCCGTCTGGTCGAAGACAACGATTACAGTTGCCACGCTTGCCCAGGCCGCAACGTGCGGAAGCGCTCTGTCGAAATTCCGGCAACCTTCAAGGCGTCGGCAAGCGCGACGAGCGGAGCATCGATCGGTTCATCGGTCAGCTGGAACGTGCCGTAATGGTGGGCGAGCGCAATCTCTGCGCCGCAATCGATCAATGCCTGCACCGACTCGGCCGGATTCATGTGCTGGTCGCCCATAAACCAACGCGGCTCGTAGGCCCCGATGGGCAGAATGGCGAGCCTGAACGGTCCGTGGCGCTCGCGCGCGCGCCGGAAATACCGTCCGCGGCCGTAGCCGGAGTCAGCAACGAAATAGATGCGTCCACTTGGCGTCTCGATCACGAACGATGCCCATAGCGCCATGTTGCGGTCGGAAAAGTTGCGCGCCGACCAATGCCGCGCGGCAACGAGCGTCACCGCAATTCCCGCCCCGATGTCCACCCGATCATCCCAGTCGTGGGCTTCGGCCGCGATTGCAGGATCGTGATTTCGCATGATGGTGTCATTGCCGAGCGGTGTAATGACGCGTGCGCGATGCGCGGCTGCCAACCGCGACAGAGTAGCGAGATCGAGATGATCGTAGTGGCCGTGCGACACCAGCACGACATCGATCGGCGGCAAGTCTGCGAAGGCGATGCCCGGATCGTTGACCCGTCGCGGGCCGGCGAAGCGGAAAGGCGACGCACGCTTCGACCACACCGGATCGAGCAGCATATTGAACCCTGCAGTCTGAATGAGCCAGCTGGCATGGCCGACATAGGAAATGCGCCAGCCCGCGCCATCGACGCGCGTCGGCGGACGGTCGGCATAAGGCGATGGCGCCCAGGCCGGCCACTTCGACTTGGTGGCGCGCCAGTGACGATCGACGAACCACCGCAACAGATCACGTCGGCTTCTCGGCGGCGCACCGTGCGGGTCGAAGAACCTTGCGCCGTCAAAGTGATCGGAGACAGGACCATTGTAATAGTGCGACATTCTGGTCGAGACCGGACTGGTGGCATCATCGGAGCGGGAGGCGAGGTGAGCTGGCCCAATCGTGCACGGACCACCCGCCCCTCGTTGGAGTTTGTTAACCCACGACCTTTACAAAAATTGTATGCGCAACCTGATCCCGGCTGTTCTTGCCTCCGTCGCGGTATGGACCGCGGCGTTCATATCGATGCCTGCCGCTGCCCAGGGTACGCCCGATCAGCGCGCGGCCTGCGAGGGCGACGCCCAGCGCCTCTGCGGGCACTGTATCCCGGACGTGGATTGCATCACATCCTGCATGATTCAAAGGGAGCGCTACGTCAGCGCCGCCTGCCGGTCGGTGATGAGGCGCGGCACGCACAGCAACCGCGCGCGCTATTAGAACCAGAAATTCGAATCTGGCCGACCGCAGCTGCACGGGCAGAAATTTTACTTGCAAATCGGGGCCGGCCTCCTTAGAACAAAAAGCGAACATAAGCGCTGGTCATGCTCGCTCAAGAGAACGACCTGCGGTTTTAGCAAATGACAATATACAACCGTCTTTGCGATTCTGCCAAAACGCCAAAACGAAGCCAACGGGAAAAGTGTAACAAAAACAATGTTGCAGCGTGAACGCTGCAACCTTAGGAAAGTAGAAACTATCGCGCTAACTCATTGATTGTAACGGATGCCGTGCGCGCAGTCGGGCGCTGCTTGGACCCAGGGAACTGGCCGTTGCTGCCAAGGCGCGAGGAGGACCACGCTTGGCTCACCCGCATTGCCGCGGGCGGCCCTCGAATACGTTTTGAGCATTCTCGCGAATCCGATGGAATATCCGGTCGTCGCTGGAGGTGACGCCTTCGGATTCGTTGCCGTCCTGCACGGAGCCCCCGATGACGATGTCCCTGTGCCGACAGAACACGTACATGGTCCGGTAATTCGCGCATCCGCCGCTGAAGAAATAAAACTGCTTGGCGAGCGTTCGTCTCAGGACAACAAGATGCCCGCGCCGCGCCAGCATTTGATCGTCCTGTACCAGAGTCTTTGCGCCATACCCGGTGCAGTTGATGATGATGTCTTCTTTGAGCTCCGCAAGCGACTGCACATCGATAAATATCCTCTTTCGAAACCGTACGCGGCTTCGTCGCAGATCCGAGACCAGTCGCGGCAGCAGGATGGTAGGATTGATCAGCCAAGTCCGGTATTCGCGTCCCGCCGCATTGAGCTTCTGGAACGGAAGCGTGCCGGTCCTGGGTTTCGGCACCACGTCGTAGGGCGTGTGGGAATCGAATGCGGGAATCGCATGGTTGAGGGTATAATTGCGTCGGAATGCAATTCCGTAATGAGGCCATCGTGCTTCCTGCCCGAGCTCGACTATTCTGTTGCCTGAGCGCCGCAGGAAGTCGGCGAGAATGTTTCTTCGCTCCTCGGTCTCATATTCTTCATAGATGCCGGAGGGCTCGAACTGCCCTGCGGCTTTGAAGGAGGTCGTCTGGCGAACATCCAGGTCCTTGGCATAGACCGTGACACTCAAGCGCGGCCAGCGGCGGCGCAACTCGCTTGCGACCGTTAACCCGATAACACCGCTCCCGATCACGGCAACAGAGATCTGCCTTTTTCGACCCATGTCCCGCATCAATGTGTGGACATGCTCCGCGACCACGCTTGCGCATCCGAAGCTCAAGGTGATCCCGGCGCCGCCGTGACCGTAATTGTGGATCAGGAATTTCGGTCCCGACCGGCCAGGAAGCGGCTCTTGCTCGAGCTCGAGGCGCACACCGCCCTCGCGGTGGGGGCGGACACCTGTGACGTAAGGATCCCGATGCCGCAGCAGGGAAAAGTCGGGATCGGGAAGGATCTCGCCGCCGCGCAACGCAAGGGCATCGGGATCGGCAGCTTGTGCAAGTGCTCGGCCAAGGATGGCGGGCATGCCCAGCTCTGACACGAGAACTGTTGCCGCTCGCAACACGGCGCGCCTCGACAGAGACATGCTGCCACTCTCCAAAACTTCGCTATTGCACTTGCGGCATCCCCGTGCTGGCATCGATCATGAACACTTATGCGACGGAGCGGAAGATGAAAGCTATCAGCATTGTCACGACAGCGCTTACTGCATTGCTTGCGGCCGCGCCGGCGAGTGCGCAAGGGTCCAAGGTTGCGGTCGGTATTTCCGGATGGACGGGTTTCGCGCCGCTCGTCTTTGCCAAGGAAAGTGGCATCTTTTCCAGCAATGGTCTCGACGTGACCCTCAAGAAAATACCGCAGGCGAGCCGCCATCTCGCCATCGCCTCCGGTGACATCCAGTGCGCGGCAACGACGGTCGAGACCTGGATCGTGTGGAACGCCAATGGCGTAGCCACCACTCAACTCTTCCAGATGGATAAGTCGTACGGCGCCGACGGAATGGTCGTACGCAACAGCATTGCTTCCATCAAGGATGTAAAGGGCAAGACCGTCGCTGCGTCGGCACCTGGGACCGCGCCCTATTTCACCTTGGCTTGGTTCCTCAAGAAGAACGGGCTCAAGCTAAAGGACGTGACCGTGCTCACGTTGGAGCCAGCCGCGGCGGCGCAGGCGTTCATCGCCGGCCAGAACGACGCCGCCATGACCTATGAGCCGTATCTCTCGGCCGTGCGCGAGAAGCCGGAGGCCGGCAAGATCATCGCTACCACGCTCGACTATCCCATGGTCATGGACACGTTCGGCTGCACCCCGAAATTCATTGCGGAAAACGAGGCCGCGGTGAAAGCGCTGGTCAAGAGCTATTTCGCTGCCGTCGAAGGGATCAGGGCCGACGAGAAGAAAGCCCACGAGATCATGGGCGCGGACGTGAAGCAGACAGGCGAGCAGTTCGGCAACTCGGCAAAATATCTGCGCTGGCAGGACCGTGCCGCCAACCGGACCTTTTTCACGAGCGAGTTCCCGGCCTTCAACAAGGAAGCAGCCGATCTGCTGCTGGAGACCGGGGTGATCAAGCAAATCCCCGATCTCGGAAGCATCGTGGATACCCGCTTCATTCAGTGAAGCCGCTCGCGCCCATCTCCAATACAGCCCGCATTGCGCTCGGCGTCCTGTTCTTCGTCCTGTTCTTCGCCGCCTGGGGCTACGCCACCCTTGGCGGCTATGTCTCGAAAACCTTTCTCGCAAGCCCGCTCACCATGGTCGAGGAGGGCTGGCTACTCATTACCCGGCACGGCTTCCTCGCCGACATCGCGGTCACCATCTGGCGCGTGGCAGGCGGCTTCACGCTGGCGGCGCTCGTCGCAGTCCCTGTCGGCATTCTGATGGGTGCCTATAAGCCTGTCGAGGCGTTCCTCGAGCCGTTCGTCTCGTTCGCGCGCTACCTGCCGGCCTCCGCATTCATTCCGCTGTTGATCCTGTGGGCGGGGCTTGGTGAATTGCAGAAGCTCCTGGTGATCTTCATCGGCTCGGTCTTTCAGATCGTGCTGATGATCGCCGTGACCGTATCTGGCGTGCGGCGCGATCTCATCGAAGCGGCCCTGACGCTCGGCGCAAGGGGCCGCGGCATTCTTGTGCGCGTGCTGGTGCCCGCTTCGGCGCCGGACATCGCGGAGATTCTGCGGCTGGTGCTGGGGTGGGCCTGGACTTATGTCATCGTCGCCGAGCTGATCGGCTCGTCCTCCGGGATCGGCCACATGATCATCGACAGCCAGGCGCTGCTCGCGACGGGACAGATCATTTTCGGAATCATCGTGATCGGAATCATCGGGCTGATCTCCGACTTTGCCTTCAAGTGGGCAAACCGGCGGCTGTTTCCCTGGAGCCTTGCGTGAGCGAGCTCGTGATCGAGAACCTGTCGCGCATTTTCCCGGGACGACGGCGAGGGGCGGCCACCCGCGCGCTGGAACCGACGAATCTTGCCATCGCGGTCAACGACTTCGTCACTATCGTGGGTCCTTCCGGCTGCGGCAAATCCACACTGCTGCGGTTGATCGCCGGACTCGACCGGCCGACCACCGGTCGGATCGTGTTGAGCGGCACGCCGGTCGCCGCGCCCGGGCCCGACCGCGGTATGGTGTTCCAGTCCTACACTTTGTTTCCCTGGCTTACCGTCGCCGACAACATCGCGTTCGGGCTGCGCGAGAAAGGCGTGCCGGCACAGCGACGCCGTCAAGTCGTGCGCGAGTGGATCGAGCGTATCGGCCTTGCCGGCTTCGCGGCGCATTATCCGAAAGAGCTTTCGGGGGGTATGCAGCAGCGCACGGCGATTGCCCGCGCGCTCGCCAACGAGCCTGCGATTCTCCTGCTCGACGAGCCGTTCGGGGCGCTCGACAACCAGACCCGCGCACTGATGCAGGAGCTGCTTCTCGGAATCTGGGAACGCGAGCGCAAAACCGTGTTGTTCGTTACCCATGACATCGAGGAAGCGATCTTCCTCGCATCGCGCGTGGTGGTCATGACTGCGCGGCCGGGGCGCATCAAGGCGGACATCCGGATCGAGCTGCCGCATCCGCGGCATTACACCATCAAGACGGGCCATGAATTCTCCGCGCTCAAGGCACGACTGACTGAGGAGATTCGCGGCGAGGCCATTCTCGCCGCCGCGTCACAGTGACTTCCTACGACAGGCTCGGCAGATTGAGGCCGTGTGCGCGCGCACACGCGATTGCCTCCTCATAGCCGGCATCGGCATGTCGCATGACGCCCGAGGCCGGATCATTCCACAAGACGCGCGCGATCCGCCGCGCCGCCTCCGGCGTGCCGTCGCAAACGACCACCATCCCGGCATGCTGGGAAAACCCTATGCCCACGCCGCCCCCGTGGTGGAACGACACCCAGGTGGCGCCGGAGGCGCAATTGAGGAGAGCATTGAGCAGCGGCCAATCGGATACTGCATCGGAGCCGTCCTTCATTGCCTCAGTCTCGCGATTGGGGCTTGCGACCGAGCCGGAGTCGAGGTGATCGCGCCCGATCACGATCGGAGCCTTGAGCTCGTGGCGCCCTACCATCTCATTGAATGCGTGTCCGAGACGATGCCGGTCGCCGAGCCCGACCCAGCAGATGCGCGCCGGCAAGCCTTGGAATCGGATGCGCGACTTTGCCATGTCGAGCCAGCTGTGCAGGTGGCGATCATGCGGCATCAGTTCCTTCACCTTGGCATCTGTGCGGAAGATATCCTCGGGATCGCCGGAGAGAGCAGCCCAGCGGAAAGGGCCAACTCCACGGCAGAACAGCGGACGAATATAGGCGGGCACGAAGCCGGGAAAGTCGAACGCGTCGTTGACGCCGAGCTCCTTCGCCATCTGACGGATGTTATTGCCGTAATCGAGCGTCGGCACGCCGCGGCGCCAGAACTCGAGCATGGCGCGCACGTGAATGGCCATCGACTGCTTCGCCGCGACTGCGACGCCACTGGGGTCGCTTTGGCGCCGCGCCTGCCAGTCTGCCAGCGCCCAACCCGCGGGCAGATAGCCGTTGACAGGATCATGCGCGGAAGTCTGATCGGTCACGGCGTCGGGCCGCACGCCCCGCCGTACCAGCTCGGGCAGTATCTCGGCAGCATTGCCGACCACGCCGACGGAGATCGGCTTGCGCGCGCGACACGCGCGCTCGATGATCGCGAGCCCTTCATCGAGATCCTTAGCCTGTACATCGAGATAGCCCGTCTTGAGCCGCATCTCGATACGCGACGGCTGGCATTCGATCGCAAGCAGCGAGGCCCCGGCCATGGTTGCGGCCAGCGGCTGTGCGCCTCCCATGCCGCCAAGCCCCGCGGTGAGGATCCATCTTCCGGAAAGATCGCCGCCATAATGATGCCGGCCGATCTCGGCGAAGGTCTCGTACGTGCCCTGCACGATGCCTTGCGACCCGATATAGATCCACGAGCCTGCGGTCATTTGCCCGTACATCATCAGGCCCTTGCGATCGAGCTCGCTGAAATGCTCGAGCGTCGCCCAATGCGGCACGAGGTTCGAGTTCGCGATCAGCACGCGCGGCGCATCCGCATGGGTGCGAAACACGCCGACCGGCTTCCCGGATTGGACGCACAGCGTCTCGTCCGCTTCGAGCGCCTTGAGCGCGCCGACGATGCGATCGAAGCTGTCCCAGTCGCGCGCCGCGCGGCCCATGCCGCCATAGACCACGAGCTCCTGCGGCCGCTCTGCCACCTCTGGATCGAGATTGTTCATGAGCATCCGCAACGGCGCCTCGGTCAGCCAGCTCTTGGCGGATAGTTGCGAGCCGCGCGGCGCGCGAATGATGCGGGCATTGGCGAGACGGGTGTATATCGTGTTCACGCCGACTCATTTCCCTCGACGGCGATGATGACGTCCCTTGCGGCGCTTCGGCGTAGTGCAATGAGCGGCTGGTATTCCGGCGAATCGTAGAACGCCTTGATGGTTGCCATGTCGGGAAACTCGATCACGACAACCCGATTTGGCTGCCAATACCCTTCCAGGACCTCATGAGTGCCTACGCGCGTGAGATAACGGCCGCCCATGCGCTCAATCATAGGAACCACCTTGCGCAAATACTCCTCGAATTTTGCAGGGTCCAGGATGGCGTGCTCCCCGATCCAATAGGCTGCCATTTTCGATCTCGGGGCTTCCTTCAACGCTTTTCTCGGGAAATCGATGAGAGCGCCCCGAAGGTCAATGATGAGCTGAGGGATGTCAAACTGCCTGAAATCGGTCGTTCACATCGTCGCCTGCAGGCCGTCGTTGTCTTGCTGCCACGCGCCGGTCGCGAGCTGCTCGAGGAGCACGACGGCGAGGAACATCAGGATGCCGAGCAGGCTGAGAACGAGAATACCTGCAAACATCAGCTCGGTGTCGAGCGCGATATTGGCGGAATTGATCACGTAGCCGAGCCCCTCGCCCGCGGCGACGAACTCGCCCACGACGGCGCCCACGATTGCAAGCGTAATCGAGATCTTGAAGGCGGCAAAAATATAAGGAAGCGCCCAGGGCAAGCTGATCTTGAGGAACTTCTCGCGACCGGTGGCCCCGAGCGAGTCCATGTACTGCAGCAGCTCGGCCTCGACCGAGCTCAGCCCCTTGGCGGTATTGATGACGATCGGGAAGAACGCGATCAAGGCGGCGATCACGACCTTGGGCGTGAGCCCGAACCCGAACCAGATGAGAAAGAGCGGCGCGAACGCTACTTTGGGCAGCACCTGTGCGGTCACAAGAAAGGGGTAGGTCAGCTCGCGCACGGCGCGCGAGTAGGAGATGCCGACCGCGAGAATAAATCCTGAGAGCACCGCAGCAGCAAAGCCGAGCGTGATCGCTACGCAGGTCGGCCAAGTGTTGACCAGGAGGAGCTCGCGTTGTTCCCAGATCTTGGCGAATATCACCGACGGCGCGGGCAAGATCACCGGCCGCGTATGCAGGAGTCGCACGGCCAGCTCCCATAGACCGAAAAACGCGGCGAAGACCAACGCCTGACCTGCCAGCAAAGACGCGCGGCGCTTCAACATCGCTCGGGGCTTTCGATGTCCGCGCGACCTGCACGCAAGTGGCCGCGAATGTGCTCGGTGATCTCGGCAAAGCGCGACAGGCCGCGGATTGCCTCGGTGCGCGGGCGGGGAAACGGCACATCGATCGTCTCTATGATGCGGCCGGGCCGCGCCGAGAGCACCAGGATTCGCTCCGAGAGGAGCACCGCTTCAGGAATGCTGTGAGTGATGAAAACCACGGTCGTGTCGATGCGCGACCACAGTCGCAGCAGCTCGTCCTGCATGGCCTCGCGGGTGATCTCGTCGAGCGCCGCGAACGGCTCATCCATCAGCAGGATGCGGGGCTGGAATACCAGCGCGCGGGCAAGCGATACGCGCTGTTGCATGCCGCCGGAAAGCTCGTGCGGACGGCGTTCCTCAAACCCGCGCAGGCCGACGATATCGAGCCATCGCCGCGCCTCCCCTTCCCGCTCCTGCTGGCTCATCTCCTTTCGCGTGACTTCCATGGTGAGCATGACGTTGCCGAGCGCGGTGCGCCAGGGGAGCAGCATTGGACGCTGGAACACGTAGCCGATATGCCCCGTCATCGCCGCCTCTTTCAGCGGGCGGCCATCGAAGCACACTTCGCCCGCGCTCGGCGGCAAAACGCCGGAAAGCACTTTGAGAAGCGTCGTCTTGCCGCAACCGGACGGCCCCACCACGGTCAGGAATGAGCGCGGCTCTATGTGGGCGCTGATGTGCTCCAACGCGAGCAAGGGCCCGTCGGGGGTACGGAACCGCACGGAGATCGCTTGAATGTCGATCGCGGGGAGCTTGTTCACCGGATGGCTCGCCGTTGATCGCCCGCATTAGTCCACCATCGCCGCAAGCACAAAGGGGCGCAGCGGCGGGTTTCAAACCCGCCCCTACATTGCGCGGCCATGAAATGACATCGTGCGATGGCGCGACACGAAAATGCGTTTGCTTGTCACACCCTGGATTTTCCAGCACAATAGGAGAAGAAAGAAATCCGAGCAACATGGCACGTTCGCGCGATTTGCGCCGACGCGCAGAGTGAAGAGGTCACCATGTCGAGCGATGAATTCGTACCCGACCGGGAGCGCGCAGCAGCAAGCGATGCCAATGTGCCGGTGATCGACATCGCCCCCTTCTCCGCCGGAGGGAGCGGCAAGCACCGCGTCGTCGAAGCGATCGCGCGGGCGTGCGAGGACGTCGGGTTCTTCGGCATTGTAGGCCACGGCGTGGATGATGCGCTGATTGGGGGAATTTATCGCGAAGGTCGCGCCTTCTTCGCGCTGCCGCGCGAAGAGAAGATGGAGGTCGGTCGTCCTGCCCCCGGAGTGAGCCGCGGTTACAACAGCCTTTCCGATCAGAGCCTGGGCAACACGCTCGCGAACGGCGTGCCGCCGGACCTGCAGGAAAGCTTTGCGATCGGTCCGCTCGATCCGGGCAATGGCCCGCACTGGACCGCCGGCTACGGGCCGATCCACTTTCATCCCAATCTGTGGCCGCGGCGCCCTGTCGCCTTTCGCGCGGCGGTCACCGCCTACTGGCAGACAATGGAGGCGCTGGCTGGACGGCTCGCACGCATATTTGCGCTGGCGCTTGAGCTTCCCGAGGACTTCTTCGCCGACAAGATCGACCGTCACGTCAGCACCATGCGGCTCAATTTCTATCCCGCACAGCCAGTGGCGCCCCTGCCCGGACAAATCCGGGCGGGCGCACATTCCGATTATGGCGGGTTCACCATTCTGCGCACCGAGGACGCGCCCGGCGGACTCCAGGTCGTTCGCCGCGGCGGCAGCTGGGTAGACGTGCCGAACATCCCGAACGGCTTCGTCGTCAACATCGGCGACATGCTGATGCGATGGACCAATGACCGTTGGGTCTCTACCGTCCACCGCGTGGTCAACCCGCCGGAATCCGTGCGAGCGGACACGACCCGCATGTCGGTGGCGTTTTTCCAGGTGCCGAACTACGACGTCGAGGTGCGATGCCTCGAGAGCTGCACCGGTCCGGGCAACCCGCCGCGCTACGCGCCCACGACCGCGGGCGCCCATTGGCGCGCCAAGATCCTGGCTGCGCGCGGGCAGCGCCCGCCGCCTGCGACGGAGCCGCAGGCGGCCGCCGTTGCCTGAGCAAACCAGAACCAAAAAGTGTAGCCCGGATGAGCGAAGCGACATCGGGTACGGGCGGCGATGCGCGACCGGCATATCGCTGCTCTCATGCGGGCTACGGTCACAGGCGAGGTGTGAGATGAAGAGAGCACGACTTTTTGCCATTGCAGCAGCTGTGGCCATCGGGATCGCGGGGCTCGGACAGCCGGCGAAAGCGCAGGACAAGGTTGGGCTGCGGCTTGATTGGGTCTTCGGCACCGAGCATTCCGGCGTCTGGGTCGCCCAGGAGAAGGGATTTTTCAAAGACGAAAACCTTGACGTCCGCATTCTCCCCGGCGAGGGATCGAGCGTAACGGTCAAGCTCGTCGGCACCGGCGACGTCGATTTCGGCTATGCCACCGCCGATCAGGCCATGCTCGCCTATTCGCGCGCGCTGCCGGTGGTCACAACGGCGGTGATCCTGCAGAGCAGCCCGACGGCGATCGTCTTCCCCAAGAGCACGGGGATCAAGAAGCTCACCGACCTCTATGGCAAGCGGCTCGGGCTTCAGCTCAAGAGTGCGGTCGAGCGACAATGGCGGGTCGTGGCGAAGATAAACCACATCGACACCAGCAAGATCACCGAAGTCCCGGCCGACCTCGCAGTGGCGCAGCTGATCATTGCAGAACGCATCGATGCGGGCGTTGCGTTCTTCTTCAACGACGGGATTCGACCCATCGCCGAAGGAATCGACATGGACTGGATCCTGTTCCGCGACGTGGGGCTCCCCATGTACAGCTCGAGCCTGATCGTCAATGCTGCCACCATCGAAAAGAAGCCGGACCTGGTGGCGCGCTTCACCCGTGCGTTCGTGCGCGGCTGGGAGTACGCCAAGGCGCACCCGGACGAGGCATTTGCGCTCACGATCAAGGCGCAGCCCACGCTCGACAACAAATACAACAAGCTCAAGCTGCCCGCGGTGCTGGGCCTGCTCGACAGCGCAGATGCGCGGAAGAACGGCATCGGCCATTCCGATCGCGTAGGCTGGGAGTCGCTGCAGAAGGCGCTGATCGAGGTCGACCTGCTCAAGGAGCCGGTGGACCTCGACAAGGTGTACACCAACAAATTCCTGCCGCAGCCGAAGTCGTAAGCAACGAGAATGGCTCGTACACCGGAATCCACCGCAGGTGACGGCGTAAACTGAAGAGAGACCCGGCGGCGGGGCTCTTGCCCTCCCGCATGCTTATGCTGATTGTGCCCGGGGAGGCAGTCACGCATGGCCGATCCCGTTTCGAGCTTCGCCACTCGCCTGGCGTACGGCGCGACACAGCTGCCGCGTGTTGCCTGGTACCTCGGGCATGGCGCGGTCATGCGCCGGCTGTCGGATGCTCAACGGCCCAGCAGCGAGACGCAGGCGCCCGCGCAGCCGGCCCCCTCACGCACTGGGATGCGGCTTTATGCAGAGATGGCGAAACTGTTTCGCCAGGACCTCGCCAATGTGGAAGCTGGCCTCTATCCGCTGCCGGCGGATCACGACGGCTCGTGGCCCATTCTGCTCAACCATTCGCGATTGTTTTTTTCCGACCTGCCTGCCGTCCAGCGCCGGCGCGAGAAGCGCGGGTATCGCGAGGTGCGCAGCGCGGACCTGCGCGGCAGGCGGCCGGACTACTATCTGCAGAATTTTCATTTCCAGACCGGCGGCTGGATGACGAGGGACTCCGCCCAGCGCTACGACACCCAGGTCGAGGTGCTGTTCAAAGGCACCGCCAACGCGATCCGGCGCCAGGCACTGCCGCCTCTGCATGAGATCTTCGCCGGTCGCGACCAGCGCCGCCTCCGGTTTCTCGATGTTGGCTGCGGCACTGGACGCTTCCTCGATTTCGTCAAGCAGGCGTGGCCGCGCCTTGCGGCTCTCGGGCTCGACATGTCCGAAGCCTACATCGCCGAGGCGAAACAGCATCTGCGGCGTTGGGGCTGGATTCATTTCCTGGTTGCGAATGGAGAATCAATCCCCCTCGTCACCGCGAGTCAGGACGCGGTTGCCAGCATTTTCATGTTTCACGAGCTGCCACCCAAGGTGCGTCGGGTGATCTTTGGCGAGCTCGCGCGCGTGCTCAAGCGCGGCGGCCGCCTGGTCATCGTGGACTCGCTGCAGACTGGGGATCAACCCGAGTACGACGGTATGCTCGAACGCTTCCCGCGTAATTTCCATGAGCCTTATTACACAAGCTACCTGCGTGAGGACTTCGACGCGCTTGCAAGGACGTGCGGTCTCGTGCGCCGGCGCGATATCAATGCGTTCATCTCCAAGGTGATGGTCTTCGACAAGCCGTAAAGCTTGCCTGTTGTCCAACACTGGCTCACGTTCATCGTGCATGATTCGAATCGACGATAGGATCAGCATCGACGAGCGGGAGCTGGAAGAACGATTCATCCGCGCCTCGGGCCCAGGTGGGCAGAATGTCAACAAGCTCGCAACGGCGGTGCAGCTTCGCTTCGACGTGCGCCACTCACCGAGCCTGCCCGCGGAGGTGCGCACGCGGCTCGAGCGGCTGGCCGGCCGCCGATTGACGCGCGATGGCGTGCTCTTGATCAACGCGCAGCGCCACCGCACGCAGGAACGCAATCGCCAGGATGCGCTCGAGCGCCTGATCGCGCTGATCCAACGGGCCGCGGTCGCGCCCGTGCCTCGCCGACGTACCAAGCCTCCGGCCGGGGCGCGCGAGCGGAGACTGCAATCCAAGAAGCGCCGTGGTTCCATCAAGGATCTGCGTCAGGCGAAGCCCGACATGGACTGAAGCGAATCGCGGAGTTGCGGTATAAAGACTGATCGGAAGTTCGGCGCCCCCGTTCATGCCCGTTCGCCAGCTCTCGGAAACGATCGTCAACCGCATCGCTGCCGGCGAGGTGGTGGAGCGGCCTGCCAGCGTGGTCAAGGAGCTCATCGAGAACGCGCTGGACGCCGTGGCGGTGCGCATCGACGTTCTCACTGACGGTGGAGGGCGCCGGCTGATCCAGGTTACCGACGACGGCACCGGGATGACCGCCGCCGACCTCGCGCTCGCGGTCGAGCGCCACGCCACGTCCAAGCTTCCCGATGACGATCTCCTCCACATTCGCACGTTGGGCTTTCGCGGTGAGGCCTTGCCCTCCATCGGCGCGGTGGCACGGCTCGCCATCACGAGCCGCCATGCGGACGAGCCGCATGCCTGGGCAATCAGCGTGGACGGCGGAAGAAAATCGGACCTTAAGCCCGCGGCCCTGGGGCAAGGCACCAGCGTCGAGGTCCGCGATCTCTTCTTTGCCACCCCGGCCCGCCTCAAGTTCCTCCGTAGCGACCGCAGCGAGGGCGAGGCCATTCGCGATGTCGTCCGCCGCCTCGCCATGAGCCGGCCGGATGTCTCCTTCGGCCTGGCGGGTGAAGAACGCGCGCCCACGACTTGGTCTGCTCGTCTGCCCGGTGCGGCCGGCCGGCTCGCGCGCCTCGCCGACATTCTGGGACCTGAGTTCCACGCCAATGCGGTCGAGGTCGGCGGCGCGAGCGAGAAGCTTACCGTCGAGGGGTTTGCTGCGCTGCCGACGCACAGTCGTGCGAATTCGCTTGGACAATACCTCTTCGTGAACGGCCGTCCCGTGCGTGACAAGCTCCTGATCGGCGTGGTGCGCGCCGCCTACGCCGATTATCTGCCGCGCGACCGGCACCCCGTCGTCGCCCTCTTCGTCACCGTGGACCCGCGCGAGGTCGACGTGAACGTGCACCCCGCCAAGGCCGAGGTGCGCTTTCGCGACGCGGGGCTGGTGCGCAGTTTCCTGTTTCGCGCGCTGCAGGAGGCGCTGCAGCGGGAAGGCAGGCGCGCGGCCACAACTGGAGGTGCCGCCACTGTGGCGGCATTTCGCACGGGCGGCATGACGCCGCGCAGCGGCTGGGACTGGCCGCGCTCGCCCGCGCGGCCCATCGCGACAAAAACTTTCACAACCTCGCCGCACGGCAATGCGGCGCTCGGGCTGGCGGAGCCCGCACAAGCGGTATTCGACGCGGGCGCTCCGTCCGCCGATGTGCGCGCCGATGCGCTCGCAGGCGTCGCCGATCTGATGGAGCGGCCCCTCGGTGCTGCGCGGGCGCAGGTGCATGAAACGTATATCGTTACCCAGACCCGCGACGGGCTCGTCATCGTCGACCAGCACGCGGCG
>Ga0207693_10002330_pt1 | contig 16500 bp, 16 predicted proteins | sample LARL81metaG_FD_184347 | JGI IMG/M metagenome (GOLD analysis project Ga0207693, IMG submission 184347) | Corn, switchgrass and miscanthus rhizosphere microbial communities from Kellogg Biological Station, Michigan, USA - LAR L8-1 metaG... | ecosystem: Host-associated > Plants > Roots >...
ATCTTTGTTCCGATAGAGGTGATCCCAAAGCACGTCACCGACGCCTTTCTGTCCGCCGAGGACAAGAATTTTTACAGCCATCATGGGGTCGATCCGGTCTCGATCCTGCGCGCGGCAATCACCGATGTCGGCCGGTTCCGCGCCAACCGCCGTCCAGTAGGCGCATCGACGATCACGCAGCAGGTCGCCAAAAACATGCTGCTATCGAACGAGGTCTCGATCGAACGCAAGGTCAAGGAGATCCTGCTCGCAACCCGCATCGAGGCCGCACTTCCGAAGGAGCGCATCCTCGAACTCTACCTGAACGAGATCTATCTCGGCTCCGGTGCCTACGGCGTTGCCGCCGCGGCGCTCACCTATTTCGACAAATCCCTCGATGAGCTTACCCTTGGCGAGGCCGCTTTCCTCGCCGGACTGCCGAAGGCGCCGAACCGCTACAGCCCGGCGCGCTTCCCGCAGACCGCAAAAGCTCGCCGTGATTGGGTCCTGGACCGAATGGTCGAAGACGGAGCCGTCACTCAGGCGGAGGCGGTGGAAGCCGAAGCACAGCCGCTCGAGCTTCGCCGTCGTCAGCAGGCGGAACAGGTCAGAGCCCCTTATTTCACCGAGGAAGTCAGGCGCGAACTGCTGACCCGCTATGGCGAAAAAGTGCTGTACGGGGCCGGACTGTCGGTGCGCAGCAGTCTTGATGCACGGTTGCAGGAAGCTTCAGACAAGGCGCTGCGCGCAGGGTTGATTGCCTACGAGCACAGTCATGGCGGGTGGCGCGGGGCCATAGCCCGCATCGACCCGAAGGGAGACTGGGCGGCTCACCTCGCCGCGGTGCCGGTGCCGGGCGTGGCGAGCGATGTCGGATGGCGGCTCGCGATGGTGATCCGCAGCGAGCCGGACGGCGCGGCCATCGGCTTTGCCAATGGTGCTAATGGGCGCATCCCGTTTTCGGAAATGCGCTGGGCGAGGCCGCGCTACGCGAATGGCAGCTTCGGCCCACGCCCACGAAGCACCGCGGATGTGGTCAAACCAGGCGATGTCGTGATGGTGGAGCCGATCAGCGCGTCGCCTAACGGCGAGGTCAGCGGCGCCAAGGCGGCCAATCTCTATACTCTATGCCAAGTCCCCGAGGTCTCCGGCGCTCTGGTCGCCATGGATCCGCATACCGGTCGGGTTCTAGCAGTAAGCGGTGGATTTAGCTTCGAAACGAGCCAATTCGACCGCGCGACCCAGGCGAAGCGGCAACCAGGTTCGTCGATCAAGCCATTCGTCTATCTGACCGCGCTCGATCACGGTTTCACCCCCTCGACACTGGTCGTGGACGGTCCGATCTCGCTGCCTCAAGGCCCCGGGCTGCCGATGTGGTCGCCCACGAATTACACGAAGCGAGGGCAAGAGGTAAGGTTCCACGGGCCGACACCTCTGCGCGTTGCGCTTGAACTTTCGCTGAACGCGGTAACCGCGCGGGTCGCGTCGATCGTAGGGATGGAGCCGATTGCCGAGACCTTCGAACGTTTCGGCATCATGGACCACACGCCGCGCGAGTACTCTATGGCGCTCGGCGCCGGCGAGACGACGGTGCTGCGACACACCGCCGCCTATGCCATGCTGGTCAACGGCGGCAAGCGAATTACGCCGACCTTTATCGATCGGGTTCAGGACCGCAACGGCGCGACAATCTTTCGCGCCGATCAGCGCCCCTGCCGCGCCTGCAGCGGGGTCGAATGGGCGCGTCAGCCAGTACCGGTCGTCCCGGATACGCGTGAGCAGGTTGCCGATCCCGGCTCGGCCTTCCAGATCGTAACGATGATGCAAGGCGTGGTGGAAAGGGGCACTGGCAAAGTCGTGCAGGCCGTCGGCAAGCCGATCGCGGGCAAGACGGGCACCACGAACGACTGGCGCGATGCGTGGTTCGTCGGTTTCACGCCCGATCTCGCCGCCGGTGTCTATATCGGCTTCGACGACCCGGACAGCCTTGGCGACGACGAAACCGGCGGCCATATCGCGGCGCCGGTCTTTCGCGACTTTATGATCGCCGCGTTGAAGGACGCACCGCCGACAGCCTTTCGCACGCCGCCAGGGATGCGGCTCTATCGCGTCAGCGCGGCGACCGGCCTACCCGTGGGTGCCGGACAACCGGCGATCTACGAGGCCTACAAGCCGGGGACCGAACCCGGCCAGAACCGCAATCTCGGCCTGCAGCGCGCGCCCAGTGAGGATGAGGACGAGATGCCGGTCGCTGCGACCAGAGAGCCGGACGCGGAGCCAAGGCCGGTCCCGGTGCGCGGTGCCCCGGCGACCGGGACGGGCGGCCTATATTAAGCACATCGCATCGGCAATACGGAGTGACTCATGCGCGCCGAAATTCAGGCGGCCGCCGACGACATCAACAAGTCGTTGGCGCTGCTGAGGAGGCATCTTTGACTGGGAGACGGCAAACCGTCGCCTCGCCGAGCTGAACGCGCAGGCCGAAGACCCGCGGCTGTGGAATGATCCCGCTGCGGCACAGAAGCTGCTGCGCGAGCGCACCAGGCTCGACCACGCGATCGGCAGCTATCAGCGGATCGAGCGGGAGGTCGCCGAAACCATCGAGCTGATCGAGCTGGGTGAGGCCGAGGGCGAGGCTGCCGTCGTCGCCGACGCGGAGGCGGCCCTGGAAAAGCTGCGCGCAGAGGCTGCGAGGCGCGAACTGGAGAGCCTTCTTTCCGGCGAAGCGGACGCCAACGACTGCTATCTCGAAGTGCATGCCGGGGCCGGCGGCACGGAGGCCCAGGACTGGGCCGAGATGCTGTTGCGCATGTATGTCCGCTGGGCCGAAGCCCACGGCTACAAGACCGAATGGCTTGAAGAGAGCGGCGGCGAGGAAGCCGGGCTCAAATCCGCGACCGTCAGGATCCAGGGCGCGGACGCTTACGGCTGGCTGAAGACCGAAAGCGGCGTGCACCGGCTCGTGCGCATCTCGCCCTTCGATTCGAACGCCCGCCGTCACACCAGCTTCGCCTCGGTCTGGGTTTACCCGGTGGTCGACGACAAGATCGAGGTCGAGATCAACGACAAGGATCTGCGGATCGATACTTACCGCTCGTCGGGCGCTGGCGGGCAGCACGTCAACAAAACCGACAGCGCCGTCCGCATCACCCATATGCCGAGCGGGATCGTCGTGCAGTGCCAGAGCGAGCGCTCGCAGCACCAGAACCGCGCCCACGCCTTCGCGATGCTGCGCGCCCGGCTCTACGAAGCCGAATTGCAGCGGCGCGAAGCCGCCACCGACGCGATGAACGCCACCAAAACCGACATCGGTTGGGGCCACCAGATCCGGTCCTACGTCCTGCAGCCCTACCAAATGGTCAAGGACCTGCGCACCGGCGTCGAAACCTCGAACACCGGCGCAGTTCTCGACGGCGACCTCGACCGCTTTCTCGCCGCCGCCCTCGCCGCCCGCATCGAAGGCGCCGACGCGATCCCGACGAACGGCTAACGATCCCCTGGAACAGAGCAGGAACGTGTTGCAGTGCTCCTCGTCGATGTTGCGGTACCTAACTGCAGCAACGTTTCGGCAACAACCCGAATGCTTAATAGAAATTGAAGATGTCTCGGCAGACGGCTAAGTCACGGCAGAGTTCGTGCTGCTGATGGCCAGAGGACGCTATGTTTGGGGTACCCAAAGAATATTCACTCGAGGAGCTGCTCGATCACCCGGTACTCGGTGTGCAAATGACAAACGAAGGCATCGAGCGTCGCTGCCTCGATTTGATGTTCGATGCGGCGAGCGGCCAGCATCGCTTTGTGGAAGGCGAGTTCGAGGAGCTGTCGGCGAGTTCGTTTTGACCTGAAATTTTGCGCCGGCTAGTTCCGCGTTCCTCTTCTCGATAATCCGGAACGGCGTGCCGGCCGAGGGTGTTGGCCCACGCCGAGAGATTTGATTTGGCCGCCCGGAACCAGGCTCGCGACACCGTATCGACCCAAAGACGGGACAATGCGGCTGACGCGATAGAGGCGGCACTCGACCCCAGCGAAGCTCGCGAAGCTGCCTCACGTTGGCGACGACATCCCGGTATCACCCGGCATAGCGCGGGGCCGAGGACTTGACAGTCAGATCGCGCGGGCGGGCACTTTTGGCATTGTCAGCATCGACTGGATCGTATTGACCGCTTCGCGCAAAGAGAATGCGACGGCCTGGACGGAGGTTGCGCGCGCCATATCCTCCGCTGGGACCTCTCTCTTCACAGATCCCCAAAACCCGACTACTACGCGCGCGCGTGGAGCGCGCCGGCGAATGCGTCTAACCAGGAAACGCGCGCGCGCTGGTGAACTAGTGCTGATCAGCGACAGACACACCACCGCAGCGTCCTTAAAAAGCGGCAAATAGGCCGTACTAGCCGATAGAACTTCGGCCGACAAAGGCGCGCAGACGTCGGTTTGGTATTCCTTATGCAGCGCATGCACGAGCAATAATGCCGCAGCTTCGTCGAGTTCGTTGCGGCCGCCCACGCAAACAATACCGGGCAGCCCCGCCGGTTTCGGAGCCGCTCCCTGCTCCGGTGAGGCGCCAGTACCTTCGTCTTCCGACAAGTTTTCGACCATGACTTCGATGGCATTTTTGAATGTTGCGCGGCTTTCGGAAGAAAGGACGCCGCGATCGCTGTCCGCCTGCGCTCTTGCCAGAGCAGGCATCACAACCTCGTCGAAAAATTCGGCCAGCGAGCGATCTTTCGCGAATTCTTCGGCCTGTTCCGTAGCTTCCTCGGGATCGTTGGCAAGGATGCGTTGGTAGAATGTTTCCTCCGCTGTCAGAACGGGGTCGTTGCCGAGCAATACGTCCAAAAATTGCAACTGCTGCACGTGCCGGCCGAGAACCACCAGACAAACCGTCAAAGGCGTTGATAGTAACAGCCCGATCGGCCCCCAAAGCCAAGTCCAGAATGTGGCCGCTGCGATCAGCGCCACCGAGGACAGCCCAGTCGTCCCGCCGTAGACCAGCGGTTCGACTATGTTCGAAACGACCAGCTCGATACCAACAAACAGCAGAGCAGTCCAAAGAAGGAGAGTCCAGTCGGGAGCGACGGCTATCGCCAAGGCAAGTGGAAACGCCGCAGCGATAACGATCCCGAGATAGGGGATGAACCGCAGCAGAACCGTCATTATTCCCCAAAGCGCGGCGTTCGGGATGCCGATCACGACGAGCCCGATCCCGATCGGCAACCCGCAGCTGATATTGACAACGAGCTGAGACAATAGGTAGCTGCTGATCCGTTGAGCCGCGTCGTTCATCGCCTCGGTGGTCCGGTGCAAATCATGCCTTCCGGCGAGCCGCAGCATCCGATCGCGAAGATCCTCCCGCTCGAGGAGGATCATGATGACAAAGACGATGACTAAACCGCTCGCTGCAAGTGGCTGCAACAAAGGTCCAATAATGCTTTGGACAATCTGCACCGGCCCCGGTTCGGGCTCCCTTATCTGGACGGGTATCGGCTTTAGCGACTGAGTTTCAGCAGCGCCATTAGCGGAAGGATTGCTCGTTGCTGCGCCTTGGGTTTCCGCGTTCGAAAGCTCCTTACCGAGGTCGCGGAACATCTCCGTCGCGCGACGGAAAACCCCCCCGCCGGGTATCATTCCGGGCAGCGAGCGGACTTTGGTTTGCAGGTTGTATCTGTATTCTGGCAGCTGTTGCGCCAGTGATGACACTTCCCCTATCACCACTGCGGCGAATCCGGAAATTGCCATGAAAGCGAGCAGCACTGTGAGGGCGACCGCCGCGACACGGCCTGCCCGCAACCGGCGCAGCCATCGGACCGCCGGGGCCAGCAAAAAGCTCAGCAGAACTGCAAGCGTGATCGGAATAAAAACTTCGCGGGCGAAATAGAGGATGGCAATGACCGTTCCCGTGACTAGAACGGCCATCATCCCCCATAGGCCCCGTGGCAGGTCGCGTCGGGTGTGGCCGTCAAACTCCGGAGTTCGGTCGGCCAATTCCGTCGCCCCGGATCGAATTAGATAGGCGGGCCGCTGATCCGCCCGGATGTCCCATTGGTCGGCGTGCCCGCGCCTACCGATCTAGCGTCCGATCACGCGCGCAACGCAGTTCAACGACGATGGATCAAGTAGGCGAGCCCGTACCCGATCGCCCCCGCGATCAGCAGAGCCGTGACCGGCTGCTCGGCCGCGTACCTACTAATGTAGTCGCCCGCCCGGGAGCTCTGCTGATACAAACTGTTCGCAGCCTGGCTCGCCTGGTTACCTGCTTCGCGCGCCGCGCTTTGGATCACCTCACCCGCCTGTGCCACGGCCTGCCTGCCGGCTTCGGAAGCCTGCCTCGCCAGCGTGGCGGCGCCAGCCTGCATGTCTTGCACCATTGCCTTGCCCTGATCGAGTTTACCTTGCACGCTCGCGCCCGCCTGCTGCGCGGCGTCGCTGGCAGCGGTGCCAATTTTCTCTGCCGTCTCCGCCGCTACATCCTGGATTCGCTGCTGTTCCATTCTCTCCTCCAACGCGCATGACACCGTCGCGTTATAGAACACATGGCACGGTAAAAGGCTCCGTCCGTTGGTGATCCTAATGCAGCGCCCGTTCGAGCTCGTGCTTGGTCATCTTCGATCGTCCGGGGATATCCCGCCGTTTCGCTTCCGCGTAGAGCTGGGATTTGGTGGGTTCTCGGCTCGTCGTCTTTTCAACCTGAGCCTTTCCGGTTTCGCCGTGCCGTTCGCGAGCCTTGGTGCGCTTTAGGTTTTGGCGGTTTTTCTCAGGGCTCTCGTATTTCGAGGCGCCCGCTTCGTGCAGCCCGATGGCGATAGCCTGCTTTGGATTCTTCACCTTCCGGCCACGGCTGGTCTTGAGTTCTCCATGCTTGAATTCGTGCATGACGCGCTCGACCGTTTCCTTTTGGGGCTTCGACTGTTGGGTTGCCATGGTTGACCTCACGATACTCGACTGTTGAACAAATCGTTTGTCGCCAACTCAAGGTTCCAAGATCAACGTTCAAAATCGAAGCGTCCGCGAAACGGAACCGCCAGACAAATGAGGTCGTTTGTACGATGGTCCAATCTAGCGTAGAGGAGGAATGGAGTGACGAAAATCCGTTTACCGGCAGCAGTCGCGTTGGCCTTGGCAGCCGCAGCGCCAGCAGTATATGCGCAGACCACCACGACCTATGACACGCGCACTACGGCGACGAATACCGTATCCACTCGTATCCAACCCGATGAAATCCGTGCCAGCAAGATGATCGGCAGCGCCGTTTATGACGTTCAAAACCGCAAAATCGGCAGCGTCCAGGATATGATTGTCAAGAAGGACGGCAAAATCGATGCGGTAGTGGTCGATGTGGGCTCGTTTCTCGGAATGGGAGGCAAGAACGTCGCAATCGCGCCTTCCGATATCAAGACGGACAATAACCGGCTGACGCTCGATCGGACGAAAGAGCAGCTGCAGCAGATGGCCGAGTACCGGCTTGAGGATCGGAACACAGGAACGGGGACTTCGACCTCTCCCGCACAAGGCGGAAGGCTGGGCAGCGGCAGCTCAACCACGCGATAAAGCACAATGGCCGCGACTTCGGACGGGCGGGGATTTCTCCGCCCGACCCACCCTGAAGCCATCTTGATCCAGCCGCGAAGTTATTTGCGCAAGCGCCGGGACCCGAAACAGGCCTCGCGCTGATCGATATCGGTTGAATGCTGCGCGCCCTGCCCGTGCTAGGCTTGGTTGGCTGCCATTGATGCCCGAAACGGGCGGGCAGCATCAAGGAGAGGGCAATGGCGAAGACGCGCGGAACGGGATTGTTGATGGTGTGGACCGACATCGACCCCGAATTCGAGTCGGAATTCAACGGCTGGTACGACGAGGAGCACATCCCGCGTTTGCTCGAAGTGCCGGGCTTTCTCAGTGCAGGGCGCTACAGCGCGGTCAAGGGTGCGCCGAAATACCTCGCCATGTACGAGCTCGAGGATCACAACGTGCTGCGCAGCACGGCATACCTCGACACGGTCAAGTATCAGCCGTCGCCGCAGCGGAGCAGGATCGGGACGAGCCGGATCGGGCGCAATTTTCTGCGCAATGCATACCGACAGATCTTCCCGGTGCACACCGACCCGATCGAGCAGACTGTCGAGATGGCTCCGTTCCTGCAGATGGGCCGGATCGACGTATCCTCCGCGATCGAGGAAGAGTTCAACGCCTGGTACAACACTGCCTACATCCCGGGATATTTGGCGGTGCCGGGCTGTCTCGGCGCCCGGCGGTTTGTTGCGGTCGAGGGCCAACCCAAATACCTGACCGTCTATGAATTCGAGCACGCCCGGGTGTCGGAAAGCGAAGCCTGGAGTCGCGCCCGCGTCAGCAACCCGTGGACGAGACGGGTGCATCCCCATCTGCGGCACGACGAAGGCTCACCCGGCGTGTACCAGCGCGTGTATCCGAAATAACCGGTCCGGTTATGCGGGATCGCCGGTGTCGGGAACGAGGCCGGCGCATTGGATGCCATAGACCGCGCAGGTCTCGTCATTGTCGGAGGTGTCGCCGCTGATCCCGACGGCACCGATGATCTCGCCTCCCTTGTCGCGGATCAGCACGCCGCCCGGCACCGGCACGATACGTCCGCCTGAGGCGACACTGAGCGCCTGAATGAAGGCCGGGTTGCCGGCAGCGCGGCGGGCGAACTCACGCCCGCCGAACCCCATCCCCAATGCGCCCCAGGCCTTGCCGCCGGCGATCTCCGGCCGCAACAGGCTCGACCCGTCTTCGCGCTTCAACGCGGTCAGATGGCCACCGGCATCGAGCACCGCCACCGTCAGCGGCTTGAAGGCGAGCTCGCGTCCCTTCTCCAAGGCCTTGTCGACGATAATTGAGGCCTGCGCGAGGGTCAGCGTCATATTGTTTCCCGCATCAGTGAACAGTCTGGCGGATCAGTTCCGCCCAGCGATCGAGCACCGGAAGGGTTTCGTCGCGGTTTGCCGAAGGCAGGCTCACCACCACGCGGGCGATCCCCTGATCGCGGTAGCGCTTTAGGCGATCCAAGCTTTCCGGGACACCCCATATCGTGACCGAGATCGACGCCGGGTCGCGCCCGGCCTCGGTTGCCATTTGCCGGAACTCCGGCAAAAACTCGGTCACGTCGGCATAATGCGCCCGGCTGGCATTGGGAATCCATCCGTTGCCGTAGCGGACTGCGCGCCGCGCGCTATGAGGGAATGCGCCGCCGATGATGACCGGCGGGTGCGGCTTCTGCACCGGTTTCGGCCAGGTCCGCATCTTCGGCACGTCGACGATGTCGCCGTGATATTCCGGCTCGGACTTGGTCCAGATCTCCTTCATCGCCTCGATCTGCTCGCGCATTTTCTTGAAACGCGTCGTGAAGACGGTGCCGTGGCTCTCGATCTCGTCCTGGTTCCAGCCGCCGCCGATGCCGAACAGAAATCGGCCGCCCGCAACGTGGTCGATCGAAGCGACGAGCTTTGCGGTCTGGATCGTGTCGCGCTGAATGACGAGACACACCCCGGTCCCGACCTTCAAGGTCTTGGTCGCCATCGCCGCCGCCGTCAATGTGACGAAGGGGTCCATCACGTCATAGTACTGCTTGCCGAGTTCGCCGCCGCCAGCGGGCGGGGTCTTGCGCGTGCTGGGGATGTGCGAATGCTCGGGCGCCCACACGGACTCGAAGCCGCGGGCCTCCAGCGCCTGGCCGAGCTCGGCCGGGGCCATCGAGTAATCGGTGAAAAACATCGCCGCGCCAAAATCCATCTGTCCTCTCCGTCTCCGTGATCATGTGAGCTTACCTGCTATCCGCCACCCCCGGCCAGCATCACTTCGCCCATCCCGCGGAGAAATCCGCCGGGCGCGCGGCCGTGATCGAGGCCACGCGCATGACGCCGCCATGGGCGTGTGAAACAGAGGCGCGAGGGGAGCTGGCCTAGTAATGATCAATTTTCATGTTCTAAATGAATATTGTTCATTTATTTGAGTGCTTCCGGAGCCTATGTAAATCGAGAGAAGATATTGCTGGCTCCCTCGGAGGGGCGTAGGCTTTGTTCTGCGCCAGCAAGCGTGCCGGTGGACCCCTGGCCCCGGTGGGAACGGCCCGCCGCGACGGCCCAGGCTCATACGGAGCGGGGCAAAGAGGAGAAAAGATTATGGGATATGATCTGCTCATCAAGAACGGACGCGTCGTGGACGGCTCGGGCGAGCCGGCATTCCAGGCGGATGTGGCGGTCCATCAGGGTAAAATAGTCGGAGTCGGGAAATACAAAGGCGCCGCGGCCGAGCGCGTCATCGACGCCGACGGACGCGTCGTCGCCCCGGGGTTCATCGATCACCATACTCATTTCGATCCACAGGCGGTCTGGGACCCCTATTGCGGCTCGTGGGTGCACAATGGCCACACCACCGTCATCGTCGGCCAGTGCGGCCAGGTCATCGCCCCGGTCCGGCCGGGCGACGGCGAATGGTATCTCGAATTCTTCTCCGACGCGGAACAGATCCCGCTACCGGTCCTGAAGGCCGGGGTCGACGTGACCTGGGAATCGGTCGGCGACTATCTGAATGCGCTCGGCAAGAAGCGCGGCATCAACGTCGGCACCTTGGTCGGCCATTCGGGCATCCGCCGCTATGTGATGGGCGAGGCAGCGGGTGAGCGCGTCCAAGCGACCCCCGACGAAATGGCCAAGATGAAAAAGCTGATCCGCGAGGCGATGTATGACGGCGCGCTCGGCTTCTCGACTGCGCCCAAGGATCGCGGCGATCCCGCCGGGGTACCCGATGACGCAGAGCGCTGGGCGCTCGCCAGCGTGCTCGGCGAACTTGGCACCGGCGTCTTCCAGGTCGCCGGCGGCGCGCCGGGCGGCACCAAGCAGACCCGCGCGGTCGCGCGCGAGCTGGCGGCGCGCACCGGCCGGCCGTCGATCTACAACTTGATGTCGGATCCGATCGGCAACCCCGATGAATGGGTCGAGCACTTGAAGTGGCTCGAGGACGGGTTTAAGAGCGGCGCGCGCTGCTACGGCTCGTGCCTGTCGACCGTTGCCGGTGCGATCTTTGATCTGCAACGCGGGCTGAACGTGCCGCAGGACGAGGACATCACCCATCCCGAGGGCTTCTTCCGCGGTATGCCGACCTGGGACAAGGTCATGGCCCTGGCCTATCAGGACCGGATGCGCGCCTTCCGCGACCCCGAGATCCGCAAGGCCTTGTCGGCCGAGGCGGTCGAGGGGACGGTCGAGCAGCAGGGCGGCATGACCGACCGGCGCGGCCGCGCTCGTGGCCTGTTCAACCGGCGCTGGGACCTCGTCGAGGTGTTCATGACGACGAAGGGCCAGAACCGCCACCTCGAAGGCAAGACGATCGAGCAGATCGCGAAAGAGCAGAACAAGGGCATCATGGATGCCTTCCTCGACCTGTCGCTCGACGAAGACCTGCAGACCTGCTTCCAGGCGATCGACCGCAACCACGATCCGAAAGTGCAGAAGCACATCCTCGGTTCGCCGTTTACCGTGATCGGCACCAGCGACGGCGGCGGCCGGCCGCACACCGCCGACCGGCACGAGACCAGCACGAATCTGTTGGGCCATTGGGTGCGCGAACAGCAGGTGATGACGCTCGAAGAGGCCGTCTATCGGCTCACCGGGAAGACCGCGCTGATGCACGACATTACCGATCGCGGCTTCATCGCCGCCGGCAAGGTCGCCGACATCACGATCTTTGACCCCGACACGATCGCATCCAAACCGCGCGAGCCCATCGCGACGCTGCCGGCGGGCGGCGTGCAGGTCAAGCGCGACGCGGTCGGTATCGACTACGTCGTGGTCAACGGCAGCGTGCTGCTGGAAGGCGGCGAGCTCACCGATGCTCTGCCGGGTCAAATCATCCGAGGCCCGCTCTACCAGGCTTAGGATAGACGGATGGCCGGGCTAGCCCGGCCATCCGCCTCAGTACATCCGAGAGCGGCTCTCAAGACCCGGATGGCCGGACCAAGTCCGGTCTCCGGATGGCGCGGCGGTCTTGCGAAGGGGGCCTCGGCGACGTAAGTAATACTGCGATACCTCACGCAGGGCTGCGGGTGCTGCCGGCTGCTTTTCCGAGCAGGCGCCCGTTCCGGTGTCGGTGCTTCAGGCGCCGACTTCTCCTGCGGCGGCTCAACCGGAACAAGGAACCGTCATGGCGATACCGACTGCCTCCATGCGCCAGCTGCTCGAAGCCGGCGTACACTTCGGCCATCATACCCGCCGGTGGAACCCCAAGATGGCGCCGTACATTTTCGGCGTCCGCAACGGGATCCACATCATCGATCTCGAGCAGACCGAACCAATGCTGCACCAGGGCTTGCAGGCGATCCGGGACGTTGTCGCGGGCGGCGGTCGCGTTCTCCTGGTCGGCACCAAGCGCCAGGCGCAGGAGCCGGTCGCCGACGCCGCCAAGCGGTGCGGCCAATACTATGTCAATTATCGTTGGCTTGGCGGCATGCTGACCAACTTCAAGACGATTTCGCAATCGATCAAGCGGCTGCGCGAGCTCGAGGAGCGGATCACTCAAGAACAGACCGGATTGACCAAGCGCGAACTGTTGGAGCTGACGCGCGCTCGCGACAAGCTCGAGCGTGCGCTTGGCGGCATCAAGGAAATGGGCGGGCTCCCCGACATCCTATTCGTGATCGATACCAATAAGGAAGCGATTGCGGTTGCCGAGGCCAACACGCTGCGCGTCCCGGTCGTCGCGATTCTCGATTCGAACTCCTCGCCTGACGGCATCGCCTATCCCATCCCGGGAAACGACGACGCGATGCGGGCGATACACCTTTATTGCGATCTCGTCGCCGGATCGGTCCTCGACGGATTGCAGGCCGAGCTGGCCGCCTCCGGGGTCGATATAGGCGCCCGGGCAGATTTCACCCAACCGGCCTTTGCCGAAGAGACGGCGGAGGAATTGCCCGAGCAAGCCGAGACAGAAGGTCTCGATGGCGCGTCGCGCGACGAAACGGCTCCTGCGGCGGCGAAATGAGGAGATTGCTTTCCCAAATAGCAGCGGTTTTCGAAGAAAGGTCCATGTTATGGCCGAGGTGACGGCGGCGCTGGTCAAAGAGTTACGCGAGAAGACCGGCGCCGGGATGATGGATTGCAAAAGGGCGCTTGGCGATAGCGGCGGCGATATCGAAGCGGCCGTCGATTGGCTGAGAAAGAAGGGCTTGTCCGCCGCCGCGAAAAAGGCGGGCCGGGTGGCTGCCGAGGGCCTGATCGGGGTCGCGACGCGTGGCCCGGCCGGTGCCGTAGTCGAAGTTAATTCCGAGACTGATTTCGTGGCGCGCAACCAGGCCTTTCAGAGCTTTGTACGGGCGGTAAGCGTATTAGCGGTGGATGGCGACGACGAGCTCGATTCGCTGAAGGAGGCTGACTTTCCCGGGACTGGCAGGACTGTCGAGGAGGAGCTGACTTATCTGATCTCGACTATCGGCGAGAATCTGGTGCTGCGGCGCGTCAGGCGCCTGTCGACCGAAGAGGGCGCCGTTTTCTCTTATGTCCACAACGCGCTCGCCCCGAATCTAGGCAAGATCGGCGTGATCGTAACCCTCGCCTCGACCGCCGGCGCGGACCAGCTGGCCGCGCTCGGCAAGCAGCTGGCGATGCATATTGCGGCCGCGAACCCGCTCTATCTCGATATCGCCTCGGTGCCGCAAGCTGCGCTCGACCGCGAGCGTAACGTGCTGCGCGAGCAAGCACGCGCCACCGGCAAACCCGACTCCGTCATCGATAGGATGGTCGAAGGACGGCTGCGCAAATTTTACGAGGAGTTCGTCCTCCTGGAGCAAATCTTTGTCGTCGATCAGGAAACCAAGATTTCAACGCTCGTCGAGCAGGCCGGCAAAGCCGCGGGCGCGCCGATTGGCGTTGTGAGCTTTGCACGCTTCGCGCTCGGCGAGGGCATCGACCGGCAACGCACCGACTTTGCGGCCGAGGTTGCTGCTCAGCTGACGAATTGAGGGGGTTCGCCTCGGGCCGCAACCAGTTCTCTTCCCGCAGAGGTTGAGAGACACACCGACGCAACCTCCCGCCGAAAGATGCAACTGTGGGGTCGATTTGGTGCTATCGTGAACTGTGCCGGCGAGAGAGCTAGGCCGGTCGGATGAGCGTAGGCATGCCAGCCGATCTCAAATATCGCCGCGTTCTCTTGAAACTCTCCGGCGAAGCGCTGATGGGCGAGCGCGAATACGGTCTCGATCCTGAAATGGTCGAACGCATCGCGGGCGAGATCCAAACGGTGCATGCACTCGGCGTCGAAATCTGCCTGGTGATCGGAGGCGGCAACATTTTTCGCGGCGTGTCGGGCTCAGCCATCGGGATGGAGCGCGCCTCGGCCGATTACATGGGTATGCTGGCGACCGTGATTAATTCGCTCGCCGTGCAGAACGAGCTCGAGCGACGGGAGGTGAGCACTCGCGTTCAGTCGGCGATCTCGATGCAGGCGATTTGTGAGCCCTATATCCGCCGTCGGGCACTGCGCCACCTGGAGAAAGGGCGCGTCGTCATCTTCGCCGCCGGGACCGGCAACCCGTTCTTTACCACCGACACGGCAGCGGCTTTGCGGGCATCCGAAATGGGATGTGCAGCTCTCTTGAAAGCAACCAAGGTCGATGGCGTCTACGATGCGGATCCCGCGCGCGTGCCCCTCGCCACGCGTTTCGAAAGGCTCGACTATTTGGAGGTCCTATCGCGCGACCTGCGGGTGATGGACGCCTCGGCGATTTCGCTGGCGCGCGAGAACAACATTCCTATTCTAGTGTTTTCGATCTTCGAAAATGGCGGGTTTGCAGAAGTTCTGCGGGGGCGCGGACGGTACACGATCATTAATGGACGAAGCTGACACGGGACGAGCGCTATGCCGGAAGACACATTGCTGAAGGACCTCCGACGCCGGATGGACGGCGCTATCGAGGTATTGCGCAAGGAGTTCGGCGGTTTGCGGACGGGGCGGGCTTCGGCGAGCTTGCTCGAGCCGGTCACCGTCGGCGCCTATGGCGGAACCGTACCGCTCAACCAGCTGGCCAATGTCAGCGTGCCGGAACCGCGGATGATCACGGTGCAGGTCTGGGACCGAGCGATGGTGAAAGCCGTCGACAAGGCGATCCGAGAAGCCGGCCTGGGGCTCACCCCGCAGACCGAGGGCCAGGTCATCCGGGTTCCGATCCCGGATTTGAATGAGGAGCGGCGGCGCGAACTGACCCGGGTCACGGCGAAATACGCCGAACAGGCACGCGTGTCGGTCCGCAACATCCGTCGCGACGCGGTCGAACAGCTGAGGCGGCGCGAAAAGGATGCTGACATTTCGCAGGACCAGCAGCGCAAACTGCAGCAGGACGTGCAGCATCTGACCGACGACTACATCAAACGCATCGACGAGGCCCTGGCGCAAAAGGATAAAGAGATCCTCCAGGTCTGATGAACACCGCCGCCTCGCCGCGGCCGGTGCCGCGGCACATCGCAATTATTATGGACGGCAACGGGCGCTGGGCGAAGTCTCGCGGGCTGCCGCGGATAGCCGGGCATCGGCGGGGTGCGGAAGCCGCTCGCCGCACCGTCATCGCTGCGGCGGAGCTGGGGGTACCGTACCTCACTCTTTTTGGCTTCTCCTCGGAGAATTGGAAACGTCCATCAGCAGAAATCAACGATCTGATGACCCTGCTGCGCCATTACCTGCGCGGTGAAATCGCCGAATTGCACCGCAACGGAGTTCGCCTGAAGGTAATCGGTGACCTGGGCAAGCTGGACCCGGATATCATCAGCCTGATCGACCATGCCGAGGCGATGACGTGTGAAAACAGTCGGATCAACCTGACGATCGCATTGTCTTACGGCGCTCGCGCCGAGATTCTCGCCGCGGTCCACGAGATTGCGCGGCAGGTGGCGTCCGGCAGCCTCGCTGCGCACGCGATCGACGAGAAATGCTTTGCCCGCCACCTGTTTACCGCGGAATTGCCCGACCCGGACCTGCTGATCCGGACCAGCAGCGAGCAGCGCATCAGCAACTTTCTGCTGTGGCAGAGCGCCTATTCCGAGTTCGTGTTTACGAAGACGCTGTGGCCGGATTTTTCGAAGAGCGACCTGCGGCAGGCGATCGATGAATTCTGCGGCCGCGAACGCCGTTACGGAGCCTCGGTTGGATCCCGCTGAAACCGGAGCGCGCGGTCTCGCCGGTGTGCGAGGGTTGTCCGCGAACAATCCCTTGGGATTGCGTGTCTTATCGGCGCTGGTGCTGGCGCCGTTGCCGGTTGCTGCGATTTGGTTTGGTTGGCCCTGGCTGCCGCTGTTGACCGGCGCCGCCGCCGCCGTCATGGCGTGGGAATGGGGTCGGCTCTGCCGCGGCGGCGAATTCGGCCGAACCGGCGTCGTGCTCGTCGCGGTCGTGCTGGCGGCCGTGGCGGCCGCGGCGCTTGCCTCTGTCGGACTGGCGTTGTGCACGGCAATAGTCGGAGCGGGCCTGGTCCTGTGGGCCGGGCGCAAGACGAAGGAGAGCGCGCCGCGGTGGACCGCC
>Ga0207693_10002331_pt1 | contig 16499 bp, 17 predicted proteins | sample LARL81metaG_FD_184347 | JGI IMG/M metagenome (GOLD analysis project Ga0207693, IMG submission 184347) | Corn, switchgrass and miscanthus rhizosphere microbial communities from Kellogg Biological Station, Michigan, USA - LAR L8-1 metaG... | ecosystem: Host-associated > Plants > Roots >...
AGGGAATGGGAGGGGGCTCGAACGATTATTACTCGGTCGCCGTTGTCGGATCAATCATTCGGCGCACTTCGGTAACCTTGTTCGCCGGGAACCCGCTACGCCGGGCATGCTCCTGGATGATCGCTTCATCCCGGGCGAGATAGACGCAAAATGTCTTGTCGTTGGCGACGTAGCTCTCGACCCATTGGATGTCGGGACCGAGTTCTTTGAGGGTCGCGTTGGACTTTTGCGCGGCCTCCCGCAGGGCTTGCCGCTCGGCGCTGCCGATCGCCGGCAGTTCGCGTTCGATGATAAATTTGCGCATGGCATCCTACCTTTCGGACTTGGCGCCTTTCGGATTTGGCGGGCGAGCGCGAAGACATTACCGCCCGAAGGTGAAGTGAGGCATCTTAAAACTATTGCCGCAAAACTATTGCTGCCCGGGCAGCGCTCAACGCGGCCGCAGCGTCGGGAAAGCGATGACGTCGCGGATCGATGGGCTGTCGGTGAGCAGCATAACAAGCCGGTCGATGCCGATGCCGAGCCCGCCGCAGGGCGGCAGTCCGTATTCGAGAGCGGTCACATAGTCCTCGTCGAGACGTTGTGCTTCCTCGTCACCCGCCGCGCGCGCCTGCATCTGTGCCTCGAACCGCTGGCGCTGATCCTCCGGGTCAGTAAGCTCGGAGAACGCGTTGGCGATCTCCCAACCATAGATGTATGTCTCGAACCGCTCGACGAGACGCGGCTCGGTGCGGTCGGCTTTGGCCAAAGGTGAGATATCGCGGGGAAACCCGGTGACATGAACCGGCTGAATTAGCTTATCCTCGACGTAGAAGCTGAAGGCTTCCTCAAGGGCTCGACCCCAATTCTCAGTCTTCTCAATCTGGAGCTTATCGAGCGCCCGCTGTGCCGCGCCCTCGTCGAGCGTCATAAAATCGATACCCGTCTCCTCAAGAACCAGCTCAGCCATGCTGCGCCGCGGCCAGGGCGGAGACAAATCTATTTCGGTCCCCGCATAGTTGAACCGCAAAGTCCCGAGCACCGTCTCGGCCACAGTGGCGACGAGTTCTTCTGTCAGTTTCATCATTGCGGTGTAGTCGACATAGGCCTCGTAGAGCTCGAGCGTGGTGAATTCCGGATTGTGCCGCGGCGAGAGGCCTTCGTTGCGGAAACAGCGGTTGATCTCGAACAATTTGTCGGCGACGCCGCCGACCAATAGCCGCTTCAGATGCAGCTCGGGCGCAATCCGCAGATAGAGGTCGATGTCGAGCGCGTTGTGATGTGTCACGAACGGCTTTGCCGAGGCGCCTCCCGGGATTGTGTGAAGCATCGGCGTTTCGACTTCGACGTAGCCGCGTCCCGCAAGGTGGCCGCGGATCGCCGCGACGACCCGGCTGCGCCGGAGCAGAGTGTCGCGGCTCGGCGGGTTCATGATCAGGTCGAGATAGCGCTGGCGATACCGCAACTCGACATCGGCCAGGCCGTGATACTTTTCGGGCAGAGGGCGCAACGCCTTCGCGAGAACCGAGACGCCGGAGGCGTTGACCGTGAGCTCGCCGCGCGGCGTCCGGCGAACGAGACCTTCGACGCCGATCAGATCGCCGATGTCGAGCAGCCGCACGATGTTCAGCGCCTCCTGCCCCAGCAGGTCCTTATGGCAAAAAATCTGGATCTTGCCCGAGGCGTCGTGCAGGTCGATGAACATACCGCTGTTGCGCATCGCCCTGATGCGGCCGGCGATCCGCACCCGGTCCTCGGTCTCGGCGCCGGGCGCGAGCCCGGCGTAGCGCCGCTCGAGCTGACCCGCCTCGTGCGTGCGCTCGAAGCTGTAGGGGTAGGGTTCAACGCCGAGTGCCTTGAGGCTGTCGCGCTTGCCGATCCGAACAGAGCGCAGCGGATCCTGTGCGTCTCGAGGCTGGCTCTCCCCATCCGACATCGCTCGTCTCCTCAGCTGGGCAAGGCGGCTGATCGCAGCGCGTCAGCCCACTACCGCCCGTGAGACCGGGCTGCGCGCGAGATCGACGACCGCGTCGTGGAAACGCCGCAAGGTGCCGTGATGGCCGACGCTGACGATCGTCGGCCGCCAAGGAGCTTCCCGCAACAGCCGGTATAACGAGATCTCCGCGGCCTCGTCGAGAGCCGAGGTCGCTTCGTCGAGAAAGACGATTTCAGGGCGGGCCAGCAGGACCCGGGCGAAGGCAAGCCGCTGCTGCTCCCCGATCGAGAGCCGCTGAGCCCAATTCGCCTCCTCATCGAGCCGCTCGACGAGCTCGGGCAGCCCGACGGCGCGGAGCGCCTCGGCAAGCGCCTCACGCGACAGTTCGGCAGCTGCTCGCGGGTAGACCAGGGCGTCCGCCAGGGTGCCGAGGGGGAGATAGGGCCGCTGGGGCAGAAACAGGCAGCGCCCGTCGCCCACCCGGATGCGCCCCCGCCCGAACGGCCACAGACCCGCGATCGCTCGGAGCAAAGTGCTCTTGCCGAGCCCGGAAGCGCCGGTGATCAGAAGCGCTTCTCCGCGGCCCGCTGCCAATGAAATGTTGGGCCGCAGCAACTGGCCGTCGGGCAGGTTGAGATCGAGCATGTCGACCTCGACGCCGGCGCCGCGGCGTTCGACTTCGATCGGCTGGGGAGCGCTGTTCTCCGCGGCGATTCCCTGCATCCGCTCGGAAAACCCGGAAAGCCGTTGCACCACGGACTGATATTCTGCGATTTCCGTGTATGAGGTGATGATGAAGGAAAGCGAGTCCTGCACCTGGTTGAAGGCCGAAGAAATCTGCATCAATCCGCCGAGCTGGATGGTTTTATTGAAATATCTCGGGGCCGCCACGACGAACGGAAAAATGATCGCTAGCTGAGAATAGCTTGTGGTGAACCAAGTCAGCTTCTTGCGGCGTCTGATGATCCCCCACCAGTTCCCCACAATCCTTCCGAAACGGGTTTTGAACGTGTCGAACTCGCGGGCCTCGCCGCCGTAGAAAGCGACATTCTCGGCGTTCTCGCGCAGTCTGACCATGCTGAAGCGGAAATCCGCCTCGTAGCGCTGCTGGTCGAAATTCAGCCGGATCAGCGGGTTGCCGATCCATCGGGTGAACAACGTGCCGCCAACCGCATAGATTAGGGCGGCAAACACCATGTAACCGGGGATCTCGATCGACAAAGCGCCGAGCGGGATCGTCAGCGCACCGGACAGGGTCCACAATATCGTGACAAAGGAGGCGAGGGTCACAAACGAACTCAACAGCCCGAGCGATAATGCCAGGGTTATCGTCGCGAACCGGTCGAGATCATCGGAAATTCGCTGGTCCGGATTGTCGGTCGTCGCATGGTCCAGCTGCATCCGATAATAGGCTTGGTTCTCCAGCCAGTTGCGCAAAAAGCGATCGGTCAGCCAGCGACGCCAGCGGATGTGCAGGATTTGGCGCAGATAAAGCGAGTAAACCGCGACAACGATCAGCGAAAAGGCGATTATCCCGAAGATCAGGAACTGACGCCAGAACTCGGACCAATTGTACTGCTGCAGGGCGTCATAGAAGTCGTTGTTCCAGGCATTGAGGCGGACGTTGAGGGCTACCGTGATCAGGTTGAGCGCGACGACGGCGAGCAGCAGGCCGCGCGCTGTCCATTTCTCCTCGGAATTCCAATACGGGGAGGCAAGGTCCCAGGCCTGACGCAGGAAGCCCCGCTTGGTCGCCGCCGCCATCTCCACCTCCGTCACTCTCGCCCTGCCTGATGATACGCCTTATGATCCCCGGCTCGTCATGTCTGCGTCCGCCGTCGAGCCGATTGCCGCCGCCCTTCTGGCGCGCGGCATCTGCCGCACCCTGGAGCAGCTCGGCTATGTGAGCCTGGTGGAATTCCCGCTCGCCAATGGCCGGCGCGCCGATATTCTGGCTCTCGGCAAAACCGGCGACCTCGTGATCGTCGAGATCAAGAGCTCAGTTAGCGATTTTCGTGCCGACCGCAAGTGGAGCGCGTATCGCGACTTCTCGGACCGCCTTTACTTTGCCGTGACAAACGACTTTCCGCACGCGCTGATCCCCGATGAATGTGGCCTGATGGTGGCGGATTCCTTTGGCGCAGCCGTGCTGCGCGACGGCAACATGGCGAAGCTCAACGCCGGCCGCCGGCGCGCCCTAACGGTGCGCTTTGCCCGCGTCGCGGCGACGCGACTGCGCCGCCTTCTCGATCCCGAAGCAGGACTATCGGACGGAATTTGATTTTCACCGGCCGGCTCGCAAGGTTGTTCGATCCGACGCTCAGCTCGCAAGGCGGGCGATTGTCGCCGTCGTGCTGTAACCGGGGACGACCTTGGCGAGGAGCACCTCGCCACCCGAATGCTTGACGAAGTCGCCCCCCACGACCTCATCCAGCCGGTAGTCGTCGCCTTTGACGAGGAGCTGCGGGCGGATATCGCGGATCAGCTCCATCGGCGTATCTTCCTCAAAGATAACGATCAGATCGACCGCAGCAAGCGAGGCCAGCACGGCTGCGCGTTCGGATTCGTTCTGAATCGGTCGCCTCGGCCCCTTCAACCGCGACGTCGAGGGATCACTGTTGAGCCCGACGACAAGCCGATCGCATGCCGCCTTGGCCTGCCCCAGCAACGCCACATGCCCCGGGTGCAGCAAATCGAAGCAGCCGTTCGTGAAACCGATTTTGAGCCCGTGGCGACGCCACCGCGCCACCAAATCGAGCGCGTGCGAGCGTGGCACAACCTTGTCCGCGGCATGCATATTCCGGCCGTTGAGAGCGGCGGCGAGCTCGCTCGCATAGACGACCGCGGTGCCGATCTTGCCGACGACGATGCCGGCAGCGACGTTTCCGAGACGCGCCGCGTCGGGCAGCTGGACGCCGACAGCGAGTGCCGCGGCGACTGCTGCCACGACCGTGTCCCCAGCCCCGGAAACGTCGTACACCTCGCGGACTTCGGCGCGTTGAATATGGGCCGTCCCGTCGGCCGATATCAGCACCGACCCTTCCGCCCCGAGGGAGGCCAGGACCGCGTTGAAGCCGCAGCGCTCGATCAATGCCCGCGACGCCGCGATGATCTCGTTGTCGGTCGCCACGGGCATTCCCGTGGCGTGCGCCAGTTCGCGCCGGTTCGGCTTTACCAGATCGGCGCCGCGGTACCGGATGTGATCGCCGCCTTTCGGGTCGACAATGACACGCGCGCCGGTCTCCTGCGCCGCCCGAATGATCTCGAGGGCCACCCCTTCGGTCAGCACGCCCTTGGCGTAATCCGAGATGACGACGACCGAGTGGTCGGCCACCAGCTCGCGAGCCAGCCTCAGCAGGTCTTCGCGGATATACGGGTCGAGAGGAATGGAACTTTCGCGGTCGGCCCGCAGAAGCTGCTGATTGCCCGCGATATAGCGCGTCTTGACCGTGGTCGTGCGCTGCGGCTGAACAAGGACATGCGCCTCGGCGCCGTCCTGCGCCTCGACCAGACGCCCGATTTCGCGGCCGGCTTCATCATTACCGACGACCGAGATGAACGATGCAGCCGCTCCCAGCGCCCGCAGATTGCGCAGTACGTTTCCCGCACCGCCCAATGTCTTCATTTCACGCTCGATCCACAGCACCGGGATCGGCGCTTCGGGCGAAACCCGCTCGACCTGGCCATAGACGTAGTGATCGAGCATTACATCGCCGATGCACAATACGCGCGCCGTCTTCAGGCGGTCGATGTAGGTTAGGAGATCGCTGTTGTCGGCCATCGCCAGTTCATGATGCGGAAGCGATGCCGTCTTTTGACGGTACCGGCCGCCACCTGCAACTGAAATGCTGTCGCATTCCTGCCGTTCTCGCGCGAAATGCGACCATTAGTCTCGTTTTTTGGTTCACCGACGGCGACGCAACAGCAGGTAGGTGGCGCCAGGGCCTCCGTGATGGGGCTGTGCCGGCGCGATTGCAAGGATATGCGGCCGCAGCTCCGGTTCTTCGAGCCAGCGCGGCACTGAACTCTTGAGGATTCCCGGCCCGCTCTGGCCGAGACCCCGCCCTGTGATGACGAGCACGCAGCGTCGGCTCGCGTCGCGCGAGGCTCCGATAAAGGCTGTAAGAGCTCGATGTGCCTGGGCTTGGGTCATCCCGTGCAGATCGAGTCGTGCCTCGATCCTGTGCAGACCGCGCTTCAGCCGTTCGGCGCTGGCGCGGTCGATATCGGCGAAGCGGTCGAGCGCCGGAACACGAGGCGCGCTCGCACGGTCCTGCTCAACTCCTGCAGGATCGGGCGCCACAGTGGGGCGCGGCGGCTCCCAATTGGCCGATCGGCTGCGGCGTAGCGGCGCCACATCGCGAACCGCCTCCGTCCACAGCCGATCATCGTCCCGCGGGCGCGCTGTATTGCTCGTTCTCTTCACTTCGCGTCGCCTGACCGTTCTCGACCAGAACGATATGGAGCCGCCGGGGCCCGTGCGCACCCAGTTCGATATGCTGCTCGATGTCTGCGGTGCGCGACGGTCCGGTGATGAAGTTGACGGCCCGCGGCAACACTTCCGGCGCTTTACCGATTCGCAAGCGGTCCCAGCCATCCTCGTAGGTCGCGACCACCTGATCGGCGCGGACCAGCACGATGTGGGTCTCCGGGAGAAAATTGAGGGTCGTCGGGGCCTGCGCGCCGGAAACCAGCATCAAAGTCCCGGTCTCGGCAATAGCGGCATGACAGGGCGTGACGCTGACCCTGTCTTCCGGCTCCGCCCGGCCACGGCGGATCCGCAGCAGCGGCCATGTGCTCCAGGGGATCTTCTCGAGGCCCGGGTCGGGAGCCATGACGAGCTCGGCCGGCAGGTTCTCTGCGGCGAGATAGCGGGCAACTGCCTCGGGCACCGCCGTGGGCGAGCTTACCCTTGTTACCGTGGCCTGCACCTCCTCGGCCATCGTAATGAACAACTCCACCCGCCCCTGCCCGTCGAGCGCCGTTGCGCGACCCGGGACCAGGTTGCGGCGATGTCTCGCTATGCGGGCTCGCAATTCCGTATCAACCGTGGCATCGAGCCGACCGCGACCAAGGGAGTTTCGGATGTCGGCTAGGATCCGTTCGCGGGTCTCGCTCACCTCCCGGCTCCACTCTTCATTCTCTGCTCCCAAAGGCTGTGAAAGCTGCGGCCCTCGGGCGCCGCCATGTCGCGCACCCGAGTCCAGCCGGCGGCCAGCGGCAACGCGCGAAAGCGCCCGCGACCGCCGCCGGCCCAACCCAGGACCCGGCTGGCGATCTCGGCAAACGAGTGATAGAGCGCCGGCCGACGCGCCACCCATGCCCACACAGAAAGGCCGCTACGGTAAACCGGCGGGCTCAGCTTTTTGGCATACTCGCGCTCGCGCCAATGGCGCATCATTTTCGGCAACGGGATCTTGACCGGGCAGACGCTCTCGCAACGCCCGCAAAACGTCGAGGCGTTCGGCAGGTGTCCGGCCTCTTCGATCCCGATCAGGCTCGGCGTCAACACGGCGCCCATCGGTCCCGGATATACCCAGCCATAGGCGTGGCCGCCGACTGCAGCATAGACGGGACAGTGGTTCATGCAAGCCGAACACCGGATGCAGCGCAGCATGTCCTGGAATTCGGTGCCGATCATCGCGCTGCGGCCATTATCGAGCAGCACCACATGGTATTGCTCGGGACCGTCGAGATCATCCGAACGGCGCGGTCCAGTCGAGATCGTCGTGTAGCTCGAGAATTCCTGACCTGTTGCCGAACGGGCCAGCAAGCGCAGCAAAGTCGCCGCGTCCTCAAATGTCGGGACCAGCTTTTCGATGCTCGTCATGACAATGTGGATCCGCGGAAGGGTTTGCGTCAGATCGCCGTTGCCTTCATTCGTCACGATGATGCTGGACCCGGTCTCGGCGACGAGAAAATTGGCGCCGGTGATCCCGACATCCGCAGCGAGGAAGCGCGGTCGCAGCACCGCTCGTGCTTCGTCGCACATTTGGCGCGGTTCGAACAAAGGCCGGTCCGGGTCGAGCGAGCGATGCTCGGCCCGAAACGTGTCGGCAACCTGTTCTTTAACCAAATGAATCGCCGGCGCTATGATATGACTTGGCGGCTCATGGCGTAGCTGAATGATGTACTCGCCGAGATCGGTCTCGACCGGGGTGATACCATTAGCCTCGAGGAAATCGTTGAGCCCGACCTCCTCGGCAACCATCGACTTGCCCTTGGTAACAACCTTGGCGCCCGCCGAACGGCATATCTGCAGAACGGCGGCGCAGGCTTCCTGCGATGTGCGCGCCCAGTGCACCTTGCCACCCGAGGCGATGACCTGGCCTTCATAGAATTCGAGGTAGAAGTCGAGGTGCTGGAGAGTATGGTCCTTGATCGATCGGCCGGCTTCACGCAGCGCCTCGAACTCCGGCAGTCGCTCTACGGCGAGCCGTCGCCGCAGCGGAAACCCGGTTCTCGCCAGACCCAGCGCGCGCTGCAGATTATCGTTGGCCAGACCGGCCCGTGCTGCTGTCTCAAAATTGCGGCTGGTCGCGAGCATTGGTGCTACCGCGGCGCGCCGATCGAGGGGACTCCGGTCATCCCCGCGAGAACCTCGGCGACATGTCGTACTTCGACCTGTCGACCTTGCCGGTAGAGCTTCCCCGCCATATTGAGCAGACAGCCCAGATCACCCGCCAAAACCGCTTCGGCACCGGTCGCGGTGATGTCCACCGCCTTGTCGGTCACCATCTTGTCCGAGATCTCCGGATATTTGATGCAGAAAGTGCCGCCGAAGCCGCAGCACACTTCCGCTCCCGGCAATTCCTCGAGCGTCAGGCCGGCAATGGTTGCTAAGAGCTGGCGCGGCTGAAGCTTGACCTCGAGTTCGCGCAGGCCCGAGCAAGCGTCGTGGTATGTGGCTCGCCGATCCCACTGCACGGCGACCGCCTGCATTCCGCAGACATCGACAAGAAAGGAAACGAGTTCCCAACTGCGCCCGGCAAGTTCCTGCGCCCGCGGCAGATTCTCAGGGTCGTCGGTGAAGAGTTCCGGGTAGTGCACCCGCAACATACCGGCACAAGAACCCGAGGGGGCGACGACATAATCATAGCCGGCAAACGCATCAAATACCTGCAAGGCAATCCCCTTGGCATCGGCCCGGTCACCGGAGTTGTAAGCGGGCTGACCGCAACAGGTCTGGCGGCGCGGGACCTCGACCGTGCATCCTGCGTCTTCGAGCAGTTTCACAGCCGCAAAACCTACAGTCGGCCGGAACAGATCGACCAGACACGTAACGAAGAGCGCTACATGCATCCGTTGGGCAGCCTCGATGAGGTCAAAGCAAGGGCTCGGAAATTAGGCCCCCTCCCGAGACCAAATCAATCGGAGCGCGCCAAACGGCCGGGAGCGAGACGGCGGGCGACCGCGCGGGGCAGCAGAAGGTAATATCTACCGCGCGCATTCATGATGCCGGCACGGGTGCCCGCGGTGTCGCCGGTGCCCCAATAGACATCGCCGCGAACCGGACCTTTGATCGCACCGCCGGTATCCTGGGCTACCATCAGACGACGCACACTCTCGGCCGCGGCGAACCGCTCATCCGCTTCGAGCCAGACCGGGACGCCGAGAGCCACAAACGCCCGATCAATCGCAAGGCTCCGCTCTGCGCTCAGCGCAACTCCTTCGGCGCCGATCGGTCCATCGCCCATAATCTCGCGGAAGAAGACGTAGGACGGGTTCTCGCGCCGAAGAGCGGCCCCAGCCTCGGAATGCTGCTTCATCCAGGATCGAATGGCCGGCATTGTCAGCTTTTCGCGCGGGATCACCCCGCGATCGATCAGCAGTCGCCCTACCGGTATGTAGGGATGGCCGTTCTGTCCGTCATAGCCTATCCTGACGGTGCCGCCCCCGCTCAGCCGGACCCGGCCGGAACCTTGAATCTGCAGGAAGAACGCGTCGATCGGATCGTCGACCCAGAAGAGTTCGAGCCCGCGGCCAGCGAGCGCTCCATCCTCTATGTCGGCTCGCGTCGGCGGCTGAGGGCCGAGATCCGGGGGCTTCCGATAAAGCGGCGTCTGGTAGGGTCCATGGCGCTGCCGCGAGCCGTTGAGCTCGATCTCGTAGTATCCGGTGAACAGTCCGTCGGGGGTTCCGTAATCGGTTACGGCAAACGGAGTAAAATACGACTCGAAAAATTCGCGCGTCGCAGCGTCGTCCCCCGGCAGGAGGGCCCCCGCCGCCTCACACGATGATCGCCAGTCACGAACCCGCCCGAAATCAATGCTTGCCGCAGCAGTATCGAGCGGAGCCGTATCGGCCCGAGTCAAAAAGCGAGCGCAGGATTTGAGGAACGCCGGCACGGCCGCGGAGATGCGATCCTGAGCCCAACCGGTGAGCCGATCGAAACCGACCGGCGCGACACCAAACCGCCTCGGACCGCTGTCATGCCCGAGCGCAATCGCCCACACACCTACGAGCACGATGGCTGCAGCGCGGCTGCAAGCCCACCGCGGGACTGTCAGCCGCTGCTCGTCGCGACGAGAACCCAGTTTGGATCGGCGGAACGCGTATCGCGCGCAAACGTCCAGTAATCGGTCTTCTCGGTCGGGTGGTCGGGGTCGCCGTCGACGATGCTTCCGTCCATCGCACGCGTCACATTGATTTGCTGCGAACTCAACTTGACCGTCACCTGGGCGTTGCGGCCCAACAGCTCGGCCTCAATGATGTCCGAATTGTCCAAGCGCAGAAGCCGCGTCTCAAGCGTTTCCTTGGCGGCGGCGCGTTCGTCAATCGCAGAGACAAATTGCTGGAAAACCTCATCGCTCAGCAAGGGCCGCAAAGCTTCCTTGTCGCCGTTCGCAAACGCGCCGACGATCATCTCGAATGCGGTCCGAGCGCCCTCGACGAAGGATGATGGATCGAAGCTCGGGTCGGCGCGGCGAATCTGGTTCAATCCCTCTGCGACCCCATCGGCCGGCGGAGCAGCAGGAGCAGCGGCGCCCGGATCGGGCTCGGGCTCGACCAAAGTAGGTCGATTTTCCGCAGCAGGCCGCGCGCGCCGCACAAACAGCTCGCGGCGCCGCTCGTTTCCGGTACGCCGGCCGAGGACGCTGCGCAGGCGCAGCACCAGAAAAGCTGCCACCATAGCAAATAGGATGACGTCGAAGTATTGCTGAAACTCGCCCATCTCCTTCCGCGCCCTACCGCCGCTAAAAATACCGGGCTCCGGGCCTCGGCTCGATCTTGACTACATGGGGGGCGGGCGGCACCACGGCAAGCGCACTGGATGTGAAGGCGCGCGGCTTGTCTTAGATGAATGCCGCCGCCGATCGGAGCAGGTTGGGATTTCCTCCGCCTCAACCGGGACCTTAAGAAGAATTCGAGTGATTTTAATCCTACATGGTCAAACCGAATTCCATCGTATGTTCTCCGCCACGCGTCGCTATCTGAGCATTCGCCGACCCGCATCTATCGAGGACGTGATTTGGTGCCGCTCGCAGAGCTTCGTTGCCGGATTCCGATGAACAACGAGCACAGATCGGCATCGTGACAAATTGCGGGCTTTATCCGCGCTAACCGGATTGCCGGTGCCGAACGGCGCCGTATTGGGGATTGACCCAGCTCGACCAAACCACGGACCCGAGCTGGTTTTGTGCCGGGTGCGGCCTAGCCGCCGGGGCACATTGATGCGACTTCCCGATCCGTGTTAGCCAGCGCGCTGGGCGCGGAGGAGGAAGTCATGGCGGAAGAGGTGAAAGGCAATGGCCACGGCGAAATGCCGCCGGTACTCCCCGACGGGGTGCAGCAACTGATCGTCAATGCGCAGTACGTAAAGGATTTATCTTTCGAAAACCCGCGAGCGCCACAGAGCCTGGTCCAGCAAACGACGCAGCCGTCGGTCGATATCAATGTCGATGTCAAGGCCCAGAATCTGGGGCCGGACGTTTTCGAAGTCATTCTGACGATCAACGCTACGGCCCGCATGCAGGACGAACCGGTATTCCTGGTCGAGCTCGCCTACGGGACGGTCGTAACAGTCAAGAACGCGCCACAAGAGGTGTTGGCTCCGCTCATTCTGGTCGAGACGCCACGGATCGTCTTTCCCTTTGCCCGTGCAATCATCGCGAATGCGACCCGCGACGGCGGATTTCCGCCCCTGATGATCAATCCGATCGATTTCGCCGAACTGTTGCGCCGCCAACAGCCCGAGGGCCAAGCCGCCGCGCCGCCCGGCAATCCGGTCGTATGAGGCTCACGTCTCGATAAGCCAGATCGGTTCGGTGATCAGTCGTAGCATCATCTGGTGAGCGATCACCTCATCTGCCGAGGGCGCGTGCGGGCGCGGCGTCCGCATGACCCTCTCGGCCGCGGCTACGTCATCGGCAGGCATTGCGAAATCGAGACCGGGTTGCCGGCCTCCCAGCAATTCGAGATAAACAGCAGCGAGCAACCCGCAATCGATCGCGGCCCCGTGCTCGATGCGGTCCGACAGGTCTATGTCGAAACGCCGGCACAACGCGTCGAGACTCGCCGGCGCTCCTGGAAACCGCACGCGCGCCAGCCCCAGAGTATCGACAAAGGAACAGCCGATCGAATCTCGTTGCAACCGCGCCAGTTCGGCATTCAAGAAGGCGAGGTCGAACTCGGCGTTGTGAATCACCAGTCGATCCGAACCAATAAAGGCCAGCAGCTCGTCCGCGATCGCGGCAAACGGGACCTGGTTGGCAAGAAAGTCTGCGGTGATGCCATGCACCGCGAGAGCCTCCTCGGGCATGTCGCGCTCGGGATTGACGTAGCGGTGAAATTTGCGCCCGGTCGGGACATGATGGACAAGCTCGATGCAGGCGATCTCGACGATCCGATGGCCTTCGCCAGGGTCAAGGCCGGTGGTTTCGGTGTCGAGCACGATTTCGCGCATTAGGATTTTCTCGGACCCCGGTGCGGCCAGCGCCGGCTTCTCCTGATAAGCCGCGATTGGCGGCCACGCAGATCTCTGACAATCGCCTTCAGGCGGCGCAAGGTCTCGTTTCGGCCTCCACCGGTGGACACGACGAAATCTGCTTTTTGCCGCTTCTCACGGTCCGACATCTGCTTTTGCAGAATCGCATCTAGGCGAATCTCGGTCATCCCCGGCCTGCGCAGAACCCGCTGCCGCTGCACCAAAGCAGGGGCCGAGACGACGAGCACATAATCGCACCGGCGCTCGGCGCCGGTCTCGAACAGAAGCGGTATGTCGAGCACCACGAGCGGTTCCCGCCGGGCACGCGACCGAGCGAGAAACCGGCTTTCCTCGGCAACCACCATCGGGTGAAGGATTGCTTCAAGCCGACGCAACGCCGCCGGATTGCCGAATACCCTTTGCCCCAGCAAAACTCGGTCGATGCCGCTGGTCCTCGCATCGACACCGGGAAACGCGGCAGAAACGGCAGAAACGGCCGCGCCGGACGCTGCGAGCAGTCGATGAACCACCATATCGGCGTCGAAGAGGGGCAATCCCAGGCGCCGCAACGCCGACGCCGCGGTACTCTTCCCCATGCCGATCGAGCCGGTAAGTCCGAGAACGATCAACGTCGTGGCGCCAGGGTCGCGACGATCGCCGCGCGCAGCTCTCGGGTGACCCGCACCGGGGCTCCGAACCACGCTTCGAACCCGGGCCGGCCCTGATGCAGCAGCATGCCCAGGCCGTCGACAACGGGATGTCCCCGCCGACGGGCGGCGGTCAGCAGCTCCGTTTCGAGCGGCACGTATACTATGTCGACGACGGGCGTCGTAGGCGGCAACAACAGATCGAGAATAAGGGGCGGTTCGCCGGTCATGCCAAGGCTCGTCGTATTGACGAGCAAGCCAGCGTTCCGCTGGACAGTGTTCACCTCGCTCCAAGGGTGGACCGTGATCGGCGTCGCCGATGTCGAAAGCTCCCTCGCCACGGTCTCGGCGCGCAAAAGCGTGCGGTTCACGATCCGGATCTCGGGCACCCCCACATCAGTCAACGCCGCCACCACGGCCCTCGCAGATCCACCGGCCCCAAGGATTACCGCTGGACCCGCTGACGGCCGCCATTCGGGTACCGTTTCTTGCAGGTTCTCGCGAAATCCGAACACATCGGTGTTGCTAGCCTCGAGGGTGCCATCGGGTGCAACAATGATCGTGTTCACCGCGCCGATCCGCCGTGCCAAGGGTTCGATGCGGTCCACGGCTGAAAGAGCTGTCTGCTTATGTGGAATCGTCAGGTTGCAGCCGCGAAACCCGAGGATCGGCAGCGACCGTAAGGCCTGGGCGATGTGCTCGGGCCTCACCGGCAACGGCACGTAGGCGCCGTCGATGCCGGTCTCGGAAAGCCAGAAGCCGTGCAGTAGCGGTGAGCGCGAATGGGCGACGGGCCAGCCCATGATCCCCGCAAGCTGGGTTGTCCCCTTGATTTTCATCGGCGAGATTTATCGAGGCACAAATTGCCCCTCAGTCCGCATAAAGGGAGAAGGAAGGGCATTCTCCAATCAAGATGGTATGATGCACTCGTCTCGCAGAAAACCGAGAAGCTGCATGAAAGGCAGACCAAGAACCGAGAAATAATCTCCATCAATATGCTCAAAAAGCTGAACCCCTCTGCCCTCGAGCCGGTAAGCACCGACCGATCCGAGAATGTCTGTCCCCTCGGCGTCGATGTACCCCTCGAGAAAAGCCTCGGTGAAATTCCGCATCGTCAGCCTTGGTTGGCTTATCGCATGCCATAATCGCGTCGCGCTTTGAACCGCGCAAGCTGCCGTAATCAGTGTATGGGTGCGGCCACGCAAGGCCCGCAACTGGATGCGGGCTTCGCCAAGATCCGCCGGCTTGTCGAACCATGCTTCGTCACACACCAAAATCTGGTCAGCGCCGATAACCACCGCTCGACTAAAGCGCGCCGCAATTTGGCGCGCCTTCGCCTCGGCAAGAGCGAGCGCACAGCCAGCTGCATTCCGGCCTTCCGTCCGCCAGCCCTCTTTCAGCGAGGCCTCATCGAGCACAGCCGGTTCGATGCGGAAATCCACGCCGGCGCCAGTGAGCAGCCGAGCCCGGGCGACACTCGCTGAAGCCAGTATCAACTCCTCAGTCATTTATGCCATGACGGCGAGCCAGCAATCTCATGACCGCGGCCGCTGTCTCCTCGATCGAGCGACGCGTCACATCGATCACCGGCCAATGCATTTGAGCAAAGACCCGCCGGGCCTCGCGCACCTCCCCACGCACCGCCTCGATATCCGTATATTCGCTCGCGCCGTCGTGATGCAGCAGCTCCAGCCGGTTCCGCCGCAACTGGATCAACCGCTCAGGATCATTGGTGAGGCCAACGATCAACGGGTGCTCGGCCTCGATCAGCTCGGGCGGTAACGGCACCCCCGGTACATAGGGCACATTCGCAGCCTTGATGCCCCGGTTGGCGAGATAAAGGCAAGTCGGGGTCTTCGAGGTGCGGGACACACCGACGAGACAGACATCCGCATCGTTGAGACCCCAACTGGATTGGCCGTCATCGTGGTTGAGGGCAAAGGTCATGGCGTCGATGCGCGCAAAGTACTCGCTGTCTAGGAGATGCTGTTTACCCGGTACTCCACGGCTCTTCCGATGGAGGTAGGAAGCCAGCGCACCGATAATCGGATCGAGAACCGGGATCGCGGGCACCTGAAGCCGGCGGCAGCCCTCTTGCAAAAGCTGTCGGAGCGTGTCGTTCACCATCGTGAAGAGAACGACCCCGGGGTTCGCCTCGACCCCGGCGATCACCCGATCGATCTGGCTACGTGTTCGCACCATGCTCCAGACATGCTCGACCGCCTGCGCGTCATCAAATTGCACGAGGCAGGCTCGAGCCACTGAGTGCACGGTTTCTCCAGTGGAATCGGAAACGAGATGAAGATGAAAGCGAGTCACCGCGACCCCGGCCTAATCATTCCCAGTACGGTGTGGGCAATTTGCGATTCATCGGGGAAAACTCGCTTGAACGGCGCTCCACCTTCCGATGTTCCCCGGTTTTCCTGCGAGCATCCGTTACATTTTGCATAACGAGATTTAAATTTCCCCAGGCTGGGAAAACCGGGCATAGGGCGAGATGAGCAATGCGGTGTCCCCGGTTTCCTTTTTATCCACAGGCTCCGTTCCTGCCCTAGCGCGAAGAAACATCACATATCCATCAACAACACAGGGTTCTGCATTCGAATGCCGGTAAACCCGGTAACGTTCGGAGGACAACATTCAATCCCCGGTATCCACACGGATCCTCAATTCACTACCATTTAATTTATATCTAAATTTGAGTAGAAGGAGTTGGGCGGATTGATACAGACTGGACCGAGAAAACCTCTGTTGCGTGCGCTCGCGGGCGAGACGCTTCCACTCCCGCCGTGGTGGTTAATGCGGCAGGCCGGACGCTACTTGCCCGAGTACCGACAGATTCGCGCCAAAGCACACGATTTTATCGAGCTGTGCTTGACCCCGGCACTCGCCGCAGAGCTGACGCTGCAACCAATCCGAAGATATGGCATGGATGGCGCCATTCTGTTTTCCGACATTCTGATGCTGCCCCACGCTCTTGGGCAGAAATTGGCCTTTCACGAGCGGGAGG
>Ga0207693_10002332_pt1 | contig 16498 bp, 18 predicted proteins | sample LARL81metaG_FD_184347 | JGI IMG/M metagenome (GOLD analysis project Ga0207693, IMG submission 184347) | Corn, switchgrass and miscanthus rhizosphere microbial communities from Kellogg Biological Station, Michigan, USA - LAR L8-1 metaG... | ecosystem: Host-associated > Plants > Roots >...
GGCAAGGCGCTTGGGCTCTGGCGTGGCTTGCTGGACGATGTGCCGGCGAACTCCGCCGTGCATCAAGACTTGGTCGACCGCATCGCCGCGTTGACCGCACGCGGTGGCGGCGCTCCCGACGTTGCTGCGATGGTCGCGGGTCTGGCCGCGCGGCTCAAGGCGAATCCCAATGACGGCGCCGGTTGGCAGCGATTGATCCGTGCCTATGCGGTACTCGGCGACAAGGAAAAGGCGCGAACCGCCCTTTCCGACGCGCGCAAGGCGATGGCCGCGCAATCCGACCAGATCGCAGGACTTAACGCAGAACAGAAACAGCTAGGACTTTAGGTATCAGCAGACTTGGCGCGCAGCTTTTTCCAATCGTCATCGGAGTCTTCGACGACGATCGTGATGTAGCAATAGTTCATCACATACTTGAACAAGCGCGAGCGCACGCGACCTCTGAGCGGAACATTGCGCATACCCGGATCGTCACCGGGAATGTCGACGAAGTCGCCGACATTGGGGATCAGCCCGAATTCGTCATTGTCGACTTCGACATCCACCGGAACGGTATTGTCGACGGGCGAAGTGCCGCCCTTGGGCAGATAGCGATAGTCGATCCCGTATTTGAATTTCACGGCAGTGTCTCCATTTCCGTCGAATGCGAATACTTACTGGGAAGCAGGTGGAGTCAAGCGAGTCGCGACGTCAGCCCGAGATGCGCCCTTGCCAAACCGGCCAACAATTCGTTTTCCCAGCCCGTTTCGTCGCATTATAGAGCTGCATCTGCGCGTCTTCAGCCGAGGCGCCGCTTTGCGCAGCCATGTAGTCCGAACCCCCAGCGCACCAGACATAAAATTGATGCCGACCGGGAGCGAAGAAATCCGCCTGTTTGGATGAACTGAAGTTGGCCGCCACAGCTACACCTGCCACCGCCACCAACACACCGCCGACTGCCGCCGCCAGGACCCGTTTCATTGTCAATTTCGCTACTCCCAGCTGATACGACGCTGACTGATGAAGGACCCTCGCGCGGGTCCGTTTCCTTTCAAAAGGGGCTTGGGGCCCACTTTCCGGTTATTTCCGTTCCCCGTCGCGGCGCGCCGTACATTGCGGCGTTTGTCTCAATCCTGGACAAAACCCTACACAACGCCGAGGCCATTGTCAGCCCCGCCAGTTCTTAGCCTATAGCCATGATTTCAGACGTTTACCCGTGCGGGTTCGACACCCAATTGGCGTACCAATTCCTCGATTTCCCGCGCTGCGGTTTCAACATCCGCCTTGTCGCGACCGCGCGCGACAAGTTGCACGCCAGGACCGTCCTCGCGGTAATAGGGATAGCTGCCGATGGCAAGATCCTTGTGCTGCTTTTGAACTTTCTCAAGGCCCTCGGCGATGCGCCCTTCCGGGACCTTCGCTTGCACGGTCGCGGCATGGACGATGGCGCCGCGTTTCAACAGCGGTTCGATCGCGTCCAGCATCGCGCGCATGACCATCGGCACGCCAGCCATCACGAACACGTTGCCGATATGCACGCCCGGTGCCGTCGAAACCGAATTGCGCACGAGTTCGGCGGTGAGTGGGATGCGCGCCATTCTTTTGCGCGCATCGTTGAATTCGCCAGGCTTGTACCGCGCCGCCATCATCGCCATGGCTTCGGGGTGATAGTCGATGCCGACGCCGAAGGCGACCGCAACCGCATCGAAGGTGATGTCGTCATGCGTCGGGCCGATACCGCCCGTGGTGAAGACGTAGGAATAGCGCGTGCGAAGCGCATTGAGCGCAGTGACGATTTCGGCCTGCACATCGGGTACGACGCGCGCCTCGCACAGATCGATACCAAGTGCGCCCAGGAACTTGGCGATATAGGCGGTGTTGGTGTCCTGCGTGCGCCCGGAGAGGATCTCGTCGCCGATCACAAGGACTGCCGCGGTGACACGTTCTGTCTGGCTCATTGCTTCTGACCGGTGTAAGAAATCGTTCAGATTGAGGTCCTACAAAACACAGGGTTCGCCCCTACATCAAGCGGCCCCGTAAGAGCTGACCGCCATGACCATAATGCCCCAGACAGACATTTTCGAAGCGACGCGCCGGGCGCATTTCGCAGTGACTCTGCACAATGCCGAAGATTTCGAAGGCATGCGCCGGGCCGGTCGGCTGGCCGCGGAGGTCTTGGACCTGCTCGTCCCCGAAGTGAAGCCGGGCGTGACGACGGAACATCTCGACAAGCTCGCGTTCGATTACACGACCGCGAACGGCGGCATCCCGGCCTGTCTTGGCTATCGCGGCTATCGCCACACGCTCTGCACGTCCGTAAACCACGTTGTCTGCCACGGCATCCCCAGTGACAAGCCGCTGCGCGACGGCGACATCGTCAATATCGACGTCACCGTGATCGTCGATGGCTGGCACGGCGACACCAGCCGCATGTATCTGGTCGGCGACGTCAAGCTTAAAGCCAAGCGCCTTGTCGACATCACCTATGAGGCGATGATGCGCGGCATCGCAGTCGTCAAACCAGGCGCCACCACCGGCGACATTGGCCATGCGATCCAGTCTTATGCGGAAGGTTCGGAGCGTTGCTCCGTCGTACGCGATTTCTGCGGCCACGGCTTGGGTCGAGTTTTCCACGCGCTTCCCAATGTCGTGCATTATGGCAAACCAGCGCACGGCATCGGCCTCAAGCCCGGCATGTTCTTTACGGTCGAGCCGATGATCAATCTTGGCGGATATGGCGTAAAAGTTTTGAACGATGGTTGGACCGCGGTGACGCGAGATCGCTCGCTGTCGGCGCAGTTCGAACATTCTGTCGGCGTGACCGACGCAGGCGTCGAGATCTTCACGCGCTCGCCAAAGGGTTTGGACAAGCCGCCTTACGCCTGAATCGGCACGTAGACGGTCAAGTCGAAATACCAGTCAACTATCACGTAAACTATCCAATCGGCTGCTTGACGACCATGCAGGGTGACCGTTCACTCGTTGAGCGGTTCAACAGCGCTGGTGCAAGGGACAATGCCGTCGAAGGATTCGCTCGCCGACGTGAGCCGAGAGTTCGACGGCGACGGCTTTCGTTCCGGACATCGTCAGAGACTGCGCGAACGCTTCCTGGACGGCGGCGCCGACGCGTTACCCGATTACGAGCTGATGGAGCTCGTCCTCTTCGCCGCCATTCCCCGGCGCGACGTCAAGCCGCTCGCCAAGCAATTGATCTCACGGTTTGGAAGTTTTGCCGAAGTCATCGCCGCACCGCTCGCGCGCTTGCGCGAGGTGCCGGGTATCGGCGAATCCGTCGCGGTTCAATTGAAAATCATCGCGGCAGCCGCGTTGCGACTCGCCAAGAGCGAATTGCGCAACAAGGCCGCGTTGAGCTCGTGGGGCGCTTTGCTCGACTATTGCACGGCGGCGATGGCGCGCAATCCGCAAGAGGAATTTCGCACGCTCTTTCTTGATCGCAAGAATGTGCTGATCGGGGACGAGGTGCAGACGCGCGGCACAATCGACCATACCCCCGTCTATCCGCGCGAGATCGTCAAGCGGGCGTTGGAGCTCGGCGCATCGGCGATCATCCTGGTGCACAATCATCCGAGCGGCGACCCAACTCCAAGCCGCGCGGATATTGATATGACGCGCGAGGTCGTGGCGGCGGCAAGGGCGCTTAACATCGCCGTCCACGATCATCTCGTCATCGGCCGCGGCGGTCATGCGAGCTTCAAGTCGCTGGGCTTGCTCTGAGCGAATGCGCCACACCCTTCCGAGATGATGGCTTTTGCGGCCATTGCGACTTATAAGGCGGCGTAGCAATCCGGTTCGCCTCGATGATTCCGCGATACGCCCGTGAACAGATGGTTTCGCTCTGGTCCGACGAAACCAAATACCGCATCCATTTTGAGATCGAGGCCCATGCCGCTGATGCGCTCGCCGAACTCGGCATCATTCCAAAAGACGCCGCTGCAGCTGTCTGGAAGAAGGGACGCAACGCAAAATTCGACGTCGTGCGCATCGAAGAGATCGAGAAGGAGATTCGCCACGAAACTATCGCGTTTCTGACCCATCTTGCCGAGATCGTGGGACCAGAAGCGCGCTTTGTGCATCAGGGTATGACCTCGTCGGATGTTCTCGACACGACATTATCAATCCAGCTCATGCGTGCTGCCGACATTCTGATTGCCGATGTCGATCTCCTGCTCGCCGCTCTAAAAAAACGCGCATTCGAGCACAAGTACACACCCACGATCGGCCGCAGCCACGGCATCCATGGCGAGCCGACGACATTCGGCCTCAAACTCGCGGGCTTCTTCGCCGAGTTTCAGCGCGCTAGGACACGTCTGCTTTCGGCGCGCGAGGAGATTGCGACCTGCGCGATTTCCGGCGCCATGGGCACCTTCGCCAACATCGATCCACGCGTCGAGGCGCATGTCGCCAAGAAGCTCGGCCTAAAAGTCGAGCCGATCTCGACACAGGTCATCCCGCGTGACCGGCATGCGGCCTACTTTGCAACGTTGGGTGTCGTGGCCAGTTCGATCGAGCGGCTGGCGACGGAAATCCGGCATTTGCAACGTACCGAAGTTCTCGAGGCGCAGGAATTCTTCGCCGAAGGACAAAAAGGTTCGTCGGCGATGCCGCACAAGCGCAATCCCGTGCTGAGCGAAAATCTCACGGGTCTTGCGCGCATGGTGCGCGCCTATGTCGTGCCGGCAATGGAGAACGTAGCGCTCTGGCACGAACGCGATATCTCGCATTCATCGGTGGAACGCTTTATCGGTCCCGACGCGACCATCACGCTCGATTTTGCGCTGGTACGCGCCGCCGGCGTGATCGAGAAGCTGATCATCCGGGCCGACCGCATGAAGGCGAATCTGGAGAGCACGAAAGGCATCATTCACAGCCAACGCGTGCTTCTCGCGCTGACGCAGGCGGGCATAGAACGCGAGGCGGCCTACGCACTGGTGCAGAAAAACGCGATGCGCGCCTGGGCCGGCGAAGGCACACTGCTCGATTTGCTGAAAGCCGACCCCGATGTCTCGCGCGCCGTGCCGGCCAGCGAACTCGCGACGATGTTCGATCTCGACTATCACACCAAGGAAGTCGACACGATCTTCAAGCGGGTATTCGGGTAGCCGAGCATACCCACATCTAGGCTAGTTCGACGTTTGTTCTTGACAGATATTGTGTTTTCCACGATGTTCGGCGCTGCAACCTGTGCGTGTCTTGAGGGGCGCCCATGAACAAGAACGATCGATATGTGGTGAACCACCCGGAGGGTTGGGCGGTGAAAAAGTCTTACGCCGACCGTGCCAGCGCCATTTTCGCGACCCAACGCGAGGCCGCGCTGCGGGCGAAAGAGATCGTGCAGAACTACGGCGGGGGAGAAGTGCGCATCCAGTGCCGCCACGGCCAATGGCGCGACTCCGACACCGTACTACGCGGCCATGATCCGTCCATCGCGCGCGATCGCAAACACTAGCGCTACCGCGCCTTCAGCCGTGGCGCAGCTTGAAATACAGAATCGTCGCTGAAAGCACGAAGGTCGTTCCGTTCGCTGCGATCAACGGCAGGTCGCGCAGGATCACGCCATAAACCAGCCAAAGAAATATTCCCGTCGTGAAGACGAGGAACATGGCAAGTGAGATGTCTTTGGTGGAGCGCGTGCGCCAGGTCTTGATCACCTGCGGCAGGAACGCAATCGTCGTGCAAAACGCGGCGGCGAGTCCGACAAACGTGGCCGACATGCGTTAACTGGCCGCTCTCAATTTGTAGCGCACGGGCAGCGTCTTGAGACCGCTTACGAACGTCGATTGCACGCGCTTTGGCTGTCCGGTCAACTCGATGGATTCGAGGCGCGCGAGCAGTTCCTTGAAGAAGGCGCGGATCTCCATCTTCGCCAGATGCTGTCCCAGGCATAAGTGCGCGCCATAGCCGAACGCGACATGGCGGTTGTTCTCTCGCGTCACGTCGAACTTGAAGGGCTCCGGCCAGACGTCTTCGTCGCGGTTGCCGGAGATGTAATAGAGCATCAGTTGCTGTCCGGTTTCGATCTTCCTACCGCGCAGCGTGTAGGGCGCGCCGACATTTGTGCGCATGAAGTGCTGCACCGGCGTCACCCAGCGAATGATCTCATCGACAGCATTGTTCAGAAGCTCGGGGCGCTCGCGCAATTTCTGCATCTGGTCGGGATTCTGAATCAAAGCCTGAAGTCCGCCGGCGATCGACGAACTCGTCGTGTCGTGCCCGGCGGTCGCTACGATGATGTAGTAGGAGGCGGTCTCGAGCGGTCCGAGCGGACAGCCGTTCACCTTGCCCGTGGCGATGACCGTCGCCAGATCTTCACCGGGACATTTGCGCCGCTCCTCGGTGATCGTGTTGAAGTACGTGAAGAAGTCGGAGATGACGTTGGTATCGCCCTCGCGCTCGCTGCGCCGCATGTCGGGATCGCCGCCGCCAAACAGTTCCTGCGTCAGCTTGAGCATCAACGGCTCATCGCTCTCCGGCACGCCCATGATCGACATGATGACGTGCAATGGATAGTAGACGGCGATTTCCTTCGTGAAGTCGCATTGCGGTCCCTTTTCCTGCATGCGATCGACATAGCGCTTGGCGAGCTCGTTCACGCGCGCCTCGAGCTTTTTCAAGTTCGGCGGCATGAACCAGGCTTGCGTCAGGCCGCGATAGGCGCGGTGGTCGCTGCCGTCCATGTCGATCAGCGTGCGCAAAGGCGAAACGCGCCCTGTCTTGGGATCGGGCCCGCCCCACATTGCGGCCAGATTTTTCTCCGCCTCCATGCTCATCAGCACCGAGCGTGGCTCATTGTGGAACTGATCGTTGAGCCGCTCGATTTCGAGAATGTCGGCGTGCTTGGTGACGGCCCAGAACGGGCGAAAACCATCCGGCTCGGTCCAATGCACCGGATCGGTCTTGCGCAGTTCGCCCAGCAGTCGATGAATCTCGCTCTCATCGCCGAATACGGCGGGATTGACGATGGCATTGTCGAGCACGCTTGCCATGACGAAACCTCGCAGAAATCGATGCCATTAGTTGCGCCGATTTCCGCCAGGGAAGTCAACGAACCTATTGCGGCAGCGCGAAGGCGACGACGGAGTCGCCGCGCGTCGTATCCAGTTTGGAATGGCCGCCGGCAGCAATGACGACGTATTGCCGGCCCTTCCACATATACGTCATCGGCGTCGCCTGGCCGCCGGCAGGGAGGCCGCCCGACCAAAGCTCGTTGCCAGTCCGCGCGTCGAAAGCACGCAAATGATTGTCTTGCGTCGCGCCGATGAAGACGAGACCGCCAGCCGTCACAATCGGCCCGCCCAGATTGGGCATTCCCGTCTTGCCCAGCAGATAGTCGGCAATCCGTCCAAGCGAGCCGAGCGGAACCGACCACAAGACCTTGCCGGAATGCATATCGATTGCGTGCAGCAAGCCCCAGGGCGGCGGATTGCAGGGGATGCCAAGCGGCGAAAGAATCACCTCGCGCTTCATCGCGAAGGGCGCGCCTGCCTGCGGCGAGACTTCCTTATCGAAGAAGCGCTCGCTCACGGCCGCATAATCTTTGGCAGGAATGAGCGTGATGAGATGCATGACGCTCATCGTGTTGACGTAGACGATGTCATGCGCCTCGTCGAATGCGAGGCCGCCCCAATTCGTGCCGCCACCGGTGAAGGGATAAAGGATCGTTCCTTGCGTCGAAGGTGGTGCGTAGAAGCCGTCATGCCGTGCGCCCGCGATGACATCGCGGCAGCGGCCGCGATCCCAGAACGTCAAGCCGTAGGCTTCCTCGGGCGAGATGTGATTGGGTGAAAGCTGTTTTGGCGCAATCGGAATCGGCTGCGTCGGCGAAAGCCTTTCACCGGGGGCTCCGCCTTGCGGCACCTTGCGCTCGACGACGGGAATGAGCGGCACTCCAGTTTCTCGATTGATCGTAAAGAGCAGGCCCTGCTTCGTCGGCTGCAATACGGCGGGAACGGTTTGACCGTGATAGGTGACGGTGCCCAGTGTCGGCTGCGCCGGGAGGTCATAGTCCCAGACATCGTGATGGGTAGTTTGGAACGACCAGGCGACTTCGCCACTCTCCACATGCAGCGCGACGATGGAATTCGCGTAGTCGCCATTTCCGGCGCGTAGTCCCCCGAAAAAATCGGGACTGGTGCTCGACACCGGCAAAATGACAAGACCACGCGCTTCATCGACGCTCATCGGTGCCCAGACATTGGCGGCACCGCCACGGAACGGCGCTTTCTGTTGCGCCAGAGGATCGAAGCTCCAACGGGGCGCACCCGTGATGGCGTCGAACGCATGCACCGTGCCGCGCAGTTCGTCGACTTTCTGATTGTCGTCGATCGACGAGCCGACGATCACAAGGCTATGGGTGACGACCGGGGCCGAGGTGGTGTGGATCTCGCCGCGGCGTTTTGGCTTGCCGTCGGGCGCGAGTGCAACCGTTCCGTTCTTGCCGAAATCCGCGCACGGCTTGCCGTTCACAGCATCGAGCGCAATCAGGCGGCGGTCGGCCGTGTTGAGATAGATGCGCGCCGCGCAGGCACCACTCTCAGCGTGGCGCGCGAAGGCGACGCCGCGGCAGACATAGTCGTTAGGGTAATGAATGCGGGTGTCGAGCTTCGGATCGAAACGCCAAAGTTGCGTACCAGTACCCGGATCGAGCGCGCTGACTTCGTTGAACGGCGAACAGACATAAAGTCGGCCTTCGGCAATAATCGGCGTGTTTTCGAACGAAGCGCGCTTCATCGCGTCCGCATGCGTCGTCATATCGCCGGTTGAAAACGTCCAAGCGACGGTAAGTGTCGCCACATTGGCGGGCGTAATCTGGCGGGCGGCGGAAAAGCGCTGGCCACCGGAATCGCCGCCATAGGCCGGCCAGCCCAGGTCCGCCGCCAGCGACGGAGTAATAAGCGCCGCGGCCACGATCAGTCCCAGCAACCACTTTGCCATCGCGGCGTTTCCCCGAAGTGCTTGCCCGTCTCAGGGCAAGCTGAACTGAGCTACTTCTTCACTTCTTGCTGGACCTGCTCTGTTGCGACATCCAGCAGATCCGCCATTTTCTGGCGAATCGAATGGTCGGAAAACTTCGTCTTGTCGAGATCTCCGCGAACCTTGCGAAACACATCTTCATCGCCTGGCTCGGTCAGATCGGCGACGACGACCGACTTCGCGTAGGCGTCCGCTTTTTCGCCTGCGAGGCCCAGCTCCGCCGCAACCCAAAGGCCCAAAAGCTTGTCGCGCCGCGCCATGATGCGAAATTGCATGTCGGCGTCGTGGGCCCATTTCGACTCAAAACCCTTTCGCCGGTCATCGAACGACCCACTCATATGTAACCCCTTGAATTGGATTAATAAAATAACGAAGCGGGCATCGCCGCCGCGCATCGTAGCGCAAGCTTGTGGACAGCGCACAGATAGGGCCGGCTGTGCGCTTTCGCAACGTTGCCGCAGGCGGGCGCCATCGCTATTTTGCCGCTTCGACGGGGGCCGCATGTCGAGTCCCCGTTTCGCGTTTTAGGCGGCAGAGGAAAGCACGATGAAACGCCGGCGCATGATCTATGAGGGCAAGGCCAAGATCCTCTATGAGGGGCCGGAGCCTGGGACGCTCATCCAGTACTTCAAAGACGACACCACCGCGTTCGATGCCACCAAGAAAGCCGTTCTCGACGGCAAGGGTGTCCTCAATAACCGCATCAGCGAATATCTGATGACGCAGTTGAACGCGATCGGCGTGCCGACCCACTTCGTCAAGCGCATCAACATGCGCGAGCAGCTGGTCAAGGAAGTCGAGATCATCCCGCTCGAGGTCATCGTGCGCAACATCGCAGCCGGCTCGATGTCCAAGCGGCTCGGCATCGAGGAAGGTACCGTTCTGCCGCGCTCTATCATCGAATATTGCTACAAGAACGATGCGTTGCACGACCCGCTCGTCAGCGAAGAGCACATAACCGCCTTCGGCTGGGCGAGCCCGCAGGACCTCGATGACATCGTAAATCTCACAATCCGCATCAATGATTTCCTCTCGGGCCTCTTCCTCGGCGTCGGCATCAAGCTGGTCGACTTCAAGATCGAGTTCGGTCGGCTTTGGGAAAACGAATATATGCGCATCGTGCTGGCCGATGAGATCAGCCCGGATTCCTGCCGGCTGTGGGACACCACCACCAACGACAAGATGGACAAGGACCGCTTTCGTCGTGATCTTGGCGGCGTGGTCGAAGCCTATTCCGAAGTCGCCCGCCGGCTCGGCATCATGCCGGAGTCGATCCAAGGCGAGAGCAAGGGGCCGCAGCTCGTCCGATGAAGGCACGTGTATTCGTCACACTGAAAAGCGGCGTTCTGGATCCTCAGGGAAAAGCCATCGGGCACGCACTAAACGGTCTGGGATTTTCTGCCGTGGGGGAAGTGCGCCAAGGCAAAGTCATCGACCTCGAACTTGCCGAGCACGACGAAGCAAAGGCACGTTCATCGCTCAAGGAGATGTGCGAGAAGCTCCTCGCCAACACCGTGATCGAGAAATACGACATTGAGTTGAAGCTGTGAATTCAAAACCTTCGTGTCATTCTTGTTTGAGGCTCTGAGGTGAAGTCCGCAGTCATCGTTTTTCCGGCTTCGAATTGTGACCGCGACGCGGCGGTCGCGCTGGAACAGATGACCGGCAGGAAGCCGCACTTGGTGTGGCATCAGGAAAAGGACCTGCCCGCTGTCGATCTCGTCGTCCTGCCGGGCGGCTTTTCGTACGGCGACTATCTGAGAAGCGGCGCCATGGCGAGCCAATCCGCGGTGATGCGCGCAGTCAAGGCGCACGCCGAAAAAGGCGGCGCGGTACTCGGTATCTGCAACGGGTTCCAGGTGCTGACTGAGTCCCACATGCTGCCCGGCGCGCTGATGCGCAATGCCGATCTCAAATTCGTCTGCCGCGCCGTCACCATGACGGTCGAAGAGACGCAGAACGTGTTCACGCGCAGATATGCGAACGGCCAGAGCGTGAGCTTTCCCGTCGCCCACGGCGACGGCAACTATTTTGCCGACGAAGAGACGCTCAATCGCCTGGAGGGTGAAGGCCGCGTCGTATTCCGTTACGCACAAAATCCCAACGGCTCGGCGCGCAACATCGCCGGCATCCTGAGCGAGAAACGCAATGTTCTGGGCCTCATGCCGCACCCCGAACGGGTCGTTGACCCGCTGCTCGGTGGAACTGACGGGCGCGGCATGTTCGAAAGCCTGATCGAAACCTTGTCATGACCAAGATCACGCCTGAGCTTGTCGCCGAACACGGGCTGAGCGACGACGAGTATGGCCGCATCAAACGACTCCTGAACCGCGAACCGAGCTTCGTCGAACTCGGCATCTTCAGCGTGATGTGGAGCGAGCACTGCTCCTACAAGTCGACGCGCATCCATCTGCGCAAGCTTCCGACCAAGGCGCCGTGGGTGCTGCAAGGGCCCGGCGAAAACGCTGGCGTCATCGACATCGGCGACGGCGATGCTTGCATCTTCAAGATGGAGAGCCACAACCATCCGAGCTTCATCGAGCCTTACCAGGGGGCAGCCACCGGCGTCGGCGGCATCATGCGCGACGTCTTCACCATGGGTGCAAGGCCCGTCGCGATGATGAACGCGCTGCGCTTCGGCGAGCCTTCGCATCCCAAGACGAGACATCTGGTGAGCGGTGTCGTTTCCGGCATCGGCGGCTATGGCAATTGCATGGGCGTTCCCACCGTCGGCGGCGAAGTGAATTTTCATGCCAGCTACAACGGCAACATCCTCGTCAATGCGATGTGCATCGGACTGGCGCGGACCAACAAGATCTTCCGTTCGGCCGCCAAAGGCGCCGGCAATCCGGTCGTCTATATCGGCTCCAAGACCGGACGCGACGGCATTCATGGCGCGACCATGGCAAGCGCGGAGTTCAGCGAGGATTCGGAAGAAAAGCGTCCTACCGTTCAGGTCGGCGATCCGTTCACCGAGAAGCTTCTGCTCGAAGCCTGCCTGGAATTGATGGCGACCGATGCGGTCATTGCCATCCAGGATATGGGCGCGGCCGGCCTCACTTCGTCATCGGCCGAAATGGCGGACAAGGGCGGCAGTGGCATCGAACTCGATCTCGATTCCGTGCCGCAGCGCGAAACCGACATGACCGCCTACGAAATGATGTTGTCGGAGAGCCAGGAACGCATGCTAGCGGTCCTGAAGCCCGGCCGCGAAGCGGAAGCCGAAGCCATCTTTAAAAAGTGGGAGCTCGACTTTGCTGTGATCGGCGTCACCACCGATACGCATCGCCTCGTCGTCAAGCACAGAGGTGAGATCGTCGCCGACATGCCGGTGACGGCGCTTTCCGACGAAGCGCCGCTCTATGAGCGGCCATTCTCCAAGCGTGCGACAGCGACGGGCACGCCCAGCTACGATGCAAAACGGCCGATCCTGAAGTCGCTGAGGACAATTCTCGCCGCACCCGACATGTGTTCGCGCCGCTGGATCTGGGAACAGTACGACTACACGGTGATGGCGGACACGGTTCAATGCCCCGGCGGCGACGCGGCCGTCGTGCGCGTGCACAATTCGAACAAAGGACTTGCGATCTCGACCGACGTCACGCCGCGCTACTGCAAGGCGGATCCTTACGAAGGCGCCAAGCAGGCGGTCGCAGAAGCCTGGCGCAACATTAGTGCGGTCGGCGCCAAGCCTCTGGCGCTTACCGACAATCTCAATTTCGGCAATCCCGAGAAGCCGGAAATCATGGGCGAGATCGTTTCCGGCATCGACGGTATCGGCGAGGCCTGTCGCGCGCTCGACTTTCCGGTCATTGGCGGCAACTGTTCGCTCTACAACGAGACTAATGGCGAGGCGATCCTGCCGACGCCTGCGATCGGAGGCGTCGGGCTGTTGCAGGACGTCCATCGCATGGCGACCATCGCCTTCAAGCGCGTCGGCGAAGCAATCCTTCTCGTCGGCGACACCAAGGGCCATCTCGGCCAGACGATCTATCTGCGCGAGATCGAAGGCCGCGAGGAGGGACCCTGTCCGCCCGTCGATCTTGCGGCCGAGAAACGCACCGGCGATTTCGTGCGCCGGCTGATCGAGGACGGACGCGTCGACACCGTGCACGACGTTTCGGACGGCGGCATTCTAGTCGCGGTGGCCGAGATGGCGCTGGCAGGCGATATCGGCGCCGATGTCGGCATCGCCGGCATGACGCAGAGCATTCCCTTTTTCTTCGGCGAGGACCAGGGCCGCTATCTGCTGACGGCTGCGCCGGAAGTCGCCGACCGCATCGAGCACGAGCTGCGCGAAGCGGGACTTGTCCATGCGATCATCGGCCAGACGATCGGCGAAAAGGTGCTCCGCGTCGAACGCGAGGGCGAAATCGCCCTTGCGAGCCTGCGCGCGCTGCACGAAGGCTGGTTCCCGAAATATATGTCGGGTGAAGAGATTCCGCCGAGCAATTGAGGTTTTGTCATGGGCATGAAGGCCGCAGAGATCGAGAAGCTGATCAAGGACGCGTTGCCCGATGCGGACGTGACGATCACCGATCTGGCGGGCGATGACGAGCACTGGTCGGCGGTCGTCTCGTCAAACGCATTCAAGGGCAAGACCCGCGTGCAGCAGCATCAGATGGTCTATGCCGCGCTCAAGGGAAATATGGGGCGCGCGCTTCATGCGCTGCAGCTGCAGACGCAGGTGAAGTAGGAGAAGTTTTAACCCTTCATCCATCCTTCGAGATGCTCCTCCTTCGACAAGCTCAGGATGAGGAGTTGTCGTGTTTCCTCATCCCGAGCCTGTCGAGGGACGAAGGGCAAGGGCCAACTCACTCCTGCGACAAAATCGTATCGCCCCACTTTGCCTTGCGCAGGAGCGCATACAGGTCGCGCTGTCGTCGCGAGACGAAGGCACGATGCAAGCCGCGCGCGGTACAAAGCGGCAACGTGACGCCGGCTTTCGATTCCTCAGGCGGCGCGATGATGCGCGCGAGGTTCGCGCGCGCGACGGGAGCGCGGCTGACGGTGACGTAGGAATAGCGCTCATCCTCGAACGGCACGGTGGCATCCTTCACCTTCAGATGATCGCGGCTCCGCGGCAGGCGTTGCGAGAAGTGGCACCAGTCAGAACCGTCGATCGGACAACGTGAATCGTGCGTGCAGGGTGCGACCACATGCGCGCCTTGTTCGATCAGCCACTGGCGAGCCCGGCGGATGCGTGCGAATCCTGCCGGCGTTCCAGGCTCGATGAGGACGAGGGTGTCCTTTGCGGCCGACCATAGGCGCGCAATCATCTCTTCCTGATCGTCGATCTCTGCCAGGACGAAGCTCGCCGTGACGAGTTCGGCTTTCGGCAACAGCGAAATTTCGTCACGAAGATCACACGTGACGATTTTCGCCCTCGCCAGCGTGCGATGTTGCTCTGCGAGAAGTTTCGCCATTCGCAAGAATTCGCCATTCGAATCCGTCATGGTGACGGCGCGCAAACTGGACCACGCTTCGCAGGCCGCCCAACTTGTCGTGCCCGGACCCGTTCCAACGTCGAGCAGACTCTTGGGCGCGAATTCCGGCACGGCATCCTTGACCGCTTCGAACACCGCAGCAGCCGCCGCAAAGGTCGCGGGCATGCGCGCGAGCACATAGGCAATCACCGAGACTTCGTCGGTGACGATCGCGGCAGAGCCGCCGCCCACACGGTAGGCTTGCGAAATCGCCGCTGCCCTAGTGGCAAGTCCTTTACGCGATACACCTTCGAGAAGCGCATCGGTGCGGGCTTTTAGCGCGGGCGGAAGTGCTGGATTCATGGGCCTTTGTCTGCTGGCGCGGCCGTTCCGCGCAATGGCGAACCTTGACGCGCTGCAGCATCGAGCTTAGATCAACAGCGACCGAACATTACGAGGGCGCCCGGCGGCGCGACACAAAATGGCTGATGTCCAGACCCGAATCGGGGACGAAGTGAAGAACAACCCCGTGGTTCTTTTCATGAAAGGAACGCCCGTCTTTCCGCAATGCGGCTTCTCTGCCGCGGTGGTGCAAATCCTTTCGCATCTGGGCGTGAAGTTCAAAGGTATCGATGTGCTCAAGGACCCGGAGATCCGCCAGGGCATCAAGGAATTCTCCAACTGGCCGACAATCCCGCAGCTCTACGTCAAAGGCGAATTCGTCGGCGGTGCGGACATCATTCGTGAAATGTTCGAGAATGACGAGCTCGGCACCTATTTCGCCGAGCACGGCATCACGCTCGAAAACGTCTGAGCACGCCGGCGGGTTACGGGTTAGCCGTTGCGTCTATACGCCGTCTTCAGCAACTTAATTGTTCGTCGATTTTGAGCCAAATTCGCCCCGCGTCAGCTCCCGAAGTGCCGCGCCCACACCGGCGCAATCGCCGGTCGCGCTGAGACGCCCTTCGAGATCGCATCAAGCCTGGGGATATGGCCTTCCGCCAGCCAGTCACGGCCGATGCTGCCGCGCCAGCGGGTGAACATCGACGCGTAGATGTCGAGAATCGAAAAGCCCGTCGGCAGGAACCACGGGCCCGTGACGAAACGCTCGACGATCAGGAGCCTTTCGCGAATGCGTTCGCGTGCCTTGCCACGCAGCATTTCCGCTTCGGCCCCATCCGGCGCAAAGCGTTCGGGATAGTCGGATACTTCGACCATCGGATAGATCTCGCCCGCCATGAAGGCGAGCCAGCGATAGGCTTGAGCCCGCGCCGCACTCGCCTGCGGCGGCAGAAGCCGTGCATTGGGAAAGTGATCGGCGATGGTGAGCAGGATCGCCGCCGATTCGGTGATCACCTCACCCTCGGGCAGGCGCAGCGCCGGCATCTTGCCCGACGGATTGATGGCAAGGAATTCGGGCTTCCTCTGTTCGTTTTTCTCAAGCGAGATGACATGGAATTCATAGGGTGCGCCAGCTTCCGCCAGCACCGCTTCGGCGGAAAACGCGCCGGATCCTTTGTCGCCGAAAATCGTGTAGCTCATGGGCAGACCTTAATGAAAAAAGCCGCGAGCAGGCTCGCGGCTTTTGCATAGTGGATAATCGCGCAACTCAACGCGAATAGAATTCGACGATAAGGTGCGGCTGCATCTGCGATGCGTAGGGGACGTCGGCCAGCTTGGGCGTGCGCAGCAGCTTGGCCGTCATCTTGTCATGGTCGACCGCGACATAGTCCGGCGTGTCGCGCTCCGCACTCTTGGACGCCTCGAGCACCAGCGCCATTTCCTTGGCCTTGGGCGACAGCTCGATCGCGTCATTCTCCTTGACCTGATAGGAAGCAACCGTCACGCGCCGGCCATTCACCTTGACATGACCGTGGCTGACGATCTGGCGCGCCGCGAAGGGGGTCGGCACGAACTTGGCGCGATAGACCACGGCATCGAGACGGCGCTCAAGCAGACCGATCATGTTTTCGCCAGTGTCGCCCGGACGGCGCGAAGCCTCCTGGTAATATTTGCGGAACTGACGCTCGGTGATGTTGCCGTAATAGCCCTTGAGCTTCTGCTTGGCCTGAAGCTGTGTGCCGTAGTCTGAGAGTTTCTTG
>Ga0207693_10002335_pt1 | contig 16489 bp, 15 predicted proteins | sample LARL81metaG_FD_184347 | JGI IMG/M metagenome (GOLD analysis project Ga0207693, IMG submission 184347) | Corn, switchgrass and miscanthus rhizosphere microbial communities from Kellogg Biological Station, Michigan, USA - LAR L8-1 metaG... | ecosystem: Host-associated > Plants > Roots >...
GTCCTCGGGCGTCGCCTTGGCGTACTCGACGAACACGTCGAAGTACCGGTCGTCGTCGAAGACGCCGGTGTCGAGCAGCTCGTACTCGAAGTCGGTGCGGCTGCGCTTCTTGCTGGTCTCGATCAGGTCACCGTAGGGGAACGCCTGCTGCGGGTACTTGTAGAGGTACTTCATGTACGAGTGCGTCGGCGTGCTGTCGAGGTAGAAGTAGTACTCCTTCACGTCCTCGCCGTGGTTGCCCTCGCCGTTGGTCAGCCCGAAGAGCCTCTCCTTGAGGATGGGATCGCGGCCATTCCACAGCGCGAGCGCGAAGCACAGCCGCTGCTTGCTGTCCGAGACCCCGGCCAGGCCGTCCTCGCCCCAGCGGTAGGCACGGGAGCGGGCCTGTTCATGGGTGAAGTAGGCCCAGGCGTTGCCGTCCTCGCTGTAGTCCTCGCGAACCGTCCCCCACTGCCGCTCGCTCACATACGGCCCCCACAGGTACCACTCACTGGCCTGCCGCAGGCCGTCCTCAAGCCGCCCGAACCCGGCCACCCGGTCACCTTCAGTGCTCATCGAGGCTCTCCCAGCTGCTCGGCCGTCTCATGGCCATTGCAGGCCCCGCGGTGCTCAGGCGGCATCCTCCCGGGCGGGTGAACCACCGGACACTCCCGGACGCGGCCCGAGTGAGCCTGAGCCTCCGGCCGCATAGACTCCCTGCACCAGGCGGCAGATGCAGGAGGATGTCGTGGGGTTCGATGTTGCCTCCTCCGCTCCATCGTTCGCTTCCGGAGTGAAGATCTCGATCGGCGGGGGCGGGTCCACCTTGGGGCCCATGACGTGGATGTTCCTAGCGATACTGGTCACCTTCCTCATCACCAGGACCGTGACCAGGCTGATCAGATCGGGCCGCGGCGCCGGATCTGGACTGGGCAACGTGCAGATCGCGGGCAACCACGTTCATCATCAGGTTTTCGGCATCCTGATCATCATCGGCACGGGCATCGTTCTGGTGTCCGCGACGCCGCATGGAGCGGCCCTCAGCGTCGCCGCGGCCGTCTTCGGGGTGGGCGTCGGCCTCACCGTCGACGAATTCGCGCTCTGGCTGCACCTGCGGGACGTCTACTGGACGAGCGAGGGGCGCGTATCGGTCGATGCGATCTTCTGCGTCCTGGTGATAACCGGGGCGCTTGTCGGCGGAGCCAGTTTCCTGTCCGGCCACCTGGGGAGTACGGCCTGGTGGTCGTCGGTCGCCCTCCTCGCCGTCAATCTCCTGCTCTGCCTGATATGCGTGCTCAAGGGGAAGATCGTCACCGGCGTGGTCGGCATCGTGGTCGGCATCGTTGCCTTCGTCGGCGCGGTCAGGCTGGCCAAACCCGGGTCGTGGTGGGCGACGCGGCGCTATGCCGGCCGGCCCCGGCGGGCCGCCCGCGCCGAGCACCGTTACGACGAGCGCTACGCGCAGCGCTGGAACCGGCTGCGCGATCTCGTCGCCGGACCTCCCTCCTAGGCAGGGCCGGGAGCATAAGGTCATGCGCCGGGTACCGCAGCCGTACCGGAATGGTGAGCTGGTCATCGTGATCGACTGTTCCGATCTGGACCGGTCGGCGCGATTCTGGGCCGGCGTGCTCGGATACGCCGCAGGCGCCGCCGCCGGCGGGCACTACCGGAGCCTGATGCCCGAGAGCGGAGAGGGCATCGAGGTGCTCCTGCAGCAGGTGGTCGACGAGAAGCACGGCAAGAACCGCCTGCATCTCGACCTGCGCACCGCTGACCTGGTTGCCGAGGTGCGCAGGATCCTCGGCCTCGGGGCATCGTTGCTCACCAGCCGCCCGGTGCAGGAGGACGGCTGGCGGTGGCATGTCCTCGCCGATCCCGACGGCAACGAATTCTGCGTATTGCAGCCGCCAGCAGGACCGGCAACGACCTGAGCACGCACCATGCCCGTGACGGCACCTGCGAATCTCTCGCTAGCAGGCTGCTCAGTGACGGTTAGGCCACTGCCGTGGCAGGCACGCTGCCTGATGCGACGCTAGGCCAGCAGTTCGGTCACCAGCTCGGGTGGCAGGCCGTGCGTCTGGTGCAGGTACCGGAGGTCAGCGCCGGTCAGTGGCCGGCGCGGACCGAGCCGGGCTAGTACCTTGCGCCCGCGGCTCACCAATTCCGCGAACCGCTGCTCCTCATCGCGGAGCACGTCGGCGACCAGCGTGCTGCTGGCCTCTTGCCCGAACCGCGCCAGCGTGTGCTCGACGAGCGGCACGGGCAGGTCGCACAGCGACCTGGTGCCGTCGGTTCGCCACAACGCGGTGAGCACGCGCCGCACCAGGCGCCGTAGCACGTAGCCCCGGCCGGTGCTGGACGGCCTGATGCCGTCGCCGACGATCGTGATGCAGGCGCGCAGATGGTCCGTGAGCAGGCGCAGCGATGGCTGATCGGGCTGCCACAAGCCAGGCAGCGTGCTCAGCCAGGGCTGAAAGAGTTCCGTCTCAAACACCGACGGCGTTCCCGTCAGCGCCATCAGCAGCCGTTCCAGGCCCATCCCGGTGTCCACGCTGCGCTGCCGCAGCGGCTCGAGACGGCCATCGGCGTGCCGCCGGTAACGCATCGTCACGTGGTTCCACAGCTCCATCCAGCGCCCGTCAGTGCCAGGCGTGGCCCGGGGCGGCCCGTCACCGGTCCAGACGAACATCTCCGAATCGGGCCCGCACGGGCCAACCGGACCGTTCGACCACCAGTTGTCGTGCGTGGTCAGCTCGACCGGCACGCCAAGTTCGGTCCAGGTTTCCAGTGCGGGGACGTCAGGATCGGCCTGCTCGTCACCGCCGAATACCGTCGCGTACAGCCGGTCCCGGCTGATCCCCAGACCGTCGACGATCAGCTCGCAGCCCCAGCGCAGGCTTTGCGGACCGTCGTAGTCGCCTAGCGACCACGAGCCCAGCATCTGGAACACGGTCAGGTGGCGGTCATCGCCGACGTTGTCGAGGTCGGTCGTGCGCAGGCAGCGCTGCAGGCCGGTCAGCCTCCTGCCGAGCGGGTGCGGCTGGCCTTCCAGGTATCTGGTCAGCGGATGCATCCCGGAAGTGGTGAACAGCACTGGGTCGCCACAGGCGGGCACCAGCGAGCTGCCCTGGATCCGCTGGTGACCACGGCCACCGAAGAATTCAAAGAACCTATGCGTCGTCTCGGTCACATTCATGACATCGATCCCTTTCTGGCTGGCAGGCACCGGAAAGAGACCGCTGGCGCGGCCGTAATGCAGAGATCCGGGTCACGCACCGGCGAACCGTTTCCGGTCGCCCGCGCGGAGTGAATAAGGTCAGGCAGCGGCAACCGGCGAGCTCGGAGCTCGCCCGGCGGCGCAGGTAAAGCTGACCTTCATGCCCCCATGGTAAGCGCGCCGGCCGCGCCGCCCAACGGCTTATTGCCGCGGTCTGGTTGCCGGCTCGCACTACACCGGAAGGGACGGCCTGCGGGCATCCGGCCCGTCGGGTTGCCGCGTCCGGGGTGCGGGGGAAGGATGCCGGGGTGCCTTCGGTCGCGGTGAACGGTGTCGAGCTGTACTACGAGGCGCACGGCTGCGGCGCACCGCTTGTCGTGCTCGGCGGCCTGGGTCAGGATGTCTCGGAGATGGGCACGCTGGCCCGCCCGCTGGCCGGACGGTTCCGGGTCATCGCGATCGACAATCGCGGCAGCGGTCGCTCATCCAAGCCGCCTGGCCCCTACACGGTGGAGCAGATGGCCGCCGAGGCTGCTGGCGTCATGGACCACCTGAGTCTGCCGCGTGCTCACCTGGCCGGCATCTCGCTGGGCGGGCGGATCGCGATGGCCCTGGCGCTCGACCGGGGGGAGCGGGTGGACCGCCTGATGCTGGTGAGCACTAGCCCGCGGGCGACCGGGGCGCGGTGGCTGGTACGGGCCGGGATGGTGATCGCTGACCTTCCGGGCCTGCGCGGTAGTCATCGCCAGCCGCGGCACGCGATGAAGGCTCAGTTCGACGCCACCACCAGGTTCGACTGCACGAGCCGGCTCCCGCACATCAAGGCGCCCACCTTGATCGTGCACGGCACATCCGATCGCATCGCCCCGCTCGCCACGGCCGAGCAGATGCACGCACTGGTCCCGAACTCGCGGCTGGTCCGGATCGACGGCGGCCACCTGGCACCGCTGCTCACCGAGCACCGGCGGGTGGTAGCCGAGATCAGCACGTTCTTGACCGCGGGCCCGTAACGTGTCCGCCGGGCCAGCTCGAAGCGTTTGAGCCGAGCGCCTTCTTCCGCTTCGCCGGGTGCGAAACCAGCGGCTGCCAGGGCGGCCGGAGGACGAAGGTTGGTATATGCCAGTGCAACCCGAAGACCAGCCGCTGCGAGCTCCGTCACGGATCGAGCTGCATCGGCACCGGCAGGTGGCGGAGTCGTTCGGCGCGGACCCCGGACGCTACGATCGTGCCCGCCCCCGCTATCCAGGTGCGCTAGTGGAGCGGATCGTCGCCGCCAGCCCGGGCCCCAACGTCCTGGACGTCGGCTGCGGGACCGGCATCGCCGCCCGGCAATTGCGGGCGGCCGGCTGCAGGGTGCTCGGCGTCGATCCCGACGCCCGGATGGCTGATCTGGCCCGGCAGAGCGGAGTCGAGGTCGAGGTGGCGGCATTCGAAGACTGGGACCCGGCCGGCCGGGCGTTTGACGCGGTCATTGCCGGACAGGCCTGGCACTGGGTGGACCCGGTCGTCGGCGCAGTCAAGGCGGCGCAGGCGCTGCACCCCGGCGGGCGGCTGGCGGTGTTCTGGAACGCATTCCAGCCCCCGCGCAGCCTGGGTGAAGCCTTCGCCCGGATCTATCATCAGCTGACGCCCGGCTCGCCCAACGTCTGGGCCGGGTCCATTCTCGACTCGTACCTGACGATGTGCGGCCAGGCAGCCGACGGGATCCGGCAGGCGGGCGCGTTCGGTGACCAGGAGCAGTGGCGATTCGGCTGGGACCGTCGCTACACCCGCGACCAGTGGCTGGACCAGGTGCCCACCCTCGGCCCCCACACCCGGCTCCCGCCCGCCACGCTGGAAGACCTGCTGGCGGGCATCGGCGCCGCCATCGACGCGGCCGGGGGCAGCTTCACCATGCAGTACACGACGGTGGCAGTCACTGCGGCGCGCAACGGCCCCCCTGACAGGGCTTGACGGGTCTATCCGCCGGACAGCCCGAGCCGGGCCGCGTGGGAGGCGGCCGCGCCGCGGGTCGGAGCGCCCAGCTTCGCCAGCACGGCCGAGACGTGATGATCGACGGTCCTGGGGGAGAGGAACAACTTGGCGGCGATCTCCGCGTTGGTATGCCCGGCGCAGATCAGTTCGAGTACCTCGCGCTCGCGCCGGGTCAGACCGAGCGGATCGGCTCGGGTCGCGGTCCGCGGCCCGGCCGGGATCGAGCGGATGCCAAGTACGCGCATCGTGTGCCGGGTGAGCTGGGCGGCAGCCGCGGCGCCCAGGCTGGTGAAGATTTCCAGCGCCTGGCGCAGCGCTGCCTCGTCGCTGGCATCGTGCAGGGCCAGCGCCGCCTCATATGGGCAGCCCAGGCTGGCCAACAGCCGCGCCGCGTCCTCCCACTCGCCCGCCGCCAGCAGCCGGTAAGGCTCGGCCAGCTCACCGGGCGGTGAGCGATCCGACTTGGTGCGCCGCAGCCAGGCCCCGATCTCCCCGCGCTCCCAACCGCCCGAGCCGACCGCTACATCATCGGCCCGCTCGGCCTCCTGTGCGGCTCGGTGCAGGTCGCCCTGCAGCCAGCGCGCCTCGGCACGGGCCAGCCGCACCGGAATGGTCTCCTGCGGCTCACCGGAGGCGTCCGCGACCGCCGCCGCCCCGTCGAGATACCGCCAGGCGCCGGGCTGGCCGCGCCTGGCCCGGATCACGCCGAGCACGTGCAGCGGGCGGAGCCGGTAGGACGGATACACGTCGGCACTGGCCAGCAGTTCGGTGCTGAGCATTACCGCCTCATCCCAGCGCCCGGTCCGCTCCAGGGCAGCTGTCCGCTCCCCCCGCAGGTGGACCGCGAACGAACTGGCATCGTGCTCGTCGCAGTAGGCGAGGCCCTCGGTGAAGTACCGCTCCGCCTCGGCGAATCGCCGGTGATCGGCATACACGGCGGAGAGATTGGCGTAGGCCCGTCCCGCCTGGTCGTCAAGCCCCGCCGAGAGCGCGACCTCCAGCGCCCGGCGCAGGTACCCGGTCCACTCGCCGCCCGTCATGGCAACCGAGCAGCCCTGGGTATTCAGCGCCTCGCTGAGCGCATCGAGCGCACCCAGCGGCTCGGCGATCGCCTGCGACCGCGCAGCCAGCTCGATCGCCGCCTGATACTCGCAATTCAGCATCCGCACGATAGCCAGGCGAGCATACGCTCGCGCCAGCTCGGCAGATGGTCCGAGCGGTTCCAGAACTGTCACCGCGGCCTCGGCCGCGGCCACCGAATCAGGGCCCCGGCCCAGCGGCTGTAGTGCGAAGGACAGGTGGCACAACGCGCCGCCCTCGCGCAAACGATCACCGGCCTGACGCCACAACCTCAGCGCCTGCTCGCCGGCGTCGGCGGCGCCCTGGAACCGGCCGACCAGCAGCAGCTCGTCGGCAAGCCCGTCATATAGTCCGGCTAGCACATCCGGGTCAGCGTCGGCGGCAAACCGCAGGGCCCGCTCGAACTGCGCAGCCGCCTCCCGGTGTGAGCCCAGCTCAGCGGCGTGCCGCGCGGCCCGCGGCGCATGGTGCAACACCGCCGGCCCGTCACCCGCCGCCTCGGCGTGAAAAGCCATCCGGGCGTCGTCGCCCCATCCCAGCGAGCGCAGAGCAGCGAGGATCCGGGCATGAATATCGGCGCGGCGGTGCAGGGCCACCGCCTGCTCCACCGCCAGCCGCGCGATCTCATGCCGGAACCTCAGCCACCCTCCATCCTCGGCGAGCAGCGTGGACGCCAGGAGCTCGTCCAGCACTTGCGGCGGGCTTGCGGTGACGGACTTCAGCAGATCCAGCTCCACTCGGGCGCCGATCAGCGCCGCAACATCCAGCACCTCACGGGACCCGCCGCCCAGCCGCGCCGCCCGCGCCAGCACCGCATCGCGCGCCGACAACGGCACCACACCCAATCCCGCCCGCACCACTTCGGTGACATAGAACGGGTTCCCGCCGGTCAGCCGGTACAGTTCGGCCGGGTCCAGACCGGTCCCGCCGACCAGGATCCGCACCGCGTCGGCCGACAGCGGCGCCAGGTCCACCCGCCGGGTCGATCGCTGCGTGGCCAGGTCACCGAGCGCGATACGCAGCGGATCGCCGGCCGCCAGACCGTCATTGCGGTAGGTGGCAATCAGCAGCACCGGCGCATCCCGCAGCCGCCGGCCAACAAACCGCAGCAGGTCGATACTCGCCTCATCGGCCCAGTGGACATCCTCCACGACCAGCACGTTCAGCGCGCCCGGCTCGCTGACCTGGCGCAGCACAGCGCGGAACAGATCCTCACGGGCAGCACCAGCCCGGCAAAGACCTGCCAGTTCCCCGCCGAGCTGGCTGGCGAGATCCAGCAGCGGCCCGAGCGGGCGCGGGGTGAACAGGCCGTCGCACGCCCCCCACGACCAGCGGGCATCGGGGAGATCGCTTTGCAACTGCTCGACTAAGGCCGACTTACCGACGCCCGCCTCCCCGGCCACCAGCACCAGCCGGCCCTCGCCAAGCTGGGCCTCGTGCGCGTACTCAGCGAGCGATGCCAAAGCCACCCCCCGCTCCAGCAACGGCATGCTCATAGTGTCCTCTCACCAGCGGATATTGCCAACCGGTGACCCTGACCCAGCCGACGGTCATCGCGGCGACGGCCGCCGCACGCATTTGCTGCCGGGCCGGGAATGTGCGCCGCGGGGTCAGCGCGCGGTCCAGCCGCCGTCGATGAGCACGGTTTCGCCCGTGATCAAAGACGCGGCCGGGGAGGCCAGGAAGACCACCACCCCGGCGACCTCGGGCGGCTCACCGATCCGGTGCAAGGCGGCGATCCGCTCGATCACGTCGGCGTGGAACTGCGGGTCCGAGAGTGCCGCCTGCGTGCCCGGCGTGCGGATGAAGGTCGGTGCCACCGCGTTCACCGTGATCCCGTGCCGGCCCCACTCCACGGCCAGGCACCGGGTCAGATGCGCCACGGCCGCCTTGGTCATGCAGTACACCGATTCGCCGGGCAGCGCCACCGCGCCAGCCTGCGATCCGACGTTGATGATCCGTCCGTAACCCTGCCTGATCATCAGCCGGCCAGCCGCCTGGGAGGCGAAGAACGTGCCTTTGACGTTGACCGCCACGGTGGCGTCGAAATCGTCTTCGCGCACGTCCTCGGCCGGGTTGCCGGGCGCGATCCCCGCGTTGTTGACCAGGATGTCCAGTCGCCCGAACCAGGCGGCGGCCGCCTCCACCGCCGGCCCGATCTCGCCCATCCGGGACACGTCCATCTGCAGCCGCAGCGCCCGCCGGCCGACCCCCTCGATCTCGGCGGCCAGCCCGCCGTCGGCGGCCTGATCACGCAGCCCGAGCGCGACGTCCGCTCCTGCCTCGGCCAGCGCCAGCGCGATCGCGCGGCCCAGGCCGCGAGCCGCCCCGGTCACCAGCGCCACACGGCCCGACACGTCGAAGTTCGGCAGTGCGGTCATCGGGAATCCCTTCGGCACCCGGCGGAGGCGATCTTGGCGGGGTCAGGATGGTCAGCATCCGCACGTGGGTGCCCGTCGTGGGGGCATTCGCGGGGAGCTAGGCCAGCTCGGGCGGAAACCCCCCGGTGGCGACAGGGCCCCAGCGCCGGGGCGTGACCCGCAGCAGGGATTTGCCCTGGCGCACCATGGCCGCCCGGTATTCGGCCCAGTCCGGGTGCTCGCCTGCGATCGCCCGGTAGTAGGAGACCAGCGGCTCGACCGCTGCTGGCATGCCCATGACCTCGGCGTCGCCGTCGATCTGCACCCACGGGCCCCCGAAATCATCGGAAAGGACCACGATGCTGACGTGGGGGTCCCGGCGGGCGTTGCGGGTCTTCGCACGGGAGGGGTAGGTGGACACGACGATGTGTCCGGCCTCGTCCACCCCGCACGTTACCGGCGACGCCTGGGCGCTGCCGTCCGAACGTGCCGTGATGATGATGGCGTGATGGCGAGGCCGGACGAACTCGAGCAATTCATCTCGCGTGACCACGGTGTTCGTTGCGATCTGAGGGCTCACCAGCTCACTATCCCACGGCCGGGCTCCGGCCGGTCAGCGTCACTGTGCGAGCAGGTAGCGGCGGCTGCCGACGACAGCACGGCGCTGGTCTCCCGGCCAGGCCCGCCAGAACGCCTGGGCGCTCCCTGCGGTGCGATGATGGCGGCATGACGTGGACCGCGCCCGACGTGTCACTGCCGGAATTCCCGCTCACCGGCGACGACCGGCCCATGCTGGAAGGATTCCTGGCTTGGCATCGTGCCCTGCTGCGGCACAAGTGCGCCGGCCTGAGTGGTGAGCAACTCGCGCGGTGCTCGGTTCCGCCGTCCAACCTGTCCCTACTCGGCCTGGTTCGGCACATGGCCAAGGTCGAGCGCCGGTGGTTCCGCGAGCGGATCGCCGGCCAGGAACTCGGGCCGTTGTACGATCCCGCCCTGGGCCCGGACGCCGATTTCGAGGATCTCGACCCGGCCCGCGCGCAGGCTGACTATGGGCGGCTGACCGAGGAGTGCCGGCTGGCCGACCAGGCACTGGCCGCCGCGTCTTACGACGACACGGTTACCGCCCGGCAGGGCGTCATGTCCGTACGCGCCGTGGTGATCCACATGATCGAGGAGTATGCCCAGCACAACGGGCACGCCGACCTGATCCGTGAGCGCATCGACGGCGTGACCGACAAGTAGCGACCGATTCGCGGAAGGCCACCTGCCATGCCCGACTCCAGCCGGACGGCTCACGCCCTGAGCGTGCCTGGCGCGCGGTTGTACTACGAACGAGGCGGGACCGGTCCGCTGCTCCTGCTGATCGGCTCGCCGATGGACAGCTCCGGCTTCACCCCGCTGGCCGGCGTGCTGTCCGACCGCTACACGGTCATCACCTACGACCCGCGTGGCACCGGCAGCAGCACCAGCGAGGACACCGACCAGGATGTGACGCCCGAACTGCAGGCCGACGACGTGTACCGGCTGCTGACCGAGCTCGGTGGGGAGCCGGCCGACGTCTTCGGCAGCAGCGGCGGGGCTGTCGTCGGGCTCGCGCTGGTCACCGCCCACCCAGGCCAGGTACGCACGCTGGTCGCCCACGAACCGCCGGTGATCGAGCTGCTGCCGGACCGCGAGCAGCGGCGCGCAGAGATCGGGGACATCTACGACACCTATGGCACCGACGGGCCGGACAAGGCGATGCAGAAATTCATGGCCCACGCCGGCCTGGGCAACCCGGCCGCCCTGGACGAATCCGGGCCGCGCTGGGAACCGTCGCCCGCGCAGATCGCCCGGATGCGCGCCAGCACCGGCCATTTCCTCGCCCACTTGATCCGCCCGACCACGAGCTACCAGCCCGACATCCAGGCGCTGCAGGCAGCCTCGACGCGGATCCTGGTCGGTGCCGGGAATACCTCTCGGGGGCAGCTCGCCCATCGCACGGCCGTGGCCCTCGCCACCGAGCTCGGCACGCCAGTGATCGAGTTTCCCGGGGACCACGGCGGATTTCTGGCTCTCCCCGAGCAGTTCGGCCGGGAGCTGGACCAGGTGCTGACCCGGACGGCCTGAGCCTGCGGATCCGCTTCAGGACCGCGCCGAGGTCCGCCTGCGCCAGCCCAGCACGGCCAATGCCACCAGCCCAGCACCCACGCTGACCCACGGTGCGGCCCCCGCAGACCGACTCGGCTGAGTCCGCGCTTCCGAGAACACCAGGTCCGCGCCCAGGCGGCGAGCCAGGCTCTCGCCCCCCTCGCGCATCAGCTGGTCGTGGTTCCAGTTGAACACCGGCCGGGCCACCGGCGCCAGCAGCTTCATCCACCGCTTGGTGGTGCGAACGTCCCAGTCGTAACGGACCAGCGTGCCGTCGTCGGCTGAGGTGATGGTCCAGCGGCCGGTACCCTCCAGCTCCCCGGTGGCCTCGGCGTCCAGCTTCGACGGCGGTTGTACGCGGGTCAGGATCGCCTCGAAGCCGAGCGTGTACGGCAGCCGGGTCCGGAACAGGAAGCGCTGGCGCTTGCCGACTCCATCGGCGCCCCCGGGCTCCAGTTCGTACACGCCGATCACGTACTTCCACCAGTCCGGCCAGCGCTCGGCGTGGTAGATCTCCTCCCACACCCGCTCGATGGGCGCTTCGACCTGCCAGATGCTGACAAAGTGATACTCGGTCATGCCCCCTCCTGGGCTTGCGCCGAGCCTATCGCGTGCCCTCCGGGACGCCAGACTAGTATCATTCGCTGTCTTGAATCATTCCCGTTTATCGGGATACGTTGGCGCCATGACCGCGTCCCAGACTCCGACCACGGCCGGGCAACTGCGCGAGGCCGGCTTGAGGGTGACCGCCGCCCGCGTCGCGCTGCTGGAGGCCGTCCGGGACGGCGACCACCTCGACGTCGAGGCGCTCGCCTCGGGGGTACGCGATCGTATTGGCCATGTCTCCCTGCAAGCCGTGTATGAGGCCCTCCATGCGCTCACCGCGGTGGGGCTCATACGCCGCATCGAACCGGCCGGCAGCCCGGCCCGATTCGAGGGGCGCGTCGGAGACAATCATCACCACGTCGTGTGCCGGTCGTGTGGTGTCGTCGCCGACGTCGACTGCGCAGTCGGCGAGGCACCCTGCCTGACCGCGTCCGACGACCACGGCTTCTCGATCGACGAGGCCCAGGTCATCTACTGGGGCGTGTGCCCCGGCTGTTCCACCACCCGCAGTTCCTGGTCACCGTGATCGGGCCAGTCCGGAAGGATTCCCATGTCTGAACACCATGATCCAGTAGTCGCTGAAGGCCCGACCCCGGAAGCCGGGGGCTGTCCGGTCGTGCCCGGACTCATCCACCCCACCATGGGTGACGCCAACACCGAATGGTGGCCGAACCGGCTCAACCTGAAGATCCTCGCCAAGAACCCGGCCGTGGCCAATCCCCTCGGCGCGGAGTTCGCGTACGCCGAGGCGTTCAAGACCCTCGACCTCGCGGCCGTGAAGCGAGACATCGCCGAGGTGCTGACGACCTCGCAGGACTGGTGGCCTGCCGACTTCGGCAACTACGGGCCGCTCATGATCCGGATGGCGTGGCACGGCGCCGGCACCTACCGGATCAGCGACGGCCGCGGCGGCGCCGGCGCCGGCCAGCAGCGCTTCGCGCCGCTCAACAGCTGGCCGGACAACGCGAGCCTCGACAAGGCCCGCCGCCTGCTGTGGCCGGTCAAGAAGAAGTACGGCCAGAGGATCTCGTGGGCCGATCTCATGGTCCTCACCGGCAACGTCGCCCTGGAGACCATGGGCTTCAAGACCTTCGGCTTCGGCGGCGGCCGCGTGGACGCCTGGGAGCCGGACGACGACGTCTACTGGGGTCCCGAGACCACCTGGCTCGGCGACGAGCGTTACCACGGCGACCGAGAGCTCGAGGAACCATTCGGCGCGGTCCAGATGGGCCTCATCTACGTCAACCCGCAGGGCCCGAACGGTAACCCGGACCCGATCGCCGCGGCCCGCGACATCCGCGAGACGTTCCGCCGGATGGCGATGAACGACGAGGAGACCGTGGCCCTGATCGCGGGCGGCCACACCTTCGGCAAGACGCACGGCGCGGGCCCGGAGGACAACGTCGGCCCCGACCCCGAGGCGGCCCCGATCGAGCAGCAGGGCCTGGGCTGGCAAAGCACGTTCGGCACGGGCAAGGGCGGCGACGCAATCACCAGCGGTATCGAGGTGACCTGGACGCCTACGCCGGTGACGTGGGACAACAGCTTCCTCGAGACGCTCTACGGCTATGAGTGGGAGCTGACCCGCAGCCCCGCGGGCGCCTACCAGTGGCAGCCCAAAGACGGCGCCGGCGCGGGTACCGTCCCGGACGCCCACGACCCGACGAAGCGCCACCCGCCGACGATGCTGACGACCGACCTTTCGCTCCGCATGGACCCGGTCTACGAGCAGATCACCCGGCGCTTCCTCGCCGACCCGGACGCGCTCGCGGACGCGTTCGCCCTAGCCTGGTTCAAGCTGACCCACCGTGACATGGGCCCGATCGCGCGCTACCTCGGCCCGGAGGTCCCGGCCGAGCCGCTGCTCTGGCAGGACCCGATCCCTCCGGTGACGCACGACCTCATCGACGCCGCGGACATCGCCTCGCTCAAGGCCCAGGTCGTGGCCTCGGGCCTGTCGGTACCCCAGCTCGTGTCCACCGCGTGGGGGGCGGCCTCGTCCTTCCGGGGCAGTGACAAGCGCGGCGGTGCCAACGGTGCGCGGATCCGCCTCGAGCCGCAGATCGGGTGGGAGGTGAACGAACCGGCGCAGCTGGCCACGGTGCTGCGCACCCTGGAGGGGATCCAGGGGGCCTTCAACGCCGCCCAGGCCGGCGGCAAGCGGGTCTCGCTCGCCGACCTGATCGTGCTCGCCGGCGGCGCGGCCGTGGAGCAGGCCGCCAGGGACGCCGGCTTCGATGTCGAGGTCCCGTTCACGGCGGGCCGCGCAGACGCGCTGCAGGAGCAGACCGACGTGGAGTCGTTCGCCCCGCTTGAGCCGAAGGCGGACGGGTTCCGCAACTACCTCGGCAAGGGCAGCCAGCTGCCGGCCGAGTACCTGCTGCTCGACCGGGCGAACCTGCTCAACCTGAGCGCCCCCGAAATGACGGTCCTCATCGGTGGCCTCCGCGTCCTGGGCGCGAACTATCAGCGGTCGCCGCTCGGCGTCTTCACCACGACCCCCGGGTCGCTGACCAACGACTTCTTCGTCAACCTGCTCGACATGGGCACCACCTGGCGGCCGACGTCCCAGGACGCGAACACGTTCGAGGGCCGCGACGCCGCCACCGGTGAAGTCCGGTGGACCGGCACCCGGGCCGATCTCATCTTCGGGGCGAACTCCGAGCTGCGCGCGCTCGCCGAGGTCTACGCGAGCGATGACGCGAAGGAGAAGTTCGTGCGCGACTTCGTCGCGGCGTGGGACAAGGTGATGAACCTCGACCGGTTCGACCTGGCCTGATCATCGTGTCCTGGCCGGCCCGCGGGCCGGCCAGGACACGTCACGGCGCTGATTATCGCCGTAGCCTGGGCTGGTGAAGGCGGCGCAGGCCCTGGTGCTGAGCGCGGACCCGGCGCAGGCGGCGAGCCGGGCAGTCAGGCAAGCCCGGGCACGGCTCGGGGACGTGCCCGCCGGCCTGGCGGTGCTGTTCGCCTCGGATCACTTCTTCGGCTCGGCCGAGACGCTGGTCGGGGCGGTGGCCGCGGAGAGCGGCGGACTGCCGCTGATCGGCTGCGTGGCGGATGCGGTCGTGGGCGGAGCCCGGGAGATCGAGTCCGAGCCCGCGGTCTCGCTCTGGCTGGCCGCGGGCGTAGGCCCGGTGCAGACGTTCGGCATGGAGTTCGTCCGCACCGCCAGCGGAGGCGCGTTCGGCGGCTACCGGTTCGGCGCGGAGCCGACGGGCGTTCACCTGATGATCTGCGACCCGTTCACGTTCCCGGCCGGCGACCTGCTGGCGCACCTGAACCAGCACGTCGGCGGGGCGCTGGTGATGGGCGGGATGGCCAGCGGCGGGCTGCGGCAGGGGCGCAGCCGGCTGTTCCTGGACGGGCGGGTGCTGTCGGGCGGCGCGGTCGGCGTCCATCTGCCGCACGCCGAGGTCCATCCGCTGGTGGCGCAGGGATGCCGGCCGGTGGGCGACCCGTACACCATCACTCAGGCCGAGGGCAACGTGATCTTCGAGCTCGGCGGGCGCCCGCCGCTGACGCGGCTGCGCGAGCTGGCCGCGGCTCTGCCCGGCCCGGACCGGGAGCTGCTGGCCCGGGGCGCGCAGCTAGGCCTGGTCATCGACGAGTACCGCGCCGAGTCGCGCCCGGGGGACTTCCTGATCCGCGGCCTGGCCGGCGCCGACCCGCAGTCCGGGGCCGTCGTGGTGGGGGATGCGGTGCAAGTGGGCCAGACGGTGCAGTTTCACGTCCGCGACGCCGACTCGGCCGATGAGGACCTGCGGCGCACCCTGCAGCGGGAAGCGGCCGTGCTCGCCGGCCGGGAGGCGGCTGGCGCACTGTTGTTCACCTGCAACGGCCGCGGCTCGCGGCTATTCTCCGAGCCCGGTCACGACGCCGGGCTGGTCGCGACGATGCTGGGCGACATCCCGGTGGCGGGGTTCTTCTGCGCCGGGGAACTAGGCCCGGTGGGCGGGCAGAACTTCCTGCACGCCTACACCGCGTCTATCGCGCTGTTCCCGCAGATGACGGCCTGAGATCCTCCGCCGGCGGCCGGGCTGAACGACCTGAGGCCGGCTCGCGCCGCGCCGCAAGCGTGCGCCGGCGCAGTCCGGGAAACACCCGCCAGGTGGCCAGGTTCGGAGGAGGTTGGGAGCCGAGGGTGGACCTAGTCGCCGCGAGAGAAGATGCGCAGGAAGAACAGGAACACGTTCAGCGCGTCGAGGAAGATCGACGCAGCGAGCAGCGGCGCGGAGTCGAGGTCAGAGGAGCGCCGCAGCCGCTGGAAATCGAACATGGTCAGGCCCGCGAAGATCAGCAGCCCGAGGACTGAGTAGATCAGCGAGCCGTTCGGGATCCGAATGAAGATCATCACGATGCCGAACACGATCAGGGCCACCAGCGCCCAGAAGCACAGCCTGGCGATCCCGGACAGGTCTCGCCGGGTCGCGTAGCCGACCGCTCCGAAGCCGGCGATGAACAACGCGGTGGCCCCGCCGGCCTGCCAGAGCGCCTGCGGGTTGGTGCTCGCGTAGTAGACAAGGGTCGGCGCCATCGCCAGGCCCAGCGTCGTGCCCACCGCGAAGAGCAGGACAGCGCTCAGCGTCGCCGACCGCCGGACCGTGAAGTTCATGGCGATCAGGCATACGAAGGCGGCGATGAACCAGACGAAGGCCCAGCCCTCGGACAGATGGCGTCCGAGGTAGGAACCGAGCGCGAAGAAGCCCGCGGTGACCGCGACGTAGAACATCGTCTGCCCGAACAGCGTCCGGGTCCGGTCCTGGGCCGGCGCGCCGACGGTGCCCAAGCTCACTGATTCGCTCATGACCTCGTTCTCCCCTTAGTACCCGTAACTGAATTCACCCACGGGGGGTGAGGAAGCGCCAGCCTGCCGTCGGCAGGCTAAGCAGCGTGTCGTGTGCTCGCGACGACGCCGGGGCGAACCGGCCCGCAGGCGCTCGGGGGCGGGTCACGGCCGGACCAGGCTACTGACAACGAACGGGAAAGGGGAGGCCATGGCGGACCTGATCGCCATCGGGTACCCGGATGAGGCGACCGCGGACGCAGCGGCCGCCGAGGCGCGGCGGCTGGCCCAGGACCTGATCATCCAGCCGGACGCGATCGCGGTGATCGTGCGGGACAAGGACGGCAGCTACCACGT
>Ga0207693_10002336_pt1 | contig 16485 bp, 13 predicted proteins | sample LARL81metaG_FD_184347 | JGI IMG/M metagenome (GOLD analysis project Ga0207693, IMG submission 184347) | Corn, switchgrass and miscanthus rhizosphere microbial communities from Kellogg Biological Station, Michigan, USA - LAR L8-1 metaG... | ecosystem: Host-associated > Plants > Roots >...
CCCATTCCTGGTAAGCGATTGAAGAATCAAGTAGAGTAGAGAATTTTCATAACCGATCAGAACCAACCTGGGTACTCATAATCCCTTGGTCCGGGGTTCGAATCCCTGCGGGCCCACCAAAAAATTCGAAACCTTCGGCCCTGTTCCGCGTTTTTTGTTTCCCGCCTTGTTCTGAATCCCTTTCCGAGTTTTCTCGATTTGTAGCCCGAAAATTACTCTCAAGATTCGGTATTTCTGGAGCGCTAGTGAACGCGAAATGGTGGCCATTCGGGAGAGTCGCCTACTTACCTCTTTTCGAAATGTGAGCGCTTTGGGACAGACGTTCCGATTCTTACCAACTAAGGTTGTGGTGTTTCACCTGGATGCCCCCCAAGTTCTCAGGCTGGAGCCCGAAACACGCACGGGTTCGACGTGAGAAATCGGACGCAGAATCAAATCCCAAGCGAAATTTCAGACCGCCACAGGGCGAGAATCTTCGGAGGATTTCATGAAGAGAGCATGCCTGTTGATCGCTGTACCGGCCCTGCTGGTCGCGCTGGGGTTTGCACAAACTCCCACGGCGAGCAGCAACACAGATTCGACCAGCATCAAGGGTTGCCTCGGGGGTGCTGATAGCAACTACACCCTGGTCGAGGACAACACCGGCCGAAACTTCAAAATCACCACCAGCAGCGTTGATCTCAAGCCACACTTGGGCCATGACGTAACCGTCATTGGACAGAAGGCGACGACAGGCGCTGCCGATGGTAGCTTTGCCGTCACCTCAGTAAACATGATCTCTGAGCACTGCGCTGCAGCTGCACCCGCCGGCTCGATCAGCACTCCTGCCGATACCGCGATCTCGCCTCCTGCGGCCGCTGCTGTGCCGGCTGCTACGATCCCGGCACCTACGGATACGACCAACGCGCCTGCTGCTGCCTCGGCCGTACCTGCCGCAATCGTCGCCACCCCACCTGAACTTGCTGTCACGCCCGCCGTGGCTGCCGCCGCACCTGGTGCAACAGTCCCGCCTGCTGCGGAGACTGCGAGCGCACCCACTGCCGCCGCGCCCAGCACGACTTCACCAGCTGAGCCTGTCGTCACACCGAACGTTGCTGTTCCTGCCGCTGCCGCAACTGTCCAGACACCTGCCGACACTGCGAGCGCACCGGCTGCACCCACGACTACCCTTGACACGGCTGCACCTACGGACGCTGTCGTAGTTCCCAAGTCAGCCACTGCTCACCGAACCCGAATGCCAGCAGATCATGAGAGGGCGAAAGCAACAGCCGCGGCCGCCGCTCCACCTCCGGAAACCGCAACACCCGTCGCCGACGCTGCCAAACCTCCTGCGGCTGATAACACGCCTTCCGAAACTGCCGCCACACCAGATGCAGCCGTCGCCACACCCGCTGTCACTGCCAAAAAAGGCTCCCAATGGCTCTGGATTTCGATTGCCGTGGTGGTGCTGATCATGGGCACACTGGTGCCTCTGATCAACCGGTGGAGAAAACGAAGACTTCTGGCACAGTCCGGCAAACAAAATCTCTCTTTTTCGCATCGGGCAAGCTCCGAACCAGGCAATCGTGACAAACCCGTAACGCGCAAGGCGGCTTAGGCGGGTTAGAGATTTTATGAATTTCCGAGGACGCAGCGCCCGTGCGTCAACGCCTCATCGTGACCGGCGCCTGATTGTTCTGAACTTCGCGGTTCGGGCCGTGGGCGGCGGGAGGTAACAAACCCATAGTTATTTTCTCTCTAGTTGTTTCTTCGCCCATTCGACCGGGATGGTCAGACGAGGACCGGCGACGCTCAGACGAACCTCCAGCAACAATTCGATCGGCATAAATGCGAGCGGGAAGTGGCTAGCGCTACGGGTGCCGGGCTAAAGTGAGCGAGTAACCCCGCCTCAATCTCCGCGCACCCCAGTCCAAGGACCGAGCCGCTCATTGCGAACGCCATCCGCCTGGCGGAGCGGATCATGAAGAAGATTGACGCCGCGCATCCGGTGGGAGAAGCCCCGAGCGGCATCCGGCAGTGAGGGCCTGCCGCCGCGCCGAGGGATGACAGCGGATCGCCGACGTGGTTTCAATCGTGATTCAAGCAGACCGACGGGTACTGTTATATTCCTCCGATGGATCTGGCCCAAATCCGACGGCTGGTAATCATCGCGCTATTCTCGGACGACGCCCTCTTGGAGCAACTGGTGCTCAAAGGGGGTAATGCAGTGAGTCTCGTTTACGGGTTAGGTCACCGTGCATCGTTGGATATCGATGTATCGATCGACGGAGATTTCGAGAATGTTGACGATACAAAGGGGCGCATTTTTCAAAGCTTACGAAGGCATTTTGGCTCTGTTGGTTGGGGCGTATTTGATGAAAGGTTTGATAGGCGCCCCGCAGAAAGCGGGAACGAGCAGAGCAAGTGGGGCGGATACTTCGCGGAATTCAAATTGATTGAGAAGAAGCGATATGAGGAGTTGGGCGGCGGCCTCGAGGATTTGCGGCGTAACGCGATAGTGATCGGCCCGTCCCAGCAACGGATATTTAGAGTTGAATTAAGCAAACATGAGTTTTGCGCGGGAAAGACCGAGGTAGAGATGGATGACTATGCGGTATACGTCTACACCCCGGAGATGATCGCGATCGAAAAGTTGAGGGCGATCTGTCAGCAGATGCCTGAGTACGAGAAGCGGGGCCGCAAGACCGCCAGGGCTCGAGACTTCTACGATATTCATACACTCGTGACGAAGGTAGGGATTGACTTGTCGTTGCCCGAAAATCGTGACCTATGCTTGAATATTTTCGCAGCCAAAGATGTTCCCGTGAACTTGATACCGAAGATCTCAGAGGTTAGGGAATTCCATCGTCCCGATTGGCCTGCGGTTGAAGCATCCGTTACCGGAGCGTTGGAGTCTTTCGACTATTACTTCGATTTCGTAGTTGGGCAGACACTTTTGCTAAAACCCCTTTGGGTAATATAGTCGCCAAGTTGCATCGTATTGTTTGTCGCGGATGCCATGGGCTAAATAAAAATCAAATTTGAGGCCCAGATTCTTAAGTCTCTGCCACCGACTTTCCTCATAGCCCGCCCGCTGCAAATAGAACCCAATCGCCTGATGGTACGGATACAGGTAATCAAGCTTCTTGAGTACGGCGATCAGAGTGGCTATGGAAGCCTTGTCCTTTGCGCTCTTATAAGCCTCCAGGACTTGATATATTCCGCCCGCGTATGCTGGCCGCACCACGATGTCGATTAGCGTCCGTTCAAGGTTGGTCACCTCCAGAGTCTCTTCCCTGGAACCAGCCAGCTTACCGACTTCAAGGCGGCCAGTATCTTTTCCGCTGATTAGCAAATATTGCCATTCCGGGTCTCTATAAAGGTAGTTGGAACGTCGCTGCTCGTTAGAAAAAGCTCGATCTAGTGATTCCTGGGATGGGGGCGAGGACGGTACTGGCTTGGGAGATTGTTCTTGATTGACATAGATTGTTTTCGGCAGCTGCTCATTCAGTCCATGTAAGAAGACTGCTGTTCCATGAGACAGGTACGCCCTCGGTTTGAGAGACACCCCAATCTCGTAAGGAGAGGCTTCTCCCCAGATGTAGCGCAGTATGGGAGCGTACTTCTCCGAAGTGAGTTGAACCCGGCGCATCTGAGTCTTGTCGACTAGAAAGCCAATGAAATCATCGACGGTGGTTTTCTGAGTGAGCCGCCAAAATCCGCGATTGGCTACCAAGATATTTGCCAGTTCACGGGAGGAATACACGCGACGTCCGGTGGTATCGAATTGTTTGACGATATCGGGCTTCGCAATGGTTATTCGTGAGGGCGGGCCCGGCATTTTGTCGTCTCCGTAGGTATATATACCAACGGAGATATCGTATCACAAGACTGCTCTGGCGCGCATGCATTGAATTTAGAGATTAAGAGCTGCCTTTTCCCATATGTATTTCCAGGGTACGTAAAGGTATATATACCGTTTACGTACCCCATGGATCGCTTTTTCATATAAGCAATTGAAAATAAATAAGTTAAACTTGGTCTCCAAGCAGAAACCGTTCGGTCAGTCCACAAGAACTAAGGCATTGCTAGGTATATATACCTAGCAATGTCACAATAGCGCTTTTTCCTCTGCAGCCCGGTAGTCTCTGACCATTTCAGATATTACAGTCTCTCCACCGCTTCCTTGAGGTGGGACTGCGACAGATGCGCATAGCGGCAGGTCATCGTGATCGATTTATGGCCGAGCAACTCCTGTACGGTTCGCAGATCGACGCCTTTCATGACCAGCCTTGATGCGAAGGTATGGCGCAGATCATGCCAATGGAAATTCTTGGTCTTCGACTTCCCGATTGCGGTTTCGAACCAGTAGCGCGGCGAAGTCAGGGAAAAGACTCGTCCCTCACCTCCGTTCTTGAGGACCCGTAGTGAGTTCAGAGCGGCGCTGTTGAGGGGAACGAAGCGCGTCTCGCCGTTCTTCGATCTGGGAATTATCAGGACGCCTCGTTTCAGATCGACCCAAAGAAGATTGTATTGTTCGCCTTTTCGCATCCCGGTATTGAGCGCCAGATCGAACTCCGGGAGGTGGATGGGTGGAATAGATTTGCGCAGTACAACCTCCTCCACGTCCGAAAGCCACCTCACTCTTCCTTGTTCTTTGGTCATCCGGAGTTTCCGCGCCGGGTTCGTCTGGATGAGTTCGTCCTGCTCCGCCACGCGGTAAATCATTTTGATGAGTGCCCGGCAGCGATTGCGTGTCGCGACCGCCCAAGGCTGGGTGCCGATAAATCGTTCAAAGTCTCCCGGAGTAATTGACTCGGCGGATCGATTGCCGAACTCCGCGACCAGGCGAACCATCCTGTTTTTGTCATTACTATAGGAACGTTTATTGGCTTCACTCCAAACGAGGGCATTTTCCGCTAGCTTCTCGAAGGAAGCCGACTTCGCTCTGAAATTCTCCGGAAGCTTCTCTTGCAGATTAATTTGGGTTTTTCGTTTCGCATAGAGTTGAAGAGCTTCACGTTTGGGGCCGACGCGCTCTCTTCTGAGTTTGCCGTTCGCGTCCGCGTACCGTACGTACCAGACGCCCGATCCTTTGAACCGCTCGAAAAACACCGCGCATACTGATTTCCTCCTAAAAACATAAGGAGGAAATCGTAAGGTGTTCAAATTTAAGGAGTACACCCTGAAATAGCCCGTCTACCATCTCCCAGAGTGTTTCGGAGCGTCGAAGCCTAGCGCTTCGGGGTCAATGCCGTAAACTCATAATCCCTTGGTCCGGGGTTCGAATCCCTGCGGGCCCACCATCGATCTCGCGAGTCAGTATCGCGTTCGCTACCAGCGCCTAAGTTTTTCCTCCCACGACTTGGCCGTGAGCGAGCGCCGCCACCAGCGATACTCCGCCGAAAATGTTGCCCAGTAGGGTTGGGAAGAAGAACGCAGTGAAGTAGCGGGCGATGGGCAGTTTCCCCGAAGCCACCAGAAAAAAGACGTTGGTAGAGCCTGCAATAATGTGGCTGAGCCCGGAAATGCTGATCAGGTAGGTGATGATCAGGATGACCACTACGCGCGAGGTAGCCGCGTCGGGCAGCATCCAGACCATGAGCGCGATCAGCCAGCCTGCGAAGATACCGCGCAGCAGCACCGTCCAGAAGCCGGGTCCGATGTGACCCTGCGCGACCTCTAATACGCTCCGCTGGATTGCCGGTTCCAGGAAATGAAGCCGTGCAATCGTCAAAGCAAAAAGGAGCGTGCCCACCACGTTGGTTGTCAGGACGATGCTCCAGAGTCGCAAGACTTTCAACACCGTCGCCCGATCTTTGTGTAGCAGCAAAGGCAGGATGACGGTGAGGGTGTTCTCGGTGAACAGTTGTTGCCGCCCCAGGATGACGACCAGAAACCCCACGGAGTATCCCGCGCGAGCGATTAGAGGCCGCCAGGCCGAGTCGGGCAGGTACGACGTGAGCGCTGCTTCAGCCAGCAGCGAAAATCCCATCGAAAGGCCGGCGGCCAAGCCTGACCAGGCCAAGGCCACTGCCGGCCGCCCCAGTTCATCCTCGCCTTCCAAGCGAACCGCCTCGTACACCACCCGCGCTCCGATGGCCACTCGTTCGTGTACCTTCTGCGCTTCGTCAATGGTTGTAACGGGACTCTCCGGATCGTTAACCAGCGCCTTGGCGGAATTCTGGGCAGTCGGCATAAGTAAGTAGTGACGAGTACCGGAAGAAGACTCGTCCACGTTTCCCGAGAGAGCGTGAGATCGAGCGGCTTTGAGATGCAACGCACGCCGTCAAACGTTGCAACCCGTGGAAACAAGGAAGATGATTGAACGGCGGGCTCCTGCGAGCAAACTCTAGCTGCCACAAAAACCCTTACTTCCGTAACCACACTTCGGTACCAACGATCGGTCAAGGAGTCCTGGGATCACAGCGTTTGCCGTTTAAGATGAGCGATAACCAGTACGGCATTCTCATCTGTAGAACGGCTACCCAGCTATGCTACCGACGCAAGGAGATCGCAGGGTCTCCCTGACGTTTACAAATCGACCCCCATCGCCCGCTCGTGGATTGGCGAACCCCACCCGCGGTTTCACGGTGGTGGAGTTGCTGGTGGCGGCGGCCATTCTGTTGACGATCGCAGCGCTCGCTGTTCCCAACCTGCTGGCAGCGGTGAATCGTGCCAAAGTCGCGAAAGCGATTGCCGACATTCATTCGATCGGTACCGACATCCAGGCTTACGAACTGACGAAAGGCGTGTTTCCAAACACGTTAGCCGATATTGGCTACGACAAGTTCAATGACCCCTGGCACAACCCCTATCAATATCTCAACTTCGCGAACACAAAGGGCAAGGGCAAGATGCGGAAAGACCGCTTTCTCGTGCCGATCAACACGTTTTTTGATTTGTACAGCATGGGGGAGGATGGAAAGAGCGTCACTCCTCTGACAGCCGCGGCCAGTCGGGACGACGTGATTCGCGCCAATGACGGCGATTTCATCGGTTGGCATCGGACTACTAGAGATATGGCAGAGAACACCAAGATTCGCGCCACCTTTTTCCGCAGCAAAGTTGCACAGCGGATCGTGGTCCTCTTTGTCTCCTGCGCATTGCTGCCGGTGACAATCCTGGCGGCAGTCTCGTTCTACGAGGTGTCATCTCAACTACACGAAGACACTGAACGACAACTGATGCGGGCCAGCAAGAATCATGCGATGGCCATCTACGAGCGCCTCGAACTCCTTGATTCGGACTTGCAGCTTTTGGCCGCCCAACTTAGCGAGAATCGAACGCCGGCCATCAGCGAGGTCCTGCAGAAACGGTTTGAGAGCTTGGCTGTTTTCGGACCGGATGGTTCGGCGCGCACCCTTTGGGGTAGTTATTCCGGACGCCTTCACTTCTCTCCGACAGAATTCGAGCACCTGCATTCCGGCGAGCCCCTGATTCAGGTGGCGTCATGTGCGGGCGAGACTGACCCATGTATCTCGATCGTGCGCTCGACGGAAAAAGGGTTCACGCTGGTGGGAGTACCCAACGGCGACTACATGTGGGCGTCCAAGAATGTTCCTACCGGGTTTCAGTTTTGTGTGCTTTCCGCGAGTGGCGTCGTGTTGATGAGCTCCGACGATCAGATCGCGTCGGCTGTTTCCCGATTGCCAGCGTTCGATCATGCTTCCGGATTCCGTCAATGGGAAAGCCGCGATTCCCAGTACAACGCCGCGTTCTGGAAGCTTCTGATCGGTCCCATGTTCCTGGAGCCGCCCTGGACGGTGGTCATCAGCCAGCCAAAATCGGATGCCCTGGCTTCCCTGACAAGGTTCAGCAGAAGCTTTCCGCTCGTCATTCTGCTTTCGCTCTGGGTTGTTCTGTTCGTGAGTATGGTCCAGGTTCGCCGCACGCTGGTTCCTCTGGAACGTTTGCAGGAAGGAACCTACCAGATCGGCTCCGGACGCTTCGAGAGCCGGGTGGAAGTGCACAGCAACGACGAGTTTGAAGAACTGGCCGCCTCGTTTAACTCGATGGCCGCTCAACTCGGGCGTCAGTTTCATACCCTGAAGACGATCAATGAGATGGACGAGGCGATCTTCGCATCGCTGAATCGTGAAGAGATTGTGGACGGCGTGCTCACGCGCATGCCGAGTCTGCTGCCCAGCGCTTGCTTTGGAGTCTGTGTCCTCGACGAGACTCGTTCTTCAGGCTGGATTCGCTTCCGCGATGTTGCCACCGGAGACATCCATACCGAGACGACCGGTCTCGCTGGACGTGATTTGCTGCAACTGCAGGGGAGTCCTGGGAAGTTCAGTGTGGACGGCGACCAGCACGTGCCCGACTACCTTTTGCCCCTGAAGCGCATCGGCATGCGGTCGTTCCTGGTGCTTCCTATCCGCGTACAGGAGTCCATGCGAGCCGCACTCATCTGCGCCCAGCGGGTTGCGGACAATCTTTCGCCGGACGATACACAGGGGGCGCGGCAGGTTGCCGACCAGTTGGCGATCGCTCTGTCGCACGCTGGCTTGATCCGGGCCTTGGAGGAACTGCAGCTTGGCACCCTTACTGCGCTGGCCCGCGCCATTGATGCGAAGTCCCAGTGGACAGGTGGTCACTCTGAGCGGGTGACAGAACTGGCGGTCCGTATTGGTGAGCGCATGGGCCTCACCGGCAAGGATCTTCAGATCATGCGAATGGGCGGGCTGCTACACGACATCGGCAAGATTGGCACACCGCCGACAATCCTCGATAAGCCCGGCCGGCTTACAGACGACGAAATGTCGATCATGCGCGAGCACGTCAATACGGGCGTCCGCATTCTCGAGCCCGTTCCTGGCTTTCGCGAAGCCCTTCCCATCGTGGCGCAGCATCACGAGTGGTTCAACGGACGTGGTTACCCGCTCGGTCTTTCGGGTACTGATATCAGCCTGCACGCCCGCATCTTCGCGGTGGCAGATTGCTATGACGCTCTGACTTCCGATCGACCCTATCGGAATGGGCTTCCGCCGGAACAGACGATTGCCATGCTGTGCGAGAAATCTGGAATTCAGTTCGATCCCCAGGTGATCAAAGCCTTCACCGTCGCCATGGCGGAGATGTTATCTAAAGAGAATGCCGCGTCGGCCTCGGCAGGAGGCGTATGAAGAAAACCACGCAAGGTAGACTCACATGGCTGCGACTCCTCGGCGCTGTGTTGACGGTCTCTTTGTGTGTGGGCTGCAACTCCGGGGCGTCCTTGACGCTGCCCCGCGAGATGGAAGGCGTGTGGACGACCGACGATCCACGGTTTCAGGGCCGCTTCATGGAACTGTCGCCTTCCTTCGTCATTATCGTGACCGGCCACGACGATCCGGCGAGTGTGCAATTTGTGGACAAGGTTGAGTCGGCAACGCCCGGCGATCTATCTTCGCTGACGGTTTACTCCACTGATTATTCCGAGGGCGCCCACTACCAGATGAAACTGCAGTTCAGTCCCGCCAACGGTGGCGAAATACGTTTCCAGAATCAGAGCCTGGTATGGAGGCGTGGGGGCGAAACCGCTAACTGATTTCACTTGGTGAGTCGCACGCAGGGCGGATCTTCCTGAATCCACCAGTTCCGGACTATCGCGCCTTGGAGCGCGCCGGCAGAGTGGTCTTTACGTTCGCCTTAATCGGAAGATTGGACGGTCGCATAGGGGCGCGCGTTGGCGTGGGCCGGGAGATCGCGGTACGCGCACGAGCGGAACTCGCGGCCGGCCTGGCACCTGCTTCCTGCTCAGACAGCGACAACAGTTGTCGCATGATCTCAGCCTTCTCCCACTTTTCAGCGCGCTTGCGTTTGCGCCTGCCCAGCGGCGTCAACAGGAACAGCGCAGCCGTCGCCAATACTGCCAAAGCAATCAAGATGGTCGGTGACATGCCAAACATGGATCGGCTTCCTCGAACGAGTGGCGGAATCGGCGCTTCTGGAAAGCCATTTTCCAATGCGGGACAGCCTGCGCGACAGGTTACCAAGGTCGTTGACCTCGATCGTTACCCGGGAACTCCCCTCTCAGAATAAGGTGCTGTATCCGATGTTTGTGGTCAAAGGGGACTGCTGTTTCGTGTTTATCGCTTTGATACTAAGGCCGGGCATCAGCCGCATGTTGGTCTGGCCGGACGAAAACTACGTATTGGAATCGCAGCGTCAACATTCATGCGGTTCGTTCGCTTGTCACATTCGAGCGTGACAAGCCCTTGCCGCACTCTGAGAAAGAGTAAGTTGCACTAACTTTGCATAAGTTGCATCCCGCGACTCACTTACGGGTTGTCTAACAAATTTTCCTTGACTGTCTTTTGTGTGAAGCGCACTATCCCAAGTTCCGGCTGGCGGGCAACCTAGGTCGCTGGCGGATACGTGGGCGCGTGGATGCTCGAGTCCCAGCGCTCACAGCTAGTACCCGAGGTTGTCATGCGCCCCAGCCCTTCGTCTTTGCTTCGTCTAGCAGTGTCTCTATGCTTCACCTTCCTTTTCTTCTCTTCCATTGATGGGCAGGCTCAGCGCGATGCCCTCGCGGCACCGACTCCCCGCGTTACCCAGGCAGTCGATGACGCGAACCTGACGACCTTGCACGGGAACACGCATCCGCTCGCCATAGCGAGATTCGATCGCGGCGCCGCGCCCGCAGGCATGCCATTGGAGCGGATGCTGTTAGTCCTCAAGCGCAGTCCTGAACAGGACGCGGCCCTGATCTCCTTACTTGATCAGCAGCAGGACAAGTCTTCTCCCAACTATCACAAGTGGCTGAAGCCCGAGGAGTTCGGTAAGCGCTTTGGTCCTGCCGACACCGACATAGAAGCGGTTAAGGCGTGGCTGCAGACGCACGGCTTTCAAATTGGCAAGGTCAGCAAAGGACGAAGCGTGATCGAGTTCTCCGGCACAGCGGCCATGTTGCAGGAAGCTTTCCACACCGAGATGCATCGCTACCTGGTGAACGGCGATCCCCACTGGGCCAACGCCACCGATCCACAGATTCCCAGCGCGCTCGCGCCGGTGGTGGCGGGAGTTTGGACGCTGCATGACTTCTTCAAAAAGCCGACGCTCGTCATGTCAGAGGAAAAGTTCCCGCTGGTTCACGCGGCAGGCTCCCCGCAACCGCATGCGACGAACTCAAGTGGCCATCACTTCTTGTCGCCGGGTGATTTCTCGCTGATTTATGGAATTAATCCTGTCTATCTGACCGGAATCAACGGGACGGGAAAGACCATCGCAGTAGTGGGACGAACCGACTTTAACCCTGGCGACGTTGTGGATTTTCGATCCATTGTCGGGCTGAATCCAACAGCGCCTAACTTCGTGTGGGACGGCCCCGACCCGGGCAACCTGGGCGGAGGTGAAGAAGCCGAGGCCGTCCTCGATGCCACCTGGTCGGGATCTGTCGCTCCTGGTGCCAATGTGCAGTTCGTCGTCTCTTCTTCCACCGACACTACTGATGGAGTGGATCTTTCCGCCATCTACATCGTGGACAACGATCTCGGCGACGTGATGACTGAGAGTTTCGGCATCTGCGAGCAGCATGTGACGGCCAGCGAACTGGTTGGCTTCAGTTCGCTCGCGCAGCAGGCGGCCGCTCAAGGCATTACATACATTGTCTCCACAGGCGATACAGGCTCTTCCGGGTGCGACCGCCAGAGCGAGACTGTTGCGATTGGCCCGCTGGGCGTTAACGCGCTCGCTTCCACGCCCTTTACCGTTGCCGTCGGGGGCACAATCTTCAATGAGAACGGAAAGGATTCTACCTACTGGCGCACCAGCGGACTGGTCAGCGCTCTCAAATACATTCCGGAGAAAGCGTGGAACGAGAGTTGCGCGTCTTCCACCTGCGGAAACAATGCCAATATCTACGCGGGAGGCGGTGGCCCCAGCACCGTCGTCCCCAAGCCCGCCTGGCAGACGGGAGCCACCCTGCACATACCTAACGATGGCTTCCGCGACTTGCCAGACGTCTCCTTCTCCGCTGCGGGACACGATCCATACCTCATTTGCTATGAAGGTTCCTGCTCGCAACAGGGCTTTCTGTTGGGAATTTCAGGGACCTCTGCAGCGGCTCCATCGTTTGCTGGAATTGTGGCCCTATTGGATCAGCAATTGGGTGGGCGTGTCGGCCTGCCCAACTACCTTCTCTATAAGCTCGCCGCCACCCAATCGCAGTATCCCGGACAATGCAACGGCTCCAGCACATCGACCGCGCCGAATTCGGCATGCATCTTCAACGACGTTACCAGTGGAAACAACGCCGTTCCCGGTCCCAATCCCGCGACGCAGTACACTGCCGCAGCCGGATATGATCTGGCGACGGGCATCGGCTCCGTCAACGTCAACAATCTACTGAACGCCTGGTCCGCGGCGACCTTCAACAGCACACAGACCACGCTCGATATCAATCCCAAAACGATTACGCACGGCGCGAAAGCCACGGTCGACATTGGGGTGACCGCAACTTCCGGTATGCCTACCGGAACGGTTGCCCTCTTGGCTAACGCCGGTGCGCCTCCCACCGGCGGACTGGGGATCGATCAGTTCACACTCACTGGCGGCCTTGCGACTTCGACTACGCAATTGCTGCCCGGCGGCAGCAATTCGATCAGTGCTCACTATCCCGGCGATGCAACCTTCGCCGCCAGCGATTCGCCCGTTGTATCGGTTACGGTCACTCCAGAAGGAAGCAACACGACCGTGAACGCGATCACAGTCGACGCCGGCGGGCACGCCATCCCCTTCACCACCGGAGCGTATGGAACATTCTTGTATTTGAGCGCCGACGTCGCTGGCAAGTCAGGGTTTGGAACTCCGACCGGAATGGTGAACTTCCTTGATAACGGCTCGTTTATTGTCAGCAGTTCGTTGAACAGCAAGGGGAACGGCAACACTCCCAACGGGATTTTTAGTCTGTCTCCCGGATCGCATGCACTTACTGCTACCTATGGCGGCGATCTCAGCTTCAATCAAAGCACTTCACTGCCAGCCAACTTCACCATTACAAAGGGAGTCACCACGACGTCGATGCAGACGACCGGCACCAAGTTTGCTTCGGGAGCGGCGGTTCCTTTGACAGCGATCGTCGACACGACCAGCAACGGCAACGCGCCATCTGGTTCCGTCGCTTTCTTTAGCGGGAGCACCCAGTTGCCGGGAACCGCGTTCGTATCTTCTGGCGTGAACACTACCACCGGCTTTGCGCAAGGCACCGCCACCATGCAGTTTGTTCTGCCTGACGGCACAAACAGCATCACGGCGCAATATCTCGCCGACACAAACTACACGGGCTCGGCGTCCTCCGCGATCAGCGTCACGGTTGCGCCCGATTTCAGCTTGGCATTTACTGGTACGGCCGGACCTGTCATGACGATTGCGGCGCCTGGAGGTTCGGGAACCCTCACCCTTACCGTCACCGGCGGCGCTGGTTACAACGGTACGGTAAACTTCACAGGCTGCACTCACCTGCCGGCGTACACGAAGTGCACATTTAACCCAGCTTCGGTGATCGGTAGCGGTTCGACTACGCTGACCTTTACCACCACGGCTCCGCACAGCGCCTCGAACAGAGTTGCTCCCAATGTGTGGGGGGCAACTGCCGGATTTACGCTGGCGGGAATCTTCGTCTTGGGTTTCGCGCCACGCAGGCGCCGATGGGCGTCGATCGTGGCGTTGCTAACGCTGGCATGGTTGCTAACCACGCTTGGCTGCGGGGGAGGCAGCAGCGGAGGTGGCGGTGGTGGGACGCCCGGAACTCCGCCCGGAACCTACACGGTTACCGCGACAGGAGCCGACGCCAACTTCAGCCATCCGGTCACGTTCACCGTGACGGTTCAGTAGCCAAAACAGGCAGGGATCACGGCGCCGATTCACACTCTAGTGTTGTGAATCGGTAGCCGCACCCGAAAACACGTGTACCCGGCGCGGGACACCACGCTGATGTTTCCGTGATGCTTGCGCACGATGCGGTATACCGTGTCGAGGCCCAGTCCTGTGCCCTCGCCCATCGGCTTGGTCGTGAAGAACGGGTCGAAGATTTTGGTTTGAATTTCGGCCGGGATCCCCGGACCGTTGTCCACAAATTCCACCAGCACGTCTTCGCCTTCGCGCATGGTGCGGATGCGCAGGTCCCCTTTGCCCTTCATCGCGTCGGCCGCGTTGTCGATCAGATTGGTCCAAACCTGATTCAACTCGCTGCCATACGAAAAGATACGGGGCAGGTTCGGATCGTAATTCCGAACTACATTCACGCCATGCTTCAGCTTGTGATTGAGCATGATGAGCGTGCTCTCGATCCCCTTAGCGACGTCCACTTCCTGCCGCGGAGCCTCGTCCATGAAGGAATATTCCTTGATGGCCTTCACCAGTTCTGAAATGCGGCACGAGCTGTGCTCAATGTCGGTGAGCAAGCGGGAGATTTCCAGCGTCGCTCCGAAACGACGGATCGCCGGCTTCATCACGGCCGGCGTAAATTTTTGAGCGAGCCGCTCCAACTTCTCGATTTCCACGCCTGCTTCCGCCAAAACCGGCGCGACCTCCCAACCATCGTCGACGCCATGTTCTTCGAGCCAGGTTTGAATCGCCGTCTGCTGATCGCTTAGCTCGAGCGCATTTCGCGGCGGCGCTTTCGACTGCCACTCGCGCGCTTTGTTCTCGATCATGCGCAACGTAGCCCGGGCCTCGGGTGGAAGATTTTCCTGATCGATTTCGAAGCTGGCCTGCTCGCGCTTGTCGAAGATCGTGCGCAGCATGTTTGCAGCACGGGCAGCGGCGGCCGCCGGATTGTTCAACTCGTGCGCGAGTCCCGCCGACAACTTTCCAAGGGAAGCGAGCTTCTCCCGCGCCTGGTCAAGTTTCGTGACCTCGCGTACTCGATCCGACAGAATGCCAACCAGCCGCGGCCCCAGCTCCGGGATCGTGTTGAGCATTTCGGGGAACAGAGCTTTCGGAATTCGCGCGACGCGCAGGTGGGTGACCGCGCGAGCCGTGATGGTGTAGTGCGTCATGCGCGAGAAGGGCAGCATTCCGGTGACCATCCCGGCGCGCGCGGTGTACACCGGGGCGTCCGGGCCGGCGCTTTCCCGCCGCCCGTCCGTCTCGCCTTCCAGGTAAATCACCATCGATTCGGCGGGTTCGTTTTCGCGAATCACGATTTCGCCGGCTTCCGCTGTTTCGACGCTCGCGTGATCAGCCAGCCAGCCCAGCTTCTCGTCCGAAAGATCCGCGAAGATTGGAATATTCCGAAGTTCCTTGACCAGTTCCGTATTCATTCTGGAGATCAGATTCTTTCTGAATTCCTTCGGGTTCAGAAATTGCACTCTCGCTCGAAGGCCGCGTAACCAAGCGAGTCTGCGCCTTCCGCTGTGAGATAATTTCTTGTTAACCACTCACTCAAGGAACCCACATGGCGCACGAAGTTTTTTGCGTAAAGCTGAAGAAGCAGTTGCCCGGCCTCGACGAGCTGCCCTTTGATACTGAACTCGGCCAGAAAATCTACGACAACGTGTCGCAGGAAGCCTGGAACCAGTGGACCGAGTTCTGCAAGATGGTGCTCAATGAATATCGCCTGAATCCCGCGCGCCGCGAAGACCAGGAAGTCATTGTCCGCCACATGGAGCAGTTTTTGTTTGGCGAAGGAGCGGTGGCACCGAAAGAGTACGTCCCACCTACGCACTAGATTCGTAAGCATCGGCCGCCGGACTCACTGGTGAACCCTTCCGCTACGGAAGGGAATCGTAAAGCGCAGCCACCGCTTCGGCCTTCCACACGGCTCCCAATTCCAAAGCCTGGTTTTCCTCAGAATAAACACCTAGAAATCTGGTTGCGTTTCCCGTGTGAGACACACCCGCTTTGTTCTGATACGACCCGAAGCGCCTCGCATAAACAGGTGATCCTGACATTCCCGAGCGAGCGGTTGCATCCACAAGAAACTTGGCCTTCCCTCCGTAGTTGATGTCGAGGTCGCTGGCGATCGTTCCCGACTTCCAGATCGGCAGGCCGCCTCCCTGGGTCTCGCCAAAAGGGAAGCCGACCACATTCACCGGATCGCCGGGGGCAAGCTCAACGTCGGTGCTTCTGAGCGACAGATCGAGTGGATAGAACTCCACCCCAGAAATGTTCTTCAACGGCAGTGCAACCAGGTCGACAGACGCGCCCAAGGTGGGGTGTTCTAGCCAACGGTGATGCTTATTCTCGTCGTACAGACTTTCTTCCACCCAGAACCAGTCGCCCAGATGCCCCGCGGTGTTGTGGAGTATTTTCAGCTTGTCAGCGCAGATCCAGCCTCCAACGTCATCTGTGTTGGTGTCTTCCGCGCAGCTCAGAACCACGTGCCGATTGGTCACGAGGTAGTAATTCTGATTCTTTTGAAGGACGAAGCCAGTGGCGCGGCCGATCGAAACATCCCCGTGAAAAACTGAAACTGCGAGGGAGGTAACCGAAAGGCGATCGATGGTCTGGCTGTTTTGCGCGGCGACGGAAACCGCCGTGCAGGCGCACAACAGCAGTTGGGCAGCGAACTTCCCC
>Ga0207693_10002337_pt1 | contig 16478 bp, 16 predicted proteins | sample LARL81metaG_FD_184347 | JGI IMG/M metagenome (GOLD analysis project Ga0207693, IMG submission 184347) | Corn, switchgrass and miscanthus rhizosphere microbial communities from Kellogg Biological Station, Michigan, USA - LAR L8-1 metaG... | ecosystem: Host-associated > Plants > Roots >...
CGGCGATGGGTGAAGGATATTGCTTTCTCATCGATGGCTTTAGTTACATCGCTGTCATCATCTCTCTACTCGCCATGCGGCTCCAACGACAAGTCGTGAAACGCGCCAGCTCCAGAATGGTTGACGAGTTGAAAGATGGATGGCGCTACGTTTCGCAATCGCCGGCCATCCGTGCGATCTTGCTTCTGCTCGCTTTGGTCAGCCTTGTCGGCATGCCTTACACCGTTCTAATGCCAATTTTTGCCGATAAAATCCTGCACGGGGGTGGGCAGCAATTTGCTTCGCTGATCGGCTCGCATGATCTCGGCGCTGTCCGGCTGGGAATCTTGATGGGCTCGGCGGGTGTGGGCGCGCTGCTCGGAGCTCTCACACTTGCGGTCCGCACTGGGGTAAAGGGACTGGGAACCTGGGTATCGACCTGCTGTGCGGGTTTTGGCGTCAGCTTGATTCTCTTCGCGTTTTCAAAATCATTCTGGCTTTCAGTGTTGCTGCTGCTTCCAGTTGGATACTTCATCATGTTGCAGATGGCTTCCTCGAACACGTTGATTCAAGTGATGGTTCCGGATGCACTGCGCGGCAGAACCATGGCGGTTTACTCGATGATGTTCATGGGCCTCGCTCCAGTTGGCGCATTACTCGGCGGCGCGCTCTCCGATCGCTTGGGAGCGCCTTGGACTGTTGCCATCGGTGGACTGGCTTCTGTTTTCGGCGCCTGGTGGTTCAGCATACAGTTGCCCAAGGTAAGGGCCGAGGCGCGAAAACTGATCATTGCTCAGGCCATGGCGGGAGGAGAACCGGCCGAAGAGATGACGAATCCCATCCCCGAAGACTAGCGGGTCATGCGCAGCGCGCTGCGTCCCAGAGCCACGAGAAAAATCGCGCTCTTCCCGCGTGCGTGCGGCGAGAAGAAACTGATCACATCATCGTCGTAGAACGTGAGGCCGCTGCAGCCGAGTTTCTGCGCATACGCTGCAAGATAGAATTTGCCGCCAAGCATTCCCGCTTCCAGTTGAACCGCGCGATATCCGCGATTTCCGTAGCGCTCGAGAATTTTGTTTAAGTCTGTAAGGAAAAATACGTCAACCGCCGCATCCGCGGGAATCTGCTGCTCGAGGCCAAGGTAACCGGCTTTATCGCGAAACTCGCCTGTTTTTAGAAGTTCCAAAGTCTTTTCTTCCCAGCGATAGAAATACGCTCCCGCCGCCAGTCCGACTACACTGTTCACAATCAGGTAGAGGTCATTCAGATGCGCGCCAGCGTCATTGATGAAATCTGCGGGAATGCCCCGAGTGCACTGATCAAGCATGGTGGAAAGCTGCTGGAAAGTGATCGGGTCCCGGGAAAACTGGCGGGTTGATCCGCGGCGGGAAATGACCTGTTCAATCGTGTCCTTCGAAGTCTTGGAATCGTCGAGTGGAACGAGCGGGATGACAGTCCCCTTCGGTACCGATACAGGTCGCGAATAAGCCTTGCCGCGCCATGATGCGACTTCAACTGAAGAATCGAGTGACGACGCCGCATGCATCTTGCGCATCGCAGGATACTCTGCTTCCTGCGCAGAATAGGGAACAGTTGGAAGTTCGAGCGCGGACAGAGTTGGATTGGCAACAGCCTCGGCATTCACGTGTCCCAAGCTCGCGATGGAGAAAGCGACCTCACGCTTCGTGTCCAAGCCCAGCAGGGCATTGATATCTGCATCAACGAAGCCGGTTACGACTCGCGCCGGAAATTTTTGAGCAGAAGCCATCGCCAGTAGGTTCGTGAGAATCGTCCCGTTGTCCCATCCGAAATGGCGATACGTTCTTGAGTGGTACTTCCATGCATTCCGCCAATAAGTCCCCGTACAAATGACTATGACGGGAGCGTGCGCGATGCCAGATTCCACGGCTGTCGCATCCACCACGACTTTGCGGTAGTCTCCAGCCCGGAGCTGCCGCAATCCGAACTCTGCCGCTCCGAAATGATACACGCCTGCGGGCAGAGCAGGCGCGGCCCCCTGCTTCTGATCTTTGGCCGGGAGATCGCCACACACAATGTAGAGCTCGATTTCGTACAGCGCTCCGGTACAAGACGCCGCGCGAAAGAAAGTCTCACCTTGCGCATACTTCTTGCTGCGTATCACCCCGGCCGAGAAGAAAAGAATCTGAGCCAGAGTTTCGAGATCGGGGATTGCGTTTCCTTCTGAAGTGGCCCCCGGATCCGCAATTGCCGCAAGTGCCGCACGCCCAGTTTCTGAGAAATCTCGCGGCAGCCGCGTGACCTCCAGCGTCGGATAGATTTTGAAAAGAAGCGGCTTGTTCTCCCAATCGAGAACGTGGGGATGCATCCGGATACTGAGGTAGGAATGCTTTGTGCCGCTGTGGTATTGGCGCGCCGCGTCGACGTTCTGGTTTTCGCTCAAAAGAACTCCTGGACGAAGGCGCTCAACGATAGGCAGCGGCAGGCAACCCGGTAATGCGGATTCCGGAATGTCCTTTGTGGCGGATGTTCAATCCAATCAGCAGTGCCGTGATCTGTTCCACGATTCGTGCGTTTTCCAGCTTGCCGCCATCAATGGCCCGTACTCCGGGGATTTTCGCGGCCAATTGCCGGGTGAGTTGAGCCGCGTCGGGATCGTCGCTGCAGACAATAACATCGCAATCCAGCGGCGCATCTCCATTTAGCAGATCTGCGGATAGGTTGTGGAATGCTGCGACGACGCTGACTCCTTTCGGAACCAGTTCTTGGGCCTGTTGTGCCGCCGAGCCTTGCCAGACGCCAAGAGGGCGGGAGGCGCGCCCTCCGACCGATGCTGCGAGCGGCACGGTGGCGTCGATCAGAATACTGCCTTCCGTTATGGACGGTTTAAGTTGCTTGAGAATTCCGGCCTGACCTTCGAAGGGAACCGTGAGCATTAAGACATCGGCTGCAGCGCAGGCTGTGGGGTTTGTCATGCCGGACACCTGTGCTTGATCCCCCGCTTTTCGTTGAATTGCCTCGGCGACAACTTGTGCTTTCTTCTCATCACGCGAGCCGATGATGATGGCTTCTCCAGCTCGTGCCCAACGCAGTGCCACACCCATCCCGGCGGGACCGGTCCCGCCGATGATCGCGATTGGGCGAACCGGAGCCGCCGGCTTCGCGCTCATGCGAACTCGGCCTCAAGCGCCTGCTCCGCGGTGTACTCATCCAGCGGAACCTTGATATGAATCCGTGAGTAAGTGGTATTCCGCTCTGCCGGAATCCTTCCGATTTCAAGAATCAGGTCCTGGAAGTCCTCAGGACTTGTGTACTGGCCTGCCGTCGCACCTGCCTCACGCGAGATGTTTTCTTCCATAAGCGTGCCGCCGTAATCATTTGCTCCGGCATGCAGGCAAAGCTGGGAGAGTTGTTTGTTCAGCTTCACCCATGAGACTTGAATGTTGTTGATGGACCCGGAGAGCAGCAGCCGCGCGAGCGCATGCACTTTGAGATGCTCTGCCATCGTTGGCCCAGTTCGTGACAGTCCCTGATGAAAAAGAATCGTATTCTGATGAACGAATCCCAGGGGCACAAACTCGGTGAAGCCCCCGGTCTCCGACTGAATCTCACGCAGCAATCGCATTTGGCGCACCCAATGTCCCGGCGTCTCAGTGTGCCCGTACATCAGAGTCGAAGTCGTGCGGATACCACATTTGTGCGCAGTCCGGATGACCTCGATCCATTGCGCTGTGGACAGTTTGTTTGCCGAAAGAATGTGCCGTACCTCGTCATCGAGAATCTCCGCTGCGGTGCCCGGCAAGGTCCCAAGGCCGTTGTCGCGTAACATCAGCAGATAGTCGGCGAGCGGCATGCCAGTAAGCTCCACGCCGTACACAATTTCCATCGGAGAGAATGCATGGATATGCATCTGCGGCACAGCCTTCTTCACGGCACGCAGAATGTCCCGGTAATAAAACGGCGGCAGATTGCGCGGCAATCCACCCTGAATGCAGACTTCGGTCGCTCCTAGCTGCCAGGCTTCGACGGCTTTTTGAGCGACCTGCTCATGAGTTAAGAAGTAGGTGTCGGCCTCGCGAGGTCCACGGCTGAATGCGCAAAACTTGCATCCGACGAAGCAAATGTTTGTGAAATTGATGTTGCGGTTTACGACGTACGTAACGATGTTGCCGGCCAGTTCGCTGCGTAGCATGTTGGCTGCGACCAGCAGCCCAAGCAGATGATCTCCTTGCGCATTGGCGAGTGCATAGGATTCTTCGAGCGATACGTCCGCACCGTTTTGCGTTTCGAGAATTCCCTCAAGAGATCGACGGATGGAGGGACTCAAACGAGGGGCAATTTCATCCCATTCCAAAGCAAGGAAAGCCTCGAGTTCAGATCGACTAACTTCGCGGAGCATGCGTTCCTCCGAGCGTGCGCAACGTTGCACGCCTTCACACGTTTGGTTGCGAACTGCGGCAAGATGTTGCAACCAACTTCCCGTACAGTGTAGCGGAAGAATGGCTGAAGAGGTCTAGCGGAATAGGTCGGACGCCTTCGGTCGTAGCAGGTCTCGCACCGAACCAGTTGCGGTTTGATAGGAAAATCCCCGCACGATGCAAGCCGGAGCTCGATTGAGCTTTCCGCATACGAGTCCCGCGGCCGAGGCCAGTTCGTCCGCAACTGCTTCCACGCTTGCTTTCAGCTTGTATCCGTGCGAGTCGCGTTTGCCCCGGTCGTCTCGGAGCGGTTTCATCCCGGCGACGCCAATAGCAAACTCCGTCAGTCCTTCACGCCATGGACGCCCAAAACTGTCGGTAATGATCACAGGAACCGAGATTCCAGTTTTCTTCTTAAGAGCGCGGCGCAAATTCGCGGCCGAACGATCGGGATCTTGCGGGAGCAGCACTGCGGTCTTTCCGCCATCCACGTTCGAGACATCGATGCCGCTATTGGCACAGAGAAGGCCGTGATGGGTCTCGGTGATCAGAACTCCGTTCTGCCTGCGAATCACCGCGCGGCTCTCGCGCAATGCAAGTTCAATGACGCGCGCATCGAGGTTGTATTGCATCGCCCATCCTCTCGATTCCGAAGAAGGCTCGATCGTGCTGAGATCGACGATTTGCCCCTCAGCCTTAGAAACAATTTTGTGCTTGACTACCAGGATGTCGCCACGCTGAAGATGTTGCCGTGCCCGCCGCATGGCACCCAGTAGGGCATCTGCGATTGAGGTCCCAGGAACGATTTCGTCAGCCAGCTTTACAGGGATTAGCCGTATCTCGCGGTTTTCTTTTGTACTCGGCATGGTTGCCATTGGATGCGGGCGTTCTGTTTATACCGCATCCGCCTGTGCAGCAAACACGGAGTCCGGCAGGTTCCAACTCCTGGCGAGACGTTGTGACCGAGTTTGTCCTGGGAGAGAAAGAAGCTGCCGCAAGTCCGCTGGGTTGTCCACGTCGACTGCGATTCCCGGCAGATTCAGTATGACGCACGGTTTGCCGGTAGCCTGCGCTGCTGCGTAGTGAGGTTTGAAGCTGTCGTTCCCAAACTTCAGTGCGAAAAGATTCGCAGGGCGCCGGTATGCCGCGTTAGTGCCGCGACCGTCCCAAGCAGGAACCAGCAAAGTTCCTTCTGTGGGAGCCTGCTTAATAATCTCTTCCAATTCCCACATCTCGATGAGCGGGACGTCTCCGGGAATGACAAGCGTGCTCTCCTCGCCTCGTTCAACGCACACGCGAGTGGCCATCTCAATCGCCCCGGTTTCCCCAGGATTATCCGTATCGGTAATGACCTCGAACTTGTACTCGGTGGCCAATTTCGTCGCGTACTCATCGCCAGTGACAATTCCCACTTTCGGTCGATTCTTCCATTCATGCAGCGTGGTCAAAACGTCGGTCAGCATTGCCCTGGCCAACTCTGTGCGCGCGGGTTGATCGAGAATCGACGCCAGCCTCTGCTTCGCGAAAGAGGTGTTCTTGATCGGAATCAGGATCACGGTTGCGGATCCAGGCGGCGAAACGAGGTGTCGGAAGGGGCACTAGCTCGCTGGACATCTCCGGTTACATAAGAGAGTACTTCCCGCGCAAGCGCCGCCTTATCGTCAGCGCTGCGCATGATGGTTTGCGTACAATGCACCCGCAAGCCACCCTTACCGAGAGAATCGGCAGCACGAGCATCGCGGTTATCGCAGACTAAGATATCGATGAAATCTTCGTATGCCTTGGCGACTCCGGCAATTGAGCACGGGAGCCCGTGAGCCTCCATCAAAATGCCGGCTGGTCCGGCGACAGGAGCATTCCCCACAATCGGACTAATGGCCGCAATCTTTCCGCGCGCCCGTGTCAGAGCGTCGCGTATCCCGGGAACGGCGAGAATCGGCCCAATGCTCGTCACAGGATTGCTGGGCGCGATAAGCACCGCGTCTGCGTTCACGATTGCGTCGATCACACCGGGTGCGGGTTCCGCATCCGACGCCCCCGCAAATCGCACGGACTTCACCGGATCTTGATACCAGCGCTGCACGAAGTATTCTTCGAAGCTGAGTTCGCCGACCGGAGTATCAACTCGCGTCTCAACCCGTGAGTTGCTCATGGGAAGAATCCGCGCCTTCACTCCGAGCTTCTGAGAAATGATCGCGGTTGCTTCGGAAAGTGTTTTTCCCTCTGCCAGCAGGCGCGACCGTAAAAGGTGCATAGCAAGATCGCGGTCGCCTGTATGGAACCAGGTTGGTTCGCCGAGCTGCCCCATGGCTTGCAGGCAAAGAAATGTATCGCCTTTCACACCCCAGCCACGTTCGCGGCTCAGCATGCCTGAGAGCACATAAGTGATCGAGTCGATATCAGGTGAAACGTACAGGCCCCACCACATCAGGTCGTCGCCGGTATTCACCACGAGCGTGATGTCTTCGTGCCGCATGACCTGGCGCAATCCATCGACGAACTTCGCTCCGCCCGTACCGCCGCTCAGGACGCAGATCATGCCGCCCTCCGCACGAGGCCGTCATCACCTATCGTTTTTTTTATCTTTTGTGACAAGAGTGCTGACTTTCCCATCGCGGACGCTACAAACTCCGGATAAACCGGCAAGCGTTGCCTCAACTCGCATCCTCTCGATTCAGTACGCAAACGAAGCTGCTCCAAATGAGGCCACGGTGCTTCTGGATTAATGAAGTCGGGCGTCAGCGGCGAAACTCCTCCCCAATCGTTGATGCCTGCGTTGATCAACTCTTCATAGTACGGCGCTGAAAGATTCGGCGGCGCCTGAATATTCACGTTCGGCATTAACAAGCGAGCTACCGCCACCGTCCGAAGCATTTCGCCCTGCGAGGGCTCGGCCCAATGCGCCATCGGGATCGTTGGCTTCACGCGGAAATTCTGCACGATCACTTCTTGGATGTGTCCATACCGCTGGTGCAAATCGCGGATCGCCAGCAGCGTGTCGACGCGATCTTCCAGGGACTCGCCGATCCCGATCAGCAGTCCAGTAGTGAACGGAACTTTCTGTTTGCCGGCCTCATCAATCGTCTTCAACCGTTTCGTGGGAAGTTTATCCGGCGCATTATCGTGCGCCGCACCCGGAGCCAGCAGATTGGCGTTGGTCGTCTCAAGCATCAGTCCCATGCTGGGCGAGACCGCCGCCAGTCTTTCGATCCATTCCGCGCTCAGCAATCCTGGGTTCGGATGAGGCAACAGACTCGTTTCACGCAGCACCAGTTCGCACATGGCCTCCAGATAGTGCAAGGTCGACTTGTAGCCGAGGTGGCGGAGTGTTTCGCGCATTTCGGGAAACAGTAACTCGGGTTTGTCGCCAAGGCTGAAAAGAGTCTCGGTGCAGCCCAGCTTTTCCCCGGCACGTGCAACCGCGAGAACCTCATCCGGAGTCATCGTATGAGCACCCGGATCGCCGGGATCACGCCGGAAGGTGCAATATCCACAATAGTCACGGCAGAGATTCGTGAGCGGGATGAATACCTTACGCGAGTAGGTGATCACTCCGGGTTTGAATTGTTCTTTTGCAGCGCGAGCGGCGGCGAGCAGTTCGGGCAGAATGCTGTCTGAGCAGTCGATGAGCTGAATCGCAGCTTGGCGGGAAATCGCCTCGCCGAGGCGAACCTCTGCCAGGCGCTCGCTGTAGCTTAACCGTTCCGGTGGCATGGTAGGCGTGAGGTCCACGTGAATCGAATCATACAACGGTGTGGCATGGTAATGTAGGCGGTTGGAACAGCAACTTCTGCAAGAATGAGCCTGAACACAACAGAATTCCGCAAAGCCATGGGGGCCTTCGCCACCGGAGTCACGATCATCACACTCGATCTAGACGGCGAAGTTCATGGCATGACTGCAAACGCTTTCACCTCGGTTTCACTCGATCCCATGTTGGTGTTGGTGTGCGTCGACCACAGCACTCGAACGCATAGTCATCTTCATACCAAGAAGCGCTTCGGCATCAACGTTCTGTGTGAGGATCAGCGGCCGATTTCCGAGTACTATGCGCGTGCCGAGCGTGTTCACGAGCGCGCCGAAGCCGAAGCCGGAGCGCGCTTCGATCGGACGAGCCACGGAACGCCGATACTTCATGGTGCGCTCGCCTATTTGGAATGCCGGCTTGAGTCAGTCCAGGAGGCCGGGGATCACTCAATCTTCATCGCGGAAGTGGAGGATGTTGTTGTAGGCGAAGGCGATCCACTGCTGTTCTTCCGGGGAAAGTATCGAAAAGTCGGAAACGCCGTGGAAAAGTGACGTCTGCCACTTTTGACCGCCACAAACATCTAATACTTGGGGAATCTTATGAAAAATACAACGTCTGAGAAGGTTGTGAAGTCCGAATCGGAATGGCGCAAACAGCTTACTGACGAGCAGTACCGCGTCGCGCGCGAGGCCGGTACCGAGCGCGCATTCACGGGCAAGTACTGGAACAATCATGAAACCGGGATGTATCACTGCGTGTGCTGCAATGCCCCGCTATTCAGTTCGAAGACGAAGTTCGACTCCGGCACAGGCTGGCCTAGTTTCTTCGAGCCGGTCGAGAACGGAGGGGTAGTTGAGCACCGGGATAGCAGCTATGGCATGGAGCGCACCGAGGTCCGCTGCGCGAAGTGTGATGCGCATCTCGGGCACTTATTCGAGGATGGTCCGAATCCAACGGGGCTGCGGTATTGCATGAATTCTGCGTCTCTGGAGTTCAAACCTGACGAGAGGAAGTAGCACGGGCTAAAGCCCTTGGTTGTTGTGCGCCGAGGCGGCCCTGAAGGCCCGCTCTTCCACGTAAGTTATCCATAAATTAAAGAGGGGCACGCGCCCGCGTGCCCCTGGTCTTTCTACTCGACAAAACTGATTACGCGTTGCCGGTGGCAGCCATCGCCTTGGGTTGTTCCTGCTTTGGCTGATTGTCCTGGTGTTTGTGCTTGCTTTCGCTGCGGACCTGGATCCCGCCCTTCAGCGCTGCTCCATCTTCCACGCTGATGCGCACCGTCGAAATGTCGCCGGAAACTGAACCTTCGGAGCGAACGTCTACGCGATCGCTACAGTCAATATTGCCATTTACCTTGCCCATGACAACCACTTCTTTAGCCTGGATGCTGGCATCGACCTTGCCATTCCGGCCGATCGTGACGCGGCTCTCGGGCATGATGATCTTGCCTTCAATGCGTCCGTCAATGTAGAGCGCTTCCGATCCGGTGATTTCGCCCTTGATCACCAGCGTGCGGCCGATCGTTGCCTGATCGACCGGAGCGGTGACGGTCTTGATCGGGTTATACGTGTTGGGGTTCGAAGCCGGCGATCCGGACTTCAGGAACGAGTTCTCCGACGACTGAAGCATGCGACCTTCCTTGGGTTCCCGCCCGGCGCCCTGCTCGCGCCTGTCACCATTCAGCGGTTGGTCTTGAATTTGGGGCCCGCAGGGTGCGTGGCCACCTGGCCAATTCGACTATCGCACAACGGTAAGAGCAGGAGAGAGATTACGGAAGGCGGTGTACAGCTGCGGAAGGTTTGTAACCACACAAAACAAAATGGGATTGTCATCCTGAGCGAAGCGAAGGACCCGTGCATTTTCTTGCCAAGTGCACGGGCTATTCGGCGTTCTCAAGCTCCTGCGCCAACTCTTCCCATTCGCCGACAAGTGCCGCATGCGATGCCTTGTTGGACTCTAACTCCTGCGATTGCCGTTGGCTTTCTTCGGCGCTGACAAAGCTCTGCAAAGCGGTTTCTAGCCGCGCAATGTCGTCCTCGCTTCGGCTGATTCGTTGTTCCAACTCTATGACGCGCTCCTCCATCTGCTTGCGCTTAAGAGGATTCAGCCGCTTCTTGGGAGCTTCAGCTACAGCTGTTGGATGGTCGCTACAATCACCATTCTTCGGCTGCGGAGCAGAAGCAGGCTTCGCGGACACCGGAGCCGTTTCCCCCACCAGTTCCAAGCCGGGCACATCGTCCAAAGTAGGCGCAACATGCTGTCCGCCCTCCTTGCGCCACAAATAGTCCTCATAATTGCCAGGGAAGATCTCCACTTTGCCCCCACCCACCTCAAAAACCCGAGTGGCCAGCTTGTCAATGAAGTACCGGTCGTGAGAAACGAAGACGACCGTGCCGGTGTACTTCATCAAGGCTTCGAGCAGCACGTCTTTTGCCCGCATATCGAGGTGGTTGGTCGGTTCGTCGAGCAGCAGAAAGTTTGCCGGGTGCAACAACAGGCGCAGCAGGGCGTAACGCCCGCGCTCTCCCCCGGAAAGCACTCCGATCTTCTTGAATACATCCTCTTCGGAGAACAGAAAGCACCCAAGCAAACTGCGCAGCTCGGTTTCGGTCGACCGCGGAGACATTGCGCCGAGGTCGTCAAGGATTCGCTCATCGGGATCCAGTTCTTTGTACTGATCTTGCGCAAAATAATCGGACTGCACGTTGTGCCCAAGCTTGAATTCGCCCTGCGTTAGCGGTTCAGTTCCCGCCAGCAACTTGATCAATGTTGATTTCCCCGCGCCATTGACGCCGACTAGGGCGATCCGATCCCCTTTCTCGATCATGAAGCCGACATCGCGAAACACTTCCTTCGGCCCCGATCCGTTCCGACCCGGATAAGTCTTCGCTACGCCCTGGAATTCCGCGACGATCCGCCCGCTAGCCTTGGGCTGCGGAAACGTGAAGTGAATCGTCTTCTCCTCCGGAGGTACCTCGATCCGATCGATCTTCTCCAGTTCCTTGATCCGGCTCTGCACCTGCTTCGCCTTGGTCGCCTGATACCGGAAACGATTGATAAACACTTCCAGTTGCTCAATGCGGTCGCGTTGATTCTTGTACGCCGCCTGCAACTGCTCGTTTCGCTGCGTCTTCTGCGCCAGGAACTTGTCGTAGTTGCCGGTATAGAACCAGAAGCGCTTGTTCCAGATCTCAGCAATCTTGTCGACGGTCACGTCGAGAAAGTACCGGTCGTGCGAGATCAGCAAAAACGCATTCGGATAATTCTGCAAATATTCTTCCAGCCAGTTCCGCGCTTCGAGGTCGAGATGGTTCGTAGGTTCGTCGAGCAGCAGCAGATTCGGCTTCTGCAGCAGCAGTTTGGCCAGCGCCAGACGCATCTGCCATCCGCCGGAAAACTCGTCGGTCTGCCTCTGCCAGTCTTCTTTCATAAAACCCAAACCCATTAGAACCCGGCCAACTTCCGCCTCAATCGAATACCCATCGCGCGTGCGGAACTCATGCTCCACGCGCTCATAGCGATCCGCCACGGCCGCATACTCCGCGCTCGTGTGATCGAGTTCAGCCATGCTGTGCATTAGCGATTCGAGTTCCGTCTCCATCGCGCGCAAATCGTCAAACACCGACATGCACTCGGCAAACACGGATCGTCCGGAGAGCGTCAGGCCATCCTGCGGCAGATATCCGGCGGAAGTCCCTTTGGCGATGACGAGCGACCCGTAGTCGAACGTATCCATGCCCCCCAGCACCTTCATGAGCGTGGATTTCCCCGTGCCGTTGCCGCCCACCAGACCGATATGGTCGCGGTTGGTGATCAGCCAATCGACATTTTCAAAAAGAAGTTTGTGGCCGAACCGTTTTCCGGCCCCGGAAAGCTGAATCATGAGCTGGAATTATCGTAGCAGGAGGAAGCGAAAGTGGCGTCGTAAGGCTTTTCGTGACGGGTCCGTTTTTTCTCGGTAAAATCTAAGTAGGGTTTAGGGCAGAACGTCATGATTCACAGCGCAAAAGATCTCTCGCCCGATCAGAGACAGGCCATCGAAAGCCTGCTTGGCCGTCCCATCCTCGACGGCGAACAAGTCAGCGTGCAAACTGTGCCTGCTTCGCCGGAGTGGCTCACTGATATTCAGCGGAATTCCCGAGAAAAGGGCACTGATAAGCTCTCGATGGAACAGATCGATGAGGAAATCGCGTCCGCTCGCCGCGCTCGGCCCTCGCGTTCCGGAAAATGATCCGGGTCGTCATTGATACGAACATTGTCATCTCGGCCTTACTCCGTGCCGGGAGCCTCCCCGAAGCCGTGATCAATCTGGCTTTTTCCGGCGATGTTCAGTGGGTCGCGTCCGAAGCAATTCTTGCCGAATATGCAGAAGTGTTACAGCGGCCACGATTCGCCATCGGTTCCGCGAGAACAGCTGACGTGATGTCAAGAATACGTAAATCCGTTTTGCTGGTCGCGCCGACGATCAGGATTGAAGCGACGAAAGACCCCGAGGACAACATGTTTTTGGAATGCGCACAGGCGGGCGACGCGGATTACATTGTCACCGGCAACATCCGGCATTTTCCTCGAATCTGGCAGAAAAACTCGGGTCGTGACGCCACGCGAATTCATTGACGCGTGGACGGCCGCTCCACCCGACTATCGCTGAGGCTCGTCAGGCCGATATGGTCGCGGTTGGTAATCAGCCAATCGACATTTTCAAATAGAAGTTTGTGGCCGAACCGTTTTCCGGCCCCGGAAAGCTGAATCATGCTGAAAATATCGTAGCAGGGCCGCGTGCACGCAGGGATACCTGCCAGCGAGATTGTTCGCGGCCATGACGGCATTGCAGTTACTGAAGTGAGTGGCAATATCGTCGCGGACGGTGTCAATTTCAGTATGTAGCGGATCAGCCTTTATGAAGCAAAAGATAACGACTTGCGTTATTTACTTCAGCGCAGCAGTTGCTCCCTTATGGCTACTGAGCGCAATCCCTAATGGATATCTCGTCAATCAATGGGCATTGGTTGCGGGCTCTTCGGGCCTGCTCATCGCTTCAGTAATAGTGTTTCGGTGGTCCCGCGCTGGCCATTGGCTTGGACTGTTGTCTTGATGCTTGGCAATATTCTGGTTCTACCGCTTGGAATTTGGTTACATGTTCCCTGCGCTCAACACCTGGGTGACTTTCAACGTTCCCGATAGTGGGCCTGGCTTTTCTCAAGAACTTCTATTTGCAAAGCTCAGAATTGCAACCGCAAGCGCTGCACTAATGGCGACCACACTTTCTGCGGCACGCCTTCTTCCCTCACACTGGGTTGTGCGCAAGCGGCCTGTTCAAGATAGACTGTGGCCCGCTCTTATGCTCTCCGCAACCGCGATTCTGATTTGGTACTTGGTGTCAGTAAGCCCCTATCGGATTCCGGTGATAGTGGATGGCGTTACAGCCGAGCTGACCCTGCTTCACGTGGAGAAAAACGGAAACCAGTTCCACGAGACGGGAATCAGCGTTTTTCGGGACGGGCAAGTGTATCGATTCCACAATGATCGAAGGCTATTTCAATACAGATTTGCTGCGGAAATGGGCTCGGCGGTTTTGCCACCAGGTAGTGCAGTCGGAAAAGACGCACTTGCGCTGCGCGAAGAACTAGCGAATGGAACTTCTCTTCCCGTAGTCCCTTTGAGGTCGCGCACTGCAGAGGGTTGGTACCTTAGAACAGATTGGCACATCCTCGCTTTCACAACTGAAAACGGGACCCCGCCGCCAGCAAACTTGCTCAGTGTATTTCATGCCCTTCAGTCTGTCGTTTCAGAGCTGAAAGAAGCGAGAGACGAAAAAGACATTTGCTTCGGATTTTGTTATGACCCACTAGCAGGATTGGGAATCGTGTACTTGAACGAGCGCTGCACAGCAGCGAACGGGACGCACTGTAAGTAGCACGTCCAAAAAACTGGAAAACAAATCCGAACACAGGCCTCCGCTCCTATGGTGGCTGGCCAACTACGCGTGATCTCGCAGAAGCCTTTGCAGTAGACTGTCTCCGCGATCAGGGACTCGCACAGATATGACGCGGCGAAGCACATTCCTCCTAGTCAACGCAGTTCTCCTCTTTCTGGCGCAGACATATCTCGCAAAAAGAAGTTCTGCGCAGGCCAGCGGTTCGGACCAGTCCTTCCTCGGACGCTGGGATCTGACCTTGAAGACACCGCAGAAAGAAGCTCCGTCGTGGCTGGAAATCACGGAAGAAGGCGGGCAATTCCACGCACGAATGACAAGTAGATGGGGACACCCGCGCCCGCTTCCCAAGGTCGAAATCTCGAACGGACACATCCTGTTCGTCTCTCCAAAAGAAGAAGAGGATAGAAAAGACGACATGGTCTTTGAAGGCAAACTTTCCGGCGACAAGCTCTCCGGAACCACCACCGGGCCAGATGGAACTCCATGGCAGTGGACAGGAGTGCGAGCGCCGAGCCTCAAGAGAGACCGCGCCCCCAAGTGGGGAAAACCGGTCCAGCTATTCGATGGCAAAGATCTGAACGGATGGACCATGAGCGACCCCAATGCGTCCGTCAAGTGGACGGTGGAAAACGGAATCCTCGTGAGTCCCGGTCATGGCCCGGAACTGATCAGCGCCGATAAGTTCACGGACTTCAAACTGCACGTGGAATTCAATTGCGCTGCCGGGGCCAACAGCGGCGTCTACTTGCGCGGACGATACGAACTTCAAATCGAAAATGACGCCGATCCCGAAGGCCCAACGATGCGCACCGGCGGGGTGTACGGATTCCTGGCGCCGTCCCCGGAGCAGCCGCGCCGTCAAGGTGAGTGGCAGACATACGACATCACTCTTATAGGCCGTGTCGTCACGGTCGTGCAGAACGGTCAGACGACTATTGATAAGCAGGAAATACCCGGTATCACAGGCGGCGCTTTGGACAGCCACGAAGGATTGCCTGGCCCCATTTATCTACAGGGTAGTGAAGTCGGGCACGTTTCCTTCCGCAACATCACAATCATGCCCGCCAAATAGCTGAGTGAAATTCCGGATGGGTCGTCTCGAACCAGCAATTACGGCCAGATCGCCTCAGCCAGCGGCTCCCGAGGAGTGCCTAGCGGTCTTCTCACTCCCGGATAAGCTCCCCAAAGCTCGCTGTGAAACTGGATCCGCTCGAGAGCGCGATCGATCACAGCTTCTAGTTCGTGGAAATACTTCACTTCGCGGCCCTTGGCCAGCCGCTTCTTCGCCTCTTCCGGAGTGAACCACGTGGGTTTGCGATTCGACTCATCCGGCTTGCGCATCTGATGAATTTCCATCAGGAATGCCTTGACCACGAATTCCTGCACGCCGCCGGGCTGCCAGAACACGCCCTTCGAATGAATGTACAGATGGAAGTGCCGCGGCTCGATCGTCCCCAGCGCGCCGGCCTCTTCCGCCGCTTCACGTTCGGCCGCCTGGCTATGTGACAGCCGCGCGTCGGTTGACCCCTTGGGAAACGTCCACTTGTTGCCGCCGTTGGTATTCACCAGCAGGAACTCGATCGCCGTCCCCCGGCGCCGATAGCACACTGCCGCCACCTGCAGCGGCAAGGACTTCGCAATCCGGGCTGAACCCATGAGTTCCTCCTGAAAGCAGGTTACAAGAAAGATATTTCAAGAGTGTTAACGTGCAACAAAAATTGTGCAATATAGGAGGTTACGAAAGGGTTACGTCAGGCATCTCATAGCCCCTGTCCATACACCGGGATCGCCGCTCCAGTCACGTCTTTTCCCGCGTCGCTCGCAAGCCACAGAATCAAGCTGGCAATGGACTCGGGCTTGACCCATGTCGAGAAATCCGCTCCCGGCATGGCCGCTCGATTTGTAGGCGTATCAATGGTTCCAGGCAGAATGACATTCGCAGTAATCCCCAGATCTTTGTTTTCGATCGCAACGGTCCGAATCAGAGAAACCACAGCGGCCTTCGAAGCACTATAAGCGCCGACCTTCGCTCCGGGACTCTCTGCAGCGCGGCTGCCAATCGCCACAATCCGCCCCGATCGCGCAGCCCGCATGTGCGGAATCACCGCCCGCAGAATGTGAAACGTGCTGTTCACATTCATATCGAACATGCGCTGCCAGGTCGCGTCGTCGGTCTCGGCCACGGTCTGCCCTCCAGCGAATCCGCCAACGGTGTGGACGAGCAGATCAATTTTGCGGAACTTCGCAATGACGGTCTCAACCACCTTCCGTGCCTCATCCAGGTTGTTGAGCGTCGCGGGAACTGCGGTGAAATTCGGGTGATTAAAATCCTCCGGCTGAATTCGAGGGGCAAGCCCAGCCACCAGGAACTCAGTACCAAGCAAGGCTTTCGTGACGCGGGTGCCAAGCCCGC
>Ga0207693_10002338_pt1 | contig 16478 bp, 16 predicted proteins | sample LARL81metaG_FD_184347 | JGI IMG/M metagenome (GOLD analysis project Ga0207693, IMG submission 184347) | Corn, switchgrass and miscanthus rhizosphere microbial communities from Kellogg Biological Station, Michigan, USA - LAR L8-1 metaG... | ecosystem: Host-associated > Plants > Roots >...
AAGCCGGACGTCCGCTGGGTGCTCCATTTCGACCCCCCTGCCTCGCTCGACGCCTACTACCAGGAGTTCGGACGCGCAGGCCGCGACGGGCAAGATGCGCACGCTCGCCTGCTCTTCCGGCCGGAGGACTTCGCCATGGCGCGGCATCTCACCTCACGGAGCGTCGGAGAGAACGTCGTCTATCGCGTCGCCGAGCGCCTGGCGGCGGGTGGCGACCTTTCAGAGCTCGGCGGGCGGCAGCCGACGGCGGCGCTCGTTCGCCTGGTCGATCTCGGCGCCGCGGCGTGGGAAGTCGACGGGGAGGTTCGCTGGACCGATGCACTAACCGTTGCGGAGGCGCTGAGCGCATCGGCGGTCGAGAGCGAGCGCGAGGACGAGGTCGAGCGGTCGCGGCTCGAGATGATGCGGCGCTACGCGGAGCACACCGGCTGCCGCCGTTCCTTCCTGCTCTCCTACTTCGGACAGGAATACCGCGGCCCGTGTGGGAATTGCGACAACGACGAAGCGCGAGTTTCGCTGCCGGCCGCGTCCGAGCCGTTTGCGGTCGGCAGCCGAGTGAGGAGCGACCGTTGGGGCGAAGGCACCGTCCAACGCTACGACGGCGACCAGTTGACGGTGCTCTTCGACGAGCACGGCTATCGTGACCTGCTCGTGCCGCTCGTCGTTGAGCGAGGGCTGCTGCTGCCGGCTTGAGCCGATAACGTCCTCCGCTTGGAACGCCCTCGGCGTGCGCTCATCTTCGATCTCGACGGCACGCTCGTGGACACGGTCTATGCGCACGTCTTCGCCTGGCAACGCGCCTTCGCGGAGGTGGGACTGCCGATCGACGGCTGGAGGATTCATCGCCGGGTCGGCATGAGCGGTGGGCTTTTCGCGCGGGCCGCGGCGCGCGAGATCGGGCGTCCGCTGTCGTCGGAGGAGGCAGAGGCGCTGCAGCTGCGCCACGGCGAGCTTTTCATCGAGCTGTTGCCCGAGCGGCGGCCGCTTCCGGGCGCGGTCGAGCTGCTCGCCGAGCTCGAGGCCGAGGGGGTTCCACACGGGATCGCGACCTCGGGACGCCGGCCGGAGATCGACTCCTCGCTGGAGGCGCTGGGCGTCGGTGACGAGACCGTCGTCGTAGAGCGTGGCCACGTCGACCGGGCGAAACCGGAGCCGGATCTCTTTCTCACCTGCGCGGAGCGAATCGGCGCTTCGCCCGCAGATTGCTACGTCGTCGGCGACGCCGTCTGGGACCTGCTCGCCGCCCGGCGCGCCGGCATGCTGAGCGTCGGCCTGTTGAGCGGGGGCTACGGCGAGGACGAGCTCAACCGCGCGGGCGCCTTCCGCGTCTACCGCGACGCCGCCGAGTTGCGCAGCTCACTGGACGAGCTCGGCGTTCTCACTTGAAACCCTGCCCGTCGCAAAGGCGGCGCGCTCAGTTTCGTCACGCTTTCGTCACGCTTTTGTCGCGATTTGCTCTTGACAAATCCGAGGGACAAGACCAAGTGTCGGACACCTGGCCTGAAGCGTCGGGTCTGAAGCGAACGGCGGCTTTCGCCCGGTCGCTCCGAGGCGTCAGGCGGGCTGCTCGCCCGCGTGGGCCAGCTCGGGGACGTCGCTTAGAGCAGCCGGGGCTGCCCCAAGGTCGCCGTCCCGACTCGTGAGCGCCGTGTAGCGGCCGCCCGCCAGGATCAGGTCCTCGTGCCGGCCCGATTCGACTACTCGGCCGTGGTCCAGGACGATGATCTGGTCGGCGTCCCGAACGGTCGAGAGGCGATGCGCGATCGCGATCGTCGTTCGCCCCGCCGAGAGCTGGTCGAGCGCCTCCTGCACGAGCCGCTCGGTCTCGGTGTCGAGCGAGCTGGTCGCCTCGTCGAGCACGAGGATCGGCGGGTTGCGCAGGATTGTCCGCGCGATGGCGATCCGCTGCTTCTCGCCGCCTGAGAAGCGGTAGCCCCGCTCGCCGACGACGGTCTCGTATCCCTCCGGCAGCGCCGCGATCACGTGATGGATGCGCGCTGCCTCAGCAGCAGCCTCGATCTCCTCGTCGGTTGCGTCGGGCTTCGCGAAGCGCAGGTTCTCGCGCACGGTCTCGTGAAAGAGGTACGTCTCTTGCGAGACGACGCCGACGAGGTCGGACAGCGCCTGGAAGCTCAAGTCGCGGATGTCGATGCCGCCGATGCTGATCCTCCCCCGGCTGACGTCGTAGAGCCGTGCCGCGAGGTAGCCGAGCGTCGTCTTGCCGGAGCCCGTCTCGCCGACGAGTGCGGTCGTCGTGCCCGCAGGCACGGTGAAGGAGACGTCCTGGAGCGTCCAGTCCTCGCCATAGCGGAACCAGACGCGATCGAAGACGACGTCGCCGGCCTGGCCGACGGCGATCGCATCCGGCTTCTCCTCGATGTCGACCGGCTGGTCGAGGTATTCGAAGATCCGGTCGAAGAGCGCGAGCGAGGTCTGGACGTCCAGGCCGACGCCGAGCAGCGAGCCGATCGGGAAGAACAAACGTGTCTGGAGCGTGGTGAAAGCGACCAGCAGCGGAAGCGACACCGCGGTCGATCCGTGCGCGAGCGCAAGCCCCCCGAACCAGTAGACCGCGGCCGGCATGATCGCGAAGCTGGTCTGGATCGAGGCCATTACCCAGCGGCCGGCCATACGCTGGCGCACCTCGAGGTCGGCGAGGCGCAGCGAGTCGGCTTCGAAACGGTCGGCGAGCTCGTCGCCGCGCCCCATCGTCTTGCCGAGCAAGATCCCCGAGACGGAGAGCGACTCCTGCACGAGGCTGGAGATGTCGGCGAGCGTCTCCTGCGTCGTCTTCGCGATCCGGCGCCGCTCGTTGCCGACCCTGCGGGTGAGCAACGCGAACAGCGGGATCAGCGCGAAGGCGAAGAGCGCCAACTCCCAGCTCAAGATCAGCATGCCGACCATCGTCGCGGCGACGGTGGTCACGTTGGAGGCGATCGACGTCGCCGTGTTCGTGACCACGTTCTGAACGCCGCCGATGTCGTTCGAGATCCTCGACTGGACCTCGCCGGTCCGCGTGCGCGTGAAGAACGCGAGCGAGAGGCGCTGCAAATGCCGGAAGACCGAGGCGCGAAGGTCGTGCATCACGCGCTGGCCGACCTGATTCGAGAGCAGCGTCTGGATCACGCCAAGCACCCCGGTCACGATCGCAATCGCGATGATCCCGGCGGCGTTGATCGAGAGCGACCTCGTGTCGTTCCGCGAGATCGCCTCCAAGACGTACTTGAGCAGGAAGGCGGGAACGACGCCGAGCCCTGCCGAGACGACGATCAACAGCAGCACTCCGCCCAGCCGCAGCTTGTAGGCAGCGAAGAGCCTGCCGATCCGGCTCAGGTTTGCGCGGCGCACCGCCGGGTCGGCGGGACGCTCCGGCGGCGCTTCGGCGGAGTGAAAGAACATCCCCATCGAAGCGTCAGGGTACGTCGCGCGGCATGCGTGATGTCAGCCCGTTAGAACTTCCTCCATGACCGCGAAGATCGCGCCCGACCCGTACCGGGAAGAGGAGATCGAATCGCGTTGGGAGGCCGCGCCGGCCGTCGCCACGATCATCGGTTTCCAGCTGGTGCTCGCGACTGTGAGCCGCATCGAGCACTGGACGCTCTGGACCTTGCCCTGGTGGGTGTGGTTGATCTCCATCCCGCCTGAGCTCGCGCTCCTGATCCCTCTGGCCTGGAGCCGGCCAAGGCACCGGCTCGAGCAACTGGGGCTGCGACGGATGGTCGCGTTAGCGCTGCTCGGCGTGATCAGCCTGACGAACGCCCTACTGCTGGTCGCGCTGATCGGCTCGCTGGTCGAGGGGAAGGAAACGAGCGGCGCGCAGCTCCTCCTCAAGGCGGTCACCGTCTGGGGGACGAACGTGATCGCGTTCGGTCTTTGGTACTGGGGTCTCGACCGCGGCGGGCCGGTCAAGAGGCTCCAGCCGGACTCGCCGTCCCCGGACTTTCAGTTCCCCCAGATGGAGAACCCGCAGCTTGTCGCGCCGGGCTGGTATCCGGAGTTGATCGACTACATCTACGTCTCGTTCACGAACTCGATCGCCTTCAGCCCGACCGACGCGATGCCGCTGACCCGCCGGGCGAAGCTGCTGATGCTGTCCGAATCGGCGATCTCGGCGATCACGATCCTGCTCGTGGCCGCTCGCGCGGTCAACATCTTCAAATAGGTCAAGCAGGCCAAAGGGCCTGGATCTCGGGCCTGTCCCTGAGTCGAGGGATAGGGGCGTATTGCCTCCGACCGATCTCGGAGGAGACGGCAATCACGCCCTCTCCGCGGTCCGGAGGTCTTCTTGGCTCGACGCACGCTCCCGGTTCTGGCAGCTCTCGTTCTGGCTCTCCTCGCCGCCTCGGTGGCCGACGGCCGGAGCTCGAGGGCAAACGCGTGCGGCGCCCGCGAGTACTCCTACGCCGGCCTGCAGAGCGACAGCAAGGGGCACGGTGTCGGCGCGACGCTCGTCCCGCTCCGGACGCCGGCCGTCTCGGCCGGCCACGTCGGCGCCTGGATCGGCGTCGGTGGCGTCAACCTGGGGCCCAACGGCACGGCAGAGTGGCTTCAGGTCGGTTTCAGCGCCTTCCCGTCAGACCGGATGAGCCGGATCTACTACGAGGTCACGGTTCCGGGCTCAGATCCCCGCTACGTCGAGCTCGACTCCAGTGTCAAGGCGGGCGAGAAGCACAGCTTCAAGGTGCTCGAGATGGCGAACCGGAAGGCCTGGTGGCGCGTCTGGCTCGACGGCAAGGCCGTCAGCCCTGCGATCCACCTTCCAGGAAGCCACGGCGCGTGGTATCCGCAGGCGATGGCCGAGAGCTGGAACGGCGGCGTCAGGGCATGCAACGCGTTCAACTACCGCTTTTCGAACGTCACCCAGGCGCACGCCGACGGCGGCGACTGGCAGCCCCTGACGCGAAGCGTCTCCTTCCACGACGCCGGCTACCGATTCGTTCAGACCTCGCGCGTTCCAAGCAACTTCCTCGCAGCGAGCCTGGACAGCTCTTCGCCGCGCGTTACCAGCGTCCCGAACCGTGTCAGCCGTGCCAGCGCCAGACTGGCGGCGCTGCAGACGGTCCGGTTCACTCGTTCGCGCGGAAAGTAGCGCCGACGCGGGCTCGGGAGGGCCGCCTCGTCAGAAGGCGTGCCTAGCGAATCGTGACCGGCGTGCCGACCGGCATCAGCCTGCCCAACGCCAAGATCGCGGCGTTCCGGAGACGGATGCAGCCGTGCGAGATGTGCCCTGGGATGAGGTGCGGCTCGTTCGTGCCGTGGATGCCCACGTAGCCGCCGCCCGGCCAGTCGGTCAGGACAGCGGAACGGGCGCTGATGCCGAACGCCAACGGCCCGTAGAAGGGGTTGTTGAAGTTGGTCAGCTTGTCACGGACATAGAACTCGCCGCGTGGGGTCGGCCAGTAGCTCTTGCCGACGCCGACGCGCGTCTGGAAGACGACCTTGCCGTCCCGCTTCAGCGTCGCGGACGTCGCGCCGCGGTTGATGTAGAGGTGGGTGTGGACGGTGAACAGAGGACTCAGGTCGCGCTTCCGCACGAAGCCTGTCGAGTTGTTCGGCAGGATCGGCAGCCGCACCCGGTACCAGCTGGAACGAGGGCTGATGTCGATCCGGGAAAGCACGAGCACGTCGTTCTGGGTGCCGTCCGTCGTTCCGGCAGGAAGGGTCGTCACTATCCGCGAGGCGAGACCCGGCTTCGCGCGCACGACAGTCCGCCTCATCAGGACGGCCCAGTGGGCCACCTTGTCGTCTGTCAGCTTCGTCGAGCGCGGATAGAGGGCGCTCGCTCTGGAGCCGCCGTGCGCGGCTGAAGCGAGCGAGAGCAACGCAACTGTCAGTGCGCCGGCGAGTGTGATCGAAGCGAGCAGCGCACGGCGATTCGCAAAAAAGGCTGTGTTCACTGATGTCCCCCGGTCTCTGTCGATCACTGAGCGGCTCGTAAAAGCGGCTCCAGTGTAGCCTCGGTCTCGGTCGTTAACTCCTCGACGATTTCTTCTACAGAGCTTAGGGTGCGCTTCGAAGCGAGCGGTCTAGATCGGCCTGGACAAAGGGACAGGACCGGCTCTGGCGGTCTGACCGCGTTTCAGGCATAACTACGGTCGTCGGCAGGAAGGGGGTCGAAATAACTCGACGAGTTGCGTTCGTGCTCGCGGTTGTCGCTGCCGCGTTGGCGGCAGTCGCCTCAGTCCAGGCCGGTGACGGCAAGGAGCAGATCAGGTTCAACGCGGCCGATCAGGCAGCCGCGAAGGCCGTTGTGATCCGCCCCGCCGATCTCGGCTCCGGCTGGGTGGGCGGACCTGCAAAGCCAGATCTCTCCGCCGGCCCAAGCTGCCCCAACTATCACCCCAAGGTCTCTGATCTCGTCCTCACCGGCGCCGCCCGGACGACCTTTCAACGCAGCGGCTTCGAGTTCGACAGCCAGTCGGGCGTTCTGAAGACGCGGCGGATGGTGGCGCTCGACTGGCGGCGCTCGGTCCTAGCGCCGGGTGTCGTACCATGCCTCCGCCAGTCGATCGGCAAGGGGCTCGGCACGAACGCGAAGGTGGTCTCGTTCAAGAAGCTCCCGTTCCCACAACTCGCCACCTACGCCGCGCTCTTTCGTGGGGTGATCAGCGTTCAGGCGCAGGGCAAGACGGTGCGAGTTCTCACCGACCTCGTTCTCGTCGGGCGAAGCCGCACCGAGCTCACGCTGACGATCGTCGGGCCGGCGTCCGCGAAGAGCGCGATCTCGGCAGCCGAACGTCGCCTCGCCCGGGTCCTGATTACACGCGCGCGCGCGTGACGACTGCGCCGCGGGCGCGCCGGCGCTAACCCCGTGGGAAGTCTGGCGACCCCTCTGCTCATCGTCGTGTTCGCGGCCGCGGCCGGGGCGACCTGGATCGCCGGCGTGGCGCTGTCGAAGACGACCGATGCACTCGACGTGCGACTCGGCTTCGGCGAAGCGCTCGGCGGGATCGTCCTGCTCGCCATCGCGGGCAGCCTGCCCGAGCTCGCGATCACGATTTCCGCGGCCTCTGGCGGGCATCTCGACCTCGCTGCCGGAAACCTGATCGGCGGGATCGCGGTGCAGACGATGGTCCTCGTTATCTGTGACGCGGTTGCCGGGCCGAGGTACGCGCTTACCTTTCTGGCCGGTGCGTTGACGCCGGTGCTCGAGGCGTTGCTCGTCGTTCTCGTGGTCTCGGGGGTGCTGATGGGTTCGCTGCTGCGGCCGTCGATCGCGATCGGAGGCGTCGTCAGCCCCGCCTCGCTCGCGATCGTCGTGGTCTGGGTGATCGGGGTCTACGTGATCGACCGTGCGAGGAAGGAGAAGCGCTGGACGGTGACGATGCCGGGAAGCCGCCGCGGCCGCCTCAGCCACCGCGAGCCGATGCCGGCGAAGCCACACCCCTACGCTCGTTCGTCGACGCTTCGTGTCGCCTTGATCTTCGGGGGCGCCTGCGTGATTACTCTCGCCGCCGGCGTGGCGCTGGAGGTGACGGGCAACACGCTCGCCGACCGCGCCGGGATCAACGGCGTCATCTTCGGCGCGACGGTGCTCGCAGCCGCCACGGCCCTGCCCGAGATCAGCTCCGGCATTGCTGCCGTACGCCTGGGCGACAACGCGCTTGCGCTCGGGGACATCTTCGGTGGCAACGCGTTTCAGGTCTGCCTCTTCCTCCTCGCCGACCTGATCGCGGGCTCGCCGGTACTGCCGAGCGCGGGCCGGCTGAACAGCTGGGTCGCCTCGCTCGGGGTCGCGCTGACGGCAATCTTCGCGACCGGGATCATCGTCCGTCCCCAGCGCTGCTTCCTGCGGCTGGGCCCGGATTCGTGGTTGGCGATCGTCGTCTTCGGGCTCGGGATCGCCGGGCTCATTGCCCTCGCGTATTGACGAGCCGGCGCGGAAACCCAACGCGTCCGCTATTCGTTTCATCGTGATGGGCCGATTCCGCGTCGTTGCCGTCGGCTGCGCCTGCCTGTTGCTCGGGGCCTGCGGCGGGACCACGACGAAACAGTCCTCGATCCAGCGTGCGACCGCGAACAGGCTCGCGAGCGAGAGCGAGGCGGTGGCCGCGGCTCTGGGGCGCGGCGATTCCTGCGCGGCCGCGAGCAAGGCCAAGACCCTTCACTTGCACGTCGCGAATGCAATTGCGTCCGGCTCGATCCCGCAATCGCTTGCTGCGTCGGCGCGGAGCGCATCTTCGCGGCTTGCCCGCCAGATCGCCTGCACGCGTCCGCCGCCGCCGCCCCCGGCAGCCCCAACCTGCGCCGATGTCGAACACGATAAGCACGGGTCCGGGAAAGACGGGAAAGGCGCGGCGAAGCGGAAGGGTTGCGAGTGAGCGCTCCGCAGACCTCGACGAAGCGCTACCGCCGGGTGCGGCTGCTCGGCCACGGCGGCATGGCGACGGTCGAGCTCGCGCACGACACCGAGCTCGACCGGCCGGTTGCGATCAAGCGGCTCGCCGAGAATCTCGCCGCGAACGAGGAGTACAAGCAGCGGTTCCTGCGCGAGGCGAGGCTGGCGGCGCGGCTCTCGCACCCCAACATCGTCGGGGTCTACGACGCCGGGGCCGAGCACGGGATTCCATACATCGTCATGGAGTACGTCGAAGGCGAGACCGTCAGCGACCTGTTGCGACACCGCGGGCGGCTCGAGCCGGCTGAAGCGGTCGCGCTGGGTCTCCAGGCCTGCTCGGGTCTCGAGACCGCGCATGATGCCGGCCTCGTTCACCGCGACATCAAGCCGCAGAACCTGCTGATCACGCCGGACGGGACGGTCAAGATTGCCGACTTCGGGATCGCCCGCTCGATCGACGGAACGCAGCTGACGCAGGCCGGGACCGTGCTCGGCACGGCCGCCTACCTGGCGCCCGAACAGGCCGCGGGCGCACAGGTGACTGCGGCCGCCGACATCTACGCCCTCGGCGCTGTGCTCTACGAACTGCTGACGGAGCGGCCTCCGTACGAGGCGGACAGCCTGGCCGAGCTCTTCGCCAAGCAGACCGAGGGCTCGATCACGCCTCTCCGGGAGCTTGCACCGACGGCGCCGGCCCGGCTCGAGGATGCCGTGATGCATGCACTCGCCCGTGCTCCCCGGTACCGGCCCGAGTCGGCTGCGGCGTTCGCGGTCGAGCTCGACGCGACTCCGACTGCCGTCACAACCGTGGGCCGGTCAGTGGCGCCGACCAGGCCGATGCGCCGGCTGCGTTTGAATTGGGGGCCCGCCGCGCCGCGGCGCCGGCGCTGGGTCTTGTCCGCTGCGGCAATCCTCGCCGCCGCGCTAGTTGCGCTCGTCCTCGCGCTGTCGCTCGGAGGCGGTTCGAGGTCGCCAAAGCCGGTCGCACCGCCCTCGACGAGTGGGTCGACGGCGCAGCAGGCGCGGGCGTTCTCCGACTGGCTGCGTGGCAACGCGGCCGGCGGCTGAGGAGGCAAAGGCATAAGCTCGAAAACCAAACCGAGGAGGAAGAGATGGCAAATCGCCGTGAGCTCGTCGTCGAGCAACTGCACGCGCTCGCCGACGACCTCGAGGAACTCTGGAAGGCCGCAACGCGCGACCCGGTTGCGGAGCGGCGCAAGCAACGAGGCTGGCTTCTGCTGACCGGTGCGCTCGGCGCGGTGGCGACGATGGCGAGCCGGAAGGCGCTCGCAAAGCTCTGGCCGATCCTGACCGGGGAGCCGGCGCCTGGGACGAAGGCGCCGGGCGTCTCACGCGAGCGCGACCGCGGGCGCGACCGCGACCGCGTGGCCTAATCCGAGCGCGCGAGCTTTCGCCGGTTCTTCGAGCGGTACATCGCTTCGTCAGCCGCACGGAGCAGCCCCTCGGACGTGTCGTCTGTCGCGCCGGTTGCGGCGATTCCGAAGCTCGCCTCCACACGCAGGACGGAGGAGCGCCCGCTTCGCTCGAGCCACTCGACAAGTCGCTCCGTCACCTCCTCGGCACCCGCCCCGCTCGTTTCCGGGAGCAAGATGGCGAATTCGTCGCCGCCGATTCGGAACGCCTGGTCGCCCGGCCGGAGCTCAGTACGAAGAAGCCGGCCGACTCGGACGAGGCAATCGTCTCCCGCCGGGTGACCGTGCCGGTCGTTCAGCTGCTTGAGTCCGTCGAGGTCGAGCACGATCAGCGCGAGAGGAACGTCGGCGGCGACCGCCTCAGCCACTCCGCGATCGAGCTCACGCATGAACGCGCGCCGGTTGGGCAGGTGCGTCAGCGGATCGTGGTCGGCGAGATAGCGCATCTGCTCGAACTGCGTCGCAAGCGTCAGCGCGCTCGCCGTCTGGTTGGCGAAGATCCGCAACGCTTGCAGCCTTTCCTCGCTCGGTAGCAGCCGGTCCTCGGGCTCGTCGACCCAGATGACGCCGATGACCTCCTCCTGCGGTCCGTGCAGCGGGATCACCAGCCAGTGGTGGTTCCATGCGTGCGGGCCGCGCCCGTTCAGCTCGGACTCGTAGATGACCTGGCTCGTCGCCACGCGTTTCCGGGCTTCCTCGTCCGGGACGAGGAAGCACCCGGCAACCTCGAACTCGGACTCGAACAGCGACGCGATCTCGGTCAGGGAGAGGTTCTCGGTCAATAGGCGGTCGGTGGCCGCCCACCCTGCTGCGGCCCGGGTCACGAGCGTCAACCCGTCCTCGGCGAGGAGGTCGACGCACACCTTCTCGAAGCCGAGTGCGTTCGCGATCCCGTTACAGACGGACTGCAGGATCGAGTCCGCAGAGAGCGTCTGCGTCAATCCCGAGGAGACGTGCATCAGCTCTTCCAGCGCTACACGATGCCGCTCGCGCACGATCGCCGCTTGCGCGGCCGCGAGCGCCTGCGCGGCGTAGTGGGCGAGACCGACGAGCAGCCCGAACTCTTCGTCGCTCGGCCGCAGGCCCGAGGCGGGGTCACCGAGCGAGAGGATCCCGAGCAGCTCCTCGCCGGGTCCATACAACGGTACGAAGACTTCGTCGTCCGGGTTCCACGCCTCCGGGTGCTCGCCGACCTCGCGCACAGGGACGTAGCGCTTGCCGATGTCGCTTTGCCAGTCGAACTCGCCGTGCTTGATGAAGAACGCGCCGTCCCGGAGGAAGCGGTCGTCGAGCAGCTGCGTCCAGCTCTCCCGGCTGTAGGTGCTGCCGAGCAAGGCGCGCTGCACTTCCTTGTCGCCGTGAACGGTCGCGACGCAGAAGTCGTCCCACTCAGGGCGGTAGAGATTGAGAACGACGGTGCCGAAGCCGACGACTTCCGCGACCGTCCGCGCGATCAGCGAGAGGACGGTCGGAAGGTCGCTCTCCGCACGCACGAGCTCGGTGACGCCGACGAGCGCGCCCACTCCCACAACGTCGCGCGGCCGACGCCTCGCGTGCGCGAACAGACGCGTCAATCGCGGGTGTCGTCGCCCATGAGCCTTTCGGGTCATTCTGTCGCCGCCGATCGAACTGCCCTCCTCTGAACCCCGCCTATCGCCGCACTCCCAGCATCCGGCATCCCGACAGAGTTCGAATCGCCCGAGTGGGGGATCCTGGGCGTCGCTCAAGCGAGTGATCGGGCCGTTTGTAGTCTTCCGGCGATGTCGGCACGGGATGCGCTTCGGCAGGCAGGGCTCTACGGGCGGACGGTCGCCCGCGTCGCCCAGCGGGGTTTTCGGGAGCCGGGTGGCGATCCCGAGCTCGCGACCGAGCGGATCGTCTTCGTCGTCGGCTCGCCTCGTTCGGGAACGACGTTCCTCGCCGACGCCGTAGGCTCGCAGCCGGGATTCGTCGACCTCGGCGAAGTTCGGCCCGTGAAGTCGAGTATCAAGCGCTGGGCCACGTTTCCGGAGGACAAGGCCGCGATGGAGCTGCGCTCGACGCTCGAGCGTGTTCGCCGGCTTGGCTTCGTGCGCGACCTGAGGCCGGTCGAGCAGACGCCGGAGCTCAGCTTCGTCGTCGGCGCCGCCGTGCGGGCCTATCCGCAGGCGACCGTGTTGCACATCATCCGGGACGGGCGCGACGTCGTCTGCTCGCTGCTCGAGAGGGGCTGGCTTCGCGAGCGGGAGGGTCACGACGATGCCGGTGAGCCGTACGGTTCGCACCCCCGCTCCTGGGTGGAGCCCGAGCGCCGTGAGGAGTTCGCGCGCGCGCGCGAGGCGACCCGGGCTGCGTGGGCCTGGCGGCGGTACCTGACGGCGGCTCGCGCAGTGCCCGAGCACACGCTCGAGATCCGCTACGAGGAGATCGCGGCCGATCCGGCGACCGTCGCCGAGCGGATCGCAAGCCGGCTCGAGGCGGATCCGATGCCCCTCGTCGAGGCTCTCCGTCAGGTCCACAGCCGCTCGATCGGCCGCTGGCGTCGCGATCTGACGCCCGAGCAGGTCGAGGACGTCGAGCGCGAGGCGGGCCCGCTCTTGCGCGAGCTGGGTTACGACTGAGGGCTCGCAGGCTCCCCGCAGAGCTGATCCCTCGCATCCCGCGCCCCGCGCGGGCGGTGCTGCGCAATGCCGTCTGGACCTACGGCCGCGCCACTTCGTTCGCGCGGCCGCTGCCGGGCTTCCTGATCCTCGGCGCGCAGAAGGCCGGTACGACGGCGCTCTACGCCTACCTGCGCTGGCACCCGGGCATCACAGGCCCGGCCTGGAAGGAGGTGAGCTACTTCGACCGGCACTACCGTCGCGGAGTCCGCTGGTACCGGGGCCACTTTCCGCTGCGGCCGGGCGAGCGGCTCGTCGGAGAGGCGAGCCCCGGCTACCTCTTCCACCCGCTCGCGCCGGAGCGAGTGCGGGCAACGGTTCCGGACGCCAAGCTGATCGCGCTGCTGCGCGACCCGGTCGACCGGGCGTTGTCCCACTATCACCACGAGGTTGCCCTCGGCCGCGAGCCGCTGACGTTCGAGGAGGCGATCGAGGCAGAGCCCGAGCGGACGCGTGGGGAGGAGGAGCGGCTCGCGCGGGAGCCTGGCTATTTCAGCCGCGCCTGGTGGGACTACACGTATCTCGCCCGCGGCCGCTACGCGGAGCAGCTCGAGCGCTGGCTGGCGGTCTTCCCACGGGAGCAGCTGCTCGTCGTCGCAAGCGACGAGCTGGCCGTGGGGCCCGGGGAGACCTACGCCCGCGTGCTCGAGTTCCTCGGCGCGCCGGCGCACGCCCTCGGTTCGTACCCGCGCGTCTACGAGCAGAGCTACGCCGCGATGCGGCCGGATACCCGACGCCGGCTCGCGGAGCATTTCGCCGAGCCGAACCGGCGACTCTACGAGCTCCTGGGCCGCGACCTCGGCTGGCACGTGATGTAGGTGTACACCTACATCACTTCAGTTTCTGAAGCGTGACTCAGTAGTCCCGGATCATCGCGGCCGTCCCGATCACGATCTCCGGTGACGCCGCGGGATCCAGCCAGCGCAGGACCGTGACGAGCTGCGCCCTCGTCAGGCTGACGCAGCCGAGAGTCGGACCGCCGCTTGCGGTGATGTGCAGGAAGATCCCGGAGCCTCGCCCTGGGACGATTGGGTGCGTGTTGTAGTCGATCACCGCGAGAGACCGGTACGAGATGGGCGACCGCGACATGTCCTCGCTCGTGATTCGGAAGGGCGGTTTCATCCCGCAGCGGACGTGGCGGAAGCGGTTGTAGAACGGCGAGCGAATGTCCTCGACCCACCAGTCGCCGCAAACGATGCGGTGATACCGGTAGCGCACACCCGGATTGGGCCCGACGCCGTACATCACCGGCTGGATCCCGAAGGCTCCGGCCGGCGTCGTCTTGTCTCCCTCGCGCTTGGTCTCAGCGACGCCGTTTCGCCCGAGATGTGCCGTCCACGGCCCGTCGACCCCGACCCAGCACTCACCGGCCTTCCGCCAGAGTCGCAGGGAGCCGCTGGTCGAGCGCGCCCGCGCCGAGACGACGGTGATCAGTTGGGTCGCCGAGCCCGTGTCGGCAAGCTGATTGGCGACGTTCGCGGGGCACGTGGATGCGCGTGCGTCGCTGCTGCCGCTCGCCGCCGCAGAACAGAGCAAGACCAGGGCGGAGAGTGCGATTCCCCAGCGCATCCCGCCTGCAGAGTACGCTCGGGGGCGCGATGACGACGCTGATGCTCGCGATCTTCGCGGCGGTGTCGCTGCAAGCGCCGCCCTTCAGCCACAGCGTCTCGCGCGTGACCGCCGCGCAGTTGCCGTACTCGTGGCACCTGGGCTGTCCTGTGGCGCCCGCCCGGCTACGGCGTGTGAGGCTGACCTACTGGGGCTTCGACGGGCGTGCGCACACGGGTGCGCTGGTCGCCAATGAAAGCGTTGTTTCGGACCTCGTCCACGTGTTCTCGGGGCTCTACTCGGCGCGGTTTCCGATCAGACGGCTGCGGCCGATCGACGCCTACGGAGGCAAAGACGAGCGTTCGCTCGAGGCCGACAACACGGCTGCCTTCAACTGCCGGTACGTGATCGGCCCCGGGCCGCGGCGCTGGTCGGCGCATGCCTACGGCGAGGCGATCGACGTCAACCCCGTCGAGAATCCCTACCTCGAGAGTGGCCGCGTCCACCCTCGCGCCGGGCGCGCCTACCTCGACCGCGGCAGAGTCCGGCCGGGGATGGCGGTCCGCGGCGGGCTGCTCGTGCGTGCCTTCGCGGCCGTCGGCTGGCAATGGGGAGGGCGTTGGACCGGCTCGCCGGATTACCAGCACTTTTCGGCTACGGGCGGTTGACCTGATGCGGTCGCTGGCGACGCCGACCTGAGGGCGTCCGGGCTTGGCCCGGGCGCCCGTCCAATCCCGGTGGCAAGAGCAGCTGCGGCTGAGACCTTTCCGAGGTTGACTCTTAACCTGATTTCACAAAAATTGGCGAGGGTGAACGTACACTCGACCGAAGTGTGAAGGGCCTTCTCTCCATCCTCGTTTGCACGGCCGCGCTCTCGGCAGGTTCTGCGGGCGCGGCGCCGGCGCAGCCGTACTTCGGGCTCCAGCAGGGAATCAAAGCCGGGGCGGGCACCGAGGCGAGCACGAACTGGGCCGGCTACGCGGTCACGGCCCGGAAGTCCTTCACGAGCGTCACCGGCAAGTGGGTGCAGCCGGCCGCGACGTGCGCCGACCTGTCGCCGACCTACTCCGCGTTCTGGGTCGGTCTCGGCGGCTTCTCGAACAACTCCTTCGCGGTCGAGCAGACCGGCACGCTCGCGAACTGCTCGTCCGGCACCCCCTCGTATACGGCCTGGTACGAGCTTTATCCGAAGGCGCCGGTGATGCTGAAGATGTCGGTCCGGCCCGGCGACACGTTCTCGGCCACGGTCTCGGTGGCCAAGAAAACCGTCCTGATTCGGATCAAGAACGTCACCACCAACAGGCTCTTCATGAAGAAGCTCCACATGGCTCGGCCCGACCTGGGCTCAGCCGAATGGGTCGCGGAAGCGCCGAGCGGCTGCGACTCCGCCGGTGACTGCACGACCCTGCCGCTGACGAACTTCGGCACGGTGGCTTTCTCGCGCAGCACAGCGAGCGTCAAGGGCCACAGGGGTCGTATCACCGACCCGGTCTGGTCGGAGACGGCGATCGAGCTCCACGGCGACCTTCCGAGCAGCGATTCTCAGGCCGGTGCGAACGCGATTCCCGGAGCCGTTGGCCCTGACGGAGGCTCGTTCGCAGTCACCTGGCAAGACCTGACTCCGCCTACCGGCTGAGCCCCATGTGCTTCGAGCTCGACTCGCTGCCGCCGGTCCCCCGAATTGCCGGCGCCGCGATCTCGCACGATGACATCGAGCTCGAGGCGGCCGACGGCAACCGCTTCGCAGCCTTCGAGGCGACCCCCGACGAGCCCAACGGGATCGGCGTCGTCATCCTCCCGGACGTTCGGGGGCTCTATCGCTTCTACGAGGAGCTTGCCCTCCGCTTCGCCGAGCGCGGCTTCGACGTGGTCGCGATCGACTACTTCGGTCGGACGGCTGGCGCGGCGAAGCGGGGCGACGACTTCGACTACCCGCCGCACGTCGCGCAGACGACCCAGGAGGGAATCCAGGCCGACGTCCGCGCCGCCGTCGACCATCTTCGCCCTCGCGCCCGCACGATCTTCACCGTCGGCTTCTGCTTCGGCGGCCGTAACTCCTTGCTGGCCGCCGCCTCGGGACACGGCCTCGCGGGCGCCGTTGGCTTCTACGCGAATCCGGGCGAGCGCGACGGCGTCCCGGGACTGACCCAGCGCGCGGCGGAGCTGGAGGCGCCGATCCTCGCGCTCCAGGCAGGCGCCGACCAGAACATCACCGCGGACATGAACGTGGCGTTCGAGCGGGCCCTGACCGACGCCGGCGTCGAGCACGAGCTCGTCACCTACGAGGGAGCACCCCATAGTTTCTTCGACCGCCGCTACGAGGAGTTCGCCGAGGCATCCGAGGACGCCTGGCAGCGGGTGCTCGAGTTCCTAGAAACGCATTCCGCCTAGACGGGCGGCTGCGCGACGTTTCCGTCCGACTCGCGGTAGCGGTAGACGATCCGCCCGCGGGTCAGGTCGTACGGCGACAGCTCGAGCTTGATCCGGTCGCCGATCAGGATCTTGATCCGGTACCGGCGC
>Ga0207693_10002340_pt1 | contig 16455 bp, 13 predicted proteins | sample LARL81metaG_FD_184347 | JGI IMG/M metagenome (GOLD analysis project Ga0207693, IMG submission 184347) | Corn, switchgrass and miscanthus rhizosphere microbial communities from Kellogg Biological Station, Michigan, USA - LAR L8-1 metaG... | ecosystem: Host-associated > Plants > Roots >...
TCGCGTCCATTTCCCAAATGGAGTTCGAATCTGCCTTGGGCTGGGTCACATAGAAACGAATCTTCCCTCCATCCGGCGAAAACCGAAATGCTCGCGGGATTCCCGAGACCTCTGTCAACGGATGAGGCCCGCTTCCGTCCTTGTTCGCAATCATGATTGTGTGTCCAACCGCGTAAACGATATGTAGTCCGTCAGGGGTCCAACATGCGGAGGATGCAATGATGTTTCCGACGCGGTGTGGCGCTCCCGCCGGCAGTGGCTGCACCCAGAGTTCGCCTGCATAGGCTGGATCCACGGCAACGCCATTTACGATCAACAGCTCAGAACGATCTGGCGAGATGCCATAAATAGCCAATGGCTCCCGAAGAGTAGTCCTAATCCAGGTGGTTTCTCCCCCGGTAGCCGACAGCTGAGCGATCCTGGATCCCGTTATCTCAGGCGCCCCTTCGAGGAAATAGAGACGGACGCCATCGGTAACCGGCGAGTTCATGGGGTTTTTCGCTTTTCCATCATTTGAGATTCGAACTATATTGCTAACGGCCGGCGGCCGCGGCTGACTGTACCAGAAGGCCACCCAAACCAGTAACAGGATCGCAACCGCTGCGGCGACGCCGCCACGCTTCAGAAAGCTTTTCCCTCGGGGCAATTCCTGCCGGTTGATCGGGCTGGGGGTCTTACCGTCTTTGCTGACCGCCAGTCCGACAGGCGCGATGAATCTGTAACCTCGCCGGGGAACAGTCTCGATGAAGGTGGGGTTGTCGGCGGAATCGCCCAGAGTTTCGCGCAGGCGCTTGATGGCTGTATTCAGGCCGGTTTCGAAATCAACAAAAGTGTCCTCGTGCCAGAGCGTGGAGCGCAGCTCTTCTCGGCTTACGATTTCGCCAGGATGCTCAAGCAGCTTGAGGAGTACTTGGTATGGCTGATCCTGAAGCTTCAGTTTCACGCCGTTCTTGCGCAACTCAGCGGCTCGCAAATCGAACTCGAATACGCCGAAGCGGTACAAGGCAGCGCTTTGGGGATGCACAACAACCTCGAGCGGTCGCAAACTCGCGCTAGTGTAGCACTATTTCGCCGCGACCCGTCGCGCCACATTCGGCTGGAACCTACTGCAACATCGCCACTTATTAAGCCACCAACATTCCAGACGGCTTTCAGACTCCGTCTATGGAGCTGCCCCTTTCCCTGATCAATCCTCGGGGCCACCGCGACTGCGGGCCGAGGTGAACGAAGTGAAAAAAGCGTCTTGCTTTTTCTGCCTGGTGACATGGATGTTCTTGCAGAGTTCGGGTCAGGCACAATCCGGTCCCGACGCGACTGGATCGGGGGACCACAATGAGATTCCCGCGCCTTTAGTCGCCTCTCTTCCATCGCACCCTCGGACCCCCGCGGAGCCATCCCGATCACCTAATCCCCAGCAATTCGCGTGCAGCGTCGGCATTACTTTGGAGAAATGCAGGCAGGAGATGGTGGTCCTCAGAAAAACCCTGGCGAACTATCGGGCATCCGATCTGGGAGAATGGACATGGGTGTTCGTGCGTTCCGAAAATTGGAAGCTTATTTTACTGGCGCGAGGGCTGAATACAGGAATCCCGGCTCTAAGCGCTCTGGGCGCAAGAACGACATACTTCGAAGAGGCCCTAGTGTCCGGACCGGCTGGGCGCCTCTCTGAGCTTATGGATATATGGCATTCTGACCGAGACAGTCTTTTGGATCTCGCGGTTCGACACGAACTGGGCCATGCGCTGTGCACCGAGGAGAACGAACGGAAGGCCGACCGCGTGGCGAGACTTCTAGAACAGAAGAAACCGGTCACCTGTGAAGGGAAGACCGACGCAAAACAAAAGTCCGGTTCTCATAATTCACCGAACTAGATGCGATCCCAGGAACTTGTTCATGACTGGCGCAAGCAGAGAGCGCTTGGGCGGCCGACTTCGCCGCCCGCCGCTCTGCACACGCGCTCTCCATCCGTAGCACTCCGCGCGTCCGCTCTCCGCACGCGGTGTACTCGTTAGTTACTAGTGTTAACTCGTAAGTTACTCTGGCCCCGTTTTTCCCGGCTCCTCCACTACCCCCCAAGCCGTTTGACCCCATTTTCTGCCGCCTGTAAGATCCACGCTGCCCTGTCCACGGATGGCGATTTGCATTACTGACGTACTTGCCTCGTCGCGCCTAACCGACCGATCGGCCTCGTAGGCAACTTCTGGGAGAGAATGTGGAGACTTCTTGTAATTCTCATACCCCGAGAATTAACACGGGATTCCTTCGAAGACCTTCCGGTTCTTGAACGCCAACTCCTGAGCCTCCAGAAAATTGATGTCGTAGCCTCCCGTGCCGGGACAAGATCGTCTCGCTCCCCCTATGAGTTCACACAATTCAAAAGGAGAACGACGATGAAGAAAAAGGGCACGACAGATGCGAAACGAGCAAAAGCGAATGACAAGGAGAATGAGAACGGCAAGGCAACAGTGAAGCCTCCCAAGCCAGCCGAGGGCGCGAAATACACGATCGGCTCGACCGAGACGGTCAAGCGCGGGTTCCTGCTGGAGTTCTGCGAATTCACCCGCAAGAAAGGAACGGTGGACGCGGAGACGCTGGTGAAGGAATTCAGCGGACGCCAGATCGACGGGCACAAGGTGGATGCTGCTCGGGTTGCTCGTTACATTCGGTACTGCGTGAACAATGGGCAGTTCAAGAAGGCGAAGTGAGCGGGCTTCGGTTTACTCCCGGCTCGGTCGTAGCGACTCCGGGTGCTCTGGAAGCATTCAGGGCATCCGGGACAACCCGCTCGCCTACCTTGTCCGCCACATCGCGGGTGATTAGGGCGACGTAGATGAACCTGACCGTAGCGAGAATGAACTTAGCCTCCAGCACGGCTGGCGAGTCCTGTCCGCGTACACGCTCAGCACAGGCGTGAAGATATGGTGTATTACAGAAGGCGTTCGCAGCGTGACCGACCTTTCTTCAGCCGGAGGAGTACTGACCATCGGCAACTCCACCGGCAGCCAGAGATAAGTTGGATGATTAGAACTTGGAAACCGTCCCGTCACAGGCATTCACGACCCAGATATTGGCGCCGTCAAAGGCTATGCCATTTGGACAACTTCCTGCGTTGAAAGTGCCCAGGGTCGCCCCATCTTTGGCTCGCAGTTCGCTAACTCTGCCGCCGTCTTGGGTCACCCAAATGTTGGCGCCATCGAACGCCACACCGAAAGGTTGTGAACCGACGTTGAAGGTCGCCACCGGCACGCCGTCAACGGCCCGCAACTCGGACACACTGGTTTCCCCGTTACTTGTTACCCAAATATTGGTTCCGTCGAATGCTATGCCGCGGGGCCCCACCCCGACACTGTAGGGTCCCCCAACTGCTGTTCCATCGCTGGCCCGCAGCTTGCTGACAGTGTTGTCGCCGTTGTTCGCTACCCAGATATTGGTGCCATCGAACGCTAACTCGAGGGGGTTAGCGCCTACGCTATAAGTTCCAACTATGGACCCGTCACTTGTACGCAGTTTAGAGACCGAGTTGCTCTGGGAATTGCTTACCCAGATGTTAGCGCCGTCAAACGCTATGCCATACACGAACCCCGGCATAGAAAAGGTTCCGACGTTGGCGCCGTCGCTTGCCCGCAACTTGGCGACAACATTGTTACTAGAGTCCGTGACCCAGATGTTGGCGCCGTCAAATGCCACACTGGCGCCATATCCCCCTCCGCCAGAGAAAGTTCCGAGAAGTGCACCGTCATTGGTCCGCAGCCTCGTGATACCGCCTTGAGAGCTGGCTACCCAAATGCTAGCGCCGTCGAACGCTATGTTTCTAACCGAAGCGCTGGGTGCTGCGACCCCTGAAAAGGTCGTCACTTGATTCGCGGCATACCATTTCAGCAAGGCGATTCCCATCCTGTTCGGCCCAGGATCTCCCTGCGGCCCAGTCGGTCCTGTTGGGCCTTGAGACCCTGATGGCCCTTGCGGTCCCTGCAAGCCAGTAGCTCCCGTTACTCCCTGCAGTCCTTGGGGACCGATCGGGCCTATTGGTCCCGCTGGCCCCTGTAAACCAGGGGTTCCCGCCACTCCCTGCGCTCCTTGGGGTCCAATGGGTCCTTGCGGGCCAACAGCTCCAAAGGCGACATCGGATTCATAAAAATTGCCACTTGAGTTGGTGACCCTAAGCCTGTACGTACCCGGCTGGGTGCTCGCAGGTAAGGTGGCTACGATGGCCTGGTTAGTGAACGAGACCGGGGCGGCGAGACTCACGCCGTTAAATAGCACGGTCGGCGCCACGCCAGATGGGCTGAAATTCTGCCCGCCAATGGTGATCTGATTGGCGGTGTAATTAATCAACGTGCTGTTCACGACTGGGGTCGGCGGAGCAGCAGCATAAGCATAGCCACACGCTAGCAACACAACGATGCTCGTGAAGCGGTGCATGAATTCTCTCCTCTTGTGTGTGCGTTTTGATGCCCTGTGTTAATAAGGACTAACAGCATAAAGAACTGCGGTTCCTGTCGCCTCTCCCGAACTGGGTACGCTGCCGCGTTCCCGTGAGCGTGGGACGCAGTCTCGTCCCGCCGAATCACAACTGCTTGCCCTATTTACACGGATGCGCTTCGCTCTTTTCCGCGGGACTGGGAAAAAGTTGCGGACAATAGGGCAAATGAGCGCAAGAACACCACATCCTCACCCTCCATTTTTTGCTGGCAGTGGGACTAGAAATCCATTACACTGCACCCCCAATTAGCGGGTGAATCGGCGAGGGGCGAGGCACCGGGTGGGCGCTACCGAGATAGTGATAGAGAGGCTTCTCGAGGAATTCAGGTCCGACGAAGCGGATCGCGCATGGCGGTCTTTCTTGACCGCGTATTCAGACCTGATCTACGGCATCATCAGGACCTTTACGCGAGATGCTGATGATGCCGGAGACTGCTTCATTTTTGTCTGCGAGAAACTATCGGACAAGAAATATCGGCGCCTTCGCGCGTTCGCTCCCAATGGTCCGGCGCGATTTTCGACCTGGCTGCGCGCCGTAGTTCGCAATCTTTGCCTCGACTGGCATCGGGGACGCTTCGGGCGGCGCCAGTTGTTTCGCTCCGTGGCTTCGTTAGGCGCCACCGAACAGCACCTCTTTGCCCTTCTATTCCAGCGGAGGTTATCGACGCAAGAGGCGTGGGGTGAATTCGCGCGATCGTGCCCAGGAATTGCTTATGCCGAATTCGAAAGCAAAGCCGCAAAACTTCGCGGTTTGCTAACGTCACGCCAACTATGGCTACTCAGCACTTCGAATACGACGCATGAGTCTTTGGACAGTGAGCCTGAAGCGTCAATGGCTCAGGAGTTGGTCGATCCTACTCCTGGCCCAGAGCTGTTAGCCGGTTTACAGGAAACACACCTTGCAGTGGGTAAGGCGCTTGAGAGCCTGCATCCGAGTGAACGCCTCCTTCTTCGGATGCGTTTTTCGGAAGGTCTGGCACTTCACCAGATCTCCAAGCTGGTTGGACTGAAGGATGCGCAGACCGCTGATCGTCGAATCCGCAGTGCACTCGAGTTAGTGCGCCAAAAATTGGGTCTCCCGAAGTTTCTGGCCGGAAAACCGGGACCGGCTTCCGTGTAAGTAAAGAAGAGAGTCAAGTAATCGCGATGTCGATAACAATTCTCCCCCAATCGTTGAGGCGCCTGTTCCGAGCCAGGAACTGCCCGAGGGACCAGCTATTAGCTGCCTATGCAGATCAGCAATTAATCGGAAATGAACGTCACCTTGTCGAGGAACACCTTGGCTCTTGCGACGCATGCCTTGGGCAGGTCGCATTTCTGGTTCGCAACGAATCGGCTCCGTCACACACTCCGGACGACCTTTTGCATGCCGCTCTCAACCTGCGAGGAAGTCGCGGTTCGACTTCAGGGTACTCGTGGCGATGGCTGGCTGCCGCCTCCGCCGTAGTGGTGATCGCCGGAGTAGCTCTGTTGGTGACTTGGCAGAAATCGGGGATGTTCTCAAGCCAAACCAATTCATCCTCCCGATCAACCGAAGTGAGTTCTACGAGAGAAATACCACCGCTGCATCCTGGTGACCGGATCCACGAAGACAAGATGCGCGGTGACAAAGAAGCCTCGGATTCAACGTTGACTTCGCCCTCGCCGAACGCAACGATCGACGCCAGCAGCGTTGAATTTCGATGGAATGCGAAGAAAGACGCATCATTCTACGAGATTGAGCTTATCTCCGAGGCCGGCGATCTGATCTGGCAAGGACGATCGAATGCCTTGTCAGTGAAGCTCCCCGCTCATATCCACCTAGAGAGCGGTAAGGTGTATTACGTCTGGATTCGGACTCACAGGGCTCATGGGGTGGTCGAACAGAGCAAGGCTGTTCGGTTCACGGTCAGCTAACTGCGGTGAACGCGAAAATTATGACGCGCCAGCGGGCTACGGTTGCGATTCTTTTCAATGCAATCTTGATGACGGTCTCGCTGATGGGACAGGACGCTGCCCTGGATGAGGATTTGGCACGGGCTAAGACTATCTATTCGCAGCAGGGCCCACGTGCAGCACTCCCTGAATACGAAAGGGTCGTAGCAAGGTATCGAACTGCAGGCGACCACCACGGAGAGGCCATCACGCTCGGTCTCATCGGAAATTGTTACAAGCGTCTGGGTGATTATCCGAAGGCACTCTCCTATCTTACTTCTGCACTTCAGCTCAAGCGCGAATTACATGACCGCCTGGAGGAGGGCAAGACACTTAGCCACCTGGGTTTGGTGTATTGGGAACAAGGCGCATATCCGAAAGCCATTGAGGTGTTTGATCAAAGCATTGCGATTGCACAGGAATTGAAAGACATCAAGTTGGAGGCGGCTGCGCTAAACAATCTAAGCCTTGTCTACGACGAGCAGGGAGACTACCGTCGCTCGCTGGAGCAATACCAGCGCGCCCTTAATCTGCATCGCTCTGTGCACTACGAACCGGGAGAGAGCGATACTTTGGGCAACATCGGTGGAGTTTATCTCTCGCTCGGACGCTACTCGAAAGCCGAGGAATACTACCGCGAAGCATTGGACATAAGTCAACGGCTGATACTGAAACCGTCGGAGACGCAGGACCTGGGCAACCTTGCGCAATGCTTGCTCGGTAAGGGCAAGATTCAAGAAGCAGTTGACACTTTCGACAATGCGATCGCAATCGCTCACGACGCGGGCATGACGAAAGAAGAAGCGGACTGGCATCGGGGCAAGGCGTCGGCCCTGCTGCGATTAGGGAGATTTGATGCAGCTCTAGCAAGCTATGAGTCTGCGCGGGAAACGTACTCCAAGGGCGGATTAAAGCGCGAGTTGACGGAGGTTCTGGGCGATACCGGCTATGCCTATCTTGCGCTTGGTGACAGGCTGGGGGCTGAGAAAAAGTTTCAGCAGGCGATCTCGTTTTCCCGACAGATTGGATACGGGCGCGGCATCGTCATCAACCAGCTTGCTTTGTCGGAGGTGCTGGTACATGCGGGGGACTATGCCCACGCAAGCAATAACACAGAGGCCGCGCTCGCTGGCGCGCGCAAAATCGACGATTCAGCCGAAATCGCCAATAGTCTGCTGCTGATAGCGCGTATTCTTCGCGATCAGCACCATCCGAGAGCGGCCTATGAAAAAGCCGAACAGGCGCGCGAACTGGCCCAGCATGACGGCCTTCGTCTAATGGAAGGGGAGGCGCTAGATCTGTGTGGTGAGCTTGAGGTAAGACTTCGACGGCCGCGAGAAGGGCTGTCGATGTTGGACGCGTCGATGGCGATCGCTACAGAAAGTGGTGACGTCGATGTGCTGTGGAGGGTGCAGCATCATCGCGGCCAATCTCTGGAGCTGCTGAATCGCGATGAAGAGGCCATTGCAGCTTTTAAAGCCTCAATCGCTGCGATTGAAAACGTGCGCGCTCGAATCCAGGAGCAACGGTTTCGTACCGGATACCTCCAGGACAAGCAAAGGGTTTACATGGCCTTGGTTCGGTTGCTCTTGAAGCTGGGGAGAACCGGAGAGGCGTTTACATTCTCCGAGCGCCTTCGGGAGTTCAGCTATCTGAACCTTCGCAGCACGCCCTTCTCGATTGCTGCAACGCCAGAGATGGCTGAAGCGGAAGCCCGCATCATGCACTTGCAAGACAAGGTCGAGTCCGAGGCTGGTCGCCCAATCGCCCTGCAGCGGTCTGACACGCTGAAAGCCTATTCGGAAGAGCTTCTGGACGCGCAGAGAGACTATGCCGCTCTCATCGACTCCTCGCGATCAGGCCCGTTTTCGGTTGAACTTCGCACGGCAGATGCAACAGAAATCGGCCGAGTTCTCCCGCCCGGGGCAGCTCTTTTGGAATATGTAGTTGATGCGCACCAACTGTCTACATTTGTTCTGACCAGTGCCGGGCTGCACTCCGTAACCACCAGCGTGCGGGAAGAGGATGTGTTGGCGAAAGTTCAGCTACTCCGCGAATTGGTAGCCGACAATAACGGTGACGGCTGGGCTAAGCCGGCGGAGAGCTTGTATTCGGTATTGATCGCACCCTTAGCCCGACAGGGCTTCCTGAAAGACGTGCACTCCCTAATTGTCGTCCCCCAAGGCAGTCTGAACTATCTGCCGTTCGCGATCCTGCCGGCTACGAGATCAGGTCACCTTCACTTCCTGGTGGAGGATTATGACATTGCGGTGCTCCCGGCCGCCGTGCTGATGCTATCGAACCGGAGAGTTCCTGCCGATTCACTAGGTCGCCTTCTGGCATTTGCCCCTTCTCGAGCCGGGCTACCTTTCGCGCTGCAAGAAGCGAAGAATGTGGCGAAGAGGTTCGCGCCAGACGCTGACCTGGTAGTGGGCGGGGCGGCTACCGAAACGAGATTCAAGAACAGTGCGGGCCAATATGAGGTCATTCATTTAGCGACGCATGGTTTTTTCAACAAAACGAATCCTATCTTTTCTGGATTGCAGCTGGAATCCGACGCCGACAACGACGGACGGCTCGAAGTACGTGAGATTCTTCACCTGCATCTCAAAGCTCGCCTGGTTACTCTAAGCGCCTGTGATACTGCCTTAGGCAGCGGGGACTTCGACGAGATGCCCGCGGGAGACGAATTTGTTGCAGTGGACCGCGCCTTCCTGGAAGCCGGTAGCGATGCAGTCCTAGCCAGCCTGTGGAAGGTGAACGACCGCTCAACGCTGACCATCATGGACCGGCTCTACCGCATGGTCCCGGACAGGGGTGGGGCGAGTTCCCTGGCCCAGGCCCAGAGAGCTATGATCAAGGACCCTCGTTACCGACAACCGTTCTACTGGGCACCCTTCATCTTTGTCGGCAAGGACGTTGGTCTCCTGAAGAAGTTCGCGGAAATTCCTTAGTGCTATCCGTGTAATTAGAACAGCGACGCCAATTTGTCGTGGGAGCGAGGATTATGAGAAAGTCCGCCACTTTGTCCTTGTCTTGTGTGCTATTTGTCTGCCTTGCCACACTGGGGGTGCAAAACGCCGAGGCCCAGATCAAGGTAAACGGCGCGAACCCTAACAACACAGCCCAGGGCACGACAAACCTCAACGTCATCGTCTCCGGCAGTGGGTTCAAGAAAGGCGCCCAGGCTCAGTGGTTCGCTACCGGAACGACCAATCCGGGCGGCGTAACCGTCAACTCGACCACATTCAATAGCTCTGGCCAACTGACCGCCAACATAACGGTTGCCGTTGACGCTGTGATCGGTAACTTCGACGTCCAGGTAAAGAATACAGACGGCCGAACCGGTAAGGGAACGGAACTGTTCGCGGTGAAGTCCAAACAGGCGGCTTCTTGCCCGACCCCTGTCCCGTTGAATCCAACTCCTGCCACTTTTGCCTGCTCTAACGCGACTGGGCAAACCTGTTTAGATTCGACCTTCGGTAACGCGATACTGCTGCCACCGGGCGGTCTCGTGCTCACGAATACCGACGGAGCTGTCTCGCCGACTCAGGACGTCGATGGGGCACAATCCATCAAGCAGCAACAGCAACCGGATGGAACCTTGATGTTAGTCGCCATAGGAATCACGACGAACCCAAATGTCAGCGGGCAGAGTGGCGTGGCGGTCGCTCGCTACAACTTGGACGGAAGCCTTGACACAACGTTCGGTTCCGGAGGAATCGCCAAGTTCTTCTCTGCATCGAGTAATTTCATGCTTGTTCACGACGGAGCTGTCGATGCGAGCGGCAATATCCTGGCTGTTGCTGACCAGAACGGCGCGACCGGTGTGGTGAGATTTACACCGACCGGGGTTTTGGACCCGACGTTCAATTCAACTGGGTACGTTACGCTATCGAATGTTAAGCCGCTCGCGATGCGTGTTCAGTCTGACGGCAAGATTGTAATAGGCGGCACCCGGATCAGCGGCAAGACTATCGTCGGCGTTGTTGTTCGCTTGAACACGAATGGCAGCCTCGACACTGGTTTCGGATCCAATGGCCAAGCAACCATCAATTCGTTGTATCTTCTTTATGCACTTGCACTGCAATCAGTGAACTCCCAGCAGTACATTTTGGCGGGAGGGGAAGGGGCAGGATCAAACAACTTCAGCGTGGTCCGATTGACCCCCTCTGGATCGCTAGACTCTAGCTTCGGCGTTTCTGGGGGAGTCGCGGCAACCAATTTCTGCGGACTTCCGTCGACCGTCTTTAGCCTCTCGGTGGATTCAATCGGAAGCATTCTTGCCGGCGGTACTGCTCAATTAGTGTCGACCGGTCCTCCAGCGTTTGGCATCGCACGTTTTACGAGTAACGGCGTGCTTGATACGGGGTTCGGTGACTTTTCAACGAGTTCTTCTGGTCGAACCGGACAGACCATGCTCGACTTCTTCGGTTCTGAGAACCACGCTACCTCGATACAGCCGGTGCTCGACAGTGGTGGCAACGAGATCGCCTTCATGGTTGGTGGGTATGTTTTTCAATCCACAGGTTCGAACACTTTCAAAAAGTATCTCGCTATCGCCGAATATCATGCAGACGGTTCTCTCGATACAACCTTCGGAACGAATGGTGGGGTCGCCGTTGATTTTGGAAGCGCGAACAATTCCGTGCTGTCTCCCGCAAATGACAACCTCTTAATCCAAACGGACGGGAAAATAGTCATCGGAGGAACTGCAGGCTTCACGAGCGGATCTTTCTCCGGCTACAACTTTGCGTTGGCGCGGTTCTGGCCGTAGGTCCAGACTTCTAAGCCTTCTCGGACTCTGGAGTTGTATCTCGAAGCGCTCTATTAACAGCTGTTTCTCGCGTGCAAGTTGCCGATCCTAGGACTTCCGCGAAGATCGTTCGGCAAACTGGCAACTTGCCGATGTCCGCTCCGGCGGAGCAGTAGCCGGTTTCCACTGGCAAAGATCGCGACCTTAAAGCCATCGTGACTATCCGCAGTCCATTTGTTGTGGGTCTGATTAGTACCGAGAACGCGCTTGTGTTGCTCGAATTTCGGGGAACGTACAGGATCGTCAGCAAGCGGTAAGTAATCTGGTCTGAAATGTGAGCCCCCATCCTCCTACGTGCTCCTAGGCGCCCGATGTCAGCACGGTATCACTCCGTTTTGCCATCAGTTGCAAGTCAACAGCGGCTGCTTTCGCGGTATTCTCTGTGGATTCTTGCAGATTTTGTGAGTGTTCCAGCTCGCTGCTGATCAGAATCACTGACTCATTGCGCCGTCGAAGTGGCTCGGCGGGAGCCGATACCTCGCAAGGTGAGTGCCAGCATGATGACCCGGGGGAGGTCCCATTCTCTAGAGCACATAACGGCGCAGGCCGTCGCGCCGCTTCCTTCGCCTACCCTCAAAATAAACACAATTTAGCGCAATATTATAGAGACCGTTTATGGCAAGACCTCGTACTCCCGAGTCACAACTCAACCCTGATTCGCTCGCTCACAACAAGGGGAGATTCGAGGCTCGATCTCTAGAACCCAAGACGTTCGGTGAACTCGGTCGCCCGTCGAAGTGGCTCAGTCCCGCAGAGAAGAAAATCTGGCGCACCTTGCTCCGGTCTGCGCCTGCTCAAATTGGAGAAAACGACCGCACGCTATTGGAGATCGCAGTAGTACTCAAGGCCAAGCTCGAAGCCGGGAACATCGAGAACTCGCAGATCAAGCAACTCATCCAGTGCCTCACCACATTAGGCATGGTTCCGCTGACTCGCGAGGCAGTGCCGACCAAGAAGGACGTGGCTCCGAATGAGTGGGACGAAATTGATGTCTGAACTTGTGGAACGTCCAGTACCACATTGAATCGAGATCAAGTTGTCGGAGGATGTCCCTACCGTCAGACAGACCCGTCGCGCGGGTTTTGATGTAAGCGCCTGATAGCGTCAGTCTGAGATGACACCCGTCACTCCCCCACTGATTCTGCTTTCAACCTGGTTACGGTTCTTCAAAGTCCAGAGCGTAGACATCCTGCGTGCCGGTGTCGCGCAGAAGCAGCGGAGAGTCGTCGGGGGCCATACCGAGCCAGACGTTGAAAAAACCAGCCTGGCGGAAGTTCTTCAGATCGGCAATGCGCTCGACCTTGTGGTCAGTGAGATGGACCCGCATCACAGAGGGCTCATTTTCTTCATGCAGGAAGAACACATAATCTGAATTTTTCGACCAGTTGGGGAAACCCATGGTGACGCGCGCGAGTTCCTGCCATTTCTGAGTCTGGAAGTCGTACAGCATCAAGACGCGGGAATCAGCGTTCATGGCGACGATGTAACGCCCGTTGGGAGACCATCGTGGAGAGTAGAGTCCGGTGGAATCAGCCAGACTCGAAAGCTGGTTCGTTTTCACGTCGAGCATACGGATGCTGCTATTGGGATTCGCTGGTCCGTTGGCGAAAACGATTTGGGCTCCATCGGCAGACCAATCAGCATCGTATTTCAGTTCGGGGTCGGCGGCGATGAGTTCGCGGGGAGTTCCGCCGTCGGCGGACACCATATACATCTTTGCGTTCTGGCCGGGCGAAAATCCGAAGAACACGATCTGCTTGCCGTCGGGAGACCAACTTGGCAGCAGCGCCGCCATAGGCGGGAAACTGAGTTGAATCCGCTGGCTGCCGTCTGGCTTACTCCTCCAGAGAGTCGCCCCGGGGTAGGTGGAGTAAGCGACCCACTGACCGTCTCTGGAAAATCTGACACTGTCGGCGGAAAGCCCGGAGAGGAACGGAGAGAATTGTCCGGACTTCGCGTCGTAGCGCGAAAGTTCGCCGTGCTGTAGCGCGCCGACGACGAAAAGCTTTTTGCCATCCTTGCTCAATAGCGGCGAGAAATAGCCTAAGGGGCCCGAGGTCAGTTGGACTGGCTGCGAAATGGCCTTTCCAAACCAGGTCTTTTTTTCCGCCCGCGACCATACGTTGGAGCCGGATTGAAATACGAAGTAGTTCGCGTCTGGAGTCCATTGGCCGCAGCATTCGGAAGCAGTGCTATGCCACCCGGGCAACAACGCATGCGGATTCGTTCCGTCAGCCCCAACCTCCCAAAGCGAGCCCACAGAGTTGAATCCTCCGCCGAGGCGGAAGCGAATCGACTTCGCGTCTGGCGACCAGACTGGATCAAATACGGCATCAGACAGGGAGACGAGTTTGCGAGACTGACTGCCATCGCTTTTCGCCAGAAACAGATCGTTGCCGGAAACGTAGGCAATCGTCTGACCGTCCGGTGAAAATTCAGCGGAGGGAGTATCGATGTCACCCAACTTCCGCGCAGAGCCGCCCAGCACAGGTACGGACCAGAGCGGACCATGGAATGCTGTTTGCCCGACCTCGTCTGCCACTAACAGAGTTGAGCCGTCGGGAGAGACAGACAACGGATTCATTGTCGGGGTGGGGAGCGCAACCCGTGCTATGTCTCCGCCGTTTGCCGCAACCTGCGCCATCACAAGGCCATCGCTAGCAAATTCCGCGAGATAAATTCGCGAGCCATCGGTTCCGACCAGGAACTTGGGAACTCCGTCGTGCGTCACCGGAACATAGCCGAAAACCTTGGGTGGTGGCAGAGGGCGTGACTGGAAGTAGTAAAAGACAGCGGCCGCCACAACTAAGACAAAGACGGCACCGCCAATTCCCCACATCGTCCATGCTCGGCGCATCGGCGGGGCGGTAACGGCGGCGCTTGACGGGCGATCTCCAGCGTAGAGTTCGGAGCGGGAGGCTGAGGTTACGCCGGAGTGGCCGGAATCGGTGTCGCGCTTCAAGCGTTGCAGGTCGGCGCGCATCTCGGCCGCGCTCTGGTAGCGCAAGTTGCGATCTTTCTCCAGGGCTTTGTTGATGATGTCTTCCAGCTTTGGCGGCAGCGACGGATTAAACCGAATCGCTGCCGGTGGAGTCGAATCGAGGATTGCCTTGAAGATGACGCCCGAACTCTCTCCCTGAAACGGCAACACTCCAGTTGCCATCTCATACAGCACCGCTCCAAACGAGAACAAATCGGACCGGGCATCCAACTCTTTCGCCCGCACCTGCTCCGGCGACATGTAACACACCGTGCCCAGCGCAGTTCCGGGACTAGTCAACTGCTGTTCGTTCACCGTGCGCGTCAAAGTGTTGTCGGATGCCATCTGACCGGAGGAACTGCCGGCGAGCGCGACCTTCGCCAACCCAAAGTCGAGGACCTTGGCGTGCCCTCGCTCGGTTACAAAGATGTTGGCTGGCTTTATGTCGCGGTGCACGATCCCTTTGGCATGAGCGGCGTCGAGCGCATCGGCCACTTCAGTGGCGAGGGGTAGCAGGACTTCCAGATCCAGCGGCCGCCCCCCGATGCGGTGTTTCAGCGTCATGCCCTCGAGATACTCCATGGCGATGAACGCCTGGCTGTTCTCCTCGCCAATGTCGTGAATGGTGCAGATGTTCGGATGATTGAGTGCCGAGGCCGCTTGGGCCTCGCGCTGAAAACGGCTGAGGACCTGCGCATCGCGTGCCACTTCGTCCGGCAGGAACTTAAGGGCGACGAAGCGATGCAGGCGCGTATCCTCGGCCTTGTAGACAACACCCATGCCGCCACCACCGAGCTTCTCGACGATCCGGTAGTGCGAGATGGTTTGGCCGATCATGAAGTCGCGTAATGGTAGGCGGGATGCGGGGGCAAGTCAATAAAAGCGAATGCGTTGGCGGCATTTCGACAGGCTGTTGGCGAAAGAATCTTTCATTTCGCTTAACCACAATCGGCTCAGGCAAGACGGGGCGCTCTGAGAGGTGGTCTGGACCTATTATTGATTCCATGGGCAGCAAGAGCATCCAGAGAACTTCTGACGGTTCATGAGAGCGATGGCCTTGCAAGAGAAGGCACAACCGTAGGAGTGACGAGCACCCTGAGGACGCTTGCAGAGATCTACATCCTTGGTGACTCATCCACAGATGCGACAGCGCACTCCGTCCTTCAGAGCCTCATAAGCCATGCGTGGATCAGCGACCATATCAGCTATAGTCATAACTCCTCGTTTCCCACCCCGGTGAGCGTTTGGTCGAGCCATTGAGTGTGTCTCCTGATTACGAAATACCGAACGACCCACAAACTCCATTGGGACTTCATTATCTAGCGCACATATTTGTATGTTTCCCGCGATGAATCAGCGACGCATCGGCCTGAGCGGATTAATGCGCGAGCCTTGTCCAGGACTGGGGGAGCCCAGTCCACGGTAGATGATCCACCACCGCCCCTGAGCGCAGTACGCCGTGAGGGCGCAGACCTGACCGTGGCGGTTGCGGTGGTTCGTTGTGTCGTGCAGCCGCGCTTCTCAGCAAACGTTCAGTTTCACCCGGGCTTGAGTAGGTGCGACACGGACCCCGCGTCCCCCATGATCTCTAGGTCACACATCCACACGGGGCGACGCGCTCCGTTTTCGCGTATACCGACAAAATTATCAATTCCTATTCCCTTGTAGAGATGTCCCGCCCAAGAACTCCAACTGCGATTCTAGATACCAAAGGCGCATTCCTGGCGCAGCCGGGGCGCAGACGTGAAGGCGAACCTCAGCCCACAGGGTCAATAGGTAGTGCTCCGAAACATTTCAATCATGATGAAAAGAGGATCTGGCGCGAGTTCGTGCGTGGGCTCCCGCCGGGAGTTGGCAAGTCGTCGGATCGATGGGCGGCTGAGAGCATTGTCCGACTCAAGGCAAAAGAGCGAGCCGGAACGATCAAGGGCAATGAGCTTGCGCAGCTCACATTATTATGTGGCCGATTTGGTATGACACCCGCGGACCGGGCAAGGATCAGCGTTGAGATTCCAAAGGAAAGTCGTCTTCAGAAATTCTTGCAGAGTCGCAGCACAGGCACCAATTCCACCCCGAGTCCAGTTCAATAGAGCGAAATACTAGGCGGCTTGTGGTCTCCCACTCCTTGCGTCCTCCAAAGCAGCGATTGCTGAATAGAGGGCGTTTCTAAGTGCCACGTCGCGCGGGTCTCCGGTCAATGCCGTTCCCATCTTGCTTGTCACATACGCATAGCCGACGCCGGAACTCGGATTAGCAAATCCAA
>Ga0207693_10002341_pt1 | contig 16454 bp, 14 predicted proteins | sample LARL81metaG_FD_184347 | JGI IMG/M metagenome (GOLD analysis project Ga0207693, IMG submission 184347) | Corn, switchgrass and miscanthus rhizosphere microbial communities from Kellogg Biological Station, Michigan, USA - LAR L8-1 metaG... | ecosystem: Host-associated > Plants > Roots >...
GCCGATCCGATCATCGTGCACCCGGACGTGCGCCGCACGCTGCTATCGATCCGCGCGTTCAACGAGGCCGCGCGGGCCATGGTAGTGTGGACTGCTCTGAAGAGCGACGTCGCCCATCGTTCCAGTGATCCGAAGGACCGACAGGAAGCGGACGATCACATGGGCCTTATGACACCGGTCATGAAGGGTTTTCTGACCGAGACCGGGTTTGCCAACGCGGTACAGGCACAGCAGGTCTATGGCGGGCACGGCTATATCGCCGAGCAGGGGATGGAGCAATTCGTGCGAGATGCGCGGATCGCCATGATTTACGAGGGCGCCAATGGTATTCAGGCACTTGACCTGGTCGGGCGCAAACTGCCGCGCGATGGCGGCCGCGCCGTGATGGCGTTTTTCAAGGAAGTCGGCTCTTTCGCCAAGGAACACGGCGCCGATGAAGCCATGAAGTCATTTGTTACCCCGCTTTCGACGGCGCTGGGCCATTTGCAGCAGGCCACCACCTGGCTGATGCAGAACGCGATGACAAAGCCGGACAACGCCGGCGCTGCTGAGCGTCGCGATCCTACCGTCGCGGCGGCTCACAGCGACGTCCCAGAGCGGGTCGCCGCCGGACTGCAGCACCGCGAGTTGGACGCCGGAACTCGCATCCCACAGTCGGAGCGTCCCGTCGCCGCTCGCACTGAGCACTTGGGATCCGTTGGGCGTGAATACGGCGTCGAAGACCTCGTCCTTGTGTCCGCGAAGTACGACGTCGGTCCGCATCGCGGGATTCCAGACGCGGACCGTGCGGTCTGTTCCGGCCGAGACGATCCTGCCAGTCGGGCTATAGGAGACCGAGTCGATGTTTCCGCGGTGGTCAACGAGGACGCGCTCGGGAGCGTTCGGGCTGTCAAGACGCCAGATGTACACCTTGCCGGTCGCAGTCGCTGCTGCGACATGTTGGCCGTCGGGAGCCACCCGGACGTCCCAAACCAGCTTCGGGCCGCCGCGCAACCTGGTCGTGCGCCCAGACCCCAGATCCTCCACGGCGATTGTGCCGTGATCGTAGTCCGCATAGACGATGCGTCTTCCGGTGCTGTCGAAGCGAGCAACCTGGAGCCCGCTGCCCTTCGGAAGCTTTGCGACAAGCTTCTCCTCGTTGCTCAGCGGCGGCGATGTGTACACGCTCGACTGGTCGTCGCGTCCGATCACTAGCTCGTCCGCGGTCGGAGAGAATGCCGCCGTCGTGCCCGGGATGCGCTGGACCAGCCGGCCGTTGGCCGCGTCGCGAATCCTGACGACTCCGTCCCCACCGGCGCTCGCGATGAATCTCCCATCGGGACTGAACTGGATGGCCACGGGGTGGCTGGACTCGGTCCATGACACGGTCTGCCCGATGTCCCAGATCCTTACCGTGCCATCGTCTCCGGCGCTTACGACGTGATCAGCCGGGCCGAAGCCGAGGTCCAATTCGCGCGCGCCTTGGCCTCCCACGACTGCCACGGGTGTCCGGCCACCGTCGACGCTCCACACGCGGATCACCCCGTCGTCCCCGCCCACTGCATACTGGCTGCCATCCGGGTTGAACGCCGCATCGTTCAACCTGCGCTTGCTGACCGGTTCGCGTCGTTCGACGGTGCCCGTTCGCGCATTCCACAGCGTCATCCACCCGTCCGATCCCACGGCCAAGATCAGACTGCCGTCAGGGCTGAACCGGACATCCGCCTGGTGGCCCCGACCCGAGTAGAGAATCCGACCTCGTCCTGTGCTCGTCACCCACAACCGGTCGGTTCCGTCCTGCCCGGCGCTGACGATTCGGCTCCCGTCGGCGTTGACGTCAACGCCCAGCACGGGACCAGCGTGTCCGCGAAGGACCTGAATCGGGCCCCCGCCATCCGACCCTAGAACGCGGACAGTGCCATCGCGCAGAGCCGCTGCGAGCTGTCGACCGTCGCGACTGAACGCCACGGCCTCGATGCTGGTGTCCGGCACCCGCAACACTTCGCGCGGCGCGCCCAGCGATCCGTTCGTGAGAACGATCGTCCCGTCCCCGAAACCGAGCGCGAGTCGCTGGCTGTCGGGGTCATAACGGGCCGCCAATACCTTTCCGTGGTGGGCAGCCCAGCGAGCGATCTCGCGGTGCGTTGCCGCGTCCCAGATTCGGACGATCCCGTCGTCACCGCCGGTGACTATGCGCCTGCCATCTGGGCTGAAGGCTGCGGTCTGCGCGGTGGTGGAGTCGGCTGGCAGAGCGCCGATCTGACGGAACGCCAGCGTGGCTTCCCGCAACGCAGCGGCTGCATCACTCGTCGGCCACTTGTCGACGGCCGACAGGGCCAAGCGGATCGCGAGTTTGGGGTCAACGCTGACCGCGTTGGCCGATTGCTGTGCGAGTTCCCGGGACAGGGCGATATCGCGCTCGTGCTGCGCGACGTTCTTCTGGTGGACCGCCACCGCCGCGACGACGGCGATCGCGATGAGACACACCGCAAGGGTGCCGAACGCAAACGCGAGGCGCCGACGGCGAGTCGTCCGCTCGCGGTTCCTGCGAGCGACGCTCGCAGCCAGGAACTCCTTTTCGGCGTCCGTCAGCTGCAGCTCGCCGCGGTCTAACAGGTCGCGCGCCTCGGCCAGCCGCGCACCGCGGTACAGCGCACCTTCGTCGTAGCCGACCCGCCGCCACTCCCGGTAGGCAAGCTCGAGCTGACGCTCGATTCGCAAGGCCTCGCGGTCCTCCTCGATCCATTCGCGCAGGCGGGGCCATTCGCGCAGCAGCGCCTCGTGGGCGGGCTCGAGGGTCCCCTCGTTGAGCGTCAGGAGGCGGCTGTCGGCAAGGAGGCCGATCACCTCCGTTATCTCCTCGCCGCCCTCGGATCTGAGGTCGTCAAGCGGGACCGAGCGGCGCTCGACTCTCCCTTCATCGTCAACGGCCGTAAGCCGGAGGAACACGCGACGGGCTAGCTTCTGCTGGGCGGGGTCGAGCTGGCCGAACGCGCTTTCCCCGAGCCGCGCCACCGCCCCGTGGACTCTTCCGGCGCTTTCGTAGGAGGCATGGCGCAGCCTGCGACCTTCGCGTCGCTGCCACAGTTCGAGTAACGCGGTCGACAGCAACGGCAAGGCGCCGGGCTCGCCCTGGACGTCGTGGACGAGTGCGTCGACGAGCTCTGGATCGACGTACAGGCCCACCTGTTGGGCCGGGCACTCGACGGCCCGCCGAAGGTCATCCGAGAGCATCGGACCCACCAGCACGTGATTGGCGGCAAGCGAACTCGAAAGCGTCGGGTAGGCCGCGCATCGACCGTATTGATCGGCCCGCACTGCCAGCAAGACCGTGTGCCGTCGCCTCGCGCTGGTGGCTGCGTTGACCAGTTCGTCGATGAACGCCGCGCGCTCGTCCTCCTCGGCGCACATCGTGAAGACCTCCTCGAACTGATCCACCGCAAGCACGACGGGTTCCTCATCGAGGCCCGCCATCGCGGTGCGGAGCTCCTCGAGCGGATGCTCTCCAGGCCGGACCAACACCTGGCGCCGAGACTCACTTCCCGGCAGCACCCCCGCGGCCAACGCCGGAAGCAGGCCGGCCCGCAGCACGGATGACTTGCCGCTCCCCGATGGCCCGACGATTCCAAGCAGCGGCGCGCCCACCAGCCGAGCGATCAGCTCGGCGACAAGCCGCTCGCGACCGAAGAAGTATGGGGCGTCCGCCATCTGGAACGAGGCAAGCCCTTTGAAGGGGCAGACGGTGGGCGTCCCGCTCGCGGCATCTGGCGAAACGGACTGGCTTGCGACTTCCAGCTCAACGACGTCGTCGGCGAGCGCCACTTCCATTGAGCGCAACTCGAGCCGTCCGAGAGCAGCGCGCTCGGCGCCGGCCTTCACGCGCCTCGCTGCCTCGCCCCTGGCCCACTCTCTCGCCAGCTCGTGCACACGTGACGGGACGCCGTTGCTCGCCTGAAGCAGCCGTTGCGCAGGTACATCGGTGGATCCGTGACCGGGCACGTAGCGGAGTGCGATCGCTTGCACGGCCGCCAGGTCCAGGGGTCCGAGGACCAGAGACGCCGCCGGCGCTAGGTCTCCCAGTGACCCACCGTCGTCGCTGAGCACTAGTACCAGCACGGGCGCGGCCGCAGCGGCCAGTGCAACCTCCTCGAGGTCAGCCCGCGTGGCCTGAGGTGCTTCATCGACGTGATCGACGACGAGGAGCGTCGGATTTGTTGAGTCTCGAACCGGCTCCAGGACGCCGCGTACGACGTCCGGAGGGTCCGTAGCCGTCGCGTAGCGAACGGTCGCGCCATCGGCCAGCGCATGAGCAGCGAGCTCGGCGGCTAGCCGGCTCTTTCCGATCCCCGGCTCGCCGAGCAGCGCGATAAGGGCGCCGGCGCCGGCCTCCGCACGGGCCCAAGCGTCCGTCAACCAGGAGAGTTCGCGGTCGCGTCCAACGAGCGAAGAAGCCGACGTGGCGTCCAACTCCGGTGGCAGGGTCGGCGCGCGGCGCGGTAGCTCGAGTGATGAATCCTGACGTAGTACCGCCTCATGGAGTCGCTGGAGTTGGGGCCCCGGCTCAACGCCGATCTCGCTTACAAGGGCTTGTCGTGCTCGGCTGTAGGCCTCAAGCGACTCGCTCTGGCGGCCGGAGCGATACAAGGCAACCATCAGCTGTCCGACCAGCTGTTCGCGTCCCGGGTGGCTCGCTACCAAGGCCTCCAGCTCGGCAATCACCTGGGAGTGATGCCCCAACTGCAGCTCAGCCTCGATGCGGGCTTCGAGCGCCTGTAGGCGCAGCTCGTCGAGGCGCCGGATCTCGGACTGGGCAAATGCTTCGTAGGCCACCTCAGCCAGCGCCGGGCCGCGCCACAACTCAAGCGCCTCGCGCAGTACCCGGACCGCGTCAAGCGCCTCTCCGTGGTCGAGCGCCCGGCGACCGTTCTCCACACCTGCCTGAAAAACATCCGCATCCAACTCGCCGGGCTTCACCGCGAGGAGATAGCCACCGCTCACCGTTTTCAGAGCCGGCTCGATCTCGGATCCGTTCGTGCCCAACGCCTTGCGCAGGCGCGCGACCGATGTGTGCAGCGCCTTCACACCGCCGCCGACGTTCCCGGCCCAAAGGGCGTCGATCAGCTGATCGACAGATACGGCCCGGTTGGCGTGGAGCAGCAGAAACGCGAGCAACGCCACCTGTCGCGGTCCCCCGACCGATAATGGCTTGTCGCCATTGATGGCTTCAACCGGCCCCAGGATCCCGAACTTCACCATTCGACTGGCGCCCCCGGCGCCCACAAAAACCGATCCCAGCGACATGGTGCTGACCGCCGCCTAGGTCTGGCGAGACACGTTAGCGCGCTCGGCGAACCATTCGGGAATTTGTTGGACGCTGGGCATAGTTAGTGAAACCGCGCTGGTCCGCCGCGATCGCGAATCGCCGCTCGGTTCTCCGGCGGCGAGAGGCTCTGGCAGCACGACTGCGCCACCTCGTGGAGCCTCTGCAAGTCGCGCGCCGCGGCCTCCTCTCGATCGAGTGCCGCTCGGTAGGTGCAATACCCCTCCGCGCCACCGTGGGGGGTCCCTACGGACCAGCCACGGAGTGCCTCCTCACAATCGCGCTCTGCCGCGCACCACGTCATGTAGGCCTCGTCAAGCAAACGCACACCGATTCGTGCGACCTCCTGTGCGAGTTCCTCGGTCATCGTCCCCACCACTCCTCTCATGCCGTCATTAGGGTCAGCGTTCCGTCGTGCTCGAGTTGTTGCCGCAACCGGTCAAGCGCTCGTGCCCGCGTCGGCCCGATACTTCCGATCGGTAAATCGAGCGCTTCCGAAATTTCCTCGTAAGAAGGGCGATGCTCGGCAACAAGCAGCATGTCCAGCAAGACCTGATCGCGCGGCCGTAGGCGTTTGAATGCGTGCCACAGACCCCGGTCACGTTCGGCGACGAGCATTTCCTCGCCTGGGCCGTCGGGCGACTCGCCCTCGAGAGCCTCGACTTCCAACGGACGGTGCCTCGTGCCGTCGCGGAGAACCCGAAGACACTCCCGGCGCGCAGTCGTGGCCAACCAGGCACCGACACGACCCGGTTCGCGCACGTCATCAAGATGTTCAAACAGCTTGAGCCAGGTTGCCTGCGCCACATCCGCCGCGTGCGCATCTCGCAGGCCATGAGCGTGCGCGATCGCGCGGATCAAGCCGCCGAACTGCCCTACTAGGGCATCCCAACCGGTTGGATCGCCCGACGCGGCCGAAGCCACAGACCGAGCCACGTCATGGTCATTGAGGCCGCCGCTTCCAGCGTTTCGCCCTTTGGTGACGTCGAGTCGTCCGTCCTGGTCGGCCAGCGGCCGAAATGATTCGCCTGCCAAGAGAGCCTGCATGAGGTCCCCCTCGATTCGTCGGGTTAGCTGCCCGACTACGGTCGGCGAGGGTGCTCACAATCCGCTGACTTGCGGCAACACAGCGGTAACAGGGCACAACGCACGCGCGCGTCCCTCCCAAGAAACAGATTCGCCGGGCGCCCATGCCCGGCGAATCCGCTCTAGCCCCCACCTCAGCCCGTCACGCCCGTCCCGGGCGCGACGCCGAGCCGCTTAGCTCGCTGCGGTCACATCGACCCCGCCGGCGGCATGACTGCGGCGCGACGCGCCAGCGCGAACGCTGCCTGCTCCGAAGAGCAGGATGGCAACGGCACCGCCGGCGCCGACTGCTGCGTCACCCCAGTCGAAATCGTCACTCGATGCGACTGTCCCGGGGCCGACTTGCGCATGCGCAGCGGTCACGTGGCCGGCGGCTGAGCAGACCTTGGAGCAGGTGCTCGTCGTTTGCGCGCTCCCGCTTGCGGGCGGCGAGTAAACGGCGGGGCGTGCCACGGCCGACGAAGCGCCGATTGCGCTCAGTGCGAGCGCGGCCGCCAGCGCAGACTTGATGCGTCGTGGTTGGATCATGTCCGGTCCCTCCTGTCTGTAGATCGCGTTATGCGATTGGTCATGCGAGTTCGAAAACCCTCACCGGCGCTTCGGCTCCCCGTACGTCGAACGCGCCCAGGTCAGTGAGTCGGAGTCCGCCGGCGACGAGAGCGGCGGTGTGCTCGGTCAGGTAGATCCGATCGGGGAGCGCCAGGCCCTCGACTCGCTTGGCCAGCGCGACCGGATACCCATTGGCGGTGTAGTAGCGGTTGTAGCCGCTGCCGATCGTGCCGACTAAGACCTCGCCCGAGTTGATTCCGATCCGAATGGACAGCTTGAGCGCGCGGTCGCCGAACAGGTTGGCCGCCGGCAAGCGGATCGCGTCGCGAAGACAGAGCGCCGCTTGGCACGCGCGACCGGCATGGTCGCCCCCGGCGGGGTCGGGTTCAAAGATCGCCTCGATCCCGTCTCCGGTGTAGTTCGCGATCCAGCCTCCGAACCGGTCGACGCTGCCGCACATCAGCTCGAAGAGCTCGGAGACCAGCAACCACCACGCCTCCAGGTCGATCGACCTGCTGAGGTCCATCGAACCCTTGACATCGACAAACATGACCGTGACCAGCTTTCGCTCAGCGCGGAGGGGTGCGGTCCGCGACGCGTCGTCATGCGTTTGCGTTCGAAGTGCGGCCGTTGCGCGTGGTTGCGGAAACGCGAGTACCTGTGCGCCGGTCGTGTTTCGAACTCGTTGGGGGTCACTCGTCATCGATCTCGGGAAACAGAGTCAAACCTCCGCATCCTGATACATCGATTTAGGACCCCGGTTGTCGCCAGCGCGAGATCGCCGCACCGCCTGACGCCATTCCCCCGAACAGCTGTCTCCTCCCGAGCAACGCAGCTGCAAATGCCCGACACCCCTCCGCAACGACGAAGGCCACCTTGCGGTGGCCTTCGGGGTCTCGGTCGGCCAGTCTGCGGCGCCCCTGGGGGCTGTCGCGCCTTGTCGGCCTCGATAGCGGGGGCGGGATTCGAACCCGCGACCTTCGGGTTATGAGCCCGACGAGCTACCAGACTGCTCCACCCCGCGGCGGACCGCTGATCTTAGCAGCGGTGGCTTGGATTGGGGAGAAAAACCGCGCCGCGGGGGTGTGTCGGCACCCCCGATCGCCGGGATACGGGCGGGTTAGGCGGGCACGTCGTTGGCCGCCCGCACGTCGGCCATCGAGCCCGCCAGCTGCTCGCGTACGCTCGACAGCGCGGCGATCTCGGCGGCGGCCGTAACCGCCTCGGCCTCCCGCAGCTTGAAGCGCTGAATCTTGCCCGTCGCCGTCCGCGGGAAGTCGTCGACGAACGCCACTACGTGGGGGTACTCGTAGCGGCGCAGGTGCTCCTTGCACCAGCCGCGCAGCTCCTCTGACAGGACGGCCTGATCCGCCACGCCATCGGGGCAGATCACGAACGCCTTGATGCGGCTCACGTCGTCGATCTGCACCCCGATCACGGCGGCTTCGGAAACGGCGGGATGGCGAACGAGGCACGCTTCCACGTCTGCGGGCGAGACCCACAACCCTCCGACCTTGATCATGTCGTCGGCCCGCCCCTGGTAGACGAAGCAACCGTCCTCGTTCTCGAGGTAGCGGTCGCCCGTGTAGAACCACTCGCCCCGCATACATCGGCGCGTCTTCTCGCGCTGGTGCCAGTAGAACGAGGCGCACGAATCGCCCCGGACCATCATGTCCCCCGGCTGCCCAGGCGGAACGTCGATGCCCTGCTCATCGACGATCCGCAGCCGGTACCCGGGAACCGGTCGGCCCGACGTCCCCGGGCGAAGATCGTCGAGCGTGTTCGAGCAGTAGATGTGGAGCATCTCGGTCGATCCGATGCCGTCGAGGATCGGCACGCCCGTGGTCTCCCGCCACCGGCTGAGCACCGCCGCCGGCAGCGGCTCGGCCGCCGACACGCACGCCCGCACGCTCGAGAAATCGGTGTCGCCCGCCCCGGGCGCGCGCACCATCGCCGCGTACAGCGCCGGCACCGAGAAGAACAGCGTCGGCTTCGTGCGCTCGACGGTCTCGAAGATCCGGCCCGGCGCCGACCGCCCGCGCACGAGCACGGCCGCGGCTCCGACCGACATCGGGAACGACAGGCTGTTCCCGAGGCCGTACGCGTGAAACAGCTTGGTCGTCGAGAAACAGACGTCGTCGGGTCCGATCCGCAGCACGTTGCGCGCGTACGTGTCGGTGGTCACGCCGATGTTGCGGTGGCTGTGGACGACGCCCTTGGGCCGGCCGGTGGAGCCGGAGCTGTAGAGCCAGAACGCCATGTCGTCCTGGTGGGTGTCGGCCGGCGCGCGTAGGTCGTCCCCGTCGGCGACGATGTAGTCGAACTGCGTGTGACGACCGACCTCGCCGCCCACGACGACCACCTGGATGTCGGGACGGGCGGCGAGCATCGCCTCGAGGCTGGGCAGCAATGCGGCCTCGATCACGAGCACCTTCGCGTAGCTGTCCTCGAGGTAGTAGACGTGGTTGTCGACGCGGTCCATCGGATTGACCGGGACGGGCACCGCCCCGATCCGCATCGCCCCCAGGAATGTCGCGTGAAACGCGGGTGAGTCGTCGAGCACCATCAGCACGCGCTGCTCGCGCTGCACGCCGAGACCGTTCAGGTATGACCCGACCGCGGCGACCATCCTCCCAAGCTCGCCGTAGGAGACCGTTCCCGCTTCCGTGATCAGCGCGATCTCGTCGGTTCGACCGGCCTCTAGGACCCCGTCGAGCAACGTGCTCGCGTTGCGCCGTTCCATTGTTCCCTCCGCTCTCCAACCGGCAGGCGAGTTGCCAGACTATATGCGCGCGGGCGCAAGTCAAGTGTCATACGGCGAAAGGAACGGGTGGTGGACGGGCGGGGTCGGCTGGCGCTGTCGGGAGGCGAGATCGAGTTGCTCGATGTCCCCGGCGAGGACGGCAAACCGTCGCTTGTCCTGCTTCACGAGGGCCTCGGCTCGGTGGGGTTGTGGCGCGGATTCCCGGAGCGACTCGCGGCTGCCACGAATAGCAGGACGATCGCGTTCTCGCGCTACGGACACGGCCAGTCCGACCCACCGCCGAAGCCGCGCACGCCCACGTTCATGCATGAGGAGGCGCTCGAGGTTCTGCCCGAGCTGGTGGCGAAGCTCGGGATTCACGAGCCGCTCCTCGTGGGACACAGCGACGGCGCCTCGATCGCACTGATCTACGCCGCGCAGCACCCCGTCACCGCGGTCGTCGCGATCGCGCCGCACGTGTTTGTCGAGGACATGTGTCTGGCCGAGATCCGGCAGACCAAGCAGACGTTCGAGACGACGGACCTGCGAGAGCGGATGGGACGCCACCACCGCGATCCCGACGCCGCCTTCTACGGCTGGAACGACGTCTGGCTGCACCCGGAGTTCCCTCAGTGGAACATCGAGGGCGAGCTCGACCAGATCGGGGCGCCGCTGCTCCTGATTCAGGGCACGAAAGACCAGTACGGGACGATGGCGCAGCTCGACTCGATCGAGCAGCGCGCAAACGGGCCGGTCACCCGCGTCCACCTCGACTGCCAGCACTCGCCCCCGACCGAGCTGCCCGACGAGACCGCCGAGGCGATCGCAGCTTTTACGAGCGACCTGCCGCCTTCCGATACCTAGCGACGGCGAGCGGCGCGAACACGGCGAGGATCACGAGCGACCACACGACCGCTCCCCACACGTAGTTGTGCGCCGGCGCGCCGAGCCATAGCGAGCGCATCGCATCAACGACGTACGTGAACGGGTTGACCATCGCAAATGACTTCAGCGGCTCGGGCATCGACGCGACCGGGACGAACGCCGAGGAGATGAACGTCAGCGGGAAGACCGCGATGAACCCGACCGAGTTCGCGGCCTCCGGACTCGAGACGAGCAGCCCGAGAAACGCGAACACCCACGAGAACGCGTAGCCGAACAGCAGCAGCAGCCCGACGCCCGCAATCGCGTGCCAGAAGTTCGTGTGAAACGAGAACCCGATGATCACGCCGGTGATCAGCAAGACCGTCATCGACAGCGTGTTCGTGACGATGTCGGCGGTCGTCCGCCCCGCAAGCACGGCGGGGCGCGCCATCGGCAGCGAGCGGAAGCGGTCGATCAGGCCCTTGTGGACGTCCTCGTTGAGCCCGAGCGCCGTGACGAAGCCGCCGAACGCGATGTTCTGCACGATGATCCCCGGGATCAGGAAGTCGACGTACGAATAGCCCGGCGTCTGGATCGCGCCGCCGAACACGTAGCGGAATAGCAGCACGAACATGATCGGCTGCACCGTGAACGCGAGCAGCAGGTCGGGCGCGCGTGGCAGGCGGACGAGGTTCCGCTCGGCGATCACAAGCGTGTCGGTCACGAGCCGTCTCATGCGGCCGCCTCCTCCTTCTCGGCCTCGGGCGCTTCCTCGGCGGCGTGCCCGGTCAGGGCCAGGAACACGTCGTCGAGCGTCGGTCGGCGCAGCACCAGGTCATCGACGCCGATGCCTGCGTCGCTCAGCTTGTGCACCGCCTCGACGATCACGCCTCGGTGCTCGCGTACGGGAAGCCGAACGATCGGACCGTCGCACTCAGGCCGCTCGTCGGACATCGACTCCAGCGCGCTGATCGCGGCGGGAATGTCGGCAGCGTCGTCGAGCGTGACCTCGAGGCGCTCGCCGCCGATCCGGTCCTTGAGCTCGTCGGACGTACCCTCGGCGATCACCCGGCCGTGGTCGATCACCGCGATGCGGTCCGCGAGCCGATCGGCCTCGTCCAGGTACTGGGTCGTAAGCAGCACGGTCGTCCCCTCCGACACGAGCTCCTCGATCACGTCCCACAGTGCGAGCCGGCTGCGGGGATCGAGGCCGGTCGTGGGCTCGTCGAGGAACAGGACGGGCGGCTCTGCGACGAGCGCGGCGGCAAGGTCAAGCCGACGGCGCATGCCGCCGGAGTAGGTCTTGACTGGACGGCGCGCCGCGTCGACCAGATCGAAGCGCTGCAGCAGCGCCTCGCCGCGCTCGCGTGCTGTGCGGCGCGGCATGCCGTACAGCCGACCGACCATCGTCAGGTTCTCGAGCCCGGTCAGGTTCTCGTCGACGGCCGCGTACTGGCCGGCAAGCCCGATCTGCTCGCGCAGGTTGGCCGCGTCTCGAACTACGTCGAGCCCCGCGACGGCAGCGGTCCCGCCGTCGGGCTCGAGCAGCGTGGTGAGAATCCTCACGAACGTCGTCTTGCCCGCGCCGTTGGGCCCGAGCAGCCCGAGCACGGTCCCGCGCGCGACGTCAATGTCGACGTCGCACAACGCCCGAACGTCGCCGAACGACTTCGACAACCCGCGCGTGCTTATGGCCGCCCCAGACTCCACGGCCCCCACAGTACGAGATTCCAAAAACTAGATCTGGCGCGACGACCAGAGGACGCCCGACAGCACGACGCTGACGATCGCGACGACGAGACCGATGATCCAGCCCTGCACGTCGCTGGAAGCGAGAATCGCGCCAAGCGCCACACCGATTGCGATCACTCCGCCGGTGGCGATCACGCGCATGAAGACGCGCTCGACACCGTAACGCCGGCGACCGCGCCGGGGCAGCATGTTCTCCTTCGGCGGAGCAGCCGGAGAACCGCCGCCGCTCGGTGCTTTGCCAGTGCTCACACGACAAGGCTCCCCGGACCCGAGGAACGCGAAACGATTAGCATCGGCGCGGTGAGGAGCGGGCGCACTTGACACCGGCGCAGACCACCTCAGTAGCCGACGTCGTCGGCGCGACGATCGCCGCCCAGGGCGTCAAGGACGCGTTTGGGATTCTCGGCTCTGGCAACCTGATCGTCACCAACGCGCTCGCGCGTGGCGGCGCCCGCTTTCACCACGCCCGCCACGAGGCCGGGGCGGTCTGCATGGCCGACGGATACGCGCGTGTCTCGGGGCGAGTTGGCGTGTGCAGCGTGCACCAAGGACCGGGCCTGACCAACACGATGACGGGCCTGACCGAGGCGGCCAAGAGCCGCACACCGGTGCTCGTGCTCGCCGGCGATGCGCCGGCCGCGGCGCTGACGTCGAACTTCCGGATCGACCAGCACGACTTGGTCGAGTCGGTCGGGGCGATCGCCGACCGCGTGCACAGCCCGAAGACTGCGGCCGACGACGCGCAGCGCGCCTACCAGCGCGCCCTGATCGAGCGCCGGCCAGTGGTGCTGATGATGCCGATCGATATCCAGCCGCAGCCGGCTGCGTCTGACCACCCGACGCAGCCGCCGCTGCCGGTGTTCGAGCCTCCCGCTCCGAACCCGCTAGCGATCGCGCGCGCCGCCGAGGCGCTCGTCAGCGCCAAGCGCACGGCGATCATCGCTGGGCGCGGGGCGGTCCTCGCCGGTGCCCGCGAGGACCTGGAGAGCCTCGGTGAGCAGACCGGCGCGATCCTCGCGACGTCGGCTCCCGCCAAGGGCCTGTTCGCCGGCCTGCCGTACGCGCTGGGGATCTCCGGCGGCTTCGCCTCCCCGTTCGCCGCCGAGCTCCTACCCCAGGCCGACGCGGTGATCGTCGTCGGCGCTTCGGTCAACCACTGGACGACCAAGCACGGCGCGCTGATCTCAGACGACGCCACGGTGATCCAGATCGACTCCAACGCCAACTCGTTCGGGCGCAACTATCCCGTCGATATCGCGATCCTCGGCGACGCGAAGGCCAGCCTGTCGGCTCTGCGAGAGGAGCTGGAACGACGGGGTCCCACGACAACGGGGTTCAGGACCCCGGAACTTGCAGAGCAGATCGCGCGGCGCCGCTGGCGCCACGAGCCCTACGAGGACGCCGGCACCGACGAGTGGATCGACCCGCGCACGCTGACGATCGCGCTCAACGACCTGCTGCCACCCGCGCGAAACGTCGCGGTCGACTCGGGACACCTCACCGGCTATCCGTCGATGTACCTCGACGTCCAAGACCCGCACGCCTGGGTATTCGCAAACGGTTTCCAGGCGGTCGGGATGGGGCTCGGCAACGCGATCGGCGCCTCGATCGCCCGGCCCGACGTCCCGACCGTCGCGGCGCTCGGTGACGGCGGCACGTTCCTCGCGCTTCCCGAGCTCGAGACCGCGGCACGCCTGAAGCTGACGCTGCTCGTCCTGATCTACGACGACTCGGCCTACGGCGCCGAGGTCCACCACTTCGAGCCGATGGGACACGACGTCTCGCTCGTGCGCTTCCCCGACACCGATCTCGCGGCGATCGCCGCGGCGGCCGGCGCCAAGTCGGCCACCGTGCGCAACACCGACGACCTCGCCGTCGTCGAGGAGTGGCTCGCAAACCCACACGGCCCGCTCGTCCTCGACGCAAAAGTGAACCCCACGATCTGCGCGGAGTGGCTCGAAGAAGCCTTCCGCGCCGGATAACACAAGGAGCCGCCCACATGTCCAGCACCCAGACAGGCCAAGTCTCCGCCCTGGTCGACGCACTCGCGGGCGGCAACGTGGAGATCGTCGACCTCACCCAGCCGCTCACCGAGTCCACGCCGGTGATCAAGCTGCCGCCGCCGTTTGCCAACACGCCCGGCCTGACCCGCGAGGAGATCAGCCACTACGACGACCGCGGCCCCGCCTGGGCCTGGTACACGCTCACGATCGGCGAGCATGTCGGCACCCACCTCGACGCGCCGATTCACTGGGTCACCGGCAAGGACGGCGACGACGTCGCCTCGATCAAGCCCACGAGCCTCGTCGGCCCCGCGTGCGTGATCGATAAGAGCTACGAGACAGACCAGGACAACGGCTATCTGCTGACGGTCGCCGACCTCGAGGCGTGGGAGGCCGAGAACGGCCGGGTGCCTGACGGCGCCTGGGTTCTGTTCCGAACCGGCTGGGGCGGGCGCGCGCAGGACGAGGCGGCGTTCCTGAACGTCGGCGCCAACGGCCCCGAGACGCCTGGCCCCGACGTGGACGCTTCGCGGTGGCTGGCCAACGAGCGCGCGATCAGCGGCTTCGGGGTCGAGACGGTCGGGATCGACGCCGGCGCGGCCGGCGGCTTCGACCCGCCGTTCCCGCTGCACAATTTCCTCCTCGGCGCGGGCCGCCTCGGTCTCACCCAGCTCGCGAACCTCGACAAGCTGCCGCTCACCGGCGCGCTAATCGTGGTCTCGCCGCTGAAGCTGGTGGGCGGCACCGGAAGTCCGAGCCGCGTATTGGCGTTCGTGCCGAGGGCCTAGCCCAGGGGTCGGGGTGACCCCGCCGCCGGACGTCTCGGCTGCGTCCGGCGGCGTGAGTGGGTCACCATTGGGCGATCTTGTGGACCGAGTCTTGTAGTGCTCTCTGGGTCTGCGGATCGACGATCCCATCCACCCGCAGGTCGTTTGCCTCCTGGAAGCGCCTCACGGCTTCGGTGGTCTGCGGCCCATAGCGGCCGTCTATCGGTCCGGGCTCGAGCCCCAGCCACTGGAGCTGACGCTGCAGCGCCTTGACGCGGTCGCTCCGATCCGAGGTCGGTCGCTGGGCGACGTTCGCTCGGAGCGTGTCCGCAGTGGCCCGGTCGACGATCCCATCCACCGGAAGGTCGTACGCCTCCTGGAAGCGTTTGACCGCCCCGGTTGTCAGCGACCCGTAGTGGCCGTCGGCGGGACCGGGCTCGAAGCCCAGCCAACTCAGTTGACGCTGGAGTGCCTTGACGCGCTCGGCCCGATCATTAGCGGGTGGCTCCGGCGCGTGGCGTCGGAGCACCTCCGCGGTCAGTGGACCGACGATCCCGTCGGGTTCGAGCCCGCTGACCTCCTGCAGGTGCCTGACCGCCTCGGTCGTCCGCGGGCCATAGCGGCCGTCCACCGGCCCGGGATCAAACCCGAGCACATCGAGCTGGCGTTGCAGAGCCTTCACCTGCTCGACGCGCACCGGGTCGATGGGCGGTGATTCCGGCACCGCGCCGTCGGACCCGTCGGCTTCGGGCACCGACGACACACGAGCCGCGGCAATCTCGGCTCCGGGCGGCGACTCCGCGGCCTCGGGCACGTCGGGTGCGCGCTCGGGATCCGCCGGGTCGGGCTCGGGTTCGTGTGCCTCGGCCGGCTCAGGGACGACCATGAGGGGCGCCGGGGCGACCGCGGTCGGTTCCGGAGCCGCCTCCGGTTCCCGGGCTCCGATCGTTCCTGGGACCACCTCCGCGTCGCGCGCGGACGATGCGGATGCCAGACGGTGTCGCCTGCTCAGCAGGAGCACCATCAGCAGCAGGGCGATGCCCAGCGACACGACCGCGATGACTACGAGCGCAGTCAGCACGTCGTGATGCCCTCCGTGACGTGGCGCCGCCGACTTTGGCGTGGCGGGTGCCGGAGTGTGATTGCCATGAGCCCGCGACGGCTGGCGGGGCGCCTGCGGCCTCGGGCTTCGATTGCGATTGCGTCCATGCGCGCGCGTGGTTGGCTTTGGTTGTGCAGCCCCAGGACTGTTTCGGCTGCCGCCGAGCGCAGCTTGAGTCCGGGGACCAGTAATCCCGTTGGCGGGCTGATGGTGCGCCTGCTGGAAGCGCCTCACCGCTCGAGTCGTCAGCGGGCCATACCGCCCGTCGATGGGCCCCGGCGAGAATCCC
>Ga0207693_10002342_pt1 | contig 16453 bp, 14 predicted proteins | sample LARL81metaG_FD_184347 | JGI IMG/M metagenome (GOLD analysis project Ga0207693, IMG submission 184347) | Corn, switchgrass and miscanthus rhizosphere microbial communities from Kellogg Biological Station, Michigan, USA - LAR L8-1 metaG... | ecosystem: Host-associated > Plants > Roots >...
GCCAAAGCGCTAAGTTGGAACGCGTTCTAATTCCGTCGTCGAAGGGCCAACTGTATGAGCAACGGTAACCAGTGGATCTCGGTCGTGATCGGCGGAGCGTCCGGTATCGGGTGGGCGACGGCACGGGCACTGGCAGCCCAGGGAGACCGGGTGACCGTCGCCGACCGCAACTCAGAGGGGGCACAAGGCCGCGCCGCCGAACTGGGCGACCCGCACCTCGCCGCGTCTGTCGACGTCACCGACGAGGACTCGGTACAACGGCTGTTCGAGGCGACCGGCCCGGTCGATGTGGTCGTCAACTGCGCCGGCTTCTCCAACGTCGGGCTCATCACCGACATGCCGGTCGATCAGTTCCGCGACGTGATCGATGTCTGCTTGACGGGCGCGTTCATCGTCGCCAAGCACGCGGGCCGTAACCTGCGCGCCGGTGGCACGCTGGTCTCGATCAGCTCGCTCAACGGGCGCCAGCCCGCAGCAGGCATGAGCGCGTACTGCGCGGCGAAAGCGGGCCTGTCGATGCTCACTCAGGTCGCCGCGTTGGAGTTCGGCCCGCGGGGAATCCGCGTCAACGCCGTCGCGCCCGGCTTCGTCCATACGCCGCTGACCGAGCCGGCCGCGGCTGTACCCGGCGTGGTCGATGAGTACCTCGAGAACACCGCGCTCGGTCGCGCAGGCACACCCGAGGACATCGCCAACGCCGTGCTGTACCTGTGTTCGCCTGCGTCGTCGTGGCTGACCGGAGAGGTGCTGGACCTCAACGGCGGCGCCCACCTGAAGCGCTACCCCGACATTCTCAGCCATGTTATGAAACTGGCGGAGGCCCAATGAGTTTCGCGGGCAAACAGGCGATTGTCACCGGCGCGGGCTCGGGCATCGGCGCGGCGCTGTGCCGAGCGCTGGTGAGCGCAGGCGTCGCGGTCGTCTGCACCGACATCGATGCCGGCGCCGCCGAACGCACCGCCGCGGCACTTGGCGCCAACGCCCGGTCCGCGCGGCTCGACGTCACCGACGCGGCGGCGGTGCAGGCCGCCGTCGACGAGGTCGTCGATCGAGCAGGCCGCCTCGACCTGATGTTCAACAACGCGGGCATCGTGTGGGGCGGCGACACCGAGCTGCTGGCGCTGGACCAGTGGAACGCCATTATCGACGTCAACATCCGTGGCGTCGTGCACGGCGTCACCGCCGCTTATCCAGTGATGATTCGGCAAGGCCACGGACACATCATCAATACCGCGTCGATGGCGGGGCTGACTGCGGCCGGGCAGATCACCAGTTACGTGACGACCAAACACGCCGTCGTCGGGCTGTCGCTTGCGTTGCGCTCGGAAGCCGTCTCACGCGGGGTCGGCGTATTGGTGGTGTGCCCCTCTGCCGTCGAAACCCCGATCCTCGACAAGGGCGCGATCGGCGGATTCGTCGGACGCAATTACTTTCTTCAGGGCCAGGGCGTGCGCACCGCCTACGACCCCGACCGGCTGGCGCGTGACACCTTGCGCGCCATCGAGAAGAACAAGGCAATCCTGGTGAAACCGCGACTGGCACATGCCCAGTGGCTGTTCGCCCGGTTGTCGCCGACTCTGATGCAGCGCATGTCGATCGGCTTCATCGAACGGCAGCGGGCCAGCCAACTCGCAGCCCGTACACAGATTCACTGAGCAAACCGGGGTTCCGGCGACGCAACCTGGCTACGGTATGCCAGTGGCCGCAATGGATACCGAGTTCACGCTGACACAGAAGCGTGCGCTGGCGGTTGCGACCGCCGTCGCCATTCTCTTCGGCGCCTACTTCCTGCGTGGTTATTTCATCCTCATCGTGGTAGCCGCGGTGGCGGCCTACCTGTTCACGCCGCTGTTCAATCGGCTCAACAGGCGGTTCGGCACCGGGGTGTCGGCAACGCTGACCCTGTTGGCAGCGATCGCTTCGGTGGTTGTGCCGATGACCCTATTCGTGTTGCTCGCCGTCGTTCAGATCACCAACATGGTCGAACGGGTAGCAGAGTGGGTCGGACGCACCGACCTGTCCACGCTCGGCGATCAGGCGCTGCGCCTCGTCAACGATGTGTTGCACAAGGTGCCGTTCATCGACGTGACCGTCACCCCGGACTCGCTACGCAGTTCGATGACGACCGTCGCGCAGAAGGTCGGCGAATGGCTGCTGGGCCTGCTGCAGGGGGCCGCAGGCAGCGTGTTCGGCGGCGTGACGGCCGCGATCCTGTTCCTGTATGTGTTCATTTCCCTGTTGGTGAACCGCGACAGCGTGCTGACCATCATTCGCCAACTCAACCCGCTCGGCGAGGACGTCACCGACCTCTACATGACCAAGATGGGCGCGATGGTGCAGGGCACTGTGATGGGGCAGTTCGTCATCGCCGTCTGTCAGGGCGTCGCGGGCGCAGCCTCGATCTACATCGCCGGATTCCACCAGGGTTTCTTCCTCTTCGCGGTCCTGTTGTCGGCGCTGTCGGTCATTCCGCTGGGCAGCGGCATCGTGACGATCCCGTTCGGGATCGGAATGATCCTGTTCGGCAACGTTTTCGGCGGTGTCTTCGTGATTCTCTTCCACTTGATAGTGGTGACGAACATCGACAACTTCCTGCGGCCGATACTGGTGCCACGGGCGGCTCGCCTCGACTCGGCGCTGATGTTGCTCGCCGTCTTCGCCGGTATCGCAATGTTCGGCGCCTGGGGCATCGTGATCGGCCCAGTGCTGATGATCGTCATCGTCACCACCATCAGCGTCTACCTCGCGGTGTACAAGGGCGTGCCGATGGAATTACCGGAGGACGACGAGAAGCCAAAGCGGCGCAGGCTTCTCGACTGGTTCGCCCGTCGCACCGGCAAGGACAAGCCGGCCGCAGCCCCGGTCAAGCCAGACGCTGCTTGAGGAATTCGACGACGCGCTTGCGCGCCTCATAGGCGGGATGCCCGTCCACCTCGCGGACCTCAAGGGTCAACACCGAGTGGGCCATCTTGCCGAAACCGTGCTCGTTGCCCGTCTTCGAGTTGATCTCGATCACCTCGAACGCGTCGCCGAGCCGGTCCTTGAGCGTTTTGAAGCGCTCCCACGGCGACACCCGGTCTTCACTGAACCGGAGGCCCATCGCGCACAGTCCCTCGTTGACGGCCCGCTGTTCGACGATCTTCAGCTCGGCTTCGGACAACCCGGGATCCCGCTTGTGCTTCGCCGTCAGCCCGACCGGCAACGACGGCTGGCTCATGACCGGGGCCAGCACGCTGTCGTCAACTGCGGCCGCTAAGGCGAAGCCTCCGCTCCAACACTCGCCGATCACACCGACGCCCTTACCCGGCGTCTTTTCGTTGAGGTCGCGGGCCAGCGCACGCAGGTAATGGGCGATTGGACGGTCAGCATTGGTCGCGAACGCCGCGAATTCCTTTGCCACACAACCGCGCAGCATGATCGGCACCATCCCTGGCCGCATGGCCGCAGCACCCGCTGTGCCGTAGAGCGATGGGCAGGCCACGGTGAATCCGTTGTCCACCAGATGATTACCCAGCGCCAGTACGCCCGGATGGATGCCCGGCATCTCCGGGATCAGCACCACGCCGGGGCCTTCGCCCTTGCGGTACACATCGTGGGTGTATCCGGCCGCAGAAAACGGCGCGACGGTCCATCCGGTCAGGTCGGCTTCCGGCATGGTCATGGCGTCTCCGTCCGGTATCTCGAGGCGCAGTGCGCTACTTCGCGGGCAGTGGCGACTGGGTCTGCGTCGCCGCCGCCAGCGTACGGTACTCGTTCGTACCCGCGGCACCGGTTATGGCAATCTGCGCCGGCCCGCCGGCACCGTTCAGCCGGGTCGTCCACACCGGCTCCGACGGCTTGCCGTCCTGGCTGCCGCCCTCATAAACCACCCATTTCACGCCGTCGACGTCCTGCGCCCCCGTCGGATAGAGGTTGGAGTTGATGGAGGCGACCAGCTTGTCCTCGTCGGCATTGCTCTGCGTCAGGCTGACGTACATTCCGCTGGGCGCGAGGTACCCGACGGTGGCACTGACGGCGCGCGACTCCTGGCCCGAGGACGGGTCGATGCGGCCGCGGTCGATGCCCTTTCGACTCCCGGAGTTGGCCTGCCAGCCGTCGGGCAGCCTCGGCAGCCGAATCGGGATCTTCAGGGTGGCGGCGTCGGCCTGAAGCGCAGCCGGAACGTCGTAGGGCGGCGTCGGTCCCTTGCCCGGCCCGTTCGGCGCGAACGAGCACATGCCGAGCAGCCCTGCCAGCACGATGCAGGCGATCACCAGCGGTGCGATCGACCAGAACATGTCGCGGCCGTCCTGCAATATCCGCGGCTTTTGAGGCCTGGGGGCTGGAGCCGCTTGGCCGGCGACATTTGGGCTGGGCTGCGGCTTCCGACTCACATTGCCAGTATCCCAGCCGCCAAACGGCGATCCGCTAATGGGACAATCGGCGCATGAGCCCCTCGCGTGGTGAAGCCCCAGATCGCAACCTCGCCCTCGAACTCGTGCGAGTCACCGAGGCCGGCGCCATGGCGGCGGGCCGCTGGGTAGGCCGCGGCGACAAGGAGGGCGGCGACGGCGCGGCGGTCGACGCCATGCGTGAGCTGGTCAACTCGGTGTCGATGCGCGGTGTCGTGGTGATCGGCGAGGGCGAGAAGGACAACGCACCGATGCTCTACAACGGTGAAGACGTCGGCAACGGGGACGGGCCGGAGTGCGACTTCGCCGTCGACCCGATCGACGGCACGACGTTGATGGCCAAGGGCCTGTCCAACGCGATCTCGGTGCTTGCGGTGTCCGAGCGCGGGACCATGTATGACCCGTCGGCGGTGTTCTACATGAACAAGATCGCCGTCGGACCCGACGCCGTCGACGCCATCGACATCACCGCTCCGATCGGCGAGAACATCCGCCGCGTCGCCAAGGCCAAGAGCGTGTCGGTGTCTGATTTGACGGTGTGCATCCTGGACCGGCCACGGCACGAGACGCTGATCGCAGATGTCCGGGGTGCGGGCGCCCGGTGTCGGCTGATCTCGGATGGCGATGTCGCGGGCGCGATCTCGGCGTGCCGGCCCAACACCAGTACCGATCTGCTGGTCGGGATCGGCGGCACGCCGGAGGGCATCATCGCCGCCGCCGCCATCCGCTGCATGGGCGGCGCCATCCAGGGCCAGCTGGCTCCCAAGGACCACGAGGAGCGCCAGAAGGCGATCGACCGCGGCTACGACCTCGACCAGGTGCTTTTCACGGAAGATCTGGTCTCCGGAGACAACGTGTTCTTCTGCGCCACCGGCGTCACCGACGGCGATCTGCTCAAGGGCGTCCACTATTACGGCGGTGGCTGTACCACGCAGTCGATCGTCATGCGCAGCAAGTCGGGCACCGTGCGGATGATCGAGGCCTACCACCGGCTGTCCAAACTCAACGAATACTCCGCGATCGATTTCACCGGCGACAGCAACGCCGTATACCCGCTCCCATAACCAACCACTAGCGAGGATTTTTCTGTGAGCGTCGACTCAGGCACTTCCGAAGACGTCGAATACCGCATTGAGCACGACACGATGGGCGAGGTCCGGGTGCCCATCGACGCGCTATGGCGCGCACAGACCCAGCGTGCGGTGGAGAACTTCCCGATCTCCGGGCGCGGCCTGGAGCGCACGCAAATCCGCGCGCTCGGGCTGCTCAAAGGCGCGTGCGCCCAGGTGAACAAGGATCTCGGGTTGCTTGCGCCGGAGAAGGCCGACGCGATCATCGCGGCCGCCGGTGAGATCGCCGACGGTCTGCACGACGATCAGTTCCCGATCGACGTGTTCCAGACCGGCTCGGGCACCAGCTCGAACATGAACACCAACGAGGTGATCGCCGGCATCGCCGCGCAGAACGGCGTGACCGTCCATCCGAACGATGACGTCAACATGTCGCAGTCGTCCAACGACACCTTCCCGACTGCGACGCACATCGCCGCGACGGAAGCCGCTGTGCGGCAACTCATTCCGGCGCTCGAGGTGCTGCACGAGTCACTGGGCGGCAAGGCGCGGCAATGGCGCACTGTCGTGAAGTCGGGCCGCACACATTTGATGGATGCTGTACCCGTGACACTCGGCCAGGAATTCGGCGGCTACGCCCGCCAGATCGCGGCCGGCATCGAGCGGGTCAAGGCCACGCTGCCGCGGCTGGGCGAACTCGCCATCGGCGGCACGGCCGTCGGCACCGGCTTGAACGCGCCCGACGATTTCGACGAGCGAGTGGTCGAAGTATTGAGCCAACTGACCGGACTGGCCGAATTGCGGGTCGCGACAGATCATTTCGAGGCACAGGCTGCGCGTGACGGGCTGGTCGAAGCGTCCGGTGCGCTGCGCACCATCGCGGTGTCGCTGACCAAGATCGCCAACGACATCCGGTGGATGGGCTCGGGTCCGCTGACCGGTCTCGGCGAAATCCAGCTGCCGGATCTGCAGCCGGGCAGCTCGATCATGCCGGGCAAGGTCAATCCGGTTATTCCGGAGGCCGTTACGCAGGTCGCCGCACAGGTGATCGGGAACGACGCGGCGATCGCATTTGGAGGCGCGTCCGGAGCCTTTGAACTCAACGTGTATATCCCGATGATGGCCCGCAACCTGCTGGAGTCGTTCAAGATCCTCACGAACTCCGCCAAGCTGTTCGCCGAGCGCTGCATCGACGGCCTTGTCGCCAACGAGGAGCGCCTGCGCGAGCTGGCCGAGTCCTCGCCGTCGATCGTCACCCCGCTGAATTCCGCGATCGGCTATGAGGAAGCCGCCGCGGTGGCCAAGGAGGCGCTCAAGCAGAAGAAGACCATCCGCCAGACGGTCATCGACCGCGGCCTGATCGGCGACAAATTGTCACTGGAGGAACTGGATCGCCGACTCGACGTGCTGGCAATGGCCAAGGTCAAGCCCGGCGACTCGTAGTAAACGTTTCAAAACAGGACAGACGGGGGGCGGCCGACATCCTTTTGGGGTGACCGCGGGCATGGCGAGTCGCCCCGTCGAGGAGGCTGCGCTCAACGAGTTCCTGGATGCCGCGGCCAGCGCACCGGCCGCGCTGTTGGTCGACGGCGAGGCAGGGATCGGCAAGACCACTTTGTGGGTGGCCGGGCTCCAGCGGGCCCGCGATCGCGGGTTCCGGGTGCTGTCCGCCCGCACCGCACAGGCGAATTCCGTGCTGGCATACGCGTCGCTGGCCGACCTGTTGACCGGCGTGGAACCAGACGCGTGGGCTGATCTGCCTGAGCCTCAGCGGATCGCGGTGGACCGGGTGCTGTTGCGCGAGCGGGCCGCCGACGCCGTCACCGACCGGCGTGTGGTGGCAGCCGCATTCCTGTCGGTCGTCGATCGGCTCGCCGACGACGGCCGAGTGCTGCTCGCGATCGACGACCTGCAATGGCTCGATCCGTCGACCGTTCACGTGATCGCATTCACTGCGCGGCGACTGTCCGGTCCGGTGGGCCTTTTGGCCACTGTCCGCACCGAGCGCGACAGCGGCGGCGTCACCTCGTGGCTGCAATTGCCCCGACCCGATGCCATCCACCGAATCGCAGTGCGTCCGTTGTCTTCTAGCGCGCTTCACAACGTTGTGCGGGACAAGCTGACTCGGCCGATACCGCCTGCAGCAATGGCGAGAGTTCACCAGATATCGGCCGGAAACCCTTTTTACGCCATCGAATTGGCGCGCGCATTGGTCGAGAGCGTCGATGAGATGCTGCCCGAGACACTCGCCGACTTGGTGCGGGCGAGGATCGGCAGCTTCGAGCCAGAGGCACACGACGTGTTGCTTGCCGCTGCATCGCTGGCCAAGCCGACGGTCGAGCTGGTCGGCCAAGCGGCCGCAGTCGACCATGACCGGCTGATCGAGCTCCTCGAAGCCGGTGAGCGGAAAGGCATCGTCGTCATCGAAGGCAACCGGATCCGGTTCACCCATCCGCTGTTGGCCGGTGGTGTGTACACCGACGCCCCGCCCAAGCAGCGCCGGTTGATGCCCACATCCTGTTCAACGCCGGCGAGCCCGACGAGGGTTGGCTGCGCGCCGAGGAGGCGGTGACGCGTGCCGAAAAACTCGGTGTCCCTGGCCTGCTGAGCCAGGCACTCGGGGTGCGGGCCATGTTTTCATTCCTGCGCGGCGACGGCTTCGATGAGTCGAACCTGCTGCGGGCCCTCGCTCTCGCGGTTCGATCCGATGTCGAGCCCCACCGAGATTTTCGCGGCGTCGATTGTGCCCGACGCGGTGGAGGCGTTGACCGAGTTGGGCCGCCCGGACGAGGCCGAACCGCGTGTCGACGCACTCGAGCTCAACGGACGCAGGCTGGACCGTCCGTGGATGCTGGCGGTCGGCGCCCGCTGCCGCGCCACGGTCCTCGCCGCCCGTTGTGACGTGGGCGCTGCGGTGCGGACCGCGGGATGCGCACTCACCCAACACGACCGGCTGGCGATGCCGTTCGAGCGCGCGAGGACTCAACTACTGCTCGGCCGGCTCATACGTCGAGAACGGTCAGACGCAACCGCCGCACTACGCGACGCCCTGGCCATTTTCGAGCAGCTCGGCACGCCGCTGTGGGCCGACCGCGCCCGCGCCGAGCTCGCAGGTGCCGGGCGGCGGGCACGCAGACCGGCGCAAGACGGGCTCACGCCCGCCGAGCAACGAGTCGCCGAACTCGCGGCGTCGGGGCTGACCAACCGCGATGTGGCGGCCACACTTTTTATCAGCTCGAAGACCGTTTAGGCCACCCTCGCGCGTGTCTACCGCAAACTGGGCATCCGATCGCGGGCTGAACTCGGGCGACACATGAATACGATCCGGTAGCGGATAATCAACGCTGTTGCGGATGTTGCCCGATGCCGCGATCCCGCCTAGTTGACCCCAAAAGAGTAGACCTAACCGCCGTTAGCTGGAATTCTTTTGACTGTGCCGGGAGTGGACGTGGGGAGCCGTCCTACAGAAGGCCGGAGGATCGCCGGGTTTCTGGCTTCTGCGACTTCCGAGCCATCGGCATTGCTGATTGAGGGCGAGCCCGGCATCGGCAAAACCACCCTCTGGCTGGCTGCCGTGGAGTCGGCACGGGACAAAGGTTTCCAGGTGTTATCGGCGCGTGCGGCGGCGGCCGAATCCGTGCTGGCCTACACGGCCCTGGCGGATCTGCTGGACGGGGTGCCCGCATCCGCGTGGGCAGATCTGCCCGAACCCCAGCGATTCGCGGTCGACCAGATACTGATGCGGGCGGAGAATGGCACGGCCACCGATCAGCGCGCCGTGGCCGCGGCGTTCCTGTCGGTGGTCGAATGCCTCACCGACGACGGGCCGCTGCTGGTGGCGATCGATGACCTGCAATGGCTCGACCCCTCGAGCATGCATGTGCTGGCGTTCGCGGCGAGGCGGCTCACCGGGCCGGTCGGCATTCTTGGCTGTTTGCGCACCGATGGCGACGGTGGAGGCTCATGGCTGCAAATGCCCCGACCCGACGCGGTGAGCCGAATTCGATTGCGTCCATTGGGTATCCGCGATTTAAACGCAGCGGTGTCGGCGCGCCTCCGGCGACCGTTCTCGCGCCCGACGATGGGTCGCATTCATGAGGTATCCGGCGGAAACCCCTTCTACGCAATCGAATTGGCTCGGGCCATAGCCGAACACGCTCCTGGCGTCGAGACGTCACTGCCGCGCACGCTGGCCGACGTTGTGCGGGCCCGGATCAGCGGCCTCGATCCTGACGTGCACGATGCGCTGCTCGCCGCGTCGTGCATGGCTTCACCGACGGTGGAGCTGGTTTCAAGTGCGACGATCAGCGACGACGACCGGTTGATCGAGCTGCTCGAAATCGCGGAAAGCAAGGGCATCATCGCGATCGACGGCAACCGGATCCACTTCGCGCATCCCCTGCTGGCCAGGGGTGTGTACACCGAAGCCGCGCCGGGCCAGCGCCGAATGATGCATCGCCGCCTCGCCGACATCGTCGACGAGCCCGAGTTGCGGGCACGTCATCTGGCGTTGGCCGCGACCAGCGGCGACCAAGTCACCCTGCAGGCGCTCGACACGGCTGCGGAGTCCGCGCGGATGCGCGGGGCACCCGCGGCGGCCGCCGAGCTGATGGAGCTGGCGATCGGCCTCGGCGGTGACACCGCCGATCGTCGACTCCGTGCCGCCCTCCACCATTTCGACGCAGGCGACCAGGAGCGCGCGCGCACCGTCCTCGAAGAGACCATCGAGCAGCTGGCGCCCGGCGACCAGCGAGCAGAAGCGTTGATCCGGCTCGCAGTCATCCGGGCATACGGAGACGGCTTCTTCGAGGCTGCACCATTGCTGCAGCGCGCGCTCAGCGAGGTGCACCCCGACAGCCCGTTGCGCGTGCAGATCTTGATCACCTTGGCCTATTCCCTGCTCAACGCCAATCAACCCCAAGCGAGCGTGCAGATGGCCGAGGAGGCCGTCGCCCAGGCAGATCGCCTCAACCAGCCACACCTGCTCGGCCTGGCGCTCGGCATGCGCACGGTACTGCGGTTCCTGTGCGGAGAAGGCTTCGACGATGCCGACCTTCATCGCGCCGTGGAGCTGGAGGACCCGGGCATCTTCACGCCCTTGGTATTTCGGCCATCCGTACAGCGCGCCCTGTTGCTGGAATGGACCGGCCGCCTCGACGAAGCCCACAAGGTACTGGAAGCTGTCCGGCGCCGATGCGGGGAGAAGGGTGAGGAAGGCGAGCTCATATTCATCGCTCAGCACGTGGTGCTGAGCAGCATCTGGCGGGGCGACTTCGTCGAGGCCGGCCTGGTCGCCGAGGACGCCATGGAGCGGGCTCGCCAGCTCGGCGGCGACACCCCGCTGTTCTTGGCACACAGCCTGCGGGCGAATTTGGTCGCGTACGCCGGCCGCGAAGCCGACGCCAGGGAGGCCGCCGAGGAAGCGCTCGAGATCGGCAGGCGCACCGGGGCATTTCGGTTGACCGAGCGGGTCGTCGCCGCACTCGGATTCCTGGAAGTGTCGCTGGGCCGTTACGAGGCCGCGATCGTGACACTGCAGCCGCTGGTGACCAAGTTCGATCCGGCGTCGACACCGACCGAGCTTCCCAACGCCGCGTTTCTGGTGGACGCCATCGACGCCCTGATTCAGGTGGGCCGCGCCGCCGAGGCGGAGCCCCTCATCGACGCCCTCGAGCGCAACGGCGAGCGGCAGGGCCGCGCGTGGATGATGGCCGTCGGCGCCCGTGGCAGAAGCATGCTGCTGGCCGCCCGGGGTGACCTCGACGCCGCCAGCGCGGCCGCAGCGCGCGCGATCGCCGAACATGACCGGCTGCCGATGCCGTTCGAGCGTGCGCGAACGCTGTTGGTGCTGGGCCGATTGCAGCGGCGGCAGCGCAGGAAGGAATTCGCGTCGGCGAGCCTGCAGGAAGCACTGGACATCTTCGAGCGGTTGGACGTCCCGCTGTGGGCCAACCGTGCCCGCGCCGAGCTGGCCCGCGCCAACGTCGGCCCGCGGCAGAGCGGGCAGCTCACGCCGTCGGAGCAACGCGTCGCCGAGCTGGCCGCGTCGGGCATGAAGAACCGCGACGTCGCGACCGCGTTGTTTATCAGCCCGAAGACCGTCGAGGCGAATCTGGCCCGGATCTACCGCAAGTTGGGCATCAAGTCGCGTGCTGAACTCGGCCGTCACATGAGTAAGACGTAAGTTGACCCAGGAATAGGGAAACACCCTATTCCTCAAGGCTCTTGAGCGAATTAGCGTCAACCGGGCGCGTGCAAGTCACGTAATCGGAGGAGAATCGGTGCCCGTCGACCACAACCCCTTGGCAAGTCAGAACCACGCCGCATTGGTGACGACGGCGACCAGCCAACCCGCGTTGTGCACAGGCTTCGCGATGCTGGGGCTGGTCTCGCTGCTCGACCTGACCACGGCCGACCGGGCCGATCGGGTGGTGGCGTTGGGCGGCGCGGCAGCCGCGGGGTGGTTCCTGGTTCGGAGCGGCCGCCGCCGCTAGTTCAGCATCTTCTCCGGCTTCTCCGGCGACGGGGCAGGCCACAGCCGAATGCCGAGCGGCGTGGTCAGGCTGTGCACGACGAGGCTGACCGTCACGGTGACGACGACCGCCTGCGTGATCATGGCGGACTGCTGGATCTCGCCGCGCTCGATCATCAACAGCCCGAGGACCAGGGTGCCGATCCCGCGAGGCCCGAACCAGCCGATGAACAGCCTGCTGCGGGCCGGTAGATCGCTGCCGACCAGCGCGGCCGACACCGCGACCAGGCGCACCAACAACAGCGCAACGACAGCGAAAAGCACCACCCGCCAATCCGCGTCGCGCCAGCCCACGAACACGGCATAACAACCGAACATCGCGAACACCATCAACTCCAGCAGCTGACCGGCCGCGTCGGTCACCTGCGATGGTATCTGCGCCCCCGCCCGTCGCACCATCATCGAGTACGCCAGCCCGCCAGCGAACGCGGCGACGAATCCGCTGCCGTGCATCCGCTCTCCGACTTCAAAGCAGACCAACGCCAATGCGAGGGTGGCCAGTTGGGCCCAGGTATCGCTCATCCATCCGCGCTGGCGGGACCGCACGATCACCAGGCCACCGATCACGCCGATGCCGAGGCCGACGACCAGAGAGACCACTTCGGTGCGAACGGCGAACCATCCCCACCGACCCGGATCCGGGTCGTTCTGCTCAGAGGCCAGCGCCACGGCGGCCAGCATCGCCGCCAACGCAAACCCGTCGTAGCAGCCGCTCTCGGCCGACATCGCGTGCCGGACACGCGCAGGAATGCGGTGGTCGTCGAGCAGCGCGTCGATCAGCGCCACTTCCGTCGGCGCCACGATGGCGGCAAGGCATACCGCCTCCCACAGCGGCATCACCGGCATCACCAATAGCGCGACCACGGTGCCCAGGACGATGGACAACGGTATGCCGATCACCAATAGCCGGAACGTGACGTGGCCGCGTCGCACCACCGACGGTAGATCGAGCATGGCGGCCTGGTTGAACAGGATCACAGTCAGCGCCAGCTGGGCCAGTACGGTGAAGCTCTGCGTGTCGGACCCGACGTCCATCACCCCGAACCCGAAGGGGCCCAACGTCATTCCGAACGCGACGAAAATCAGAGCGGGAGCGATGTACCACCGCTTCACCAGCGCCGAGACGACCGCATAGCACAACACCAGAACGGTGAGCACGAACGCCGTCTCGGTGCCCAACCTGGTCTCCTCAGCCGTACGCGCAGCTAGGCGCCGTTGTTCGGTCCGCCCGAGTTCTGGTCAGGGATATCGGTGATCGGGAAGTTCGGCATCGGCTTGGGCGACGGCGTGTTCGGCAGGGGCGGGATCTCAGCGGGCGGAATGTCGGTGATGTCGTTGGCCGGCGGCCCGTTGTCCCGACTGCCGTAGGAGCTGCCCGGTTCGCGGGGCCCAAGGAGCTGGCTCACGGTCACCAAGTGATAGCCGTTGGCCCGCAGCACCGGGATGAACTGGTACACCAGATCCACGGTGCTGGAATACGTGTCGTGGAACAGCACCACCGAGCCCGGCTTGATCTGCGTCATCAGCATGTAGCGGGTGGCGGCGGTGTTGGAGTCGTTCACCCAGTCGAAAGGGATGACATCCCAATTGATGTCGGCCATGCCCTGCTGCTTGGCGGCCGCCAGCACGTTGTCGTTGATCAGCCCGCCTGCGGTGCGAAGGAGCTTGGGCCGCTGGCCTGTTGCGGCTTGGATGGCGTCGTTGGCCTTGGAGATCTGGCTGCCGATGTCCTCAGGCGGGATTGTGGTCATGTTGGGGTGTTCCCACGTGTGGTTGGCGACCTCCATGCCCGCGTCGGCGATGCGCTTGGCGCCCGCCGGGTTGGCCGCGACCTTGTTGCCGATGAGGAAGAACGTCGACCTGGCGTCGTTCTGGTTGAGGATCTGCAGCAGTCGGTCGGTGTACGGGCTCGGACCGTCGTCGAACGTCAGCGCCACGCACTTGGCCTGTGCGCAATCGACGATCTCCGCGCCGGCTTTGCGGACGTGACCGGTCAGCCCGCCGACGATCAGCACCGCAGCGGCCGCGAGCACGCCGAGGACGGTTCTGGCATACCGCCAGGCCTGGCTGTCGGGTCGCTTCGGCACCCAAGCAGCCTACCGGGCTGCGATTTCGGCGCGGATACATGCGCTGAGCGCACGTTAGCGCGCCGAAATCACTACGGAAGCGCCCCCGGGCTGATTTCTTCGAGCATCTCGGTGACAAGGGCCGCGATCGGCGAGCGTTCGCTGCGCAGCAGCGTGATGTGCGCGAACAGCGGGTGGCCCTTGAGCTTCTCGATCACCGCGGCGACGCCGTCATGGCGTCCCACCCGCAGGTTGTCGCGCTGGGCGACGTCGTGGGTGAGCACGACCCGCGATCCGGCACCCAGCCGGGACAGCACGGTCAACAGCACGTTGCGTTCCAGCGACTGCGCCTCGTCGACGATCACGAAAGAGTCGTGCAGGGAGCGGCCGCGGATATGGGTCAGCGGCAGCACCTCGAGCATGCCGCGGGATAGCACTTCTTCCAGTACCGCCGGGCTGGCGAGGCCTTCGAGCGTGTCAAAGACGGCCTGCGCCCACGGGCCCATCTTCTCGCTCTCGCTGCCGGGCAGGTAGCCGAGGTCCTGCCCGCCGACCGCGTACAGCGGCCGGAACACAACGACCTTGCGATGGGTGCGACGTTCCAGCACCGCCTCTAGGCCCGCGCACAGCGCGAGCGCGGACTTGCCGGTGCCTGCCTTGCCACCCAGCGACACGATGCCGATCGACTCGTCGAGCAGAAGGTCCAGCGCCACCCGCTGTTCGGCGGAGCGGCCCCGCAGCCCGAACACCTCGCGGTCCCCGCGGACGAGCTGGACCCGCTTCTCGGGGTTGACCCGGCCCAAGGCATGCGAGCTGCCGCCCAGGAGCCGAATCCCGGTGTGGCACGGGAGATTACATGCGGCCTCCAGGTCGATCTCACCATCGGCGTACAGCGTGTCGATCGCGTCTGGCGAAACCTCGATCTCGTCCATGCCGGTCCAGCCGGACGTGATGACGTCCTGGGCGTGGTATTCGTCGGCGGACAGGCCGACCGCGCCTGCCTTCACCCGCAGCGGAATGTCCTTGCTGACCAACGTGACTCGCTTGCCCTCGGCGGCCAGGTTGGCCGCGCAGGTCAGGATCCGGGCATCGTTCGTCTCGGTCCGGAAGCCGGCGGGCAGCACCGTCGGATCGCTGTGGTTCAGCTCGACGTGCAGTGTTCCCCCTTGCGTCCCAACGGGAATCGGCTGATCCAGCCGGCCGTGCTCGAGCCGCAGATCATCGAACATCCGCAGTGCCTGCCGCGCGAACCAGCCAAGCTCGTGGTGATGCCGCTTGGCTTCCAGTTCGCTGATGACCACCAACGGGACCACGACTTCGTGCTCAGCAAACCTCGTCGCTGCCCAAGGATCGGACAGCAGCACGGAGGTGTCGAGCACATAGGTCCGGACGGGCGAATCAGTCACGTAGCGCTCCTCGAGGCGAGGGAATTCATGCGGCCCCGCACGAACTTCTCGGCGGACACTGCGGTACCAGGACCGGGGCCGGTCCTCTCGTGATCGAAACGATCGGTACCGCCCGGACAGCAGAGCATGTCGCTAGCCATCGAGAAACGACGCTACTCTCGCTGAGCGCTTCGCGCCGCGCAGGCGCGCCGTGGCTAACTGGTCACACGTAGGCGCGCAGCGCGGCCTCGTCGGTCAGCCCCCACGCCGTGATGCGGTCGGCGATAACCTGGCGCAGCTGCTCCGGTCCGAAGATGCCGGCCTCTTCGACCTTGGCCACCTTTTCTTTGTAGGCGTCGATGTCTCCACCGACGACACCGAGTTCGGCTGCGCGGCGTGCGATCGCCTCGACCGTCTCGTCGCGGCTGTAAGTCAGGCAGTGCGTGACGAGGTTGGCGAAGAACTCCTCGTGGCGTTCCTCGTCGCGGGCGATGCGGTCGATCAGGTTCTTCAGCACCGGCTCGGCGATCTGCGCTTCGAGGTTGCGGCAGAAGACCGCGTGCTCGCGCTCGAAGAAAGCCATGAACACCAGGCGTTCGATCGGCGTGTAGGTGTCGGCGCGGTAGCCCTTCATCACGTGCTCGACGCGCACGTCCTCGTTGGCGGCCGGGTCGATCTCGCGAGTGACCACCAGGTAGTTGCGCAGCGCGATGGCGTGCAGGTGCTCCTCGGCGGTCCAGCGGCCGATCCAGCGGCCCCACTTCTCGTCGAGGATGAAGCTGAAGACGAACTCCCGGTGGTAACCGGCGAGGTTGTCCTTCGTGATCAGCAGGATCTCAAGGGCGTCGGTGACCGTCTTGGGCAGCGTGACCTGCGACGGGTCCCAGTCGCGGCCGCCGAGGAAGGCGAAATTCTCGCCCTGGTCGAACGGCACGTAGTCATGGGCGTACCACAGGTGCTCGGTGTCGATGTGGCGACGCAGCTCCTGCTGCACGACCGGCTCGAGCTC
>Ga0207693_10002344_pt1 | contig 16450 bp, 14 predicted proteins | sample LARL81metaG_FD_184347 | JGI IMG/M metagenome (GOLD analysis project Ga0207693, IMG submission 184347) | Corn, switchgrass and miscanthus rhizosphere microbial communities from Kellogg Biological Station, Michigan, USA - LAR L8-1 metaG... | ecosystem: Host-associated > Plants > Roots >...
ATCAAGAATCTACAATCATCGATTTCTTCCCTTTGCTCTCGGATGATGCTTCTGATACACGGTCCGCAACCGATCAAGCGCCAGGTGCGTGTACACCTGCGTCGTCGAGATATCCGCGTGTCCAAGAATCGTCTGCACCGTACGCAAATCGGCGCCATTCTCAACCATATGCGTAGCAGCTGAGTGGCGCAGCATGTGCGGCGAGGCGTGCCGTCCCGAAGCGGCGGAGGCTTGTCCGACCATCTGCCAGATGCGCTGCCTGGTCAGCTTGCGCGCACCGCGAGCAATGAATAGCAGCGGCGAACTTCGAGACAACGGCGGGGCAGCCGCTTTCGTCAACCTTGATCCCCGCATTCCAGCGAGCACTGGGCGCCCAAGTTTCAAGTATTCCCCAAGCGCATCCTGCGCGGGCCTGCCCAGGGGCACGATACGTTCTTTGTCTCCCTTGCCGCGCACGAGCATGTAGCCCACATCGAGTTTAAGATCTTCAATTGCGGCGTTCACCAATTCCGATACGCGCAGCGCACCAGCATAGAGAAGCTCTAGCATCGCCTTGTCTCGCAGGGCAAGGGCTCCAGCTTCTTTCGGATTTTTCGCGTGCGCTGCATGCAAAGTTGCCGGCGCAGCAAGCGTGGCGTTGACTTCATCCTGCGCCAACGACTTCGGCAGCACCTTCCACTGCCGCGGAGATTCAATATTCAGCGTCGGATCGTGATCAATCTTCTTATCCAGCAGCAGATACCGATAAAGATGCCGGAGTGCCGAAAGCTTGCGTCCCACGCTGCGTCCGTCAACGCGATTCGAGAAAAGCTGCTGCAAAAATTCGCGGACATCGCTACGGCGCGCACCGAGCAAGTCGCGTTTGTGTTTCTTCATAAAATCGGTGAATTGCCCGATATCAGTGTTGTAGGCCGCGATCGAAAGCCGTGCCAACCCCTTCTCGACGCGCAGGTAGTCGAGAAATCCGGCAAGCACACGGGCATTCGCTTCAGAAGGCATTGGGAGAACTAGTATGCGCGTTATCGGACGCTGGGCAAAGTGATGAGGAGGGTGCCGGAATTTCTTAACATATGTATACCAGCAGGCGGGTTGTCATCCTGAGGAGGGCGTTGTTTGCCCGACGAAGGACCTATACACTTTGCGGCGGCGTCGACGCTGCGGAAAAAGTGCATGGGTCCTTCGCCTCAAAACACGCCGCTCAGGATGACAAGAGTTGGGAAAAAAGAATCGAAGTCTAGCTGCTTGTGCCCGAAATTTCCCGCAGCAAGTCCACGGCGTACAACGCGCCTTCCGGAGTTTCGTCGTGTTTGAAATAAGCAAACACATCTCGGCCTTCGGAGAGATGTTGCTTGATCCGGTCGACCATCGCATGGCGCTCTTCGGCCGTGTAGGTTGGTTTACGAAAGCGGTAGTAAGCAAACTTCCCTGTTACCACATCAGGCGTGGTACGCGTTTCGGTCTCTGCCACGCAGAGTCCGACGTCGCACGATTTCAGCAAGTCCCAGGTCGCATCGCTGAACCACGACTCATGCCGAAATTCAAACACGGCCGGAACCGTGCGCGGAACGATGGCCAGAAAATCCTTCAGCAGCGCGGCATCGGCCTTCAAATTCGGCGGAAGCTGAAATAGCACCGGGCCTAACTTCCCTGCCGCCGCCAGAGGCTCGATCGTCGCAAGGAATCGCGGCACGAACTCCTCGGTGCCCTTCAGCCGCTTGATGTGCGTGATCACCTGGTGTGCCTTGATGCCGAACCGAAAGTGCGGCGGCGACTCCGCCAGCCAGTTCTGAATTGTCGTTTCTTTCACCAACTGCCGGAACGTAAAATTCACTTCGACCGTGTTCAGTTTCGTCGTGTAGAAATTCAGAAACTTCTTCTGGGCAAGCTTCTCAGGGTAGAAAGCGGGCTTCCAACTCGGATAGGCCCATCCAGAAGTTCCAGCAAACACTTGCGCCATGACGGTGAGATTCCCACGCGGGGACGAATCGGGATTATACCGTGCCCTTCTTTTTCGATTTGGCAGGCTTTGGTTTCGAAGTCGCAGACTTCTTCGCAGAGCGGGCGGCGAAGTTTCGACTGGATGAATGATCTCCATCCGAATGCGCAGCAATTTCCATTGACTTGATCTCTTCGGCGGCCGGCACTGCACCAGCTTTCCACGAAGGCAATTTTTGCTTCAGTTCGATCACGGGCTCAAACAAATCACCCACCTTTTCGACCCGTTTGATCACGTCTTTCGCTTCGAACACTAACAGACCTGCATCTTTCTTCTTGAGGCACTTTTCGACTTCATCCCAGGACACAGGCGTCGACACGGTCGGATGCTCGCGCGCCCGCAGCGAATAGACGGCAATCGTGGTCTTGTGCTCGTCGTTCTGGCTCCAGTCAACGAAGACCTTCCCCGTGCGGAGATTCTTCTTCATGTCGGACACAATCAAGTCCCGATGATCTTGTTCGAGCAGTTGCGCAAGCGCGTGTGAAAACAGTTTGGTCTGATCGAACGTCGTCGGCGTGTTCAGTGGAACATAGAGCTGCAGCCCTTTTGATCCGGAGGTTTTGGGAAAGCTTTGAAGGCCGAGATGCTCGAAGATCTCGCGCAGCCAAATCGCGACCTGGCAGCATTCCACGATGTTAGCTGGAGGACCCGGATCGAGATCGAAGACCATCACCGTCGGGCATTCAATATCTTCCGCCAATGCCAGTGAGGGATGAAGCTCCAGCGCAGCCAGATTGGCCAGCCATACTAACGTCGCCAGGTCATTGGCTAATATGTAGTTCACTGTCCGGCGGTTGTGCCCGCTCCAAACCGGCACGGTCTTCACCCAGTCCGGCTTGTGCATCGGCGCGTTCTTTTCGAAGAACGGCTCGCCATCGACGCCATCGGGATAGCGCTTCCGCGTGAGTGCGCGCTCGTGCAAGTGCGGCAACATAACAGGCGCAATTCGCGCGTAATAGTCGATAACGTCTTTCTTGGTGAATCCGACGGATGGATAGAGCACCTTCGGCAAATTCGAGAGATTGAGGTGCCGGCCCTGGATTTCAACGCCTGAAGAGTCTGCCACATGCGCTCCGCCCAAACATTGTGCCCGATTCTGCCCCGGACGCAAAATACAGGGTTGATCGTAAACCGAACGATATCCAAGGCGTCATCCTGAGCGGAGCCGCAGTTCAAGCGGAGCGAAGGATCTCGCGCGCAGCTACTGCGCCCAGGCCTCTACGATGACATCGCCGGTAAAGATGCTGCCTACCCGCTTGTTTGACAACCCGCCTCCCCTCCACGTACTTTCAAACTTCTGCCCTGCTGGCCCGTCCAAGTATGGGATTTCGCAGACAGTTCCGCCCAGCCACCGGAGGCCCAATGAAACACGGTTTTGCCAAAATCACCCTTTTTTTATCCGTCATATCAGCGCTCGCCTTGGCCCAAGATGTCGCCTCGTTCCAAAAGCGTGTCGCGGTCAAGAAGCTCGATAACGGTCTAACACTGATTGTCTGCGAGCGTCCCGAGGCTCCGGTCTTCTCGTTCTACACGCTCGTCGACGCCGGTTCCGTGCAAGATCCAATGCGCGCCACCGGACTGGCGCACATGTTCGAACACATGGCGTTCAAGGGGACCACGACGATCGGCACTACCGACTACGCCGCCGAAAAGCCTGCGCTCGAAAAAGTTGAAACAGCATACGCTGCTTACATTGCCGAACGCGACAAGAGCGTCGGGCAGGATCCTGCAAAGCTGAAGGAGTTGGAGAAAGCCTGGCAGGATGCGGCCGCAGACGCGAACAAATACGTCGTCCCGAATCAGTTCGGAAAACTTATCGAGCAAAACGGCGGCGAAGACATGAACGCCTCAACCAGCTACGACCAGACCGAGTATCACTACTCATTTCCTAATAATCGGCTTGAGCTTTGGGCATACCTGGAAACAGATCGTTTCTTGCATCCCGTGATGCGCGAGTTCTACAAGGAACGCAACGTGGTAATCGAAGAGCGCCGCATGCGTACGGATAGCAATCCTTTCGGTCGCCTGCTCGAGCAGTTCACGCAAGAGGCATTCGCGGCGCACCCATATCACCGGCCAACGATCGGATACATGTACGACCTGAATCACTTCTCCGCGACCGACGCGCAGAAGTTCTTCGACACCTACTACATTCCGTCGAACATGGTTGTGGCAGTGGCCGGCGACTTGAAAACGTCGGAAACAATGCCGCTTCTTGAAAAGTACTTTAGCCAGTTGCCTTCGCGCCCACATCCTGACCTGGCAACCACGACAGAACCGCCGCAGAACTCCGAGCGCAGGGTCATCCTGAAGGACCCCTCACAACCCATTTATATCGAGGGATACCACCGGCCCGACTATCGCAGTAAAGATGATGCCGTGTTCGATGCGATCAGCGACCTTATGTCGGAGGGCCGCACGTCGCGCCTCTATCGCGCGCTGGTTCGCGACAAGAAGATTGCATCGTACTCTGAAGGAATCACTGGATATCCCGGCGTGAAGTACCCACACCTGTTCGCCTTCCTCGCTGTTCCCTTGCCCGGACACAAACCGGAAGAGATGGCAACGGCGATTCATGAAGAGATTGATCGTTTGAAGAAAGAAGATATCAGCGACGACGAATTAAAGATGATCAAGACCCGTGCCAAGGCAAATCTGATTCGCGGTCTTGCCGATAATCAGGGCCTTGCAACTCAGCTCGCGATCTATCAAACCCGATACGGCGACTGGCGCGAGTTATTCGCATCGGTGGATCGCATCGAAAAAGTGAGCAAAGCTGATATCCGCCGCGTCGCGAACGAGGTCTTTACCGACACGAATCGTACCGTGGGCATCATTGAAAACTCGCGTGGGGGCGGAGGCTCTCCAGGCGGTGGCCAGCCCGGCGCGGATCAGGGAGGTGCGCAATGAAAATGAAGTGGACACTTCTCGCAATCCTCATAGTAGCCGTTCTCGCGCCGCTTCCTCAGGCTCTCGGTCAGGCAACTGACTGGAAGCAAGTGCCGATCCCTCAGTTACCAGCATTCAAGCCCAAGGTGCCGAAGCGGGTTCAGCTCTCGAACGGCATGGTGATCTTCCTTCAGGAGGATCACGAGTTGCCCTTGATCGAGGCTACAGCCCGGATTCGTGGCGGTTCGGTCAATGAGCCCGCAAGCAAAGTTGGCCTCGTCGAGATCTTCGGCGAAGTCTGGCGTACCGGCGGCACCAAGTCACAGACGGGCGACCAGCTTGACGACTTCCTCGAAGTACGCGCCGCGAAAGTCGAGACCGGCGGAGGGCCTGACTCCACTTCAATCAGCTTCTCCTGCCTCAAAGGCGACCTCGACGACGTCTTCAAAATCTTCGTCGACGTACTCGAGCATCCCGAATTCCGCGACGAAAAGATCGACATCGCGCAAAAAGAAGCAGAAGACTCGATCTCACGCCGCAACGACGACGTTAGCGGCATCGCTCACCGCGAGGCTATCAAACTCGCTTACGGACCGAACAACGCGTACGCGCGGATCGCCGAATACGCCACGATCGCGGCTATTACTCGTCAGGATCTGGTCGATTGGCATGCCAAGTACGTTCACCCGAACAACATCATTCTCGGCATCACAGGCGATTTCGATTCGGCAGCAATGGAAGCGCGTTTGCACAGCGCCTTCGATTCCTGGCCAAAGGGATCGGTCCTCCCGAAAAACGATATCAAGTACGAACCCGCGAAGCCCGGCTACTACCTCATTCCGAAAGAAGATGTGAACCAGACCAATATCCGCATGGTTGGCATGGGTACGACGCGTGCCAATCCCGACTATTACGCCATCAGCGTCTTCAACGAGGCGTTTGGCGGAGGGTTCTCGTCACGCTTGTTTAACGACATCCGAACCAAGCGCGGCCTCGCATACGGCGTGGGCGGAGGCGTTGGCACAAACTTCGGGCATCCCGGCGTCCTGCAGATTGCCATGGGGACAAAGAGCCAAAGTACCGTCGAAGCAATTCAGGCCTTAGACGAAGACATCAACAACTTGTCGAAAGAGCCGATCACCGATGACGAGATCCAGCGCGCCAAGGACTCCATCCTCAACGCGTTCATCTTCCGGCTCGACTCTCCCGACAAGATCCTCGCCGAGCGCATGACCTACGAGTACTACGGATATCCGCCCGACTGGCTCGACAAGTATCAGGCGGAGATCAAGAAAGTCACCGCGGCAGATGTGAACCGCGTCGCGGCAAAGTATCTGCATCGCGATCAGCTTGCTGTGCTTGTCGTCGGGAACACGAAGGAATTCGACAAACCACTGTCGTCGCTCGGTGCAGTGAAGGAGATCGACATCACAATTCCAGCTCCGCCCGCGGAAAAATCTGGAAAAAGCGACGAGAAATCGGAAACGAGCAACCCAGAAGGCAAAGCGCTGGCCGAAAAAGTTGCTAGTGCTATGGGAGGGCTGCCGAAACTGCAGGCGATCAAGGCAATGCGTCTGAATGTTGCAGAAAGCGAACCAGGAGGCACCCCCTCTCCCGTCGACATCACGCTCGCTTTTCCCGACAATATTCACGTCGACGTAAAAACGCCTCAGGGACAGCTAACGCTTATCGCGACGACAAACGCGGGCTACATGAGCATGGCTGGAATGGGTACGCGTGGCATGCCCGCGGCGCAAAAAGACGAGATGCTCACGCAGGTGCACCATGACCCTGTCTATGTGGTGCAACACGTGAACGATCCGGCGGTTACGTTCACATCCGCGGGAACAGAGAAGATCGGCGATGTCGATGCCGCAATCCTCGATATCGGCGGCTCGATTCCATCGCTTCGCTGGTATGTCGACCCGAAGACCGGACAAATCCTGCGGGAGAAATATAAAGGCATGGGACCCACCGGCCCATTCGACGGACAGACAGACCTATCGGACTGGCGCAGCGCCGACGGACTGACATTCCCGTACATCCACAAGAACAAGCAGAACGGGCAAGATACTAGCCTGGTGGAGTATAAGAAGATCGATATCAATCCAACGATTGATCCGAAGCTGTTCGAGAAACCTCCGGACAAAGCGGCCGAGCCGTCAAAATAGGCACCGGGAACCTCAACCGGCGCCCAGGTGTCTAACCATCCCAAGGAGTTCCCTATGACTCTTCCCCTGAGCCGTCGCGTCTTTTGCATGCTTGCATTGGCGCTCTTCTCCCACCTGCCGCTTCATCTCTTAGCTAAATCCGAACAAGCAAGCAGCGGATCCGCGAAAACGAATGATTCGATTCTGAAGTACGCTGGAACGTGGGAAGGCAAATGTCAGGATGGTCGTACTTTTGTAGTACTCACACTGCGAGCAGAGGGTGAACAATTAGCCGGCACCGTGAGCATCGGCAATATGCATGGCGACGACGAGGGTGCCTGCATGTTAGTCACAGCCCCACCGGCTCCGGAACACGCGCTGAAAATCGGCGAGACAGTTGCACACAACGACGTACTGTCTTTTGCCGGATCCCAGTCCTCTGACAGCAAGCCCGTCCGCTTCGAATTCAAAGAGATCGATCAAAACAAGGCGGACCTCAAGCTCCTGAACACGCCTGTCGAGCAGCGTCCGTGGTCGTTGGAACGAGCACGGCGGCCTGACTAGTTCTGGGTTACGATCTGAGCGACACGTTCTGTGGAGATCCCCCGTGAAACTTCTGCGTCCCGTAATTGCGCTTCAGATAGTCATCGCCACAACTCTTTTTGCCCAGGTAACAACTTCGCAATACGACAACTTCCGCACCGCCGCGACTCTGAACGAGAAGATCCTCACGCCGCAGAACGTCAACGCGCGGCAGTTCGGAAAGCTTGGCGCTTTCAAAGTGGACGGAGCGGTCTACGCCCAGCCGCTCTTTCTGCCGGGGGTTGAGGTTCCCGGCAAAGGAACGCACGACGTCATCTATGTCGCGACTGAGCACGACAGCGTTTACGCCTTCGACGCCTACAAGCCCGATGATCCTCCGCTGTGGCACGTGAGCTTTCTCGACAAGGCACGAAATATCACAGTTCCATCCGAGGATGATGTGCAGTGCCCGTTCATTCGTCCGGAAGTCGGCATCACATCGACGCCGGTCATCGACCTCAAGACTGGCACTCTCTACGTGCTAGCTAGAACCAAGATCAGGCACGCAGCTTCCACCGATGAGTACTTTCAGCATCTACACGCGCTGGCCATCACAACTGGTGTGGAGAAATTCGGCGGGCCAAAGCTGATCACAGCGTCAGTCCCGGGTGTGGGTTCGGGATCAGAAAACGGGAAAGTGGTTTTCGATTCGGCGAAAGAGAATCCGCGTGCTGCGCTAACGCTCGCCAACAACACCGTCTACATCACCTGGGCTTCTTCGTGCGACGTTGATCCGTATCACGGATGGGTGATGTCGTACGACGCGCAGACACTGGCGCAAAAAGCTGTGCTAAACGTGAATCCGAACGGTCGCGAGGCTGGCATCTGGCTGGCTGATACGGGACCGGCAGTCGACGCTGAAGGCAATCTCTACGTGCCCACTGGCAACGGGACGTTTGATGTTAATTCAGGCGGTCAAGACTATGGTGATTCCGTTCTGAAGCTCGACGGTTCCTCACTCGCGATTCGCGACTACTTCACTCCGCACGATCAGGATCGAATCAGCGAAGCCGATTCTGATGTCGGATCGAGCGGCCCTACGCTTCTCCCAGATCAACCCGGCCCGCATCGTCACCTGCTGTTACAGCCTACGAAAGATTCGACGATTTATGTGATCGATCGCGGCAACATGGGCAAGTTTCACCGTGATTCCGACGCCCTCGTGGAGATAGTCAAGATGTCCGGCGGGGGCTACGGCGCGATCGCCTACTGGAACGGCCATGCCTACTTTGCCGCCAGCGACGACTACCTGCGCGACTACGCCATCAAGAATGGTCGACTCGTGCTCAGCAGCCAATCGAGCACTAAATTCGAGAATCCTGGAGCAACTCCGTCGATTTCGGCTGACGGCAAGAAGAACGCAATCGTGTGGGCCATAGCGACAAAGACCTGGAACGGTCCCGATACCAAGCCCGCAGTTCTCTACGCCTTCGATGCAACGAAGCTGGGAACTCCTCTCTACACTTCGGAGCAAAACAGCGAACGCGATCGCGCCGCGTTAGCTACGCGCTTCGTCATCCCACTTGTTGTGAACGGACACGTCTACTTCGGAACCCGCAGCGAAGTCGAAGTCTACGGACTGCTGAAGTAGCGGCTGGAGGGTGGCGATTTTCTGTCTGTGCGTAAGTCGAACGATTCTTTTTGTTCCCGCGCCTCACCTGTCATCCTGAGCAGCGTTCTTCGCGACGAAGAGCCTGCCCTGAGGTGAAGCCGGAGGGACTTGTGCACCCTGCCTGCGCCACCTCTGCTCTCGGCGACTCACAGAGGCCTTCCTCCTCATCGCGTTTCAGTTCTTCCACAGCCAACTCCGCATCCCTTGGGACATCTGACTTGACCCTCGCCATCGAAAGCGCACAACAAAACCATCCGCAGTGCACCTCAAATGATCCGGCTAGTGCAGGCCCAGCCGCGGTCCTTCGTTCGGGACTCAGGAGGGCCAATATTTCATTCTCGGGCGAATCTCCGCCGCTCGGTCTTCACTTATTCTTGACGCGATTTGCCGTGAAATGAATCGCTGTGTGGGTCTCAATGCTGCTGTCGGTCACCATGGTGAACACGATCTCGTCGCCTTTGACCGTGCCTTTGTAGTAGTGCTTGTCTTCATAAGTCTTTTCATCGCCTGACAGACTCGCGAGGCTTTTCGTCATGAAACTGATCCGGTCGCCATCGATCTTTCCCTCCCATATCGGCCGACCCTGACCCTTAGGAACTCCGAGAAATCCTGCTGTCCCGGATAGCGCTTGGCGGTCGACTTCAAAATCAAACCACTCATGGTAGGTATCTCCCCAATCGTATTTCACAGTTGCTTCCCATTCCCCGGCAACGTTGGCGAGAGGCTTCGCGGAGTCACTCAGTGCAGATCCCGGATTCTGTGCCGATTGTTCCGTGCCTGCAGCGATGGCGTTCGGTCGCCCACTTTTCCTCTGGACCAGCAGCCAGAAGATGCCGATCACTACGGCTAGACCAACCAGAAACGCAGGGATGAATCGCTTTAGGTTCGCCGCTTTCGGCACAAAGCCGGTACCGTGCAGTGTGTGATGAAGTACGTCGGTCAGTTCTTTCACATCTGCATGAAAATGTGAGTCGCGAACTTCCATCGCCTGGCGCTCGCACAACGCCCGCAGGTTGCTTGGCAAGTCATTTGGGTTCGGAAGGCTCGCTCCGCCCACCAGGACGGGAATCACCCGAATGCCGCGCTCCAGGGCCTTTCCAATTTCAAGACGGACAAAATCGCTGGCGTTATCCAGCCTCCGCCCGCCATTCGGCTCAGTCACCGTTAGCCAATGGGGACCAATCACAGCCAGAAGAGCATCTGACACGTCAAGCTTCCGTTCGATGACCACGCTAAAGTCGTCGCCGCCCTCAATCGTAGTCAGATCCATGAACGTATTTTCCTGGCCGAACTCGGTGCTCAGGATATCGAACAAACGCCCGGCATAAGCGGCACTGTCTTCGCGGCGATAACTAATGAATACTCCAGGCATGGCTGTATGACCTGATTAGGCAGAATAGGGAGATTGTACTTGCGAGTTGCCACGAACTGAGCCAGTTCTTTTCGTTAAGGATCAGGAGTACTCCCAGTTGGCCCAAAGCAAAGACGAACTCGGGCCCGACGAATGGCAAGTTCGCAGATAGAAAGCGAAAAGATTACCGCCCGATGGAATGAGAACCATGCGTCGGCGTCAGCACCACGAGTACTATGCCACGAGCCTTGTCTTGAAGAAAGCAACGACTTGTCGGTTGAAGTCTCGATGAAACTCTGCCCGATCGAAGTTCGCATCGTCGGAGCAGATTTGCGGAGCTTGCTTCGTCAGTGCCTCGCTACAGGGAGGAAGGAAGGCGTAGTGCCCAGCCCGAGCAACGACATGTTCTTCCGCGGGTCTTGAAAGTTCCTGCCGGATTAGCGCCGTGTTCCAGGCGTCCGGTACTTGGTCATCATTCGAGGCCCGCCACAACTGGATCGGAATTCTCACAGTTTTCAAGGACCCGGGTCCAAACAAATAGCTGACTGCTGGCGCGGCAACGACTGCTGCCTTCACCCGGCGATCATGGGTCCAGACAGGTGTGAAGGTCTCCGAACTTAACTGATCTCCATTTCGTTGTTTTACGAAGAGGCATTCCGGCGCGTTGGGGCGCGTCGCGCACAATTCTCGCATTCGGCTCAGGTCTGGGACACCCCCGCTCTCCACCAAAGTCGTGAAGCCACCTAACGAGAACCCGAACATACCCACCCGTTCGTGGTCCAGCCGCTCGTGCTGTGTCCACGTCGCAAGCATGTAACTCAAAACAACGCTCACCTGCCGCGGTCGATCCGTCAGATCCTTTCGATTTCCTACGTAGCTCTGATCCAAGTAGTTGTCCCCGGTGTGAGTCGGAGCAACTACAACGAAGCCTCCACTAGCGAGGGCTAGGGCGGTGTCGTAGTGACTGGCGTACGAGCCCCCTGTACCATGAGAAATCAACACGAGAGGCAATCGAGTTCCCGTTATTAATCCATTTTGGACCACCATCTGCTGAAATGGCCCGACGGACACTGAAACAGGTCTCCCCACAGTAGGAAACCAGACTGCCACAGATAATGATTTGCCCGGAGGATCCGGGACAGTGAGCTGTTCGAAGCCGACAGTACCGAACGCAGGGGTCAAGAATGAGGTCACGAACCACAGCAAGAAGATCTTCATTGTCCTTCCTACAAAGACGCGGATTCATCGCTACCGTTAGCCAGGCACAATCACGAGGTTGGTAATTTTGCATTATTGGCGAATCATCTTGCAACTCGGAAATTACAACGCGCTGGGCGACTGGTGAAAAATCGCCACTACCCTCATCATCCGGCCAATGAGCGGTATCGCCTATTTTTAGAAATCAACCGTGTAGCAGCCTCGGTCTGCGGCACTACTTTATTCCTGAATACAAGACCCACCATCGTCACTGCGGTGCTAGAATCCGGGTCGGGTCCAAACACTTCTGAACCCGGAACAGACGGACAGGGAAGATGCTGAAACCACGCCGTCTCGACGCCGCAATGCAGGTCCACCGACTCCCTGCGCGATCAATTTTTTCTTGTCCTTCCTGCGGTACTAAAACTGTTGGGACTTTTTGTGGGGACTGCGGCGAGAAAGAAGTGACGGCCAAAGATTATGCGCTGCGACACTACCTGAAAGAGCTGGTTGCTGCAGTCACCCTATTGGAATCAAAAGTGTTTCGAAGTGTGTGGCTCGTCCTGAGCAGGCCCGGTTATCTGAGTAGCGAATATTTCCTGGGACGTAGAGTTCGCTACATGAAGCCCCTTCAATTGTTCTTGTTCTTGAACATCGTCTACTACTTTTCGCTTACTCTGTTCCAAGCCACAACCTTCACTACGCCCCTTGGCACGCAGTTGCACATGAACAACTATTATCCCGCGTATGCAAGCACGCGGGTCGCGCAGAAGCTGCAAGAGAAACGAATCAGCTACGAGATACTCGAAAGTAAATACAATCAAAGAACCAGCGTTCTTTCGCGGACGCTCATCTTTCTGCTCATCCCGATCTTTGCGACACTGTTTTACGCGCTATTTTTCAGGAAAAGAAAGTACCTGGTGGAACACATCGTCGTTGCCACGCATTTCTGGTCGTTCAGTCTCCTGTTGCTCGGTGTCGTTCTTCCGCTGGCCACCTTTGTTCTCATCTGGCTGTTTAAGGCACTGAACTTGTCTGCTGCATTCGTGACCGATGACGGTGTCACTTCGACGAGCCTTCAGCTTTGCTTTGCGGTCTACCTCTTCATGATGCTGAGGCGGTGCTATGGCATCAGCAAATGGTACGGCGCGCTCACAGCTTTAGCGATCGCATGGTCCTTCTTTCATATTGTGTGGCTGTATCGCTTTTTCCTTTTTGAGATCACTCTGAGGTCCGTCTGACACCGCCGGAATTCGCGATTGCAAGGCAATCCCGGAGGATGGCTAGTGAGTGAAAGTATCCTTCACTAGTGCCCCACCTTTCATCACAAACCTGACCTGCTGTAGCAAGCTGGTCGATGAAAGCAGCCCACGTCGCGGCTCTTGCGAAACCGATGCGCGTCTTCCAAAGTCACGCACAGTTAACTGCATTGTGACAAACGTTTGACAATCGGTAGAGCCGGCACTCATCTAATGCAACTGGGGCACACACCTTCGAATTGAAATTCGCAAGGTGTGTATCGGACTGCAGATTTCCAATAGTAAGTAAATTTACAAACTGGAATTAGATGTCGAACACTCCCATATCGACACGATATTCATCCCTGTCCTTGAAGGAGATTGTTTGTCTGTGCGCCGCTTCCCGGGATGATGAAGCGTGGGAGGAGTTCGTGTGCCGAGTGCGGAAACCCATCAGCAATATCATCACGCGCACGGCAGCTCCGTGGGGAAAGCCTTCCCGTTACCTGGTCGAGGATCTGGTTCAGGTGACCTATCTGAAACTGTGGGAAGGAGGACGCACGCTGTTACGGGATTTTGCGCAACAGTGTCCCGAAGGCATTTTGGGATACCTGAAGAAAATTGCTGCCAACGCCACTCATGACTACTTCAAGCACGGCCATAGTCAGTCTTCGGGTGGAGACGAGCCTCATGTTTCTACTAGCGACGTCGACCCGGAGGCTGGTATTGAGGCTCATGGGAGCGAGGACAGAATTGCCTTCCAACTCTTCTTGAGTGAGATCGATGAGCATCTGAAGCGGTCCCTGACCGGGCCGGACCGCGAGCGCGACCGTACCATTTTCTGGCTCTATTTCCGTCAGGGAATGAGTACCAGGGAGATCGCTTCCCTGCCGGCCATCGGATTAGGCACCAAGGGTGTAGGCAGCGTCATTGAGCGGATGAAGCATTCCATCCGCGACCAGATCCTTGGGTCGCCTGCAGATTCCGCAGACGCGCAAGAAAGATCAAAAAAGCAAAGTCCCTCAGGAAGTCGTATAGGAATTTAGAGGAGTGTCTGAACTTGGGACGTCCATTGGACAAACACCTCGATAACCAGGAGCTCAGTGCCCTTGTGCCCTCATCTTGCGAGACCGGGCCAACGACGGCCGAGCTCTCTCCGTCGTCTGTGCGCGCAGCGCGGCAGCATGCGGAATCGTGCGTGGAGTGCGGTGAAAAGGTATCGAAATACCGGCGACTCTTAAACGGGCACCCGAAGACTGCTGTCCCAGAGTCAGCACGGCCGGGCACGGACTGCCCCACTTTGAATGGCGAAGACTGGCGTGAGGTAGCTGCAGGACTGTGGCCGCAGTCGAAAGCTGCACAGTTGATCGCCCACGCCGCGCACTGTGACCACTGTGGACCACTGCTTCGCCGCAGTCTCTCGGTCGACGGCAGTCGGGAAAACGAGCTGCCGGAAACAATCCCTGCCTCGCCGGCTTGGTACGTGCATTTTCGAGTACCTGGTTCGCAACGGCCTTGGGCCCTCGCGAAGTGGCTGGCTCCAGTCGCCGCACTGGCGTTGATTGTGGGAGTGTTGTCCACAAGACCAGGGTCATCGCGATCCTACTCCGGAACAAGATTTGCGGAGCTCGCTGTCAACACTCACAAGCAGCACGCCCAGGGAAAGCTCACGCTCGACGTGCGCTCCAACTCGCAACAGGAACTTAACCAATGGCTGAAAGCGAAGTCACCGTTCTCTGTGGCTCTGCCGGCACGTCCCATCGAATCGGGCGAGGAACGCCCTTATGATCTGCAGGGCGCGCAGCTTGTTCGGCTGGGGGACAAGCCGGCGGCCTTCATCGCCTATCAGGTGAAGATGCCAAAGCTGCAAACCGCTGCGGCATCGTTGATTGTTACGCCCGATTCGGTTGCCGTAGCTTCCGGCGGGATCGAAGTCGATTTCAAGAAGGTAAGCTTTCACTACCTGACAGTCGAAGGTTACAAGGTTGTTACCTGGTCCGCGAAAGGTCTGACCTACGCTCTGGTCTCCGAGGAAGGAAACGGCACGCAGCGATCCTGCATGATTTGCCATTCCGCAATGAAAGATCGTGATCTAAGTCAAACGCCTGCTCCCTTTCGACGCGCGGGAAATATCTCACAGCGCATCTGGCAATAATCCTCGCTACTAATCCATTCACCCGGGTCAGTCTTCTTCCATAGAAACACGCCACGGTGACAGATGGCGTATCCACGCAGAGTACCCACGCAAAATCCACAAAAGCAAATTCCCTTGAGATCTCGTCATGTCTAGTGAGGCCGATTGCGCCTTTGAAGTAACCAAAGCAAGTACAGACATGAACAACGTTTCAGATGTAACGCCATTTTGGTCAGCACAGTTTTGTGCGGCAGAGAGCTCTGGGACAGTTGACTTCACTACCTCAACCCTTTTCAACATCGCAACAACACATCAAATTGGAGAATAGAACAATGATCAGCAAGTTCAATCAGCAAGCCAAAGAGAATGCATCACTGCGGATGCTGTTCGCAGCCGCTCTGGTGCTCGCATGTGCCGTCGGCACCGTCACTGGTGCGGTCGCTCAAGTTGTCGTGGTCCCACCCACTCCGACCGAGATCACACCGCCCGTGGGGAACACCGCATTCCTGGTCGGTCACGCCCAGGGTTCGCAGGGTTACACTTGCCTGCCCACACCCGACGGTGGAACTTCCTGGACCGTCAACTCGCCGCGTCCTGAAGCAACGCTGTTTACGGATGTCTTTGGACAGAACTTTCAAATCATCACCCACTTCGCGAGCATCAATACAAACCCCAAACCAGGCGTTACCGTCCCCCTCGGTGGGAACGCGACCTGGCAGAGTTCCTTGGATAGCAGCAAAGTGTGGGCGACTGCGTCGGGACACATCGACGCCGGCACGGACCTCAACAGTTGCCCGAATAGTGGCTCAATTCAGTGCCTCTTGCTGACATCGGTCGGAAACCAAAAGGGGCCAACCGGTGGTCGCCTGCTGAACAACGTCACGTTCATTCAACGCCTGAATACGGCCGGTGGGTCTGCTCCCACGACTGCTTGCACTGTGGGTCAGACGCAACTCCAGGGCTACACCGCCGACTACTACTTCTACCGCGCTGACAAGTAGAACGTTCCAGTAGAAGGGTGGCGCACCCTGCTGAGGATAGCTAAGGTCAAAAGCCCCATCTCATCACGCCGAGACCATGGCGAGATGAGGTGGGGCTCGCCTTTTCATCGAGTGTTGCCCGTTAGCATTTTGAACAGGAACATCGTCGGCAAAAACGCGCGAGTATGAGGAGGAGGGTGATTTATAACTCCTAATTGGACTTAGAGTAGACAACTCCGAGTGAACCCGATGGTTTGCGAAACATCTCCACTACGCTCATCCTATGAGAGAGGATGTCAAGCAAAAACACTTCCGCACTTT
>Ga0207693_10002345_pt1 | contig 16445 bp, 13 predicted proteins | sample LARL81metaG_FD_184347 | JGI IMG/M metagenome (GOLD analysis project Ga0207693, IMG submission 184347) | Corn, switchgrass and miscanthus rhizosphere microbial communities from Kellogg Biological Station, Michigan, USA - LAR L8-1 metaG... | ecosystem: Host-associated > Plants > Roots >...
GACGGGACCGAGACCGAGCTCGACCACGGGCACGTCGTGATCGCCGCGATCACGAGCTGCACGAACACGTCGAACCCGTCGGTCATGCTCGGCGCCGGGATCCTGGCGCGCAACGCTGTCCAGAAGGGCCTGCAGGTCAAGCCGTGGGTGAAGACGTCGCTGGCGCCCGGGTCCAAGGTCGTTACCGAGTATCTCGACCGAGCGGGCCTCACCGAGTACCTCGAGGCGCTCGGATACCACCTCGTCGGTTACGGGTGCACGACCTGCATCGGCAACAGCGGACCGCTTCCGGAGGAGATCTCCGCCGCCGTCAACTCGGGCGACCTGGCGGTCGTCTCGGTGTTGTCGGGCAACCGCAACTTCGAGGGCCGGATCAATCCCGACGTCAAGATGAACTACCTCGCGTCCCCCCCGCTGTGCGTCGCCTACGCGCTCGCCGGGACGATGGACATCGACCTCTACGACGAGCCGCTCGGCGAGGACGACCACGGCGAGCCCGTGTTCCTGAAGGACATCTGGCCCAGCGCCGCCGAGGTTTCCCAGACGATCGAGGACGCCGTCCAGTCCGACATGTTCCACAAGAGCTACGGCGAGGTGTTCGACGGCGACGACCGGTGGAACTCGCTCGAGGTCCCCGGCGGCGAGAGCTTTGCCTGGGCCGACGACTCGACGTACGTGCGTCGGCCGCCGTTCTTTGAGGACCTTCCGCGTGAGCCCGAGCCGATCGCCGACATCGAGGGCGCCCGGGTGCTCGCCGTGCTCGGTGACAGCGTCACGACCGACCACATCTCACCGGCCGGCTCGATCAAGCGCGACGGGCCCGCCGGCAAGTACCTGATCGAGCACGGCGTGCAGCCGCGCGAGTTCAACTCATACGGCTCGCGGCGCGGGAACCACGAGGTGATGATGCGCGGCACATTCGCCAACATCCGCCTGCGCAACCAACTCGAGGGTGGGCGGCGGCCGCTTCCGGAGGGCGGGGTGACGTTGCATCTGGGCGGTGCGAACGAAGGCGAACCCGAGGAGATGTCGATCTACGACGCCGCGATGCGCTACCAGGAGGAGGGCACGCCGCTCGTCGTGCTGGCCGGCAAGGAGTACGGATCGGGCTCCTCGCGCGACTGGGCGGCAAAGGGCACGCGGCTGCTTGGCGTCCGCGCGGTGATGGCCGAGAGCTTCGAGCGCATCCACCGGTCAAACCTGGTCGGCATGGGCGTCCTGCCACTGCAGTTCAAGGACGGCGACTCGGCCGAGTCGTTGGGTTTGACGGGCCAAGAGACGTTCACGATCGCCGGTCTGGCCGATGCCGACCAGATTCCCCGCGAGTTGACGGTGCGCGCCGACGACAAGGAGTTCACGGTGACCGTGCGGATCGACACGCCCAAGGAGCAGCGCTATTTCCGTCACGGCGGGATCCTGCAGTACGTGCTGCGGGAGCTCCTGGCGAAATAGCTCCCTGTTTCCAGGGCTTTTGCCCCGTGACGGCCCGCAACGCTGATAGAAATCCTAAAGAGTTAGGAATCCTGAACAGCCGGGTACAGATGGCCCCGTGGCACTCAAAATCATGCACCTCGCCAGGTGGTTTGTCTGGTAGATCAGGGAGCCCGAGACCGTCATTGGTCACGGTGAGGCCCGGATCACCGTGATTTCAGGCGGCCGCTAAGCCGCCGGCCGAAGACCGTCTAGCTCGCGGCTCGCCGCCAGCTCTGCCAACGCCTTTCGCTCGAGCTTGCGGACGGCGTCGGAGGTGATTCCCAGGCGTCTTCCCGTCTCCCGCAGCGGTGTGGGCTGCTCGAGATCGATCCCGTAGCGGAGCTTTACGACCTCGCGCTCGCGCTCGGGGAGCCGTTCCAGCGCGCTGCGCAGCGCGTCGCCCGCCAGCGCAATCTCGACTTCCTCCTCGGGGCCGCGGTCCTGACTGGGCATCAGCGCGCCCAGGGTGGTCTCCTCCTCCTCGCCGACGGGGCGATCGAGGCTCGTCACCACGCGCGCGACCTCCTGAGCCTGGCGCACGTCCGAGATGTCCACCTCGGCGGCGCGGGCCAGCTCCTCGTCGGTCGGCTCACGCCCCAGCTGCACGACGAGGTCGCGCTGAGCACGGGCGATCTTGCGCTCGAGCTGACCTATGTGCACCGGTATCCGGATCGTGCGGGCCCTGTTGGCGATCGCGCGCTGGATCGACTCGCGGATCCAGAACGTCGCGTACGTCGAGAACTTGAACCCCTTGCGGTAGTCGAACTTCTCCGCGGCGCGGATCAGGCCAAGAATCCCCTCCTGGATGAGGTCGAGCAGCGAAAGGTCAAAACCCTCGTATTTGCGGGCATTTGAGATCACCAGCCGAAGGTTCGAATTGACCATGCGCTCCTTGGCGGCGAGGTCGCCGCGCTCGATCCGCTTGGCGAGCTCCACCTCTTCGTCGCGTGTCAGCAACGGATAGCGGCGGACCTCCTGCATGAACAGCGACAGCGCGTCGGTGGTGCGCTCGGCGAGGTCCACGTTGTTGTAGCTCGTCTGCTCGACGCCGTTTCGCCCGCAATCGTCGCGCACGTCGAACCCGCGCTCCTCGAGCAGCTCCGCAAGCGCCTGCGTGTCGTCCTCACTGAGGTCGTGGTCGCTCGCCACCTCGCTCAGCTCTGACAGCTCGACACACGTCGGCGTGCGTCCCTGGCCGCGCGCGACGAGCTCGTCGGCGAGCTCGGTGAGCGCCTCCGTGACGCCCGTCGAGGCAGGTTGGTCGGACATGCCTAGAAGTTACCCGGACACCGGCACAGCCGCCAACGTGACTTTGTCAATAGCCTTCCCGGCAATGTCGGTGCCGGAGCTGCTGACCAACCTCCTGACCGCGGCCGGGCCCTCGGGCCATGAGACCGCCGCCGCGAAGGCATGGCGCGACGGGTGCGCCGGCTTCGCCGCGGAGGTGGGGTCCGACCACCTCGGTTCGTCGTTTGCGCGCGTGCCCGGCACCGCCGACGGCCCAAAGCTCGCGATCGTCGGCCATATCGACGAGATCGGCCTGCACATCTCGCACATCGATGACCAGGGCTATCTGCACTTCGGCGAGGTCGGCGGCTGGGACAGCGTCGTGCTCGTCGGGCAGCGGATGCGGATCGACACACAGGATGGCCCCGTGACGGGGGTGATCGGGCGCAAGGCGATCCACTTGATCAAGGACGACGAGCGCAAGAAGGTCCCGGAGATCAAGGACCTGCACATCGACATCGGCGCCAAGGACGCTGATGAGGCACGTCAGCTCGTTCGCATCGGCGATGTCGCCGTGATCGATGCGATGCCGATCGAGCTGCGCCACGAACGCGTTGTCTCGCGCGCGCTCGACAACCGCGTCGGCTGTTACGTCGCCGCCGAGGCGGCCCGGCTGGTCGCGGAGTCCGGCGGTGCTCCGGGCGACGTGCTCGCGTTCGCCGTCGTTCAGGAGGAGACCACGTTCGCGGGCGCGCGCACGAGCACGTTCTTCCACGAGCCCGACCTCGCGATCGTTGTCGACCTGACGCATGCGACCGATCAGCCGGGCGTCGAGCTCGGGCCGATCACCAAGCACCCGATGGATTCCGGCCCGGTGATCGGACGCGGCACCACGCTTCACCCGCGCCTGTTCGAGCTGCTCTACAAGGCCGCGACCGACGAGTCGATCCCGTTCACGGTCGAGTCGCTGGGGCGCGGAACCGGCACCGACGCCGACGCCATCCACTTCAGCCGGGCCGGCGTTCCGACCGGGCTGGTGTCGGTGCCGTGCCGGTATATGCACTCACCCGTCGAGATGGTCTCCGTGGCGGACATTGCCGCGGCGGCGAAGCTGATCGCGGCGTTCGCCAAGCTGCTCGAGCCGGGCATGTCGTTCCAGCGCTGAGCCCGCGAGGGCCGTTGCTGCTGCTGTTCGACATCGATGGGACGCTGCTTGCGGGCGCGACCGAGGAGCACCGCGCGGCGCTGCACGAAGCGCTCTTGGCGGTCCACGGGATCGAGGCCGACATCAGCCGCCGTCCGATCACACCGGCGGGCCGCACCGACCGCGAGATCACGCGCGCGATCCTGCTCGATGCGGGCGTCGACGCCAAGCAGATCGACGACAGGGCCGACGCGGTTCAGGAGGAGGCATGCCTGGCCTACGCGCGGCTGTGCCCCGAGGATCTGTCGCACACCGTGCTCGCAGGGATCCCGGAGCTGCTGGCGCAGCTGTTGCGGCGCGAGGACCGAATGCTCGGGCTCGTGACCGGCAACTACGAGGCGATCGCACGGCTGAAGCTCAGGCGCGCCGGGATTGGCCACTGGTTCGATGCCGCGATCGGCGCTTTCGGCTCCGACGCCGAGGACCGAACCGAGCTGCCGGCGATCGCGCGTCGCCGGGCCGGCAAGCCCGGCGCGCCGTACCCGCGCGAGCGGACGATCGTGATCGGCGACACGCCACGCGACATCGCCTGTGCCCACGCGGACGGGGCACGATCCGTCGCGGTTGCGACCGGGCCGTTCGGGGTCGACGAGCTGCGCGCCGCGGATGCCGTTGCCCGCGACGCGACCGAGCTGCTGGCCGTCCTGTACTAGCGGCGGACGAGCTTCTTGTAGGTGATGCGCTTGGGGCGATCGGCCTCGGCGCCGAGCTGCTCGTGGCGGAAGTCCTCGTAGGCATCGAAGTTGCCCTCGAACCAGCGCACTTGCGAGTCGCCCTCGAACGCGAGCACGTGCGTGGCGATGCGGTCCAAAAACCACCGGTCGTGCGATACGACGACGGCACAGCCGGCAAACGCGAGCAGCGCTTCCTCCAGTGCCCGCAACGTATCCACGTCGAGATCGTTGGTCGGCTCGTCGAGCAACAGCAGGTTGCCTCCGGTCCGCAGCAGCTTGGCGAGGTGCAGGCGGTTTCGCTCCCCGCCCGACAGCTTGGCGACCTTCTTCTGCTGCTCGGTGCCCTTGAAGTTGAAGCCGGCAACGTACGCGCGGCTGTTGACGGTGCGATCGCCGAGCGGAATCTGTTCGACGCCGCCCGAGACCTCTTCCCAGACCGTCTTCTCCGGATCGAGCGCGTCGCGCGATTGGTCGACGTACGCGAGCTCGACGGTGTCACCGAGCCGGAGCACGCCCGCGTCGGGCTGCTCCTGTCCGGTGATCATCCGCAGCAAAGTCGTCTTGCCGGCGCCGTTGGGGCCAATCACGCCGACGATGCCGCCCCGGGGCAGATTGAACGACAGGTCGTCGATCAGCATTCGCTCGCCGTAGGACTTGCGCACGTCATCGGCCTCGACGACGATCTCGCCGAGCCGGGGGCCGGCCGGGATGTGGATCTGGACCTGGTCGAGCTTGACGTTGCGGTCCTGCGCGAGCAGCGCCTCGTAGGCGTTGAGGCGGGCCTTGGGCTTGTTGCGCCGCGCGCTCGCGTTGAGCCTGACCCACTCGAGCTCTTGCTCGATCGTCCGGCGCCGGGCGGTCTCCTGCCGGGCTTCGGCGTCGAGCCGAGTCCGCTTCTGGTCCAGCCAGCCCGAGTAGTTGCCCTCGTAGGGAATTCCGCGCCCTCGATCGAGCTCCAGGATCCAGCCGGCGACGTTGTCGAGGAAGTAGCGGTCGTGCGTGATCGCCACGACGGTGCCGCGGTAGTCCTGCAGATGGCGCTCGAGCCACGCGACCGACTCGGCGTCGAGGTGGTTGGTGGGCTCGTCGAGCAGCAGCAGGTCGGGCTGGCGCAGCAACAGGCGGCACAACGCCACTCGGCGCCGCTCACCGCCTGACAACGTCGAGACGTCCGCATCCGGCGGCGGACACCGCAGCGCGTCCATCGCGATCTCGAGCGTGGTGTCGAGATTCCATCCGTCGACGGCGTCGATCTGCTCCTGGACACGCGAGAACTCGTCCGCGGTCTCGTCGGAGTAGTTCATCGATAGCTCGTTGAAGCGGTCCAGCAACGCCCGTATCTCGGCGACGCCCTCCTCGACGTTGCCGCGGACGTCCTTATTGGGATCGAGGGTCGGCTCCTGCTCGAGCAGGCCGACCGTCGCCCCGGGCGCGAGCTGCGCCTGACCGTCGAACTCCGTGTCGAGTCCGGCCATGATTCGCAGCAGGGTCGACTTGCCGGCGCCGTTGTAGCCCAGCACGCCGATCTTCGCGCCGGGAAGGAACGAGAGCGAGATGTCGGTGAGGACCTCGCGGTCCGGCGGGAACCGGCGGGAGAGCTTGTAGGTCGTGAAGATGTATTGGGTCATCTGAGGAGGCTCACAGTGAGGATAGGGCGCGTCGCCCGAGCGGGCGCACGCGCGCTAGAAAGGTGGGGTGCGTGTTGCAGCGGTCCTGTTCGCCCTGGTCGCCGTTGTCTGCCTGGTGGTCGCGGTCGCCGGGATGGCCACCGGGCGGATGGACGCGCGCCGGGGCACCTCGATCCGGATCGTCGCGCTGGTCAGCTTTGCGATCGCGGTCGTGCTCAACGTCATATCGCACTGACTCTCAGCTCTCGGGCTGCCATCCGCTCAGGACCCAGCCACCGCTCGGCAAGCGGGCGACGGTGGCGATCGTCACGTGCCATGCGGGTCTCAGCCCCTGGTAGGCGGCGTCGGCGGTCGCGGTGGTCGACTCGCGGGTGACGACCACGTACTGGTTGTGACTCGCGGCCAGCGGAGCGACGGCCTCGACCGTGCCGCTGTTGGCGATCCCGCCCCGCTTGAGCTCGTAGTCGCCGGCGGTCTGCGCGGCGGCCAGCTGCAGTGCCGAACGCGCCTGGCCGATCGACGTCGACGCCAGCTCGGTCATGTCGCGCCCGACGCTCTCGGCGGTCCAGTTGATGTAGGCGCCGGCGAACCGGCGCACGGCCTGCTCGGGCGTCGCAGCGCCGGGGCTCGCGACTGTCTGGCTGGGGCGGGGCGCGGCCAGCTCGTGCGTCGTCTGGGCACGTGAGATGGCCGAGCGCGGCGTGGCGGGTCGAGACGGGCTGCCCAGCACCGCGCAGCCCGTCATCAAGGTGCACGCCGCGGTCGCGGTCACGAAGACGAGTCGGCGCGCCGTCACAACCCCACCGGATGCCGGGCGACGAACCCGTCGGCGCTGCGCACCAGCGGATGCCAGCCGATCCCCGTTCCGCCGTCCCCTGGCCCGGCGGCGTTGTGTGTGTCCCAACGCAGACCGGCGACGTACATGAACACGTGTGACGCGCTCGCGTATACCGTCACCCACCGCCCGGGACCCGCGGCGCCGAATGACTCCAGCGCCGACGATGCTGCCGCGTCGGTGACCGCCACGAGCCTCGCGCCGTAGAGGAGGTGCTCGACGCTGCTCGAGCAGTCGTACGCCGGTGCGATCGCCGACAACGCCACGCCGTGGCCGGCGCCGTACACGTACGGCTTGCCCGCGATCTGGTTGCCCGCGGCGATGATCTCGGCAACCGCCGGCGGTGCGCCCGCCGGCGCGGCGGCAAGACCGCTCGGGAGTAGCCGGGCGCGGTCGCCGGGCGTCGTCGGCACGCCGGTCAGGGCGGTGGGCGCGCACGCGACGGGATCCGGCGCCGGGCCCTCGGTGTCGTCGGCGGTGTTCCCGACGATCGCCGCGGAGCCTGGAGGCGTGACGCGCTCGATCCGCACCGGGCCTGACCAGCGCCCTTCGTCGTAGGGGATCCCCAGACTCCCGGCGAGCAGCCACCACAGGTCGATCTCCCTGGGAAGCCCGCCGACAGGCCCGCCGCCGAGCCCGAAGTCGCGCTTGTAGGCGATCGCCGACCGGCCGCCCCACGTGATCCGCAGCGGCGTCAGGTAGGGCAAGCCGCCGATCGCCGTGGCGGTCTGAAAGGTCTCCCCGCCGAGCTCCGCGTAGCTGTCGGGGTGTGAGAGCAGGTTCGCGCCCGACGCTCCGACCACGCCGCTGGACGGGTCCCCCGGCCCGCCGTATTCGGTGGCGCCGACGAGCTGGCTGGTGCCGGGCGGACCGAGCGCGACGGCCGACGGCGATCCGCAGACGCCGGGCGCGCTCGGGCTGGAGGCGCCGATCAGCAGCGCAAAGACGGCCGCGCCGATGCCTACGGCCATGATCCCGGTGATCAGGGCCGCCAAGGCGATCGCGACGCCGACGCTCGATCCTCTGCTGTGGGTGCGCCCGGTCATCGGCGGGCGACCATAGGACCGAGAGGCCCGAGAACGGTCGATTTACGCCATTTTGTTTCAACTGGGGACGCGCTTTCGGCCGACGCTCCCTGCGACAGCCGAAATCGTTTCTGTCGCCCCAGCCTTGGCTACGCCGCTAACGTAAAAGAGTCATGCCTCGCATCCTCGACGTCGAACAGGCACTTCTTCTGCTGGAGCTTGAGCCGCCTTTCGACCAGCGCGCGGTGCAGCTCGCGCGGCGGCGGATGGCCAAGCGCTGGCATCCCGACATCGCCCCGCCCGGACGCCAGCACGAGCACCAGCGCCATCTCCAGGCGATCAACGAGGCCGCAGACCAGCTCTCGCAGCTCGCCGAGACGTCGCGCGGTGGACGTGTCACCCGCAACGCGGTCAAGGTTTCCGCCGCCGCGACCCGCAAGGCCCGCGAGGAGGCCGGCCGCCGCGCCTATGAGGAGGAGCAGCGCGCGAAGGCCGCTGCGGCGGAACGCGCAAAGCACGACCCGTTTGGATCGCGTGTCCCCGACCACTCGGTCGTGCACCGCTACGCGCGGTGCGTCGCGTACCCGGAGTGGGGCGTCGGCACCGTCACGGGCATCTACTTCTCCGGCGAGGAGGACGACGTCCAGCAGTGGGCGCGGGTGCGGTTCGCGGTCGGCGTGCGCACCGTGCCGGCGGGCTCGCTGCAGTTCGTGGACTTCTCGAGGCCCGATCCCGCCGCCGATCGCGTCCAGCGCTTCATGACCGCCGCACAGCATGCGCTCGCCGAGGGCGACGCCGCGCTGGCGGCCCAGCGGCTGGTGTACGCGCGCGACGCCGAGCCGACCAACCCGGCGGTGCTGAGGCTGCTGACAACGGCCTTCTGGCAGGCCGGCAACTTGCCCGCGGCCGCCCGCTCGGTCCGCGACTGGGCTCGCGTCGAGACCGACCGGCCCACGCCGGAGCGCTTTGCGTCCAGGATCTACGAGGACATGGGCGCCATCGCCTGGGCAGCCGAAGCCGCCGCTCGCGCCGCCAACCGCGCGCCCAACGACGCCTCGTCCTGGGAGCGCCTCGGCCGCCTGAGGTTGCGGCTGGGAGACCGCACGGGCGCGATCTCGGCGCTCGAGCAGGCCAAGCTCGTCGGGCCTACGGTCGAGGGCATGCTCGACCTCGCGCTCGCCTACCACCTCGCCGGGGACGTCGGAGCGGAGGTGTCGGCGGCGGAGGCGGCCACCGTGATCGACCCCCAGTCCGCCGCCGCCTGGTCGACTTTCGCCCATGCCCTGGCGCGCACCGATCGCATCAGCGAGTGCGTCGAGGCGTGCCGACGGCGGCTCGAGCTCGGCGACGACCCCGAGATCGACGACCTGCTGGCTCGGATCCAGGCGTCGGCGCCGCGCGAGCTGTCAGAGCGCAGCGCGGCATAAAGCCGAAGTGTCGCGTTCTGACCGCGCCTGCCGCGGTTAAACGGCGACGCTTCGGGTGCCCAGCCGCGAGCGCAACGCGCCGCTTAGGCGATCGAGCCCTCGCGCCCACACACGGGGCAGGCCTCCTGCGGCGCCAAGGGCCGCCCGCCGCACGCAGGGCAGTCCTCCACGCGCTCGAGCACGCCGAGCAGCTCGCCGACGCGACACACCAGCAGCCGCTCCTCGTCGACCTCGACCCAGGCGCCCGCGGATGCGGGGAACACGACGTGGTCGCCCGGCTTGACGGGCATTACCACGCCGACGTGGTCCCACCAATCCAGGCCAGGGCCGACCGCGAGCACGATGCCGTGCTGGGGCGGCGGTTCGTCGGTGCCGGGAGGGACGAGCAGGCCGGACCTTCGAACTCGATCGGGATCGAGCTCCTTGATCACGACTCGGTCGAAAAGTGGCCGCAGCTGGTTACGCATCGAGCGGCTGATGATAGGCGGCGCCCGAGCCGCCCTGACATGTCCGCGCGCGGATCTACGCTGCCACCCTTCATGCGCTTGGTCGTCGCCCGTTGCTCCGTGGACTACTCCGGCAGGCTCCGGACGCACCTCGGCGAGGCCGTCCGCCTGCTGATGTTCAAGGCCGACGGCACGTTCATGGTGTGGTCAGACCACGGCGGCTCGAGCGTGAAGCCGCTCAATTGGATGACGCCGCCGACGGTGATCGAGGAAGAGCCGAGCAAGGTGATCGTCCGCAAGCGGGCCGGCACCACCGAGGACCGCGTGGAGATCTCGATACACGAGGTCCTGTCGGACGTCACGCACGAGATGTGCGCTCCCGAGGAGGACCAGGCGCTCGCCAAGGACGGGGTCGAGGCGCACCTGCAAGAGCTGCTGGCAGAGCAGCCGGGCTGGTGCGGCGAGGGGTTCCGGCTGGTCCGGCGCGAGTGGCCGACCGACATAGGCCCGGTGGACCTGATGTGCCGCGACGCCGACGACGGATGGGTGGCGGTCGAGATCAAGCGGGTTGCCGGGCTCGAGGCCGTCGAGCAGCTGACGCGCTATCTGGATCGGATCCGGCTGGATCCCGCGTTTGCCACCTGTCGCGGCGTCCTCGCCGCGCAGACGATCAAGCGCCAGGCGCGCGTACTGGCCCAGGCGCGGGACATCGAGTGCATCGAGGTCGACCTCGAGGTGCTCCGAGGCGAGCGCCAGCCGGACCTGAGATTGTTCGCTGCATGAGCGACAACGAAGCTGTCCTGACCGAGCGTCGGGACCGGATCCTCCTGATCACGATCAACCGCCCCGATCAGCGCAACGCGGTCAACGCCGCCGTAGCGCAGGGAATCTCTGACGCGCTCGATGAGCTCGACGACGACCCGGGCCTGTCCGTCGGCGTGCTGACGGGCGCCGGCAAGGGCTTCAGCGCCGGCATGGATCTGAAGGCGTTCGTCGCCGGCGAGCGGCCGTACGCGGGCGACCGGGGCTTTGCGGGCATCACCCAGCGTGCCTCACGCAAACCGCTGATCGCCGCGATCGAGGGGTTTGCGGTCGCGGGCGGGCTGGAGATCGCGCTGTCGTGCGATCTGATCATCGCCGCGTTCGGCGCGCGCCTGGGAATCCCCGAGGTCAAGCGCTCGCTGGTTGCGGCCGGCGGCGCGCTGCTGCGCCTGCCGCGGCTGCTGCCGCGGACGATCGCGATGGAGCTGGCGCTGACCGGCGACCCGATGGAAGCCCAGCGCGCCTTCGACCTGGGCCTCGTCAACCGCCTGGCGCAGCCGGGTCGCGCCGTCGACGAAGCGCTCGAGCTCGCCGAGGCGATTGCGGCCAACGGTCCGCTCGCGCTGGCGGCGACCAAGCGGATCATGACCGAGTCGGTCGACTGGCCGGAGTCGGAGTTCTTCGCCCGCCAGGGCGAGATCTCGGGCCCGGTGATGGAGTCCGAGGATGCGCGTGAGGGCGCGACCGCGTTTGCCGAGAAGCGCCCGCCGGTCTGGAAGGGCCGTTAGCCCAACTCGTCCAAAACGGCCCACTCGACCGCCCCACGACTCCACTCCGGGTCCTATTGGGCGCTCAGCACCCAAAAAAGCCCCGCGCTGCCTCAGCACCGCCTCGACTGGGCCGTTTTGGGACGCGATTCGGAGGAGACGCGATCAGCGCTAGCCCCCGGCCTCCTGGCCCCAGGCCGTCGCCACCAGCGTACGGGGCCCGCCGCGGTCGCGGTGCTCACATAGGTAGATGCCCTGCCAGGTGCCGAGCGCCAAGCGTCCGTGCGTGATCGGCAGCGTCAGCGTCGGGCCGAACAGGGCCGCCTTGATGTGGGCCGGCATGTCGTCTTCGCCCTCGAGCGTGTGCGTCCAGTACGACTCGCCCTCGGGGACGGCCTCGTTGGCCCAGGACTCGAAGTCGCGTCGCACGTCGGGGGAGGCGTTCTCGTTGAGCGCCAGCGAGGCCGACGTGTGCGCGATCAGCAGGTGCAGCATCCCAACCTCGATCTCCCGAAGGCCGGGCAGCGCGCCGAGGACCTCCCGCGTGACCAGGTGAAAGCCCCTGGGGCGCGGGTCGAGCGTTATCTCGTGCTGGATCCACATCAGAGCGTCGGGACTCGGGCTACCCGCATATCGACGCGCTCCCCGCGGAACGGAACGCCTTCGGCCTCCAACAGTGCTCGCTGGCGACTGCCCTTGGCCAGGGAACCATCGGCGCGGACGATCCGGTGCCACGGGACGTCGGCGTCGCCACAGGCGTGGAGAACCGCTCCTGCCACGCGCGGTGCACCCGGGGACACGTCCCCGTACGTGCGTACAAACCCCTCCGGCGTCGCTCTGACGGCCGCCAGGATGTCGCGTGCGCGATCGGTGTCCACGGAGGTTGAGGATACGACCGGAGGTGGGCTGGGGAACGCCGAGACCGGCCCTGAATACGCCACCCTGATAACGTCCTCGCCGCCGAATTCCGCGCTTGCCGGTGCGGAAGCGGGGGACCCAAAAAGTCCGTCTCTCGGGGCGAATCGCGGCCTGATGGCCGCGTAGCGCACAGCGCGAGCCCGACAGCTAACCCCGTAGGCGCACATAAATTGCCCTCTTTCGGCCGTACAGCCCGCTTTCGGCTTGGCGTTGCAATGCTCGCCATGATCGCTGCTGCCGTGATCCTGGTCCCCGCACCCTCGAGCGCGGATCCGAGCCTCGGCTCGCTGAACTCGCAGCTTGGCCGCGAGCAATCGCGCCAGCATCAGCTGAGCTCGAGCATCGGCGGCCTGTCGCGGACGATCGCCTCGCTGGACGGGCAGATCGCGCTGGTCCGATCCCGCGAGGCCGCCGTGCGGGCCGACCTGGCCCGTGATCGGGCGGCGCTGGCCCGGATTCGGGTCCTGCTCGTCCGTGAGCAGCGCCTGGTGACCCTGCTGAAGGCGCGGCTCACCCGGGCAAAGCTGCTGCTCGCGCGGCAGCTCGTGAGCTCATACGAGGGCGACAAGCCCGATCTGGTCGGCGTCGTGCTCGAGGCTCAGGGATTCAACGACCTCCTGGACAAGATCGCCTTTCTGCGGCGAGCCGAAGGTCAGCAGCAGTCGCTGATCAAGCTGACCGAGGCCGCCAAAGCCGCCGCCGACAGCGCCGAGCGCCGCTTGGCCAAGCTCGAGGCGATCGACCTGCAGCAGACGACCGCCGCCGCCACCAGGGCCCGAGCGCTCGCCGGCATGAACGCCCTACTGCAGACAAAGCAGAACGCGTTGGCCCGCGCGCGCGAGGCACAGCGACTGGCGCTGGCCGCCAGTCAGGCGCGCGGCAGCAGACTGCGCGGCGCGATCGCCCGCCTGCAGGCCCAGCAGGCCGCCGCCCAACGTGCCGCAGCAGCAGCAGCCACCGCCGCCACCGCCGCGCCGACCCCTAACGGCCCCACCTTCGGCCCAAGCGGCGGCTGGGCAATCCCGTACGCGATCGTGCTGTGCGAGTCCGGCGGCCAGAACCTCTCGCCCAACAGCGCCGGTGCCTCGGGCTACTACCAGATCATGCCCGCCACCTGGAAGCTGTTCGGTGGGACCGGGCCCGCCGCGTACCTGGCCAGCAAGTCCGAGCAGGACGCCGTGGCCAGCCGCATCTGGAACGGCGGCGCCGGCGCCCACAACTGGGTTTGCGCGGGCATCGTCGGCATCACCTGATCGCCCGCCCCGGTGAGCCACCCGCCCACGGCGGGCGCTCAGCGGCGCCGGGAGTGCTCGGCGCGCCAGTCGCCGCTGAGGCTGGTTCGGCGAGTCGACTTGGCGAGGTCGTCGAAGTGCACCAGTGCCTGCCCGGAGCCGAACGCGACGCAGGTTAGGGGCGACTCGGCCCGGAATACGGGCATTCCAGTCTCCGCGCCGACCAGCTCGGGGAAGCCGCGGACCAGCGTGCCGCCGCCCGCCAGCAGGATCCCGTCGCGCGCGATGTCCGAGGCGAGCTCCGGCGGGGTCTGCTCGAGCGTGTCGCGGATCGCCTGCATGATCTCCCGGACCGGCGCCGAGATCGCGGCGCGGATCTCCTCGGTCCGCAGCTCCACTGCCGTTGGCAGCCCGGTGATCAGGTGCCGGCCACGGACCTCGATCGACTGCTCGGGATGCAGCGGCGTGACCGACCCGCCCGAGATCTTGATCGTCTCCGCGGTGCGCGACCCGATCGCGAGCTGGTGTGCCGCCCGCAGGTAGTGGGCGATCGCCTCGTCCATCTCGTAGCCACCGACGCGCACCGAACGCGAGATCACGATCCCGCCCAGCGAGATCACCGCCATCTCGCTCGTGCCGCCGCCCACGTCGACGACCATCCGGCCGATCGGCTCCTCGATCTCCATCCCCGCGCCGATGGCGGCGGCGATCGGCTCCTCGATCAGGTGTACGCGGCGGGCGCCCGCGGCCAGAGATGCCTCCTCGACGGCGCGCTTCTCGACCTCGGTCACCCCCGACGGCGCGCAGACGATCAGGCGAGGATGGGCGCCGCGGCGATCCAGCACCTTGCGGATGAAATAGCGCAGCATCTCCTCGGTGACCTCGAAGTCGGCGATCACGCCGTGACGCAGCGGGCGGGTCGCCGCAATCGACGCCGGCGTGCGGCCGATCATCCGCTCGGCGTCGGCGCCGACCGCGTGCACCTCGCCGGTGTCGACGTCGGACGCTACGACCGAGGGCTCTGAGACCACGATGCCGCGTCCGCTGACGTACACCAGCGTGTTTGCGGTGCCCAGATCGATCGCCATGTCGTGCACGCCGAGGGTCGGCGCGAGATGGCGGCGGGAGGTGTCGCGACGGGAACCGTCTCTACGGAATCTGATAGCGAAAGGGTGTCAGAAGGACCCCGGCGCGCGCTATTAACGCTCGCCGGGCTGCTTGCGCGGATATTGCGAGACCGGCTGCTCGAGATCCAGCGCGGTGGAAACGATCCGGTTCTGCTCCTTGGCATGGGCGACCGGATAACCCTCTCCAGCGGCGGCGCGCTCCGGGCGGCCGATGTAGCCGAAGCGCAGGTGGTCGGGAAGGATCTGCAGCAGCCGCGGGGACATGTGCGCGCGGGCGCCCATGTTGCGGGGCTCCTCCTGGACCCATACGACCTCGGTGAGGTTCGGGTAGGCCGAGACGAGTTCGAGGATCTCATTCTGCGGAAACGGGTACAGCAGCTCGACGCGGCCCACCGCGATCTCGGACTTGTCGGCGCGATCGACGTGGCCCACGAGGTCGTAGTAGACCTTTCCGGAGCAGAGGATCAGGCGCGTGACGCGCTCGGGGTCGACGCCCGGCTCGGCCAGGACGGGCTGAAAGCGGCCGCCGACGAGATCGTCGATGTTGCTGGAAGCCTGTGGCAGCCGCAGCAGGCTCTTGGGCGTCATGATCACCAGCGGGCGTTGCTTGGCGATCCGCGCCTGGCGGCGCAGCAGATGGAAGTACTGGGCCGGCGTCGTCGCGTTGGCGACGCGGATGTTGCCCTCGGAGGCGAGTTGCAGGAAGCGCTCGAGCCGCGCCGAGGAGTGCTCGGGACCTGAGCCCTCGTATCCGTGGGGCAAAAGCAGCGTCAGGCGGGAGGTCTGGCCCCACTTGGCCAGCCCCGAGGTGATGAACTGGTCGATGATCACCTGGGCGCCGTTGACGAAGTCGCCGAACTGCGCCTCCCATAGGACCAGCGTCTCTGGCCCCTCCTGCGAGTAGCCGTACTCGAAACCCAGGCAGGCCATCTCCGACAGCGGCGAGTTGTGCAGCTCCATCGGCGCGAGCGCCCCCGGCAGGTGCTGCATCGCGCAGTGCTCCTGGCCGGTCGTCGGGTCGTGCAAGACCAGGTGGCGCTGGCTGAAGGTGCCGCGCTCGGTGTCCTGGCCGGTCAGGCGGATCGGGATCCCTTCGGTCAGAAGCGACGCAAACGCGAGCGCCTCGCCGTGAGCCCAGGTGATGCCCCCCGCGGGGCCCATCGCCTCGCGGCGCTGCTCGAACTGCTTGACGAGCTTGGGGTGGACCGTGAAGCCGTCGGGCACCGCCAGCAGCTCCTCGTTGAGCACGGTCAGCCGATCGAGCGAGACGGCGGTCTTGACCTCCGGTGACGGCGTGCGGTCGAGCTGGTACTCGCCGGTGGCGTGCCTGACCTCGCTGGCCGCCGCGATCCGCTCCTTGAGCTTCTGGTGCTCCTCGGTCAGCGTCTCCCAGACGCTGTCGGTCATCTCGGTCGACTCCTGCTCGGTGACGACGCCGCCGTTGATCAGCTCCTTGGCGAACAGCTCCCGCACGGGCGGGTGCTTCTTGATCACCTGGTACATCTCGGGCTGGGTGTAGGCGGGCTCGTCGGCCTCGTTGTGGCCGAAGCGGCGGTAGCCGATCAGGTCGATCAGCACGTCGTGGCCGAACTCCTGGCGGAACGCGAACGCGAGCCGCACCGCGGCGACGCAAGCGGCCACGTCGTCGGCGTTGACGTGGATGATCGGGACGTCGTAGCCCTTGGCCAGGTCCGATGCCC
>Ga0207693_10002347_pt1 | contig 16444 bp, 13 predicted proteins | sample LARL81metaG_FD_184347 | JGI IMG/M metagenome (GOLD analysis project Ga0207693, IMG submission 184347) | Corn, switchgrass and miscanthus rhizosphere microbial communities from Kellogg Biological Station, Michigan, USA - LAR L8-1 metaG... | ecosystem: Host-associated > Plants > Roots >...
GGCCAGCAGCAGCGGGTCGCGATCGCGAGAGCGCTCATCTCGCGGCCGACGGTTCTCTTCGCCGACGAGCCGACCGGAAACCTCGACTCGGCCTCGAGCTCCGAGATCCTCGAGCTCGTTCGCCGCTCGGTCGACGAGCTCGGGCAGACGACCGTGATGGTCACGCACGACGCGGTTGCGGCGACGATCGCCGACCGTGTCCTCTTCCTCGCGGACGGTCAGATCGCGAAGTCGCTGCCCCGGCCCTCCCAGTCGCAGGTGATCGCCGCGATCCAGGAGGTGGCGGGGCAATGATGAGCGTCGCGCTCAAAGGACTCTTCGCCCGCAGAGTGCGGGCCGTGCTGACGGCGCTCGCGATCGTGCTCGGGGTCGCCATGGTCAGCGGCAGCTTCGTCCTCACCGACACGATCTCGAAGGCGTTCGACTCGATCTTCACGAGCTCGTACAGCCAGACCGATGCGGTCGTGAGCGGGAAGAAGCTCGTCGACTACTCGAACGGCGGCAATGCCACGGTCTCGAGGGCAGTGCTCGAACAGGTCAAGCGGTCACCCGACGTCGCTGCAGCCGCCGGGGCGCTGATCGACCTCAACGGCGACTCGACGCACGCAAACCTGATCGGGCGCGACGGCAAGGCGATCCAGTCGAACGGCAACCCGACCTTCGGGTTCGGGATCGACACTTCGCAGCCGCGCTTCAATCCGCTGAAGCTGAAGGACGGCCACTGGGCGGCCGGCCCGGGTCAGGTCGTGATCGATCAAGAAACCGCGCAGAAGCATCATTTCGGCGTCGGCGACACGATCGGGGTCGCCGCGAGCGGGCCGAAGGAGATGTTCCGGATCGTCGGCACCGCCACCTACGGCGACGTCAAGTCGCTCGGCGGCGCCACCTTCGCGGTCTTCACGATTCCGACCGCGCAACGGCTACTCGACCTGCACGGCTACTCGGTGATCTCGGTCGCTGCGAAGCAGGGCGTCTCCGCCAACCGGCTTGTCTCCGAGCTGAAGCATGAGGTGCCGGCAAACGCCCAGGTGCGGACGGCCAAGCAACAGGCGAACGAGGACAAGAAGGGCGTCGCGAGCTTCATCAGCTTCATTCGAGGCTTCCTGCTCGGCTTCGGCGGGATCGCACTCTTCGTCGGCGCCTTCGTCATCTTCAACACGCTCTCGATCACAGTTGCGCAGCGGACGCGCGAGCTGGCAACGTTGCGGACGCTCGGCGCCTCCCGCCGGCAGGTGCTGCGGTCGGTCGTGCTCGAGTCGTTCGTGATCGGGCTCGCCGCCTCGGTGATCGGGCTGGTTGCCGGCTTCGGGCTCGCGAAGGGCCTCAGCTCGCTCTTCGGCGCCCTCGGGCTGACGCTGCCGCAGACATCCTCTGTCTACGCGACCCACACGTTCGTCATCTCGCTGCTCCTCGGAGTGGTCGTGACCGTGCTCGCCGGCTTCGTCCCCGCCCTCCGAGCGACCCGCGTGCCCCCGATCGCGGCCGTCCGCGAGGGCGCGGTGATCCAGCGGAAGAAACGGTTGGGGCCCGTTGCGGGGGTTGTCCTGTTCGGGATCGCCTCGGCGCTGATCGCATATGCGACGCTCGGCGGGCACCTCGGCTCGGGTAGGTCGCTGCTCGCCCTCGCGGGCGGCGCGCTGCTCGGTCTCCTTGGCGTCGCGGGTTTCGCGCCGGTGCTCGTCACGGCCCTGGCCGCGGTCGTCGGCATGCCGGCTCGGCGGCTCGGCGGCGCGGCCGGGCAGCTCGCCACCGAGAACGCAACCCGCAACCCCGCCCGCACGGCTTCCACCGCGGCGGCGCTGATGATCGGGCTGGCGCTTGTCACCTTCGTCGCCGTGCTCGGCAAGGGCCTCCATGGGTCGATCGACCGGGCGATCAACAAACAGGTGACGGCCGACTGGGTCGTGACCTCGCAAAACGGCTGGTCGGCGTTCCCGGCGGGGGCAGGCCGGGCGGCGGCGAAGGCGCCGGGCGTCACGCTGGCGTCCGACATCCGCTCCGACCGCGGCCGGATCGGCAAGGCGAACGTGAGCGTCAACGGCGTCGAGCCCGCGACGATCGCGCGGGTCTACCACTTCGACTGGAAGCGGGGGTCGAACGCGACTCTGGCAAGCCTCAATGACCGCGGGGCAATCGTGAAGCAGAGGTTCGCGCAGAAGCATCGCCTTGCCGTAGGCGACGCCTTCACGTTGCGCTCGCCGGCCGGAAAGCCGCTGCGACTGAGCGTGGCAGGGATCGTCCAGCCGCCGCAGGTGACGGAGGTGCTCGGGGGCGTGGTCATCTCCCGCGCAGCCTTCGACAGCACCTTCGCGCGCCCGTCGAACTCGCTGACGCTGATCGACGGGTCGCCGACGCAGGCCGGCCTTGACCGCGCTCTCGCGGCGTTCCCGGACGCGAAGGCGCAGACGCGCGCCGACTACGTGAAGGCTCAGTCGTCCTTCATCAACACGATGCTGAACTTGCTCTACGTCCTGCTTGCGCTGAGCGTGATAGTGAGCCTGTTCGGGATGCTGAACACCCTCGTCCTCTCGGTTTTCGAACGGACGCGCGAGCTCGGGATGTTGCGGGCGGTCGGGATGACCCGACGGCAGGCCCGGCGGATGATTCGGCACGAGAGCGTCATCACGGCCCTGATCGGCGCCGCCCTCGGCCTGCCGCTCGGGATCATGCTGGCGGCGGCCGTGACGCACGCGCTCGGCAAGTATGGCGTCACGTTCTCGCTGCCGGTGGCGTCGCTGGTGGTCTTCACCGTCGCGGCGATGATCGCCGGAGTCGTGGCCGCGGTCGCGCCGGCGCGGCGAGCCTCGCGTCTGAACGTGCTCGAGGCGCTGCAGTACGAATGACCGCGTCTAGACCTGCTGGGGAACCTCCCGGTTCCCCCAGACCCCCTCCACTGGTCCGCTCCGCGCACGGGAGCTACGCTCCGCCGATGCGAATTCCCCGCCGGCTCGAGCGTTTCATCCTCGGCACGATGATGAGCCTGGTGGCGATCGTGGCCGAGCGCCGGGTTGTGAAGGCGCTCGGCAAGAAACGGCCCTGAGCCTCAACCGAGCGCCGCTAGAACCGCGTCATAGAACCAGTCCGAGGCCTCACGGTCCGACACCCGGATCGTCGAATGGTCGAACACGTCAGCGGCGGCGCAAGCCGAGGAGCAGCACGATCACAAGGACGCCGCCGGCGACCCCAAGTGTGATCGGAATCCACGACTGCACGTGCGCCGAGGCCGTCGAGCCTGCGGCGACGAGACAGGACCCTGCCGCGATCGCCAGTGACAGCGCACGCGCCGCCCGGGCGATCGTGTCCTCGAGCGGGGTCGTGCCCTTGAGGTCGATCTGCAGACGAGCGCCCGGACGAGCCCCCGCGATCCGCTCGATCGCCTCAACCAACGCGTTCGCACGCAACTCGAGCTTCTGCACCTCGTAGAAGAGGCGCTTCGGATCGGCGCTCGTGCGAACTCGCGTGAGCAGGTTCTTGGCGACGAAGCCGCCGACGACCGAAAACGGATCGAGCTCGGGATCGAGCTCCGCCGCCGTCAGCTGCATCTGCGCGAGCGCTTTGCCGACGAGTGCCAACGAGGCCGGAAGCCGGACGCCGTGGTGGCTCGCAATCTCCGTCAGGCCCTGCATGATCGGGCCAAGCTGGATTTCCGACAGCGACTTGTGCCGGTATTCGGCCAGCAGCTCACCGATCTCGTCCCGGAAGGCGTCGTAGTCGAGCTTCTCGGGCAGCTCGGGCGCGAGCAAGAGGAGGATCTCCGCGAGGAACGGCACGTCCTCCTGCCAGAACGCGAGCAGGAGCAGAAGCACCCGTTCTCGGACGTCCGGCGGGACGTCGCCGACCATGCCGAGGTCGAGGAAGTAGATGCTCCCGTCCGACCAGAGCATGTTTCCCGGGTGCGGGTCGGCGTGGAAGAAGCCGTCCGTGAGGATCTGCTGGTAGAAGGCCTCCAGCAGCTGGCCCGCGGCCTCCTTGCGCTCGGGCCCCTGCGGCGCCTCGCGCACGGGTCCCCCGGGGATCAGCTCCAACACGAGCAGGCGCTTCGTCGTGAACCGGTGGTGGACGGCGGGCGCGTCGAGCCGCGAGAACGGCTGCAGCACCTCGTGCATCCGGTCGATGTTGGCTGCCTCCTGTTCGAAGTCGAGCTCGCGCTGGAGCGAGTCCGAGAGATGCTCGACGACCGCCGGGAGGTCGACGATCCGCCGCAGCGCCTCCCGACTCTCGGTCTTCTCAGCAAAGAGGCGCAGCAGGCCGAGGTCGCGCATGATCTCGTCGCGCGCGCCGGGCCGTTGCACCTTGACGACGACGCGCTCGCCGCTCTCGAGCGTCGCCTTGTGGACCTGACCGATGGTCCCGGCAGCGAGCGGTTCGGAGTCGATCGAGGCGAAAACGTCCTCCCAGGGGACGCCGAGCTCCTCCTCCATTACCTGGACGACCTCGGCCTCGGTCAGCGGGGCAACGTCGTCCTGCAGGGAGGCAAGCTCGATGATGAACTCGGGCGGGAGCAGATCCGGCCGTGTCGAGAGGATCTGGCCGAGCTTCGCGAACGTGGGGCCGAGCTCCTCGAGTGCGTCCCGGAGCCGGCGGGCGCGGATCTCGATCGGGTCGGCACTCCCACGCGTCTCACGCAGGCCGTATTTCGCGAAGACCGACGCGACGCGGGTGGCGCGGCCGAGGAGACTGCCTTCGACCTCGGCCTGCGTCATCGTTTCGTCCCGTCGAGGTGGGTCTGGACGATCACGACCGTGCAGTGCGCGTTGTGCGAGACGCGGTTGGGGACGTTCTCGAGCAGGAACTCCTTGCGCCCGCTCATGCCGACGCTGCCGACGACGATCACGTCGATGTCCTCCGCCTTCGCGAGGTCGACCATCACGCGCGCCGGATCGTTCCCCTGCGCGGCGAGCGGGCGGGCCTCCGGGCCGACGACCTGCTCGGTGTACTCGGCGAGCTCGCGCTGCGTCTCGGCCTTGTTCATCCCTTCGCGGACGGACTGGCAGACGACCAGCTCGGCCTCGTAGCGCTCTGCCATCTGGGCAGCCCAGCGCACCGCGCGGGTCGCCGTCTCCGAGCGGTCGGTGCCGACGAGGATGCGGCGCACCGGCGCCGAGCCCTCGGATTTCCGCCGTAGCCGCATCCGCTATTCGGGTGTCACATAGGCGGCGGTCAGCCCGCCGTCAACGAGGAACGTGGCACCGTTCACGTAGGAAGCATCGTCGCTGGCGAGAAACAGCGCGCCGTTCGCGATCTCGCGCGGCGTTGCAAGCCGCCCCATCGGAAGATGGACGCGCCGGCGTTCGTACGCGGCCGGGTCGTCGCCAAAGATCCGCAGAAGCAACGGCGTCTCGACCGGGCCCGGACAGAGGGCGTTCACGCGCACGCCTTGTCGCGCGAACTGAACCGCGAGCTCCCGGCTCAGAGCCAGCACGCCGCCCTTCGAGGCTGTGTACGAGATCTGCGACGTCGCGGCGCCGAGAATCGCGACGAACGAGGCGACGTTGATGACCGACCCGCCGCCGCGCTCGAGCAGGTGCGGGATCCCGTGCTTGCAGCACAGGAATACGCCCTTGAGATTCACTTCCTGCACACGCTGCCAGGCCTCCTCGTCCGTTTCGAGAATCGACGCGTCGTCAGCCGGGGAGATGCCGGCGTTGTTGTAGAGGACGTCGATTCCGCCGTAGCGCCCAGAGACTGCTGCATACATCTCCTCCACGCTCGCCGAGTCCGCGACGTCGACCCGCTGGAAGAACGCGTCGCGGCACTCCGCGGCGGTCCGCTCGCCCTGCTCGTCGCTGACATCCGCGACGCAGACGCTCGCACCCTCTTCCGAGAACAGAAGCGCAGCCTCCCGTCCCATGCCGCCCGCGGCGCCCGTGATCACCGCAATCTTGCCGTCGAGCCGTCCCACGCTACGGCTCGGTCGAGACGTAGAGGTTCTTGAGCTCCGAGTACCCGTCGAGCGCGTGCATGCCGAGCTCCCGGCCGAAGCCGGACTGCTTAAACCCGCCGAATGGCGTCGAAACCCGGACGGACGTATTCGAATTGACGGAGAGGACGCCGGTCTCGAGCGCCCGAGCCACCCGCAGGGCGCGCGCCCCGTTCTCGGTCCAGATCGATCCCGAAAGCCCGTACGGCGTGTCGTTCGCAATCCGGACGGCATCGGCCTCGTCCTCGAAAGAGATCACGGCGGCGACCGGGCCGAACACCTCCTCACGCGCGACGCGATCCTCGTTCGACGCCTCCACGACCGTGCACGGGAACCAGAAGCCGCTGCCCTCGGGCGTGTTTCCATGGTAGACAACACTACCGCCGACGTAGGACGAGACACGCTCGCGCTGCTCGGCGGAGATCAGCGGTCCCATCTCGGTGGCGTCGTCCTCGGGATTGCCAACCCTTAGTGCCTTCGTAGCGTCGACGAGCAATTCAAGGAATCGCTCATAGACCGAGCGCTCGACGAGGATCCGCGAGCGAGCGCAGCAATCCTGGCCCGCGTTACCGAAGACCGCAGACGGCGCGGAGGTGGCCGCCCGCTCGAGATCGGCGTCGGCAAAGACGATGTTCGCGGACTTGCCCCCAAGCTCCAGCGTCACGCGCTTGATCGTCGCAGCCGCTCCGGCCATGACCCCGCGCCCCACCTCGGTCGAGCCCGTAAAGCCGATCTTCGCCACCTCGGGGTGCTCGACGAGGCGCCGCCCGACCACCGAGCCGGGCCCGACGACGACGTTCAGCACACCCTCGGGCAGCCCGGCCTCGAGCGCGAGCTCCGACAGCCTCAGCGCCGTCAGGGGCGTCAGCTCGGCCGGCTTGAGCACGACCGTGTTCCCACAGGCGAGGGCGGGTCCCAGCTTCCACGACGAGATCGCGATCGGGAAGTTCCACGGCACGATCAGGCCGACGACGCCGAGCGGCTCGCGAAAGGTCATGTCGACGCCGCCCGCGACTGGGATCGTCTCGCCGTGGTGCTTGTCGACCGCTCCGGCGTAGAAATGGAAGACCTCGGCGACCATCGCGACCTCGCCGCGCGAGTCAGAGATCGGCTTGCCGACGTTCCGCGTCTCGAGCAACGCGAGCTCTTCGGCGTGGTCCTCTACGAGCGATGCGAGCCCGCGCAGCATTCGAGCCCGCTGCGCGGGCGGCATAGCGGCCCAGGCCGGGAAGGCTTTGCGCGCGGCGGCGACCGCAGCATCAGCCTCTTCGATGCCGGCCTCGTCGAGCTCGGCTACGAGTTCCTCAGTCGCGGGGTTCAGCACGGCCAGGGACATCGTGCTATTGAAACACGCAGACGCCTCAAGGCCAGGCGCTCGCGCGCCGATCAAGGAGGAATGAGCGACGGCACGGGTTACGACCCGAAAATCATCGAGCGGTTCGCCGACCAGCTGTTGCGAAAGGCGGACACGGTGCGCGTCGGTTGCGCGGTTGGCGGCGGCATCTTCGGCGTCTTCGTCGGAGCGGTCCCCCTAACGCCGCTGAGGTCGGTCTGGGGCGTCCCGGCAGGATTCGGCGTCGCGACGATGATCGTCGGTGCCCTGCTCGGCGTCCTCGTCGGCTATGTGATCGGCGAGGGGCGTGCCTTCCGCTACCGCGTGCAGGCCCAGAGCGCGATCTTCCAACTCGAGATCGAGCGCCGCGTCTCGTCCGCCGTCGCCGAGGCCGTGGCGAGCGTAGCGGTGCTACAGACGCAACCCGCCCCGACTGCTCCCGACCTCCCGGTTCCCGCCGACGAGCCGACGCCTCCGACGTTGCCACCTCTGAGTCCGGTCACCGTCGCGCCCCGGCCGGCACCGGAAGCCGAGCCGGAACGGCAGCCAACGCGAGATGCAAACCGCGACCCCGGACCGGTCCACGCCAACCCACCGATGCTGCGGCCGCCCGGCCTGCCCGCTCCGCCGCTTTCGCCTAGGCTCGACGAACCGCCGCTGAGCCCCGCCGCCGACGGCTAGCGCGATACTCGCGAGCCTCGCGCACGAGCTCCTCGAACAGCTTCAGATCCTCCCCGGCTTCCGGGTGCCAGAGCACGCCGAGAGCAAACCTGCGCGATGGATCCTCGACCGCCTCGATCGTCCCGTCCTTGGCATGGGCAGTCGTGACCAGCCCCTCTCCGAGCTGTCCGAGCCCCTGGTGATGATGCGACTTCACACGCGCCCGATCGCCGAGAAGCTCGGCGATCCGGGTTCCCGGCTCGACCTCGACGTCATGGTCGGCGAACACGCCCGGCGTGTGCATGTGCTTCTCGTCCCCGACCACCTCGGGCAAGTGTTGGACGAGATCGCCACCGAGCGCGACGTTCAGCACCTGGCTGCCGCGACAGATCGCCAGCACCGGCATGTCTCGCTCAAGCGCGGCCGAGAGTAGCGCCAGCTCCGCCTCGTCGCGCTCGCGGACAATTCCAGACGTCTCCGTGTGGGCATCTTGCCCGTACATCTCGGGTTCGAGGTCCGAGCCGCCGGAGAAAATCAAAGCGTCCACCGCATCGAGCGTCTCTTCGAGGCCGGCCTCACTCGGCGGCACGAGCAGTGGCCGCCCGCCGGCGTGCTCGACCGCCTGCACGTATTGGGCAGGGACGAGCACAGCCTCTAGCTCCCAGTAGCCCCACTTCGCCGGCGTCACGTACGTCGTGATGCCGACAACTGGTCTAGCCCTAGCCTCGCTCGAAGAAGCGCTCCCGTTCATAGCAGGTGACAGTCTGGTCGAATAGGCGCTGTTCGGTGCGCGCGTAGTTGAGGTAGTGGTCGACGACCTCGTCGCCCAACGTCGCCCGCGCCATCGTCGACTTCTCGAGCTCGTCGATTGCCTCCCGCAGGGTCGAGGGGACGCGAGGCAGAGATTCGTCGGCGTATGCGTTGCCCTCGAACATCGGCGGCGCGTCGAGGCCGTCGTCGATCCCCTGCAGGCCCGCGGCGATCATCGCCGCGAAGGCGAGGTACGGGTTCGCGTCTGCACCCGGGATCCTCGACTCGACCCGGAAGCCGTTTCCGTGGCCGACGATCCGGAAGCCGCAGGTCCGGTTGTCGTAGCTCCAGGCGAGCGTGGTCGGCGCCCAGCTCTCCGACGCGTACCGCTTGTACGAGTTGATGTTCGGCGCGACGAAGATCGAAAGCTCACGCATGTGAGCCGCCAGGCCACCCAGGTAACCGTTGAAGGCGGCGCTAGGGCCCTTTCCGTTCTCGGTCACGAACAGGCTGTGGGAGCCGTCCGGGGACCAGAGGCTGGAATGGATATGGCACGAATTGCCGATCCAGCTGTGATCCGGCTTCGCCATGAAGGTGATCGCCTGCCCGTGCTTGTTTGCGATCTCCTTTGCTCCGTTCTTGTAGATCGCGTGTCGGTCCGCTGTTGTCAGCGCGTCGGAGAAGCGGAAATTGATCTCGTGCTGCCCCGGCCAGGCCTCGCCCTTCGAGGACTCGACGGGAATGCCCGCAGCCTGCATGCTGCGGCGCAGGTCGCCGATCACGTCCTCGTCGAACGTCGTCGCGAGGATGTGGTAGTCGAGGATGTACGGGATCGTGGGCGTCAGGTCGCGGTAGTGCGTGGCGAAGGCCTCTGAGTAGCTCTCCTTCAGGAGGTAGAACTCGAGCTCGGAGCCGAACATGGGCAGATAGCCGCGCCCGGCGGCCCGCTCGACCTGGCGTTTTAGGACCTGGCGAGGCGACTGGACGACGGGCTCGCCATTCTCCCAGGCAACATCGCAGAGGATGAGTGCGGTCCGGTCGAGCCACGGAATCCTGCGCAACGTCGCGGGATCGGGCTTGAGGTTGAAGTCGCCGTAGCCCTTCTCCCAGTTCGCCATCTCATACCCAGGGATCGGGTCCATCTCCATGTCGAGAGCGAGCAGGTAGTTGCAGCCCTCGATCCCGTGCGAGAGCGACTCTTCCAGGAAGAACTCGCCTTCGACCCGCTTGCCGAACAGCCGTCCCTGCATGTCCGTAAAAGCCGTCAGGACGGTGTCGATCGTCCCGGCTTCTACTTCGCCGCGCAGTGAGTCAATGTCGAGCATGCCTTTGACGGCGCCCGCCGTTTTCCGCGCGATCACCTCAGTCATGTCTACCCTTTCGTCACGAGCCCCGCGCCGGCGCCGCGCCGGCCGCAGGCGTCTCCTCGACCATCGGTGCTTCGTCGATCGTCCGCACCGGTCCGGTGTACTTCTTTCGCGCGTCGACGACCCACCAGATTCCGACGAGCAGCCCGACGATCAGCACAAGTGGAGAGTAGTTGAGCGAGCTCCACTTCCAGCCGGAGTTCCACGGCACGCCTGTTGACGCGAACGGAATGTTGAGCGAGTACACGACGAGCACCACGAAGACGATCGCGCCGATGTTCACCCACTTGTAGTGGCGTCCGAGCGTCCAGGGGCCGGGCTGGAACCTGTCGCCCTGCCTCAGCCGCAGGTACACCGGAATGATGTAAGCGAGGTACAGGCCGACCGTGCAGATCGCGGTAATAGCGAAGTAGGCGAATGGGACACCGTTGCTGCCCCAGTAAGCCGGGATCGTGATCAGGAGCGAAGCGACCGACACGGCCACCACCGCATAGAGCGGGACGCGAGCCTTGTTGAGGCGCCGGAAGAGCCACCAACCCGGCATTCCGCGGTCGCGCGAGAACGCATACCACGTCCGCGACGCGCTGGTCAAACCGGCGGCGCCGCAGAACAGCTGTCCCACGGTCGCAATGATCAGAACGAGCTTGGCGCCCCAAAGGTGGTTCGCCATCGAGGTGGTGAAGATCGTGCCCACGAACCCGCCTGTGCCACTCACTCCCTTCGTGTCGTTGGCTGCAAAGAGAAAGGCGAGCAGCAAGAACCACCCGAGCAACGCTGAGTAGAAGACTGACTTCCACACGCCCTTTGCGGCCCCGAGCGCCGCACCCCGTGTCTCCTCGGCCGTGTGCGCGGAGGCGTCATACCCCGTCTGCGTGTACATGGTGAGGATGAACCCGATTGGAAGCACGTAGAGCCAGAAGAAGGCGCCGTGCACGGCACCACCGTGGAATCCCGTGTTGTTGATCTTGTTGCCGAATACGAAGCCGGCGCTCTGGTGGTGGTCCGGAACGAAGATCAGGACTCCGAGGATCACGAGAACGCCCACTACGTGCCAGAACACGGAGACGTTGTTGAAAACCGCGAGCAGCGGGTCGGCGAAGATGTTGATGACCGTGTAGAGGAAGAGGATGATGAGAAAGAGCACGAACTGGTGATGGAGAATGGCGGAGGGATTGGCAGTCGCGAAGTTGATGCCGCCGATCGTCACACCGTAAATGCTGAGTACCGCGTTGAGGAAGATCGCCGCGCCGTAACCGACGCCGGCGACGATGCCAACCAGGCCGATCATGTTGAACCAGCCGGTAAACCAGCTCCAGCCGGGGCCCCCGAGCTTCGCCGCCCACCAGTAAGGGCCGCCCGCGGTCGGCATCGCTGACGTGAGCTCGGACATCGAGACCGCCACGAGCAGGACCAACGCACAGAGGATCGGCCAGCCGAACGCGATCCCCGCGGGTCCGCCGGCCGTCCAGGCGAAAGAGAAGTTCGTGAAGACGCCTGCGAGGACCGAGATGATCGTGAACGAGATCGCGAAGTTGGTGAAGCTGCTCCAGGCTCGTGTCAGCTCCTGCCTGTAGCCAAGCTCCGCCAGCCGTTGTTCGTCTTGACCGACGTGCCGTTCTGCTTCTGCCATGGATTGTTCCTCCTGCTCTGAGGGGGTCGCCGCGGCGAGCCTAAGTCAGTCGGCGGCGGGGAGTCAACCTGCCGGCGTTGACACCTGCACCGGCCCTCCACTGGCGTCCACCCCGCGCATCCAGTCGCAGGGGAGCAGGGTCGAGCGGCCTGGTGTCAGCCGCAAGCGCCCGCTCCAGAGAAGCCTGCCGTCCTGGCGGATCTCGAGAGCAGCTTGCCGGATGAAGTCTCGCGAGCGCAGTAGGAACCGCCCACGCGGAGGCGGCTCGGCGCTCGGGCCGATCGCGTGCGGCGAGATCCAGTGCAGCGGCGGCTGGCACTCGATCGGAACGGCGGGAGGCCAAGAGCCGTCGCCCGCGAGCCAGCGAGCGACCGAGCCTGCGGCGTGCCTCCCGCTGAGCGCAGCGATGTCGGCAGGCTCGGCGCCCTGAAGAACGTTGCCGGCGGCGAAGATCCCCGGCCGTGTCGTCCGGAGTTCGGTGTCTGCGCGCGGTCCGCGCGTCCCCTGATCGAGCTCGAGGCCTCCCATGACGGCGAGCTCATGGTCTGGAATCCAATCGGCGGTGAAGACCACCGTGTCGCAGGCGATGACGCGTTTCTGGCTGCTCTCGAGCTCGACGAGCTCGACCTCCTCGACTCGGGAGCGCCCCGAGATGCGCGCGATCCCTGTGCGAGTCCAAAGCGGAAACCGGTAGCGCAGGCCCGCGCCGGCGCGGAACGGCGCCAACGTTTGATGTCGTGGCAACTCGGTAGTCATCCCGACGACCTTCGCGCCTACGTGGGCGAGCGTGAGCACGGCCGAGAAACTGACGTGCTCGGCGCCGACGACCAGCGCGCGGCTGCCGATCGGCATTCCCCTGAGTGCAAGCTGCTGGAGCGTGCCCGTCGTCAGCACGCCATCCGGCCGCGTACCGGGCACGAGCCGCGCCGACCGGGGGCGCTCGCGACAGCCGGTTGCCAAGACCACGGCCGAGCCGCGGATGCTCTCGCGGCCGTCTGGGCTGGTCACCTCGAGCGCTTCGTCCGTTGACCAGCCGGTGACCATCGCCTGCTCCAGCACCTCAACGCCTGCGCTGCGCGCTCGCTCGGCGTACCGCCTCGCGTACCGAGGGCCCGAGAGCACTCGGTGGAAGTCGCGTAGGCCGAACCCTTGATGCGCGGAGTGTCGTGGGATCCCCCCGGCCTGTGCTTCGCGCTCGACGACGAGCACGTCACCGACTCCGCGCCGCCGTAGCTCGAGCGCGCACGCGAGGCCCGCCGGGCCTCCGCCGACCACGATCACGTCTGTCATCGGGTGCCCGCGAGCAGCTCGCGGACCTGGGCGCCGCAGTAGAAGCCCTGGCAGCGGCCCATCAGCACGCGTGTGCGACGACGCAGCCCGTCGAGGTCGGGCGCCGGGATCGGAGCGGCGAGAGCCTCGAGGATCTCGCCGCGCGTCACCCGCTCGCAGAAGCAGACGATTCGGCCGAAGTCGGAGTCGGCGGCGATTCGGTCCGGCTCCGCATAAGGTCGCGGAAAGCCCTCGCCGATGTTCGGCATCCGCACATCCGGCAGCTCGCGTTTAGGCCGAAGCGGCAGACCGGCCTCGTCGAGCTCCGCGCACACGTGCTCGGCGATCGCGAGCGAGGCCGACAACCCCGTCGAGCGAATGCCGCCCACGCACGCATAGCCCTCCGCCTCATGAATCTGGATTTGGTAGTCGTCGTGCTCGGTCGCCGCGCGCAGTCCGGCGTAGACGGCTGTCACCTCGTGAGTGAGCAGCGCCGGCAGGATCCGCTCCCCCTCCGACCGAAGGTACTCGAGCCCCGCGCTCGTGGACGACGTGTCGGTCTTGTCGAGGACGTTCTCCGCAGTCGGGCCGAGGAGCACGTTGCCGTAGATAGTCGGCGCCACGAGCACACCCTTCGTCGTCTCGGTCGGCACCGCCAGCAGGATGTGGTTGACGAGCGGACGAGAGAGCTTGTCGAACACGATCAGCTCCCCCCGACGAGGGGTAACCGTGAACCCGTCATGGCCGAGCATCCGGTCGATCTCGTCACTGCGCAGACCAGCTGCGTTGACGAGGAAGCGGCACGTGATCCACCCGGTCGAGGTTTCGAGGCGGAAGCCGCCTCGCTCGAGACGCTGCATCCCGGTAACCGAGGTGCCGAACCGGAGCTCGCAGCCGCAAGCCACGGCCTCCGTCGCGTAGGCCAGCGGCGGCGTGAACGCGCACACGATCCCTTCGTCGGGCACCTCGAGCGCGCCAAGGGCCCCCGGGCCCAGCTTGGGCTCCCGTCCGTACAGCTCGTCGGCGGCAAGCCGGCTGATCGCCGTGTAGCCGTTCTCGTGCGCTCGCGCGACAATGCGAGGGAACGCGGCGAGCTGCTCCTCGCTCCAGGCGACGAGCAGAGCGCCGGTTCGCTCGAGCGGGATGCCGGCGCGGGGCGCATACTCGCTGAGAAGCTCGTGGCCACGGCGGACGAGCCGTGCCTCGAGCGTGCCTGGCTTTGCATCGAAACCGCTGTGGAGGAGCGCCGTATTGGCCTTGCTCGTCCCCGCCCCCACGTCGGCGCCGGCTTCGACCAGGGTGCAGCGCAGCTCGTAGCGGGAGAGCTCGCGCGCGATCGCTGCGCCGACGACCCCGGCGCCGATGATGACGACGTCGCGGTCCGGCGCGTTCTCGCTCACCCTGAAAGCTCGGCCAAGGCGAGCGCAGCGGCGTTCCAGCGGGACAGGTACTCCTCCGCAGCCGAAGCTGGAAGCTCAGGCTCGAAGACGGCGACCGACTCCCAGTCACCGACGGCCTCGCCGGGCGTCTCGGCCGCGCCGCTGCCGAGACGCGCCAGCGCGCCAACGCCGAGCGCGGTTGCGTCGGCGGAGGGGTAGAGCTCGACCGGTGCCTGCAGCAAGTCCGCCTGCGCCTGCATCAGCGCCGCGGAGCGCGTCAGTCCACCGTCGACACGGAGCCGCTCGAGCGGGCGGCCGATGTCGCCCCCCATCGCCTTGGCCAGGGACGCGACCTGCGCGGCGATGCCCCAGATGACCGCGCGGACGAGATCCTCACGGCGCGTTGCGAGAGAAAGCCCGAGCCAACCGCCGCGCGCTTCCGGAGCCCAGAAAGGCGCGCCGAGGCCTGCCAGCGACGGGACGAACAAGGCTTCGGTCTCGGCAGCGCCGATCTCGTCGAGTTGCGCCGCTCCGGTGACGAGCTCGAGCTGCTCGAGCCACGAAACGGCCGAGCCTGCGCTGTAGACCTGGCCGTCGAGGCAGTACGTCGTCACGCCGGCGAGGCGCCACGCAACACATGCAGCCAACCGGGCCTGGGAATGGACGACCTGCTCACCGGCGGTGGCGAGGATGAACGCACCGGTTCCGTACGTGCACTTGGCTTCCCCGGCCTCGAAACACGACTCCGCGAACAGCGCCGCCTGCTGGTCGACGGCGAGCCCCGTGAGCGGAAGCGGGTCTCCGAAGACATCGGTCTCGCCGACAGCGGCATCGCAATCGACGATCTCCGGCTGCTGGGCGGGATCGAGCTCGAACAGCAAGCAGGCCTCCTCCGACCATTGAGTGCTATGGAGATCGAGCAGCATCGTGCGTGATGCGGTCGCGGCGTCGGTGACGAAGGCGCCCGCAAGCCGCTGGTTCAGCCAGGCATCCACGGTCGTGATGACGCCCTCGTCGCCCTGCTCACGCCGCAGCCAGGTCATCTTCGGCGCTGCGAAGTATGGGTCGAGCGGCAGGCCGGTCAGCTCCGTCAGCCGGTCCGCCTTGTCCTCGAGCTCGCGCGTCACGCTGACCGCTCGGCGATCCTGCCAGCTCAGCGCCCGGCCGAAAGGCCGCCCGCTCTCGCGGTCCCAGCGCAGCACCGTCTCCCCTTGATTTGCCAGCCCGATCGCCGCGACGGACGCGCCGGCGGCTGTCAGGGCCGCCCGGCCCGCGTCGACGATCGACTGAAAGAGCTCCTCAGGGTCTTGCTCGACTGCGCCCTGGACGCCCGCTTGCGGGTGCACCGGAGCGTTGCCCTCGCCGAGCACCTCGCCTCCATCGGACACCACGAGCGCCTTCGTCGACGAGGTGCCCTGGTCGATCGCCAGAACGTTTGTCACCGAGTGCGCGATTCTCTACGACGACGCGCGCCGACTCAACCAACCCTCCAAGTGACGAAGGTGGGCGAGCCGCTGCCGGGCGATCGAAACGAGATCGTCGATGTTCCCGCAGAGCCGGCAGTCGTAGGTCTTGACCGTCCCGGAGAAGCCACCGGCGGCGATCCGCCAACCCTGTGGCGAGAGCGCCACGGCAGTCAGCGGCGGGTCGTGTCCGTTGGCTGCAAGAAGTTGGCGTCCCGGCTGCATGTCCCAAATGCCGGTTGCAGCCGGCCCGGCGGTGACGACCGCGCGTATACGCGTTCACTCCAAGGTGAGACGATCGTCCCGTCTCGATGCGACGTACATACGCACTCGCGGTCGTCCTGAGCCTTGCGCTGCTGGCTGCGTGCGGATCATCGCGGGCATCGGACAGCGCAGTGAAGACGACCGTTGAACGCGGCGTCGCGCACCTTCGCAAGCCGCAAACGACCGAGCAGCTCCACGACGGCCTCGTCCGTACGCTCCGGCAGCTCCGTGACGAGCACGCTTCGACGGCGACAGGCCGCAATGGAAGGGCGCTCGCAATCAGGGGCTTCACCTGGACACTGAGAGGGATTGACGCCCGGCTGGAAATGACCAGGAACGACAGTGGCAATCTCGAAGGTTCGGTGCGAGATGCCGTCCGGGCCGATCGCGACCTGCGGAAGGGTGCCCG
>Ga0207693_10002350_pt1 | contig 16433 bp, 17 predicted proteins | sample LARL81metaG_FD_184347 | JGI IMG/M metagenome (GOLD analysis project Ga0207693, IMG submission 184347) | Corn, switchgrass and miscanthus rhizosphere microbial communities from Kellogg Biological Station, Michigan, USA - LAR L8-1 metaG... | ecosystem: Host-associated > Plants > Roots >...
CCTGGCTGCTCATCAGCACGTCGGCATCCGGAGCACCTGACACCCTCCGGGTGCATATCTGGCGCAGGCTTCGTTCCTTGGGCGCCGTCTATCTTCAGCAATCGGTATGTCTACTACCGGCGCGGCCCGATGTCGTCCGCGAGATCCGGCGGCTGTCTGATCGAATCCGTCACCAAGGCGGCGCAATCCGCGTCCTGTCCATCGCATTCACCGACCCGGGTGAAGAGCAGGCTCTGATCGCCGAGTTCAATGCGGCGCGCAATGCCGAGTACGCCGAAGTGCTCGATCGGCTACCGGAACTGCGAAAGGAACTGGCGTACGAGCAGTCCCGAGGCAATGCGACCTATGCCGAGGTTGAGGAATCCGAGGCCGACCTCGAGCGCTTCCGCGGGTGGCTGGCAAAGATCACTAACCGAGACTATTTCCGGGCCGACGGCGGCCAGGTTGTGCGCGATGCCGTCGCCCAGGCCGCCACTGAGCTCGCGGCATTCGAAGACGCGGCGCTGCGCGCCGAAGCTCCCGACCTGCCGCTAACGACCAAGGCGACGCCGATTCGAGCGGTCGACGGCTCATGACTGGTTCCTTCTGGTGGTACCTCCTGCTCAGCGTGGGCGCCGTGCTGCTCATCACCTGGCTGGCCCTCGTGACGGCAGTGATCGTGATCTGCCCACGACGCGGATCGCTGCGACAGGCCTTTCGGCTGTTGCCCGATGTGCTTCGCCTCGTCCGCCGGCTCGCCAGTGACCGGACCCTCCCACGCGGAATCCGGGTTCGCCTCGCACTGCTCCTCGCCTACCTTGCCCTCCCGGTCGATCTCATCCCCGATGTCATCCCGGTTATCGGCTACGCCGACGACGCGATCATCGTCATCGCAGTGCTACGCAGCGTCGTACGGCGTGCCGGCATCGACGCGGTGCACGCCCACTGGCCTGGTACTGACGACGGATTCTCCGTTCTCATGCGGCTGACCGGCATCGACAATCAATTGCCGCCAGCTCCCCGGCCCACTGTTCCGCCCGGAGCCCGGGACGATCCGTCGATCTAACGCGACCTAGCGATAGGGCACCATGGGGCGATGGGCAGCGATCGGTCACGTCGGCGCACTCGCGGCCGCGGCCGTCCAGGATCCCGGCCTGCACCGTCTACCGAGCCCGCCACAACAACGACCGAACTGGTGGCACCCGCCGCCATCGACGACGTCGGATCAGTCCCCGAACCGGGCGCAGGCGGACCAGCTGAATCTCCGACCGAGCGACGACGTCGGATCCCTGGTCGCCGTCGGCGGCCGGCCGGCGAGAACCAAGAGCGCTCCGCCCGGGACACGAGTGGGGACCGTGGGCTGCGGGAGATCGTGGGTGCGGGTCCGTCGCAGCTGGGAGTCAGCGGGGCGTTACGCGGCCGGGACGTCAACCGCCCGACCGCCGAGGACTTGGCCGCGGCTGAACGGGACGTCGTGATCGTGCGCCGACATTGGCGCGCTGACTGACCGCCCGCCTCAGAAGGTGCCGTCGGCCTCGTACTTGGCGAGCAGGTCGATCCGGCGGATATGGCGGGGATCTTCGGAGAACGGCGTCGCCAGGAAGATCTCGACGAAGCGCACCGCGTCCTCGATCGGATGGTTTCGCCCGCCGATACTGACGATCTGCGCATTGTTGTGCTCGCGCGCAAGTCGCGCGGTCTCGTCGTTCCAAGCGAGAGCGGCGCGGATGCCTCGTACCTTGTTCGCGGCCATTTGCTCGCCGTTGCCCGAGCCGCCGATCACGACGCCGAGGCTGCCCGGATCGCGGATCGTGCGAGTTGCCGCCTCGATACAGAACGGCGGGTAGTCGTCTTGCGCGTCGTAGGTGAAGGCGCCGCAGTCCGTGACGTCGTAGCCGAGGGTGGGCAGGTGCGTGAGCAGGTGGGCTTTGAGCTCGAAGCCTGCGTGGTCACTACCTAGGTAGACGCGCATGCGCGAATCATGGCAGGCGGCCGGCCGGACTGAACAGATAGTGGCCGGACCCGTCCCGCTGAAGGGCATGCACGGCGACCGCGGCGCGACGCGGAATGGGGCCGTAGACATGGGGGTACGCCCTGCCACTCCCGGTGCTGTCCTCGACGCGGATCTCGGAGCCGATCGCATGCGGGTCCAGCTCGACGACGACGAGATCCTCGACGAGGCGATAGTGGCGATCGGCTGCACCGGCCACCTGGTCGGCGAACGAACAGTGCACGAACCCCTCGGTCAGCAGCGAATCCGGGCGATAGGTGTCGACAACATCCGACCATTGCGCCTCGGGCACGATGTGGAAGAGGTGCTGCACGTCAATCGAACCGGGGCCGTTCGGTTCGGGTTCGTTTGAGCTCGAAGAAGTATGGATATCCAGCCAGAAGCCGGGCGCCATCCCAAATCTCGGCGGCTTCTTGCCCTCGCGGGATGCGAGTGAGCACCGGACCGAAAAACGCCACGCCGTCGACGTGGATCACCGGAGTGCCGACCTCGTAGCCAACCAGGTCCATTCCCGCGTGATGTGACTTGCGCAGTTGCTCGTCGTACTCGGTCGACTCGGCCGCATCAGCCAACGCCGGCGGCAGCCCTACCTCGCGCAGCGCATCCGCTATCGTCTCACGGTCGAGCTCCAGGCGCTGGACGTGTCGGCGGGTGCCAAGTGCGGTGTAGAGATCGCGCAGCACTTCCGAGCCGCGCTCCTGCTCGGCCGCGATCGCAACCCGAACCGCTCCCCACATGCGATCCATCCGAGCGCGATAGTCCTCGCCCAGATCGCGATTCTCGTTCAAGACGGATAACGACATGACGCGAAATGTCACGTCGATCGGGCGCAGTTTCTCGACCTCCAGGATCCAGCGGGAGGTCACCCAGGCAAACGGGCAGGCCGGGTCGAACCAGAAGTCGACCCTCGTGCGATTCGGGGTGGATGTCACAATTTCCACGGTAGCCCTCATGGTTGAGCGTTTCACGAGCGTGGGCCGGCGAGTGCCCGGCACCAGATGGTCCGGTACGGGACGGCCGGAAAGCCACCGGGTACCTCGTGCCAGACTTCAGGCATACCTGGCCAGTAGCCCAAGCGCGATGGAGTGACCGATTTCGTGATTGTCTCAGTGCCCAACCTCACCCGAGATGACGCCCGCGTCCGAGCCGAACTGGTGCGCGTCGAGTCCTACGACGTAGTCCTCGACCTCACGGATCGCGGCGGCGCGCCGTCCGACCGGACCTTCCGGTCAACGACCGTGATCACGTTCGCCGCAACTCGGCAAGGCGCCTCCACATTCGTCGACATCGTGGCCGACGCAGTTCACCGGGTCACCCTGAACGGCAAGGACGTTCCCATCGGCGAGTACGAACCGGCCGACGGAATCGTGTTGCCCGACCTCGAGCTGGACAACACGGTGGTGGTCGAGGCGGACATGTTGTATACGAACACCGGCGAAGGCCTTCATCGGTTCGTCGATCCGGTCGACAACGAGGTGTACCTCTACTCCCAGTTCGAGACCGCGGACGCCAAACGCGTCTACGCGTGTTTCGATCAACCCGATCTCAAAGCCGTGTTCACCTTGCACGTGACGGCGCCCGAGCACTGGCAAGTGGTCTCGAATGGCAGAGAGCAGTCCGTCGACCACGCACCAGCTAGTAAGACCGTGCACTTCGCTCCTACGCCGCGGGTCAGTCCCTACGTCACCGCTGTCGTGGCCGGCCCCTATTACGTAGTGCGCGATCATCACGACGGAATTGATCTGGGCTTGTACTGCCGCAAATCGCTCGCCGAGTATTTGGACCCAGATGAGTTATTCACCGTGACCAAGCAAGGCTTCGACTGGTGCCACGCCAGCTTCGGCATGCGCTACGCCTTCGGAGACAAGTACGACCAGCTGTTCGTGCCCGAGTTCAATGCCGGCGCCATGGAGAATGCCGGTTGCGTGACGTTCACCGAGGACTACGTTTTCCGGGGCAAGGTCACGGACGCCCGCCGCGAACGCCGCGGCGAAACGATCTTGCACGAGATGGCCCATATGTGGTTCGGCGATCTCGTGACGATGCGCTGGTGGAACGACCTGTGGCTGAACGAGTCCTTCGCGAACTTCGCCGCGCCCCTCGCCCAAGCCGAGGCCACTCGTTGGACGCATGCGTGGACCACTTTCGCGAACGTCGAGAAGGCATGGGCCTATCGCCAGGATCAACAGCCGACCACCCACCCGATCGTGACGGACGCTCCCGACGTCCAGACAGCTGAGGTGAACTTCGACGGAATCACGTACGCCAAGGGAGCGAGCGTTCTCAAACAGCTCGTCGCCTACGTCGGCACGAAGGAGTTCATGGCCGGACTCCGGCAGTATTTCCAGGATCACGCCTATGCCAACACCACGCTGGCTGACCTGCTTGCGGCTCTCGAGGCGACCTCGGGCCGCGACCTACGGCAGTGGTCCTCGGTGTGGCTGGAGACAGCCGGCATCAACACGATCCGACCCGAATTCAGCCTCGATGAGGGCGGGACCTACGCAAGCTTCGATGTCGGGCAGAGCGCCCCGACCGACGCGGCCGCCTCCAACGTGCTGCGTCCGCATCGGCTCGCGATCGGCCTGTACCGCGACGATGCCGACACCGGCCAGTTGGTCCGGACCGATCGGTTCGAGGTGGACGTGACCGGTGGCCGAACGCCGGTCCCGGAGCTTGTCGGAATGGCCCAATCCGACTTGGTGCTGGCCAACGACGACGACCTCACCTACTGCAAATTGCGCCTGGACGAGCGCAGCCTGCACACCCTGCGCACGGGGGGCATAGCACGGCTCGCCGAGTCGCTGCCACGCGGATTGTGCTGGTCCGCCGCGTGGGACATGACGCGCGACGGCGAGCTCGCAACCCGGGACTATGTGGCCCTTGTCGTCGCCGGAGCGCGCTCCGAAAGTGATATCGGACTCTTGCAAACTCTCAATGCGCAGGCGTTGCGGGCGGTGCAGATCTACGCTGATCCGGACTGGGCTCCGCAGGGCTATCAGCTGCTAGCCGTGAATGCCGTTACCGCGATGTGGGAGTCAGCACCCGGTTCAGACCACCAGCTCGCTTGGGCACACGCATTCCTCGCCACGGCACGCAGTTTCGAGCACACGAACGAGATTCGTGCGTTGTATACCGGCGATAACGTGCCGCCCGGTCTGGCATTGGATACCGAGCTGCGTTGGGCGATCGTGCAGGCCCTATCAGCGCGAGGGGCGATATCGGACGCCGAGATCGAGGCCGAATTGGAGCGCGATCCGTCCGCGACTGGGAAGCGGCATGCCGTGACGGCTCGCGCCATGGCGCCGACCCCAGAGGCGAAGGCAGAAGCATGGCGCCTCGCGATCGAGGATGATGACTCGGTGCCCAACGCGATCCAACGGGCCGCAATAGTGGGCTTTGCTCGAACCGTTCGGGACGAGCTGCTCGTGCCTTATGTGGGGCGTTACTTCGCGGATATTCCTGACGTTTGGGCCCGGCGTACGAGCGAGCTGGCCCAGAACGTCGTCGTCGGCCTATTTCCGAACTGGCCGTCGACCGTCAGCACCGACACCCTGCGCGCGGTTGACGAGTTCCTCGAGCCCACCAACCTGCCAGCGGCGCTGCGCCGACTCGTCAGTGAGGGACGCGCGGACGTCGTGCGAGCGCTCGCGGCCCGGGCGGCGGACAACGCAGCCGGCCGAGCTGACAGTTAACGGGACGCTAGACCCGGCCGGCCGAGTCGGCCAGCATGCGCAATCCGGTCACGATCCCACCTACGAGGTCTCCGCCGGAGAACGAGGCCCGCATGCCGAGGGCGGCGAGGGCGCACGCACGATTTGGCAGGCGCGTGGCCGACTCAGTGCCGGTCACGATATGCAGCACGCGCTGGCCGGGCGAGACCGCAACGAGCACCGGATCGTTCGTGCGCTCGGCGAGGATCTCGAACAGCGATTCGGCCGCGGCTCGGTGCGGCTCATCCAGCGACCCCACGTACACCGAGAAGGTCAACCCGCTTTCCCGGCTGGAGAGGGTCATCGCTTCGTCGATGCGGGCCAGCTGCCGAGGCGAGAACGGGTGATGCGCCGCGTCCGCGTCCGCGCGTGGACCGTACTGGAGGGCTGGGCCGCGACGGCTAACCTCACCACTCACCGCTGGCTCCCCCTACTGCCTTCTGCTGAGCGGCCCGCGGAGCGGCCGCGCCACTGGATGACTCCAACGCGAGACGATCCGTCTCCGCAGCTGAACCCGGCGCCGGATGCGGCAGATACCAGACAGGGGGAAAGTTCCACGGCTTGCCCGGCCGATATCGATTGGGCCCTTTGAACTGGGATCGGCCGTAGACGAGCAACGCCAAGACCGCGATGATCAAAGCCGGGATACCCACGAAGACCAACACGGTCTCCACGATGCTCATGTGTGCTCCCGTATTGAGCTGCCGTCTCGCTGCGCCGATCGGGCAATCACCGACCGGTGCCCGACACGGTAGCGAATCCCGAGAAGGGTCTTGACGCCGACACCCGGCAACGCTTCAGTCGTCCCAAATCCCGGGGCGCCGGTCGCGCCACGGCCGGGCGGCTTCGAGCTGGGCGGCCAGGCATAGCAGGGTCGCCTCGGCCGCCGGGCGCCCAGCTAGCATCACGCCGATCGGCTGCCCGTCGGCGCTTTCGAACAACGGGACCGATATCGCGGGCTGGCCCGTCATGTTGTAGATCGCGGTGAACGGCGTGAAGCGCTTCTGGCGTTCGAAGTCAGCTGCCGGATCTCCGTCAGCATCAAACCACCCGACCGGCTGCGGCAGCATCGCCAGGGTTGGGGTAAGCACGGCATCGAAGTCAGCCGTGGCCGCAAGCCCTTGCCGTGAGTACACGGAGAGCATGCCGATCGCCTGCGCGTACTCGGTTCCGGTCACGGCCGCCCCCCGGCCACGCAAGTAGCGGGTCAGCGGCCGAAGCAAGCTCTCGCGCGCCGGATCGACGGGCACGGTGTTTGCCGATACCGACCACACCGTCTCGAAGTACGGAACGGCGTCCGACGGATAGGGCGGAGGGATGTCCGTCACTTCGTGGCCGAGATTCTCGAGGAGTTCGCTGGTCTGTTCCCACGCGCTGCGGACTTGACGATCCACTTCGGACGGAATTACCGACTCGATGAATCGCCCGATGCGCATACGCCCCGGCTCGCGATCGCACCACCCGAGGAAGGTCTCTCCCGGCGGGAGGTCGGGCGGGCGGTCCGGATCGCCGGGCTGCGGAATCGCGACTGCGTCCAAGAACGCTGCGGCGTCACGGACTGTTCGGGTAAGGCCGCCGAAAACAGCGAGGCGCGCCGATTCGAAGTCGAGGGGCCCGCGAGAGACGCGTCCCCGCGACGGCTTCAAACCGACGAGGCCGCACACGCTCGCTGGTATGCGAATGGACCCGCCGCCGTCGCTGCCTTGGGCGATCGGAAGCAGGCCGGCCGCGACCGCTGCCGCCGCGCCACCACTCGATCCCCCGGCCATCCGGGCCGGATCCCAGGGCGAGCGGGTCGGCGGACCGATGTCGGTCTCGGTGTAGCACGGCAAGCCAAACTCCGGCGTCGCCGTCTTGCCCAGGCTGATCGTGCCGGCCGCGCGGAGTAATTCCACGATGTAGTCGTCGATCGGCGATACGAAATCGGCATAACTCGCCGACCCCAACTTGGTGCGGACGCCCTTTGTCAGATTCAGGTCTTTGATGGCGGTGGGCACGCCGAGCAACGGCGGCAGACTCCCGGGGTCGTCCGCCGCGAGCACGGTTCCCTCCGCCTCCTTGGCCTGTCTCCGCGCCGCGTCGGCGGTGACGGTGACGAACGCGCCGAGACGATCGTCGAGCCGCGCGATCCGATCGAGAGCGTGCTCGACCAATTCGACTGGGCTGACCTCGCGGCTCCGTACGGCCGCAGCCGCTTCCAATGCGGTGAGGTCGTGGAACAGGGCCATGGCTGGAGGCTACGGTCTGCCGATTTACGCAGGGGCGGCGTATTCGCCTGCGTCGTCGGCCCCCGGGGTCAGCCCGAGGTATCGCTCCCACGCCGGATCGCGTTTGGCCCATCCCATAACGACAGCCACCGTTGCCGGTGGCTGTGTGGGTGCGACGCGGAGATGCCAGCCAAGCTCGCCAAGCAGCTGATCGCCTTTGCGATGGTTGCACCGGGCGCAGGCGGCCACCACGTTGGTCCAGACGTGCTGGCCGCCGCGAGATCGCGGTCGGACATGATCGATCGTGTCGGCGCGCGTTCCGCAATACACACACGCATACCCGTCCCGATCCAGCACGGCGCGCCGCGTAAGCGGCACCTCCCGGCGGTAGGGCACGCGCACGTAGTGGGCCAGCCGCACGACTGTCGGCACCGGGATGGCGACCCGCGCTGAGTGCATGACGTCGTTGCCCGCTTCGACGACGAAGGCCTTCTCGGCCAGGACCAGGACGACGGCGCGGCGCAGAGTGACGACACACAAGGGCTCGTACGTTGCGTTCAGCACCAGCGCACCGGCCACTCGGATCACCTCCGACCCCGTTAGTGAACCGGACAGAGGCCCAGTTGCGCACGTCCGTAGGTACATCCCGCGGGTCGGAGTGTCATATTCGGTCGAAAAATCGTCCTAAATCCGACTATAGCGGGCGTCGCTCACGGAGTCGGAGAGAATGCACTGGGAGCTGCCCGTCACGTCGGATTGTTCAGGAGTTCAGGTCGTCGAGAGCGCCGAGGATTCCTCGATGCAATGTCGGGTAGACGTAGTGCATCGTTGTGAGCGTCGTGGTTGGGATCTCCGCGTGGACGGCCGCGGTGAGTGCACCGAGTATCTCGCCGCCGTAGGGGCTCATGACCGTGGCACCGACGAGAACGCCTCGGTCGACATCCTCCACGAGAAGAATGAATCCATCGTTGCCGGGTCCGTGGATCCACCCTCTCGTCGACGAGGCGATAGTCGCATAGCCGGTGCGAACCCTGAGACCGCGTTCCCGAGCCTGGGACTCAGAGAGGCCGACTCGGCCAATCTCTGGATCGGTGAACGACGTCCAGGCCAACCCGTGGTAGCCGCCGAACAGATTCGGCCGGCCCAGCAGGTGCGCTATCAGGACTCTTGCCTGCCACACCGAGACGTGGGTGAATGCGCCCCGGCCCGTGATGTCGCCGATGCCATACAACCCGTTGACACCGACGACCCGCATCTGATCGTCCACGTCGAGCGTCCGGGCACTGGGATCCAGGCCCACCGTGTCCAGAGCAACGTCAGCCAGATTGGATCTACGTCCGACGCACACGAGCATTTTCTCTCCCGTGACCGTGCTGCCATTGGCCAGCGTCACCTCGACACCGTCACCGCCTGCGCCGACTGCTGTCGCCCCGACGCCGAGATGCAGCTCGATGCCCTCGCGGCGAAAGACCTCAGCCAGCACCTCGGAGGCGCGGGGTTCCTCGACGCTGACCATGCGCTCGGAGGCCTCCACGACTGTCACTCGCGTGCCGAAGCGCCCGAACGCCTGCGCAAGCTCGACGCCGATACCCCCGCCACCGAGGACGACCATCGACGCTGGGGCCTCCGGGGCCCGCAGCACGTCACGATTCGTCCAGATCGGTGAGTCCGGTCCGCCTTTCCCGCGTAGCTCGGCAAGTCCTGGTATCGGCGGGATGGCGGGGGACGTACCGACCGAGATGACCACGTGGGGCGCGCGGTACGTCGAGCCACCTACGTCGACCTGCACAGAGCCGTCGTCGGCCCGACCGGCGAGCTTTCCCGCGCCTCGAACGAACGTCCCGCCCAATCGCTCGAACCGCTCAACGGCAACTTTGTCGTTCCAGTTGTCTGTTGCTTCGTCGCGGATTCGCGTACCGACCGGCCGATAGTCCGGCGCGATATCCGCCCTTCCCGACGACAGGATGTTGACTCGGCCGCCCTCGGCCAACACCGCCGCACCCCGGATAACCATCTTGGAGGGTATGCACCCGTAGTAAGGGCACTCGCCGCCGACCAGGTGCCGGTCGATGCCTAGAACCGACCAACCAGCTTCGGCCATCCGCTCGGCTACTTCTTCACCGCCGGGGCCGAGGCCCACCACGATCAGGTCGTATGTCTCAGGCAGGGGCGTCGTCATGAGCGACACCGTACGGGGAGAATAGGACCAGTGAATACCAACGAACCGGTCGTGTCCGCGGACGAGGCGGTGACACTTTACGAGGCCATCGGCGGAGAGGAGACGTTCCGCCGCCTCGTCGACACGTTTTACGCCGGCGTGGCAAGCGATCCTGTGCTGCGCGCCATCTACCCGGAAGACGACCTCGGACCGGCGGCCGAGCGGCTGCGGATGTTCCTCATCCAGTACTGGGGCGGCCCGAATACCTACTCCACGCTTCGCGGACATCCGCGACTGCGGATGCGTCATGCCCGTTTTGCGATCGGGATCGCCGCGCACGACGCGTGGCTTCGGCACATGCGAGCCGCACTCGACGAACTTGCACTCGAACCTGAGTACGACGACGCGCTATGGCGGTATTTCCAGATGGCTGCGGCGTCACTCCGCAACGTCCCCGGCTGATAGCACCCACCCCTTCGCGGCTGGACACCGCCGCATTCGTAGCCAGAGCCCACCACATCCCAGCCGAGCGCAGTGTTGTTCCGGCACCAGCCGCAGGCTCTTGGGCTGAGGACAGGGGTATCCCCGTCCGACGTACCCGCCCTCCCGGATGAACGCCGTTCTGTCCCCCGCCCGAAGCCCGCACCTCTCCCCACCTAAAGCCCCTACCCTCCCGGCCAGAAACCCGTACCCTCGCCGGCTGCGGGCCAGGATGCCTCCCGGCCTGAAGCCCGTACCCTTGCCGGCCGCGGGCCAGGATGCCTCCCGGCCTGAAGCCCGTACCCTCGCCGGCCGCAAGCCGGGATGCCTCCGGCTGAAGTTCCTTGCCCGTCCTTCCATCGAGCGGCCTGACACGGGGGCCGTTGCGTAACTGGCAGCAGCCGGTCCGGTTGGCACGATTGCAAGCGTTTACAATCGCTGGGCGATCTAGAGATCGCGCGATCGAGCGACCTTCCGAGGAGATAGCGCGTGACGCACCGCGTCGATGACGTTCCCATGCGATCCGCAGGTTCGACGTCGGCGGGGCCGCCTCTGTCGCACTCCGAGCCCTGGTGGCGGAGCGCGGTGTTCTATCAGGTCTACCCGAAGAGCTTCGCCGACGGGAACGGCGATGGCCTCGGCGACCTGATCGGGCTTCGGGATCGGCTGGACTATCTGCAGCAGCTCGGAGTAGACGCCTTGTGGCTCAGCCCGTTCTACATATCGCCCGGCGCGGACGGCGGGTACGACGTGGCGAACCCGACGGATGTCGACCCGATATTCGGCACGATTGCCGACTTCGACGCGCTGGTCGCTGCCGCGCATGCACGGGAGATCCGAGTAACGATCGACCTCGTCCCGAACCATTTCTCCCACCAGCACCCTTGGTTCCAGGAAGCCTTGGCCGCCGAGCCCGGAAGTCGAGAGCGAGCGCGATTCATCTTCCGCGATGGGCAAGGCCCACGAGGCGACCTCCCGCCGAACAACTGGCCGTCCGTGTTCGGCGGCCCGGCCTGGACTCGCGTCCCGGACGGTCAGTGGTACTTGCATTTGTTCGCGGCTGAGCAACCGGATCTCGATTGGTCCAACCCCGAGGTAGCGGCCGAGTTCGAGCGCATTCTGCGCTTCTGGCTCGACCGCGGAACCGATGGTTTTCGCGTCGACGTGGCGCACGGCATGGCCAAGGCCACCGGCCTGCCCGACATTGCCGCGAGCACCTTGGCCAAGATCAATGACGCTGACCACATGCGTCCGAGCGACGATCCGCGTTGGGATCAGGACGAGGTGCATGAGTATCTGCGGGCGTTCCGCCGCGTCCTCGATTCCTACCCCGGCGACCGGATGGCGGTCGGCGAAGTGTGGGCCTCAGGCGGCCACCGGCTCGCCCGATACGTCCGCCCGGATGAGCTGCATTTGGCATTCAGCTTCCAGCTCGTGCAAGTGGATTGGTCGGCGAACGAGTTCCGGGCCGCGATCGACGACGCGATGCAAACGATGCCGGCGGTAGGCGCCCCGTGCGCCTGGGTGTTGTCCAACCATGACATCGATCGTCATGTCAGCCGGTTCGGGGGCGGAACGGTAGGTACCGCGCGTGGGCGCGCGGCTGCCTTACTGCAACTGGCCCTGCCCGGCGCCGTCTATCTCTATAACGGCGACGAACTCGGGTTGCCGAACGTCGACGATCTTCCGGACTCAGTGCTGCAGGACCCGGCCTGGGACCGCACCGGTCATACCGTGCGAGGGCGGGACGGAGAGCGGGTGCCACTTCCATGGGACGGCGACGCGCCGCCGTTCGGATTCTCGTCCAGCGCCGCGACGTGGCTACCGCTGCCGGCATCCTGGCAACCGTTGACCGTCGCCCGCCAACTCGACGAGGAGGACTCGACCCTGTCCCTCTACCGGCGAGCATTGGATTACCGGGCGAAAAGCGCCACCTTGCACGGCAATGATTTCAGCTGGATCGACTCATCGGATGACACTCTGGCGTTCCGGCGCAGTGAAGACTTCGTGGTAGTAGTCAACTTCGGCGGGGGGCCCGCGCCGAAGCCCCCGGGACAGGTCGTGCTGGCCTCTGGACCACTCGACGGTGACGGCATCCTGCCGGCGAACACCGCAGTGTGGATGAGAGAAGAAAAGCCGGCAATGGATCGGTCGGCTGACCCGTTGATCGAGACCAGATGACCTCCGGCTAACTGGACCTCAATCCAAGGTTCAACCCCAGACCGGGCCGCTCCGCATATCCGGAGCCGTACCGGGCCGCGACCCGCAACCAGCGGCCGGCAACGTCGACGGCCAGGTGCGAGCCCTGGGGTAGAAAGCCCATCCGGGTAATGGCGCTGATGAGCCGGAGGGTCAACTCGACGCGCTCACCATTCAAGCTGCTAACGGTCAATACGACCGAGTCGAGCAGGGCAGCCGCGACCTCGGCCCGGGGCTGCGCCCCGGGCACGCCGTCTCGTGCCGCGGCATCCGTCAGCGCGCGCGCACCGCTGCGGACCAGACGACGGATCACGTCGTCGGGCACCGTATCGACCCGCTTCCAACCGGCGCTCGGCGGTATACCGCCGCGCCAGTCGGCGTCCCTCGGGGCGGGCTCCACGTCGTCTCCGTCGATCCAGGCCAGCAGCTCGCTCGCTAAGACCGAATAGTCGCCGGCATGGCGATCAGCGTCCGCGGGCAACGACAAAGTCCGGCCGACCAAAACGTCAAATGGCAATCTAACGAGGCCGGTGACGGTTGCCGTTCCGGTGACGATCCGGGCCAGGCTTAGCTCGTCGAGGGCGACGGCGCGACGAAGCATCGGCGCAAGCTCGACCAAGGCACCGGGACGCACGTCGGGGAATGCACGCGCCCCGGCCGCCCCGCCAATCGTCGCCACACGAGCAGCCCAGCTCACGTCGGCTGCAGTCTTATGCGCCAGACCTCGCTCACTCAATGTCCGGCATCCTCTTCCGACGTCCAGCTTCGTCCGCCATGATCATGCGTTGGCACTTGTTGCGGTACTAATCGCAACTGGCGAGTCGTCGGTATAGCCAGCCAGCATCGCTTTCTCATCCGGAGTGAGCCGCCGCGGGCGCTCGGATAAGAAGTCAAATGTCACTAGCGTCGTCGCCGCAGTCGCGGCCAGCATGCCACGATCGAATACGTCGTAGTTCATGCGAAACGACGCCGCACGAACGTCATCGATCCACAGTTCGATTCGTAACGGGTCGACGTGGTACACCACTGGTTTCAAGTAGCTGATTTCGTGATGTTGAACGACCGTTCCACGTTCGAAGGACGGGTCATACCGATCGAAGAACATGGACACTCGAGCTTGCTCGAGATAAGCCAGGTATGCGGCGTTGTTCACGTGCCCGTATGCGTCCATGTCGGACCAGCGCATCGCGCACTGGGCCACGAATCGGGACATGCCGGCACTCAGTCCCGGGAGAGCTTGCGATAGGTGACAGCGTGCGGGCGCGCCGCCTCAGCGCCTAGTCGCTCGATCTTGTTCTTCTCGTAGGACTCGAAGTTTCCTTCGAACCAGAACCAGCGGGCCGGGTCGTCGTCGGTACCTTCCCAGGCCAGAATGTGCGTTGCGACTCGATCCAGGAACCACCGGTCGTGACTAATGACGACAGCGCAGCCCGGGAATTCGAGCAGCGCATTCTCCAACGAACTCAGCGTCTCCACATCGAGATCATTGGTCGGCTCGTCGAGGAGCAAGAGGTTGCCACCCTCCTTGAGAGTCAGCGCGAGATTCAGGCGGTTTCGTTCTCCGCCGCTCAATACGCCGGCGCGCTTTTGCTGATCCGGCCCCTTGAATCCAAATGCCGAGACATACGCGCGGGATGGCATCTCGACGTGCCCGACGTTGATGTGATCCAACCCGTCGGATACGACCTGCCAGACGTTCTTGGACGGATCGATGCGACTGCGGCCCTGGTCGACGTAACTGATCTTCACGGTCTCGCCGACCTTCACCTCGCCGGAATCCGGCTGCTCCTGCCCGACGATCATCTTGACCAGGGTCGTCTTCCCAACCCCGTTCGGCCCGATCACGCCGACGATTCCGCCGCGGGGCAACGAGAACGACAAGTCCTTGATCAGCATCCGGCCCTCGAAGCCTTTGTCCAGGTGGCTGACATCGACAACAACGTTGCCCAGACGTGGACCGGGCGGGATCTGAATCTCTTCGAAGTCGAGTTTCCGCGTCTTGTCCGCCTCGGTGGCCATCTCCTCGTATCGCTGGAGTCGAGCCTTGCTTTTGGCTTGCCTGCCCCGGGCGTTCTGGCGCACCCAGTCCAGTTCGTCGCGTAGCCGTTTCTGGAGTTTCTGGTCGCGCTTGCCGGCCACCTCCAAGCGGTCCGCCTTCTTCTCCAGGTAAGTGGAGTAGTTGCCCTCATAGGGATAGGCCCGGCCACGATCGAGCTCGAGGATCCACTCCGCGACGTTGTCGAGGAAGTACCGGTCGTGGGTTACCGCCAGAATGGTGCCCGGATACTTGGCGAGGTGCTGCTCCAGCCACTGCACGCTCTCGGCATCGAGATGGTTGGTCGGCTCGTCCAGGAGCAGGAGATCTGGCTGCTCGAGCAGCAGCCGACACAATGCCACGCGACGCCGCTCACCTCCGGACAGGTGCGTGACCGGCTCGTCGCCCGGCGGACAACGCAGTGCGTCCATCGCCTGTTCGATCCGGCTGTCCAGTTCCCACCCGTTGGCGTGCTCGATCTTCTCCATGAGGTTTCCCTGCTCGGTGAGCAGGGCGTCGAAGTCGGCGTCGGGTTCCCCCATAGCGACGGACACTTCCTCGAATCGCGCCATGGTCGCCCGAAGGTCCGCGACCGCATCCTCGACGTTCTCCCGGACCGTCTTCGTCTCATCCAGCGACGGTTCCTGCTCCAAGAGGCCCACCGAGTACCCCGGCGACAGCTGCGCGTCCCCGTTCGACGGCTGATCGAGCCCGGCCATGATACGAAGAACCGTCGACTTGCCGGCACCATTGGGCCCGACTACACCGATCTTGGCGCCTGGCAGGAAGGACAGGGTGACATCGTCCAGGATCAGCTTGTCGCCGACAGCCTTACGGACCTTGCGCATGGTGTAGATGAACTGAGCCACTTTCCCACTCTTCGCGCTGTAGCTATTGCCTTGTTTTCCGGGGATTACTGCGAGTCTACGGGAACGCAGTGGGGCGAAATTTCCTCCACTGGATGAGCGGCCCCGGCCGGTGCTCGACACACCAAACCGGGGCCTTGACCGGAAATGGAGTCCGGCCCATGCACAGCACACCACAACCACCCACCGCCGCGGGCGAGCACTTCGCCGACGCCGAACGGATCCTCGCCGCCCTGCCGCTCGTCAAGCGGCGCGCCGACCGTGACCGCCACGTCCAGGTCGCGCTCGTCCATGCTGTTCTGAGCATCGCCGCCGGCATCATCCAGCCCGGCGAAGGGAACACCGTCGCATGACGGGTCTGTCATATCCAGTCGATGCGGTGGATGGGCGTGGTACAGAGAGCGCCTACGAATGGGGGAAGTCCAAATGCCTGAAAAGCCACAAATACTAGGGAGGGTGCAATGAGATGGAAACTCGCTGCAGCCGTCGGGGTCGGAGCGTTGCTAGTCGCTGTGACCGCAGCCCCGGCAAATGCCTCGACCAACACGATCACGGTCGGCCCGACAGGGACAGTGACAAATCGGATCTTGGTCTCGGTTTCGGTCACTATCGTGTGCGATCCGCTGCCGGATACGCCTTTTTTTAGCGGCGCCTCGGTGACCGTGCACCAGGCAAACGGAAAGCAAGTTTCGACCGGAACCGGAGGGGCCAGCACGTTCAGTGGACCCAACGCACCGTCCCTCACATGCGACGGTGTCACCGCGAACACCGCGGTGGTCCAGGTT
>Ga0207693_10002351_pt1 | contig 16428 bp, 16 predicted proteins | sample LARL81metaG_FD_184347 | JGI IMG/M metagenome (GOLD analysis project Ga0207693, IMG submission 184347) | Corn, switchgrass and miscanthus rhizosphere microbial communities from Kellogg Biological Station, Michigan, USA - LAR L8-1 metaG... | ecosystem: Host-associated > Plants > Roots >...
TACGGCCCACATTGCGGGAAAGAGCGACCATCGGCGTCGAACAGAACAGGCCGATGTGGACGCCGGGAGTGCTGAACTTGGCTGCTGATGAGGTGACAGCCAGATCGCAGGTCGCAACCAGTTGACAACCCGCGGCAGTCGCCGTGCCCTCGACCGCCGCTATGACGGGCTGCGGCAACCGCAGGATGGAGAGCATCATGGCACTGCAGATTTGCATGATGTGTTGGGTGTAACCACGTCCACCATCTGCCTCGCTGCGATGCGCCGAGAGCTCCTTGAGGTCATGGCCAGCCGAGAAGACCGATCCCCGGGCGGCGAGCACGACCGCACGCACAGCCTTCTCTTCGGCGATGTCGGCCAGGGCGCGCTGCAAGGCTTGCAGCGTTGCTTCCGCGAGCGTGTTGCGGGCTCGCGGGCGGTTGAGGATCAAAACGGCTATGTCCCCCGAGTACTCTCGCAGAACGGGAGAACCCAGTTCAGTCGTATCAGGCGCAGCAAGGACGGGGGAAGCCGAGCTCATTGCAGAATTCCGTGAACGGGCTGCTGGGGCCTTATCACCGGCTTACGTGGGAGCGCCGTGCCCGCGCGTCAACGACGCGTCAGACGATCCCGGTCGGAGCCGGGCCAGGTTTTTGCCACCTGCTAATCATCGGGCTGCATCATCAAGCGGCCGAGTTCCGGCATGGATGGGAGGGCGCCGAGCTTGGATTTAAGCCGGCGCAGGCACCCCCAGAGCACCGCTTGGTTGCTGTTGATTACCGGCTTGCCGAGTGAGCGCTCGATCTCGGCAATCGCTTCCATCTGGGTGGTGTTGGTGCAGCTGAGAAAAATTCCGTCGGCGTCCGCCCTGTCGTGCTTGCGCGCGAGCTCGGCCCACTGCGCCGGCGTGACCCTGGCGAATTCGAGCGGCTCGAGCCCCAGCGCCACGTCGTGCACGACGGTAAAGCCGCTCGCTTCGACATACGCGATCACCGCCCCATTATTCTTGTAAGGGCTGAGCAGAACGAGTTTGTGCAACCCGAGCGCCTGCAATGCCTCGCGCACGAGGCGGCTCGTCGCCAGCGCCTCGACTCCGCTCGCATCATGCACGATGTCGAGAATGCGCCCTTCGCCCTGAGGTCCTTGCGTCATGGACGTGTCGGTGCAGTGAAACACGATCAGGTCGGGCGCAACGTCGGAGAGAAGCCGCGCGGCGCTTGCGATTTCGTCTCTCATCTCGGGCAACGGCCGTTTCCACGGGCCGGCAACGCGCGCACGGGCGACGTGCACCGTGAGGCCGGGCGGCGCAAAACGGTTGAACTGCGGCTCTGTGACGCTGTTGACGGAGGGAATGATCATGCCGATGCGCGCACTCGCGGTGGCAGGCGCAGCTTCGGTGGGCGTGGTTTTTTCGAGGGTAGCGTTGGCATCCATGGGCCGTGTCTCCGATGGAGGTGGGTAGGGTGCGCAAGGGCGCGCACCGACCGCGTCTCCGCGTGGGCAAAATCGACGTAGACAAGTTTACGCAGTCTACGCAAGCTTGACTGCGTTGCGCCGTGCCCACGCGTCAACCACCCGTCAGACGATTTTGCCCGCCCTACGCGGTCGCGGTTAGGGGCGGGTTTGCAAGGCGCCCCGACTGGTTTTGGTGTAAGACGTTGCTGGCAGGGCAGATGTCAGCACGAGGAGCGGATGAGCGGCGACCCGATCGGCATGCGCATGTTCGCGCAACGGGCCGGTACCAACGTCGTCTATCCGGCGGGCAGTGTTGTGTTCAACAAGGGCGATCCGGGCTCGTGCATGTACGTCGTGCAGTCCGGGCTGATTGAGATGACGATCGGGGACAAGGTGATCGAGATCTGCGGGGCCAATGAAGCGATCGGGTTCATGTCGATGATCGACGGGGCGCCGAGAAGCTCGACCGCACGCGTCAAGGAGGCCTGCGAGCTCTCCCTCATTGATCAGCGCAGGTTCCGCTTCATGGTCGACGAGATTCCCAATTTCGCGCTCTACATCATGGGCGCAATGGCGCGCCGCATCCGCGGCATGGGCCAAGCAATGTGACCGAGAGTACGCACATGTGGCCCGATCGCCGACTCATCGAGCTGTTCAAGATCGAGCTCCCCATCGTGCAGGCGCCGGTGGCGGGCGCGATGAACTGGGAGCTTGCGGGGGAAGTCGCGGCCGCCGGCGGGCTCGGGTCGCTCCCGTGCGCCATGCTCAACCCCGAGCAGGTGCACAGTGAGATGGGCAAGATCCGGGCCCGCACCAAGAACCCGATCAACCTGAACTTCTTCTGCCACACCCCGCCCGTGCCCAACAATGCGCGCGAGGCGCGATGGCGCGACCGCCTTGCGAGCTTGCCGTCGATCCCGCGGCGCCCATTCCGTCGAGCAACCGCACCGCGTTCGATGCGGCGATGTGTGACGTGGTGGAGGAGACGAAGCCCGACGTGGTGAGCTTCCACTTTGGCCTGCCGGCGGAGCCGCTGCTCGGTCGGCTCAAGGCGGCAGGTTTTCCGGTGATGAGCTCGGCAACGACCGCAGCCGAAGCGCAGTGGCTGGAGGAACGCGGAGTGGCCGCCGTCATTGCCCAGGGCTACGAGGCGGGCGGACATCGCGGCATGTTTTTGTCCGATGACCTCGCCGCTCAGGTGGGCACCTTCGCGCTGATCCCGCAGGTCGTGGATGCGGTGAAGGTGCCGGTGATCGCGGCCGGCGGCGTTACCGACGCTCGCGGTATCGCCGCCGCTTTTGCGCTCGGCGCTGCCGCCGTGCAGATGGGCACGGCGTATCTGTGGTGTCCCGAGGCGAAGATCTCCGCGCCGCATCGCGCAGCGCTGCGCGCTGCGCGCGACGACGGCACCGCAGTGACCAATCTGATGACGGGACGTCCCGCGCGCGGCTTCGTCAACCGGGTCATGCGCGAGATCGGAGCCATCTCCGACGTCGCGCCGGAATTCCCCCTCGCGGCGGGTGCGCTGGCGCCGCTGCGGGCCAAGGCGGAGGCGCAGGGGTCGGGGGATTTCTCGCCGCTGTGGGCGGGACAGGCGGCTTCGCTCGGACGTGCACTCCCTGCGGGCGAGCTCACGCGCAAGATCGCGGCCGACGCCCTGACGTGCCTGCGCGAGATGGGTGTCGGCCGGCCGTTGTAGGGTGGGCAAATTGCGTTCACCGGCCTCGTTCCATACGGAGGGCTCAACGCGATCGCCGGTCGAGCCGGGGACAGGTTTGCCCATGCGGCCAGCGGCGAGATCGCGCCTGCGTCGGCCCGGCGCGCGCGTTTTTGTCACGCGCAGAGATAGAGATATTGGAGAGGCGGCCCGCCCTACATAATGCGGGGCTTACGCGTGCAGGAAGCGCAGGCGCGTGCCCCAGGGATCGCTGGCCTCAAATCCGCGCGGCGTCTGGGCCAGCGGGAGACCGCGCTCGGCAAGGGCCTGCTTGACCCGCGCCAGCGCGGCGCGATCGGCCCCCTCGAACGAGAACCAGGATAGCCCCGCACGTTGATCGTCGCGCTTTCCGGCGCCGGCGCTGTGCCAGACGTTCGCGGCGATGTGGTGATGGTAACGCCCCGACGACATGAATGATGCGCCGTTGCGGCGGCGGGTAACATCAAGCCCGATTGTGTCGCGATAGAACGCCTCCGCCTGTGCCACATCGCCGACTCGCAAATGCACATGGCCGATGCGCAGCCCGTGCGGTGCACCGGGGAAGCCCGCATCCGAGGACACTTCGCGCAGGATGTCGTCGACGTCGAGTGGATCGGTGGTGATGCGCAGATCGCTACCAGTCCACTGCCAGCTATCCGCCGGCCGGTCGGAGTAGACCTCGATGCCGTTGCCTTCGGGATCATCGAGGTAGAAGGCTTCGCTCACCGCGTGATCGGATGTGCTGGTCAAGGGCACCTTCGTGCGCGCGGCGTGAAGGATCCAGCGCGCGAGGTCGGCGCGCGTAGGCATCAGGAAAGCGGTGTGATAGAGCCCGGCTTGATGCGTGTCGTCGGGCTTGGCGGCGGGCGCGCCCTCGAGGTGCAGGAGGGGCACGTCGCCCGCGCCGAGGGTGGTGCCGTCCTTGCCACGGTCCAACACCACAAGGCCAATCGCGTCGCGATAAAAGCCGGCGAGCCGGTCGAGATCGTGCACCTTGAGCCCGACCGCGCCGATGTGCAGCGGGGTGCGGCTCGCGAAGGTCGGGAGAGCTGAAGGGTTGGGCGCGTCCATTGTCCCAATATCGGCGCTTGCGCCGTGTCGCGCAATGGTTGCCGAAACTGTTGCCTCTGTTGTACCTCGGCGCGAGACATATCGTGGTGTGGTGGAGGTCGTTCCTTTGTCCGTTGATGCCAAGACCGTGCGCCGTATCGCGCATCTCGCCCGCATTGCGGTTACGGAAGAGGAAATTGAGCATCTCCAGGACGAGCTCAACGCCATTCTGGCCTTCGTGGAGCAGCTTGGCGAGGTCGATGTCGCGAATGTCGAGCCTATGACCTCGGTCATTCCCATCGAGCTGAAGAAGCGCGTGGACCGGGTGACGGATGGGAATATTGCCGAAGATATCGTGCGCAACGCGCCGGCCACGGAGGATCATTTTTTCGTGGTGCCGAAGGTGGTGGAATGAACGGACGCGTCATTCCGGGGCGGCGCGAAGCGGCGAACCCGGAATCCAGTAATCCTCGGTCGGTGGTTACTGGATTCCGGGCTCCCTCGCTGCGCTCGGGACCCACAATGACGGTCCTTCAAGCTTCCAAACGGGCTGTGGAATGAGAGACCTCACGGCTCTGTCCCTTGCACAGGCGCGCGAGGGGTTGCGCAAACGGAGATTCTCCGCAGTGGAGCTCATAGAAGAGCACCTCGCCGCCATGGAGAAGGCGCGCGCGCTCAACGCTTATGTGCTGGAGACGCCGCCGCAGGCGCGCGCCATGGCGCAAGCGGCGGACGAGCGCTTGGGGCGCGCCGATGCACGGCCGCTCGAAGGCATTGCGCTCGGCGTGAAAGACATGTTTGCCACCAAAGACGTGCGTACCACGGCAGGCTCGCGCATCCTTGGCGAGTTTGTGCCGCCCTACGAATCCAGCGTGACCGCCAATCTCTGGCGCGACGGCGCGGTGCTGCTCGGCAAGCTCAACAACGACGAGTTCGCCATGGGCTCGTCAAACGAGACATCGTGCTTCGGCCCGGCGATCTCGCCTTGGCGGCGGCGAGGGAGCAACAGCGCGCTGGTGCCGGGGGGCTCGTCTGGTGGCTCGGCTGCGGCGGTGGCGGCGCACCTCTGTCTCGGCGCGACCGGGACCGACACCGGCGGCTCGATCCGCCAGCCCGCGGCTTTCACCGGCACGGTCGGCATCAAGCCGACCTACGGCCGCTGCTCGCGCTGGGGCATCGTCGCGTTCGCCTCCTCGCTCGATCAGGCGGGACCGCTCGCACGTTCGGTGCGCGACGCGGCGATCCTGCTCACCTCCATGGCAGGGCATGATCCCAAGGACACGACGTGCGTGGATCGGCCGGTGCCCGACTATGAGGCGGCCGTCGGACGATCGGTGCGGAGCATGAAGATAGGGCTTCCGCAAGAGTACCGCGTGCAGGGAATGGCAGCGGAGATCGAGCGTTTGTGGGATGAGGGCAGGGCCTGGCTCGAGGCTGCGGGCGCCGACGTGGTGCAGATCTCGCTTCCCCACACCCGCTACGCCCTCCCTGCCTATTACATCGTGGCACTGGCGGAAGCCTCGTCGAACCTCGCGCGCTACGACGGGGTCCGCTACGGGATGCGCGCGATGGCGCGGGACATCCGCGAGATGTATGAGACGACACGCGCACAAGGCTTTGGCGCCGAGGTGCGACGGCGAGTCCTGGTCGGCACCTACGTGCTCTCCGCCGGTTATTACGATGCCTATTATGTACGCGCCCAGAAGGTGCGCACGCTCATCAAGCGCGATTTCGAGACCGCGTTCGCACAGGGGGTGGATGCAATCCTCACCCCGGCGACACCGTCGGCCGCGTTTGGCCTCGCTGAGAAAAGCGGCGGCAATCCGGTCGAGATGTACCTCAATGACGTGTTCACGGTACCCGTGAACCTGGCGGGGTTGCCGGGGATCTCCGTCCCGGCGGGCCTCTCGGAGCAGGGTTTGCCGCTGGGGCTCCAGCTCATCGGTCGTCCGTTCGACGAGGAGACGCTGTTCTCGCTTGCAGACGTGATCGAGCAGGCCGCCGGCCGTTTCTCGCCGGAGCGCTGGTGGTAGTTGCGGGCCGGCTAAAGCGGGGACATCTATTAGCAGGAGGAGCCAGGTGTGAAAAAAAGCATACAAACAAAGTCCACAATGCAGCCACGAGCAGCGGTTCGAAACGGCATCCGTTGCTTGGAGCAATGAAAGGCACGGTCCAATTCCTGAAGGAGTGGATCTGACCGAACCTGCGGATCCGGAATGGGCAGATCGAATTGAGAAGGAGTACGATCCTGTTCAACAGCGGCCGCGTGAGTGAATGCTGGTAGGCGAAGGGACACCTCGATGACTTTGGCTCAGTTTCGAGATTGCCTTACCAAGCCAAAACCACCGGCGGGGTTGGCGCCGGCGCTCTCTGCGCTGTGGTGGGTGGGCAAGGACGAGTGGGACAAGGCGCATCGCATCGTCATGGATGAGAGCGGGAAGGACTGCGCCTGGGTGCATGCCTACCTGCACCGCAGCGAAGGGGATCTCGATAATGCACGCTACTGGTATCGGCGCGCGCAGCGCCCAGCCGCGTCCGGACCATTGCCCGATGAGTGGAGCGCCATCGCGCAGGCGTTGTTGGAGGGGAGGTGAGATCGCGCCGTTCGCAGGGGCGACGCACTGCGTCGCCCCTGCTGCGCGCGCCTCATTTGAAAGAGGGCGAGGCAGTGCCTCGCCCCTACGAAGATGCTGATACGATCACGTAGGCTCCATGCCCGACTTTCTGATCACGGGAACGGCGGCGGGTGCGGTAATGAAGCGCATCAGCGCCTTCGCCCCCTCCGGCGCCTGCGCACCGACGTGCAGGCCGCCGGCGAACACGGTGAAGTGCTGAATGTCCGCCGGTAAGGGACCCAGGAAGTCGATGCCCCCAATCGGCAGGAGCTCGCTTACCTGCTGGAACCCGATCTCCGCCTCGCCTCGCGCGATCAGTTCGCCAACGGGCGTGCCGGGCGGACTTTGCTTGATCCTGGCCTTGAGCGCATCGGCAATATCCATGTGCTGAAACAGGCCCGCGAGGTAAATGCCGCTGGCGCTGCTGGAATAGGCGATCGACCCAGCCGCCAGCAACGCGCGCTTGAGCGCCTCGCCTGAGCTGATGTCGGGCTTGGGCGCACCCGCTCGCACGGCCACGCCGATGCCGGATTTTGCAAGATCGACGCGGCTTCCCGCAGCAATCTGCTTCGATCTGGTGAGATCGTCGATGAATGTGCCCGGCATGATGACAAGGTCGAAAGCCTCGCCGGCTCCGATGCGTTTCACTATGTCAGTCGAGCCCGCAAACGTCGTCGCTACCTTCTGCCCGCTCTCGCGCTCGAACACCGGCACGAGCTCCCCGTAGGCCGCCTTGAGGCCGCCCGAAGCGATGACCTTGATCTCTACGCTGTTCATGGCGCCAACAATTTCTTCCGTAGCCCGCATTGAGCGGAAGCGAAATGCGGGGAACGCGACCGGATCGACGCGCACCAACAGGCACAGCTGCTCCGGGTGCGCAAGCACAATCCGGGCTACGCTCTGTGCCGCATATAGGGGCGGTTTTCAAACCCACCCCTATACAGCGGCAAACGGCGCGTGCGTGGGGATCTCAGGCGGACAGGCGCGCTATCTCGTCTGCACGGGGGGGAGGTCGGCGTCGCTGTGGACCGTGGTCTTGCCGAAATGTTCCCCGCCACTGAGCAGAAATATGCCCAGGGCAACGACGAGCAGCGCTCCCAGGATCGCTCCAAGGGTTCCGTTTGGGCCGCGGTTGTCAGCCATGGCAACCTCCGTTACTGCGGAACATGGACCAACGCGCCGCACCGCAATATGTTTCCACTCCCGGAAAGTCGATCATGACCGCTTCGCATACCGCTGCTCACCGGAACTCAAAGCTCATCAAGGGGACAACCGGTGATTGGGAGGTCGTGATCGGAATGGAAGTGCATGCGCAGGTAACCTCCCAGGCGAAGCTCTTCTCCGGTGCCTCGACTGCTTTCGGTGGCGAGCCGAACTCGCACGTGTCGCTGGTCGACGCGGCGATGCCGGGCATGCTTCCGGTGATCAACGAGGAATGCATCAAGCAGGCGATCCGCACCGGGCTCGGGCTCAAGGCGCGGATCAATCTCAAATCGGTGTTCGACCGAAAGAACTATTTCTATCCCGATCTGCCGCAGGGCTATCAGATCAGCCAATACAAGTCGCCGGTCGTGGGCGAGGGCGAGGTTGCGCTGGACATGCCTGACGGCGAGAGCGTGACCGTCGGCATCGAACGGCTTCATCTCGAGCAGGACGCCGGCAAATTGCTGCACGATCGGCATCCTGCGCTGTCCTTCGTCGACCTCAACCGCTCGGGTGTCGCACTCATGGAGATCGTGTCGAAGCCCGATCTGCGCTCTGCGGACGAGGCCAAGTCCTATGTAGCCAAGCTGCGCACCATCTTGCGCTACCTCGGCACCTGCGACGGCGACATGGAGAAGGGCAATCTGCGTGCCGACGTGAACGTCTCGGTGCGCAAGCCGGGGGAAGCGCTCGGCACGCGCTGCGAGATCAAGAATGTCAACTCCATCCGTTTCATCGGCCAGGCGGTGGAGTACGAGGCGCGTCGCCAGATCGCCATACTGGAGGACGGGGGAAAGATCGAGCAGGAGACCCGGCTGTTCGACGCGGAGAAGGGTGAGACGCGCTCGATGCGCAACAAGGAGGAGGCGCACGACTACCGTTATTTCCCCGATCCCGATCTTTTGCCGCTCGAGCTGGACGCCGCTTACGTCGAGGAACTCAGGGTGCGGCTCCCTGAGCTGCCGGATGCTAAGAAGCAACGCTTCGCCCGCCAATACGGGCTTTCTTCCTATGACGCGGGCGTGCTGGTCGCCGAACGTGAGGCCGCCGACTTCTTCGAGGCGGTCGCAACGGGTCGCGACCCCAAAACGACGGCCAACTGGGTCATCAACGAGCTTGGCGGGCGACTCAACAAGCGGGGCAAGAGCATCACGAGCTCGCCCGTTTCGGCTGCACAGCTCGGCAGCATCCTCGACCTGATCGGCGCCGGAACCATCTCCGGAAAGATCGCCAAGGATCTGTTCGAGATTACATGGAACGAAGGCGGCGACCCGAAAGCAACGGTCGAAGCGCGCGGGATGGAGCAGGTGACGGATGTCTCCGCGATCGAGCGGCTGATCGAGGAGATCGTGGCACGCAATCCGGAGAAGGCCGAGCAGGCGAAGGCGAAGCCTGCGCTGCTCGGCTGGTTCGTCGGGCAGGTAATGAAAGCCTCCGGCGGCAAGGCCAACCCGCAGACAGTGAACGAGCTGCTCAAGGCGAAGCTTGGTCTGTGACGCTGCGCCAGGATGGCCCGACCGCGTAGGGTGGGCGAAGGCGCGCGCCGGGTCGCTTCTCCGCGTGGGCAAAATCGACGTAGACAAGTTTACGCAGTCTACGCAAGCTTGACTGCGTTGCGCCGTGCCCACGCGCAAACCACACGTCAGACGATTTTGCCCACCCTACATGCGGTGACCGTTTGCATCGCGTGAGGGGATTTTGCACTTCATTCTCGTCGTCGCGGGGCGAGCTTGCTCCTTGCACGAGCGAATCACTTGCAGCGATTCGCTCGATTCGGGTCAGATTCGAGCGAGCGCGATGCCTCGCGCAAGCATTCAAGCGAAATTTTTTGCACAAGCTCGCCGACGCCTGTAGCGCCTGATTGAGCGCTCTTTGCCACGCGCACGCGCACGATGCGCTGCGTCCCGTTTGCGTCGATGACAAAATGGCCGCCGTCGTGGAAAGCCCGATTTTATCGGGACTTCTGCGCAGTCCAAACAAACGCGGCATGAGCATTGTGCCATAAGGTCTGCGAGCTGTTCACGGGGTTTGCGCTGGTATCGCGCGCGCAAGCTGTCGTGGCGCTGCGCGCGCGAACACGCTCGATCCAGCGAAAATGCTGGTTTTTTTATCGCACTGTAGTAATCCGAATGCAGTGTTCGCGATCCCCGCGGGCACTTCACGACATCGCCACTCACTCACGGCTAGGAGGGCAGCATGGCGAAGAAGCGAAAGACGAAGACGAAATCAGCGGCGAAGAAGGGCGCGCGCAAGACGAAGGCGCGCCGGAAGAAGAAGTAAAGTACTCGCCGCTTCCAGTCTTCGACTTAGAACAACGTCGTTGACTGCGTCACACGGGCCGGCGTGAGTCGAAGTACAGTAGCGCATCGCAACGTGCTTCGACACCGCCGGTTCCGGTAGACGATGGCGGCGTCGGCGAGACAGGGGGCCTCACCGACGCATTCCGGATGAAGAGGCGAGCTGCGTAGCCCGGATTGAGCGCAGCGAAATTTGCGGATGGGCGTCTCCGGGATGCTCGCTTGCGCTCCATCCGGGCTACGAATTGGCGCGGCGTCTCAGGCTGCAGGTTTCTTCAGGCAACCGCGCATGAACTTGTTATAGGCGACGCGGCCTTTTGCGCCTGTGTTTGCCTTCTCCTCTTTCCATTTCACGCCGCAATCCTTCATCCTCTGCCGCTGCGGAGTGAGCCCTTTGGGAGCGGCTGCCGGCGCGGCAGGCGTTTGCGACGCGGCGGGCGCGGCGGCTCCTGTCTGCGACTTGGCGGGGCTCGCCGGGAGGGCCAGGGCGAGAAGGGTGAAGGCGAACACGCAAGCAGCAAACGCTTTCAACATTGTAGCTCCCTTTGGTTTGGGTTTGCGGGCGGTTCTGCCATCCCGGTTTGATGCAAAGCAAACGAACGCCGCGATGACGCGGCGGCGCAAACGCTAATGCCTGGGGCGTGGCATGTCCATCATGGCGCGCCCAAGGGATGCCCTAGCGAAAAGGCCTGCATGAACGGCGAGTTACGCGCCCGATCTCGCGGAGCGCTCTACACAGTTGGGCCGCGGCATCCGTCATGGAGCGCATCAGCCGTCATGGAGCGCATCAGCCTTTCTGCAGTATAGTTCTTAAGGCGCGGATGGGTAAATGGATCCGCCCTGGATCGGAGCGAGGATGAAATCCGCAGCCCGCAAGGCCCCGCAGCAGCAACGTGCTCGCAAGCCCATTGACCTTTACTACTGGCCGACGCCGAACGGCTGGAAGATCACCATCATGCTCGAGGAATGCGGGCTCGCGTACCACATGATCCCCGTCAACATCGCAAACGGCGATCAGTTCGAGCCTTCGTTTCTGGCGATCTCGCCCAACAACCGCATCCCGGCGATCATGGATCATCACGGACCGGGAAAGAGGCCTATTTCTATCTTCGAATCCGGAGCGATCCTGCAGTATCTCGGCCGCAAGACAGGCAAGTTTTATCCGCAGGAAGAGCGTGCGCGGGTCGCGGTTGAGCAGTGGCTGTTCTGGCAAATGGCCAATCTTGGTCCCAAGGCGGGTGAAGCCAACCATTTTCGCAGCTATGCGCCGGAGAAGCTCGACTATGCCGTTGCCCGCTTTGCAAACGAGATGAACCGGCTTTACGGGGTGATGAACGCGCGCCTGAAGGACCGTGACTTCCTCGCCGGCCGCTACTCCATCGCCGACATTGCGTGCATCGGCTGGGCGAGCCGCGCCGAGCGCCACGGCCATGAACTGAGCCGGTTCCCTCACATCTTGCGGTGGCGTGACGCTGTGCTGGCACGTCCGGCGGTGAAGCGGGGATTAGGAGTGAAGGTCGAGGCGGCGTTTCACGTCGACGTCAAGGATCCACGGGTGCAGCAGGTCCTGTTCAACCAGCGAGCGCGCTCACAGGCATGAACCGACAACAACGGCGGGCGGCGCAGCGCCAACAAAAACGCAGCCCTGCGCCCAAGCCGAATGACGCCCAGGGCCACAACGCGCTCGCCTGCGCGCTGTTGCAACAAGGCAAGTTGCACGAGGCAGCCGAGCAGTTTGCACGCGCGCTCGTGCTGATGCCCGAGCTGTTCGATCAGTATCCAGCTGTCGTTGCGACCCTCCTGAACGTCAACCCCATCATTCGGGCAGGGGTCGAGCGCGTCGCGCGGGCGTGGCCGGCGGAGCTTTCGGCCCAAGATGTCCTCGGGCCGGGCGGGCTTGCACCGATTGCCAGCGATCCGCTGCTGCGTTGCATGCTCGAATCCGCCACGGTGCGCGATCTCGCCCTCGAGCGTTATCTCACATCCCTCCGCCGGATCATTCTCGAGATCGCGGTGCGTCCGGCCGCCTCCGTTTCCGACGAGAGCATGCTCGCGTTCTGTTGCGGGCTCGGGCGGCAATGCTTCATCAATGAGTACGTGTTCGCCGCCGGCGCCGAGGAGATGGCGAACGCGGATCGGCTGAGGGATGCGGTGGTCGCCGCGCTCGCCGCGGGCCAGGCGATTGCGCCGCTCATCCTCGCGGCGGTGGCCGCCTACTTTCCGCTCGCGGCCTTGCCGGGATCTGAGCTGCTGCTCGAACGGGGCTGGCCGCGGCCGCTGCGCGGGCTCCTCGAGCAACAGGTCACCGAGCCCGAGCAGGAGCTGCGCTTGCGCGACCAGATTCCCCGGCTGACCCGCATCGAGAGCGCGGTGTCGCTTGCGGTGAAGGAGCAGTACGAAGAAAACCCCTATCCACGGTGGGTGTTGGCGCCGTCGAACCGCGGGCCGGTGCATGTCAACACGTATTTGCGCCGGCAATTTCCCGCTGCCTCATTTCACGAGCTTGCGACCGACCGCCCCATCGACATCCTTGTTGCGGGCTGCGGGACGGGGCAGCAGGCGATCGTCACCGCGCGGCTGCTCGCGAACGCGAGGGTGCTTGCGGTCGATCTCAGCCTCGCCAGTCTCGCCTATGCCACGCGCATGTCGCGTGCGCTCGGCGTGCGCAATATCGAATATGGCCAGGCGGATCTCCTCGAGCTTCCTGCGCTCGGGCGCACGCTCGACGTCATCGAGGCAAGCGGGGTGCTGCACCACCTTGCAGATCCGATGGCAGGATGGCGGGTTCTGCTCTCCATGCTGCGGCCCGGCGGGCTGATGCATATCGGCCTCTACAGCAAGATCGCGCGGGAGCAGATCCGCGCGGCACGGGTGTGTTTTGCGGGGGAGGGGAGGCGTCCGACGCCGAGCGACATCCGTCGTTGCCGCCGGGAGCTGTTGGACACGCCTATGAAATCGGTGGCGAGCTACGCCGATTATTTCAGTATCAGCGAGTGCCGCGATCTCCTGTTCCATGTGCAGGAGCATCAGCTCACGATTGCGGAGATCGGCGCGTTCCTGCGCGAGCATAAGCTGCAGTTCATCGGGTTTGAGCTCGCACCGCAGGCGCTCGCGAACTACCGCTCTCGCTTCCCGCAGGATTCCGCGATGACGGATCTCAACGCCTGGGAGGCATTCGAGGCGCAACATCCCACAACCTTTGCCGGCATGTACCAGTTCTGGGTACAGCGTCTGTAGGAGGTTAACCGGCACATGCATTGCAAATTCTTCGTAGGGGCGAGGCGCGCTGCCTCGTGCCTCTGTCCGAACCTGCAGGCGCTGATCGGGGGCGAGGCAATGCCTCGCCCCCCACGGATCGGGACCTGTTGCCCTCACCACGCTGCGGGATGGTTATCGGCGCGTCAATCGCAACGCTCATGCTGATGCGATAATCTGCGGTTTTCGTTTGAAAATGCGAATGAGATGCTTATCGCGCTCGGCAAACGACGGGCCCATTCAGATTCGATTCATCGATTTGCTTAAACCACCTTTCAAATTTTCGCCTGATATTGCAACCGCGAAGCCCGCAACGACGGGCCGCTGGGAACTGGGAGACGGAGACATGGCTCGTTTCGAGATGAACGGCATCGACTGCGCATCCCTCGGGGGTGCGGCGCCGACCGCAGACACCTTCTATGAGCTCGGCATGATGTACTCGGTCGGGCGCGATGTTCCCGTTGATTTCGTCACTGCCCATAAATGGTTCAATCTCGCGGCCATGCGGGGCAGCACGGAAGCGATCCGGCTGCGCCGGGAAATTGCAGACCAGATGTCCGAGCAGGAAATTGCCCAGGCGCAACGCGCTGCCCGCGCCTGGCTCAAGGCCGGATGAGCGGGACCGGCGCTCCCGCCGAGGCGGACAAACGATACGTGGCGGCGGCTCGCGGGCCCGGCGGAACTCCGAGCTATGCGCCGCCGCGGTGCGTGAGCATCAGAGCGCAGGCGCGCAGTTCCTCTGGAACTGCGTCTCCCTGCGCGCTGGCTGATTGCTGCGGAACGACTGAACAGATCCTTCGGGTGTAGTCGTTTCGGCGATTGAAAACCCGCCTGTACGACTGGTACCGCGGAATACCCTCCTCGCGCGGAACGCGCCGGCGCGTCACACGTTGCCCATGCGAAGGCGGCCGCGAGCTCCGGCCTTCGTTCGCCAATCGCTCACGAGACAAGGATGGAATGTCATGGGCTTCTTCTCGCAAGACATCAAGAATATGGACGACCTTTTCGTGCATACCCTGCGCGACATCTACTACGCCGAAAAGCAGATCGTGCAGGCGCTTCCCGAGATGATTGAAAAATCCACGGACGCGCAGCTCAAACAGGGGTTCCAGTCGCACCTGCGGGAGACCGAGAACCACGTGAAACGGCTCGAGAAAGTGTTTCAATTGCAAGGAAAGGAAGCCAAGGGGGTGGATTGCCCCGCCATCGATGGCATCATCGAGGAAGCAGAGGACGTGGCAGGAGAAGTGGCGGACAAGTCGGTGCTCGATGCGGCGCTCATTGCCGCGGCACAAGCGGTCGAACACTACGAGATCACCCGCTATGGCAGCTTAGTCGCCTGGGCGAAGGAACTCGGCCGCAACGATTGCGCCACCTTGCTGCAGCAGACCCTCGACGAGGAAAAGGCGGCGGACAAGAAGCTGACCGCCATGGCCGAAAGCAAGGTGAACCGCAAGGCCGCCTGAACCGCGGTACCATACACCGCGGTGCCTATCTTCTCTACAACCTGCCCTCGGGCTTGAAGCGAGGGTGCGATCGAAGGAGTGCGCCTTTACATTCAGTTCGGCACTGTCAGGCGCGGAGCCCTCCACCGACACCCTTAGAGACGGCCCGGTCGTCAGTCCCTTGAGGAATGACGGAGAATTGCATGCCGGTGTTTGACCGGGAAGTGCGCAGCCTATAATGACTTCGGGCCTCGGAGAGGTGGCCGAGTGGCTGAAGGCGGCGGTTTGCTAAACCGTTATACGGTCTAAAGCCGTATCATGGGTTCGAATCCCATCCTCTCCGCCAGTCCCCCATTCGCCACAGTTCGCCACCATTCGGTTTAGCCTGCCCTTTTAGTGGCTTACGCCGAGTTCCTGTCTTCCGCTGTTCGCTTCTGTTCGCTACAATCCGCAGGAACTTTGTGGGATGCCTTGTAGGATTGGGCGGATAGTCGGGTTCGGCGGACGGAGGTGTCCGCCGCACCCACAGCAAAGGTCGGAGGGCAGATCATGGTGAAAAAGGTCGAGCGACTAAGCGCGACGAAGGTCGCGAAAGAGACCGCGGCCGGGCTCTATGCCGACGGCGCCGGCTTGTATTTGCGCGTCGGGCGCGGTGGAGCGAAGAACTGGGCCTTCCGCTACATGCTCGCCGGCAAGGCGCGCGAAATGGGGCTCGGTGGGCTGACAAAAATCAGTCTGGCCGACGCTCGCAAAAGAGCGGGCGAAGTGCGCCGGCTGCTCGCCGATGGCATTGATCCAATTGACCACAAGGAAGGCGAGCAGGCGAAGCGCGAAGCGGCGGAGAAGCTGGCCGCCGCTCGATCCATGACGTTCGATGAATGCGCAGCAGCGTACATGCGGGTGCACGAAGCGAGCTGGCGCAATCCCAAGCACCGCAAGCAATGGGCAAGCACGCTCGCGACGTATGTGAGCCCGGCGTTTGGATCACTCCCGGTTCAAGCTATCGACGTGCCGCTCGTGATGAAGGTGATTGAACCGATCTGGAACAAGAAGCCGGAAACAGGGAGCCGAGTACGCGGCCGGATCGAGACGGTACTCGATTGGGCCAAGGTGCGGGGCTTTCGCACGGGCGAGAACCCCGCACGCTGGCGCGGCCATCTCGATCAACTTTTGCCCACCGTTTCGAAAGTGCGGAAGGTGAAACATCATGCCGCGCTGCCTTATGACGAACTCGGCGCGTTCATGCAGGACTTGCGAGCCCGGCAGGGCACAGACGCGGCTGCGCTCGAATTCACAATCCTGACGGCCGGCCGCACCAACCAGCGACGATGCGTACGTGGGATGGCGATTCAGTTGGTCACTGGGAAGGCAACACGCTCGTGGTCGACATCACCAACTACAACGGCAAGGGTTGGATTGCGACCAACGCCGCG
>Ga0207693_10002354_pt1 | contig 16419 bp, 12 predicted proteins | sample LARL81metaG_FD_184347 | JGI IMG/M metagenome (GOLD analysis project Ga0207693, IMG submission 184347) | Corn, switchgrass and miscanthus rhizosphere microbial communities from Kellogg Biological Station, Michigan, USA - LAR L8-1 metaG... | ecosystem: Host-associated > Plants > Roots >...
GGTGTGGCCGAGCAGCGGTACCGGGCGGTGCTGGACGTCCTGGATGAGGGCGCATCGGTGACCGATGTGGCGCGCCGGTATGGGGTGGCGCGGCAGACGGTGCATGCCTGGCTGCGCCGGCATGCCGGTGAGGGCGGTCTGGCGGGGCTGGCGGACCGGTCCTCGCGGCCGGAAACCTGCCCGCATCAGATGCTGGCTGTGGTGGAGGCGCGGGTGCTGGCGCTGCGGCGGGCGCATCCGGGGTGGGGGCCGTCGCGGATCGCCTGGCAGCTGGAGCGGGACGGCGTTGAGCCGTTGCCTGGCCGGTCGAGTGTGTACCGGGCGCTGGTCCGTCATGGGCTGATCGCCCCGAGGCAGCGCCGCCGGCGGCGGGAGGATTACCGCCGCTGGGAGCGGGGCGCCGCGATGGAGCTGTGGCAGATGGACGTGATGGGCCGGGTGCATCTGGCCGATGGCCTGGAGGTGAAGGTGGTCACCGGGATCGATGACCATTCCCGGTTCATCGTGTCCGCGGCGGTGGTGGCGCAGGCTACCGCCCGGCCGGTGTGCCAGGCCCTGGCCGGGGCGCTGCGCCGGCATGGCATCCCGGAGCAGATCCTGACGGACAACGGCAAGGTCTTCACCGCGCGTTTCGGCCGCGGGCCGGGGCCGGTGATGTTCGACCGGATCTGCCACGACAATGGCATCCGGCACCTGCTGACCGCGCCGTATTCGCCGACCACCACGGGCAAGGTGGAGCGCCTGCATAAGACGATGCGGCGGGAGTTCTTCACCCCCAAGGACCGCATGTTCGCGACGATCGGCGAGTTGCAGGCGGCGCTGGATGGGTGGGTGACCGAGTACAACACCGCCCGGCCGCACCAGGCCTGCGGCCGCCGCCCGCCGGCGGAGCGGTTCCGGCTGGCCAGCCGGTCCCTGGCCGCCGACACGACCGCGGCAGCACAGCCAGCACCGGCCCGGCCGCCGGCTGACTCCACGATCTTGCGGAACCGGCTGGTGATCGTATCCGGGTGTACCGGGCGGCCGTCTTCCCAGCAGAACAGCCACCCGGAATCGTCGTACCCGGAGCCGAACTCGGCTCGCTCACGGCTCAGCATCTCGACATGCGAGCGCAGCAGCGTCAGGGTGAGCGGGTCGAGGACGATTGCCGAACGGCTGCCCGCCTTGGCGACAGCCCTCGCCGAGGCAGTAGAGGAAGCAGAGAACGTCATCAGCCACCGTCTGCCGCCGTTGCTGATCCGCTTGTACCTGGAGGCTGGGAATGGGGGGTTCGGACCCGGCCACGGCGTCAACCTGGAACCATGACTGTGCGTCATACCAACAGGCGCTCAGTCAGGGCCAGGCAGCTACGCATGGTCCAGCCGAACGCCCGCTAGCGGCGACAGCGTGAGGGTGAGAGCCAGCGCGGCTTCGTGTTCCGCGGCCGCCGCAGAGGCAGGTGGTAGCCGTGGGAATCCTGGGGTGGGTAACTGGCGGGTCAGATCGGCGCACCCGGCGCTTCCTGCTCGCGGGCAGCAGGCTGCCAGCCGGTGCCGTGCTGGCCGGGCTGGTATTGCTGGGCGCCTCAGCCCCGGCGAGCGCGCAGACCCTGACCTGGTCGGTGGTGCCCAGCCCCAACCGGATCGGCCTCCTCAACTTCCTCGACGGCGTGTCGTGTGTGTCGGCGGCCGCGTGCACGGCGGTGGGCTACTACAACCGCCGCGACCCCAAGACCCTGGTCGAGTCCTGGAACGGCACCCGCTGGTCAGTGGTGCCCAGCCCCAACTCCGGGACGCCACAGGCGCTCTATGGCGTGTCATGTGTGTCCGCGGCCGCGTGCACGGCGGTGGGCTATTACACCGGCACCGGCGGCATCACCATAAACACCCTGGTCGAGTCCTGGAACGGCACTAGCTGGTCGGTGGTGCCCAGCCCCAACCCCAGCGGCGACAGCGTCCTTAAAGGCGTGTCGTGTGTCTCGGCGACTGCGTGCACGGCCGTGGGCTTCGGGAACCCCGGCAACGGGACCCTGGTCGAGTCCTGGAACGGCACCAGCTGGTCGGTGGTGCCCAGCCCCGGCGGGAGCGGCAACGTCCTCGAGGGCGTGTCGTGTGTCTCGGCGACCGCATGTACCGCCGTGGGCTACGGGGGCACCACCGGCCGCGGGACCCTGGTCGAGTCCTGGAACGGCACCAGCTGGTCGGTAGTGCCCAGCCCCAACCCCGGAACCGATAACACCCTCCTCAGCGTGTCCTGTGCCTCGGCGGCCGCGTGCACCGCCGCGGGTTACTACGACACCAACGGGACGGGGATCGTGACACTCATCGAGTCCTGGAACGGCACCAGTTGGACGAGGGTACCCAGCCCCCACCCTGGGGGCGACAGCGAGCTGCCGGGCGTGTCCTGCGCCACGGCGGCGGTGTGCACCGCCGTAGGCGACCGCGCCGTCAGCGGCGGCGGTGGCAAGACCCTGATCGAGTCTGGGACCGCCAGCGGGTAATCCACAACTACCACGCCCTCCCTGCTGCCACGGCAGCGCGGTCTCCTGGTCCATCGCCAGCAGAGCGTCCGGCCAGCTGGCCGCCGGGCCGGTGCCATTGGGCGCCCAGATGCTGTAGCCCCGGCTACCTGACACGTCGATCTGGCGGATGGTATCCAGCGCGGCCAGCGGGCCGGGGATCACGGCGCGCATCCGGGTTCATTGAGGCCGTCGAGCAGCTGCCCGGCCGCCCGCTCCGAGACCGCGAGATAGCCATCATCGGAGGGTGCCGATCTCGGTGACCGCGAGGATTGGCAGCGCCGCACTGCTATGGGTTAGCCATCATCTGGTCTTTGTGAAAATCCGCGACGGAGTCTCGTGCCTGGCCTCTCTGTCCTGCACCACGGTCGGGGACTATAACCCCGGCAACGGAGACGGCGTTCCGTACGCCGAGCAAGAGCATTAGCAGCCTGCCAGGGCAGAGCTGCACAGCGCCATGGGTCGCGGGTTCAGTTACAGGGGTGATTACTGTCGGCCGAGCGCACCGAAGGGCAACGGTACGGTGACAATGAGCGGATGGCGTTCGAACTTCCCGTGGCTGATCCGGCGAGCCTGTCCGCGTGGTGCGAGCTGCATCTGGGTAGCCCGACGGAGGCGGAGCTGTTCCGGACTGGTCACCTCGCACGGGTAGTCGGAGCGCGGCTGGCAGACGGTCGCGAGGTTGTGGTGAAGGTCCGTCCTCCTGAGGCACGGATCGCCGCGTGCACCGAGGTGCAACGGCGCCTGTTTGAGTCCGGCTATCCGTGTCCGCAGCCGCTTGCTGGCCCGGCACCGTTCGGCGAGTACCAGGCCACCGCGGAAAGCCACGTGCCGGACGGGGCCATGCTGCCCAGCTCCGGGCGCAACGCTGAGCCGTTCGCTGTTGCGCTCGCGCAACTGGTCCACCTCGCCCCGGCTCCGGAAGAAGTGCCCTCGCTCGCGCCCGCTCCGGCGTGGACCGCCTGGAACCACGGTGCGGGAGGGCTGTGGCCCTGGCCCGAAGACCAAGACGTCGACCTGAACCAGGTGAGCGGGCCGGACTGGATCGACGCGGCGGGGCAGGCCGCCCGGCAGAGGCTGTGGGAAGGACACGATCAGGCCATCATCGGGCACGGCGACTGGTTTACCGACAACCTCCGCTGGCAGGGTAACCGGCTGCTGGTGGCCTACGACTGGGACAGCCTCATCACCGACAGCGAAGCGGTCATCGCCGGCCTGGCCGCGGCCATTTACCCGGCGCCGGCCACGGTGACCGAGACCGGCGACTTCCTCGACGCCTATGGCGCCGCCCGGGGGCGGCCGTTCAGCCGCGACGAGGTGCAGCGCTGCTGGGCGGTGGGTGTGTGGACGCGGGCCTTCGACGCCAAGAAGGAGTACGCCGCCGGGCAGCCACTCGTCAGCCTGGCCGAAGACGAGGCCCGGGAACGACTGCACCGGGCTGGCCTGTGCTGAGTCGCGGTCCAGGCGCGAGTCTCGTGCACGGGTTCGTGCACGAGCGGCGGGCGTAGCGATGTCATGATGCACCGGTGGCGGAAATACGGCTCCGGCCAGCCCGGCCCGCCGAAGCGGACCTGGTGAGCGAGCTGGCTTTGCGATCGAAGGGGTACTGGGATTATGACCAGGTCTTTTTGGACTCCTGCCGGGCGGAGCTGACTATCCGGCCTGATGAGGTACCTGGCCGGTGCATCGTGGTGGCCGAGGCAGCCGGTCAGATCCTCGGCTTTTACAGCGTGGACGGGCACCCGCCCGTCGGCGAGCTGGGCAACATGTGGGTGGAGCCCGAATGGATCGGTACTGGCGTGGGCCGTCGCCTATGGCAGCACGCCATGACGACCGCTCAGAAGGCCGGGTTCGTCGCGCTTCGCATTGGTTCCGATCCGGGTGCCGAGGGCTTTTACCGTGCCGTGGGCGCTCAGCGCATCGGCGCAACGCCCTCTGCCTCCATTCCCGGTCGCATGCTGCCGCTGCTGCAGATACAGGTGCCGCCACCCGATGTGAAGCAGCCGGGATCACAGTCCGGTGATCCATCCGGACCCTCGGCATCCGGGGGCGGGCTGCCCGGCCGGGCTACCGGAGGGGCTGCTAGCTGACCGGGTAGTAGCGCACGTTCACCGCCTCAGCCGGTTCTGTGGCGTTCACCCGCTCCAGGTGGACCGGCCGGCCACCAGGATTGTCGAAGAGCCGGATCCCCTCACCGAGCAGCACCGGCGCCAGGTGCAAGTCGATCTCGTCAATCAGGCCGCGTTCAAGGAGCTGCCGTCCGATCGTGGGCGAGAACACCTCGAGGTTCTTTCCGCCTGCGGCATCAAGCCCGATCCGCACCGCCTCGGCCACGTCACAGTTCAGGAAGGTAACGCCCTCGGCGGGCTTTGCGTCCTCGGGATGGTGCGTCAGCACGAAGACCGGCCCGGCCCAGGCGCCGCCGTAGGGGCGATGACCATGGTCCGTACCTTCGCTGGCCACATCCCACCCGGCCCGGCTGGCCAGCACGGCGCCAGTCGTCTCGACGTACTCGCCGACCAGCCCCGGACGCAACGAGAATCCCGTCATCCAGTCCATCGCATGGTTCCGTCCCGCCACGAAGCCGTCCAGCGACATCGTGAAGTGCCAGAGCACCTTTCCCGCCGCGTTCTGCCGCTCCGTGTCGCACATTGGCGTCTCCTCTGCATCTGACGGCGATCGGCCCTCGTGGTTCCCGATAAGCGATCTTGCGTGACCGGAGGCCACGGATTTGCCCATACGACCACGCGGTTACCGCCCCCGGCCATTGCATATCGATGAGCACGACGTACGGATGGAGTCGGCTTTCTCGGCAGCGGTCAGCGGCGTCGCGGTGAGTGGCGCTGCCGCCACTCGTCGCGCAGCACACCCATGATGATGAAGTCTTTCCAGCCGTCGGGGTACAGCTCGGCCTCACGGCGGATGCCTTCCCGGACGAAACCGCAGGCCAGGTAGCAGTTGATGGCACGACCATTGCTGGCCAGCACCTCCAGCTGAACGCGGTGCGCGCCGAGCACGTCGAACCCCCAGGCCAATATCAGGCGGGTGACCTCGCGGCCGAGTCCCCGGCCGCACAGGGCGGCGACGAACAGGCCCACCGTGTAGGTGGCGCAGTGCTGATCGGGTTCCACGCGAAGCCCGGCGCTGCCGATGCAATGGCCGTCGTATTCGATCGCCCAGGCGTAGGCGCCGGGATCCGGCGGAGGGCGGCGGGCGGTGAGGTACTCCCGGGTGTGGTAGCGGCGGCCGTCCCACTCCCGCCGCCACGACGAGCCGTAGCCGTCCTCCTCCTCGGGATCGATGGGATGACGCAGCCGGTCATCGACATCCGAATCCCGCGGTTCTCGCGCGATCACGCGCTCCCCCCGCAACGTGGGAATCGGGAGCAGTGTCAGTGGGGCCAGCATGAACCCAACGCTACGCACATCGCGGCTACCGGAGCTACGTCGGCCAAGGCCTGGTGAGCGCCGGGAGCGGTTGCCGCGTCGCATGGCCGGGTGCGCGGCCCGGCCCCCGCCGCTGCGCTCGGCCAGTGCTGGTCTCGATATCTAACCGAGACGATCTGCGCCGCGCGACCGGGTTAGGCTTTTCGTGTCGTTGTGCGGTAAGGAGACGCTGGTGATGGCAGGGGCGTGGCACCCGAGGAGAGCGGGCATGACGGCCCGTGGCCACCTGCGGGCATCCGACGCTGACCGCGAGCAAGTGATCGAGGCGCTGAAGAGAGCGTTCGTGTATGGCCTGCTGGACCGGGACGACTTGTACGTGCGCGCCGGCCAGGTGCTCGCGTCACGGACGTACGCGGAGCTGACCGCTCTCACGGCTGACATCCCTGCCGGGCTGATCGTCACACCGTCGCCAGCGATAATGCCGGGACTGTCGAGGAGGCCGGCGGGCAAGAAAGTCGTCGCGTGGGCCCTATGCCTCCTGATTCTGGGGCCGGCCCTGGGAGCCGCCTTCTTCACTTTCTACGGCGGATTCGTGGTCATGTTCGTGTTCGCCCTGATCGGGGCGACGGCCACAGCCCCTCCTCGCGGGGAAGGAATCTGAACCGGCAAGCACCCCCGGCGCGCCGCAGCGACCCTGCGGCAGCGAACCTGCTGACGGGAAGTCTGACGGAAAGTACCGTACGGAGCCGTGCCGATCTCGTTGCGTCCTCACCGTCCGCGGTGTGGAGCGGTTCGCCGTGCGATCACCTGCGCGCCGGGCAGTTCTCGTGTACCCACGGCCCGGTCACGCGCCTGCGGGCGTCCTGCCCGGGTGCGATGAGCCGTCCGCAGCGCTCGCATCGCTGTCCGACGGGACGCGCCGCGTTACCGTCCGGCGCCGCAGCGGCGGTGTCTTCGAGGCCGAGCCCGATCGGGCGAGAGCTGGTCACCGGAACCCCCACCCCACCAGGGCAGAAATGCTCCAGATGCGCCTCGCGTACGCGCTCGTCGATCTGCATCCGCTCCGCCCGGCGCCCCAAGTCACTTCACCTCCGCAGTATCCCATCGCGAGGCGCAATGACGCGAGGGCATCGGTTCAGAACGGCCACTGCAACCCAGCCTAGCCCCAGGTGAACGCGGGTCCGCCGGAGAGCATTCGCGGGCTTGACTTTCCGTTGCGCCACCGGTGCGGCACCGCGTGGCGTCCCGGCGCCTGGCCTGGCCGGTTAACGCGCGGCCCAGCGCAGCGTGAACCGGTCGAGTCGGTAGTTGAAGGCGTTCACGGCCGGCTGGATGAAGTTGTCCCGGATGGTCTGCGCGGCCTGGCTCTCGGCCGTCGCGATCAGCGGGCGGGTGATCTGGGGGTCATGCCGAGACCGGTAGAACGCGATCTGCTGGGCCTCGGCGTACAGAACGGAGGCCGGGAACTGAGGGCGCAGCAGAACCCCGCAGCCGAGCCCGGGGTAGGTCCAGCTGTGCTGGGTGGTCACCGGCGCCGAGGGGATGTTGTCGATGGTTACGTCGTGCGCCGACTGCGGAAGCTGGGGCGGCGGCAGGACCATCGTGACGGCCACCCGGCCGGGCCTGCCTGGGCGCGGGCGGCTGGCCACCTGCAGCTGGTAATGATTGCTGGCCCGCTTCCACCAGGCCGGTCCCGGGTTGAGGTCGACGGTGGCGGACGCGCGGCCCACGGCATGGAAGGTGCTGGCGTACCAGCACGGCAGCGGGCCCATGTCTTTCGACACCTTGTGCGTGAAGAGGAAGTTGAAGTTCGCCTGCCCGAGCGCGGGCTTCGAGATGCCCTCGATCTTCTGCAGTACCCAGGGGCCCAGTTGGGTGTTCGTCGTCGTGCCCGCGGTGATGGTCTGCCAGGGCCAGGCGAATTTGATGTCCGGCAGATGGACATTGAAGCCCAGGAAATGCAAGCTAGCGGACAGCGCCATGAGGATCACCGACGCGATCGCCCGGCGGAATATCAGCCCGGCGAGAACCACCGCGGCGCCGCCTTTGACCCACAGCGGGATGCGGCGGCGTCCGGGCGGCCCCGGTCCCCGGCGCCGAGGGCGCTCAACGGGCGCGGTAGGGCCTGCCCGCTGAGACCATGACCGCTGCGAACCAGGCCCGTCCGGCCAGGTGCCAGGGGGGTCCTGGGGATCGGCGTACAGCGCCCCTGGATACCCGGACTGGCGCCGATCACCGGCCCCGGCCCAGGCGGAGGCCCGCCGCGCTCGCCGGTTCATCGTGAGCAGCCCAGCAGGCAGAACAGCCAACGGATCACGCGACCCACCCTCCTTTCTGCTCGGCGCCGGACACCTAGATCGTGGCCGGATAGTTGAGGTTGAGCATGACCGGAACCGCCCCGAATGGCAGGCGGAATCGCGCGCCTGGCTTATCTGGCGCATTGCGTTCAGCAATCTTGGGCCACCGCATATTTGTATGCTGAACGGTCAGGCCAGCGACGGAATAGGGGAATTCCATCGCGGATATATGGTGCGCCTTCAGCAGCCCGCCCCACCGGAACGCGGCGAAGACGTTGGCGAGATCCCGGACCGAAAGTTGCTCCTGACCGGTCAGGTCAATTCCGTATACGGCGCGGGCGAGCTGTACGAGGTCGTGAGCGCACTGTTCGAGCGCGCCGGATTTTGTCTGGTACGCAGTGCCGTCGGGATTGACCGTGCCCAGCTTTTCGCCGTGCACCGGCGAAAGGCGCGGCTGGGATTGGCATTGCATCCAGTCGCACGCGGCGAGCAGTTGCCAGCCGACGCCCGCCTCGTCGGCGATGTCTCTGTACAGCGGCTCGGCTTGAGTCAGCGGGCCTCGGGCCATCGTCGTGAAGTCTTGATTCACCGACGGGGGGATGTGCGTCTGATACCTGTTGGCCACCAGGACCGCGGTGTGCCCCGCGACGGTCCGCGGGTGGTGCCGGGCCAGACCCGACAGCCGCCGGGCGGACCAGGCTTGAGTTGTCGGGCTCGTGCTAGGCGCCGGTCGGTGCGCGCTGAATCGTACGCCCTGGCCTTGACTGGCGCCGTGCGAGCCGGCCGACGCCGAGGCGCCTGGAGTTCGCGGCGCGGTTGGCTGCGCCACCCCCGGGATGTCCGGCGACTGGGGCGTCCCAGGCTGCGCGGCCCGCTTTCCTGGTGCCTTGGTGCGTGCTGCCGCCGGCGGCGAGGCGACCCGCGTCCGCGTCGGCGTGGGCGCGGCACCGGTCGGGCGTGTACCGGAGGGTGCTGGTGTCGTCGGTGGCGGGGATTGAAGTGCCGGGGACGTCGGTGCGGGCGACCTGCGGGCCGGAGAAGTGGGCGCGGACGGGGTAGGTGTTGGCGGCGTAGGAGTCGGCGAGGCGGGCGACAACGTGCTTGGTGGCGACGAGTTAGGCGAGGGCGAGGCAGGCGCCGGCGTGCGAGCGGCGCGAGAACGCGGCGACTTTGCGGCCGGTGCGGGCGCGCCGGGAATGTCCGCGCTCGGTGCCGACGCGCGCGGAGCGCTGCTTTGCTGCGTGCGTGTTGCCTTGGCTGCGCGCGGTGCGGCAGTGTTCGCCGCGTGGTCGTAGCGGTACAGGTTGTATCGCTGCATCAGGCTGATCAGCTTGGCTCCGTAGCTGGGATCGGTGGCGTATACGCCCGTGAGAGAGGACGCGAACGCGTTGGGATCATGGACCAGGGTCATGGACCGCTGGTATGGGCCACCGCTGGCGAGCAGCCGGCCGTGATCCTCGATGCTCTGCGCCATGCTGTGATAGACGCGAAACGATGCGATCTGCGACACGGCCTGACCATTGATCACCTCCTGCGTGGGCTGCATGTCGCTGCCTGCCGGGCCACTGCCCTTGATGCCGAAAAGGTTGTGGTCTTTTGTAGCCAGGAAGCTCTGCCCCCATCCGGACTCGTCGATGGCCTGGGCGATCGTCACCGCGGCGGGGACCCCGTACTTGCGCTGGGTAGCCATGGCACCCTCGGCCACGGCCTTGATGAAGGCCTGCTGGCCCTGGGAGGCGGGAATCGATGAGGCGACCGAAGGCGGCTGGTGCCGCCGGTAGTGCGCGCCCGACGACAAGGACCCACCGGCGGACGTGTGGTGCGCGCTCTGCAGTAGTCCGGGGATCGACGCGGCGCCGCGTCGGGCCGCCTGGAGCGTCGCCACCAGGCCCGAGGCGCCCGCGCCCGGAACGTCAGGCGCGGCAGCATCGGCCAGTGTCCCCTGCCGCGGTACGCCCGCACCCGGGGATAGGTGCGCTTGCCCTGGACGGCCAGCGTGGGTCTCGGCTGACCCGGTGGACCCGGTGGAACGGTCACCTCCGTGCGCCGCGGGCACCGCCGAGACTGCCGCGCCTTGCGCGCTGTGGCCGGCCCCGTGCCCCGCGCCCTGCGCTGCCGGTACGCCCGGTATCGCCGCCTGCCCCGGAGCCGGATGATGATGGCGCCGCGCGGCACCCGCGGCGGTCACGTGCGCGTGGCTGCGGCCGGTCTTGCTGGCGTTGGCTGCCAGCGTTCCGTTGTTGACAAAGCCGGCCACGCCTTGAGCACCCAGCGGATCCGGGTACTCGTGGGCATTGACCGAGAAGTTCGGGAGCGAGTCGCCACCGATCGTATGCAGCACCCCGCCCGAGTAGCCGGTGACGACCTCGACGTGGCCATCGAAGAGCACCCAGTCGCCCGGTAGTGGCTGGTAGCCATCGCCGAGCGGATGCCACCGATGGTGTGCCTGCGCATCCTGGAGGATCGAGGTGATCCCTAGTGAGGCCGGATTCGGGTCCACCCGTGCGTCCACCCAGGGATGCAGGGGCCACGGGTACGAGCTCCCGCCGGTGACCCAGCTTTGCTGGCCGACCACCTGTGCGGCTTGCTCCAGGGTCAGGCTGGCGAACGCGGCGCAGGATGGGCCGTGGTCGGCCCCGTCGATGCTGTCGTGCTGCCAGATGAGCGATTCCATCTCCTGGGGGCTCTTGCTTTGGGCCATCCGTAGGTAGTAGTGGGCCACGTTCACGATGGCCGAGCGCAATGGCGCCTCGGCGCTCGCCGCAGGCTGCATGTTCTGCTGCTGGGCCAGAAGGCGGATGTGCGCGTTCGTGGGCGACGCGAGATCGGCCGCCGTGCTGCCCGGGATCAGTGAAAAACCTGTCATTGCTCCGCCAGTGCCGAGGCTGACCAGCGCAGTCATCTGCTGCCAGCGCGGCTTGTTGGCGGATTGCATCTGCTCACCTCATCTCTTGTTCGCACCGGGGAAGCAGGGTGATGCGCGTGTGGGTTACGGCTGGGGCCCGCGGGCGGCCAGGCGCTTGAGGATGGCCTGCACACGCGGGTCGCCCGGGTTCTTGGCGTTCTGGAACAGCACGGCCGCGTCCTGAGCCGCGCTGGGAGCGGCGCCCACGACCCACTTCCGGTAGACGTCGCTGACCAGCGCGGCCTGTCCGGCCGACGTGGTGATCGGCCTGGCGCAGAGTTTCGGGTAGCCCTGACGCGAAGAAAGCGCGGCCGAGCCGGTGTAGCGCTGGCAGTTCCCTGCGTTGCTCTCCAGCCCGGGCTGCACGTCCGGCTGTCCGTTTGCCTTGGTCAAGGTGGCGCCGCCGATGATGTTGTTGATTGCCCGCGCGGCGACCTGCAGGCTATCCATGGCATTGGTCGGGTCGTACGGGTGATGCAGGTTCAGCGTCCAGGCCACCGCTCCCCCCTGGGCTGGAGCGATCGGTTCCAGGCCCACGCGGCCGGTCTTCGCGCTCGCGAAGTTGGGGTTGTTGTCGCTGGTCAGCAAGGCGAGTACCCAGAGAATCTGCTGCGTGTGCTCCCCGCAGGCGAAATTGAGCTGAGTCGGCTCAGCCTTCACGTCGGGATTCTTGCAGGCTCGAGGGACCTCGCTCTGCACGGATTTCACGCTGGCCGGCCAGGAGGCGCCGTTGTGGGCCAAGACCAGCGCGGCGAGCACGACAAGCGCGGCCACGGCCGCGGTTCCGGCTGCCATTTTCTTCCGGCGCCAGGATCCGCGACGAGGCGCGCTGGGCCGACCGTAGTCGAGGAGCCGCTGCGTGCGTTCATCCGGGTAATTGACTTGCGCGCCGGAATGCTCGCTCCGCGTGGACTCGGCGAGCTCCTGTTCGAGCGAGATCCGCGCATCGGAGAGCTGCCGTTCCAACTCGGCCGTCTTGTCATGCAAGTCAGCCAGGCGCTGGCTCCTGACCTTTCCGTTGTATTCAGCGTGCGTTTTCATCCTTGCCCCTGACCTGGGTTGGCTCGGGAGACGGTTGGCCGGCCGGTTGCGGCGCGTGCGGAGTGCCTGCGATGATCATTACGGTCTGGCAACGGCAGACTCGGCACCTGCCCGATGGCGCCGGAGCGGCAGGGTAGGCGGCGCGAACTGCCTGCTGGGGAGCTGGTCTGCAGCATGCAGGCTATTAGAACATATGTACGATCCGAAGTGAAGACCTGACCAGTCCCAGGCACATTCGTTCGAACGCTCAGTCTGAATTGATCCTGTCCGGATAGCGGCCAGCCGCGACGGCAGCGGCCCCCCAAGCACCCGAACGCGAGTCATACTCGGCCGCGAGGTTCGCTGCGCTCGCCTTCATCCGACGCGGACAGGGTTCGCCGGGCGGCCGAGCGGTCGGTGCGGCCGCACAATGCGGCCGCTGCCAGCCGCACCTGTCGCATCGTCACCAAATGTCCGCGACTTTCCGCCGCGTCCGTCGCGCAACCGGGGGCTCACGGGCGCATACTGGAAGTGATGAAGCCAGCCCGCGCCCCCCAGCGGCGTCCTCTGCCAGGAAGTCCCTTCAACACCCCAGCCGTCGTCCGGCCGGTCAAGACCTTCGCGCTCAGCGATCAGGTCACTCACGACCGGTACGGCCTGGGCCGTGTGATCGAGGTGGACGAGGCCGCGGTGCTCGTCGACTTCGGTGACCGCACCGAGCGAATCTACGAGCCTTACCCCAAGCTCACCAGGCTCTGACCCGTCGGCTCAAACCCGGTCGGAGAGCGGCTCGAGGCATCCAGCGCGCCGTTTCGAGCCTGCGCGAGAACGGCCGCCCGACCCCAACGCGTTCTGCTGGCGTTGTCGCCGGGCCACCTCCATCCGTACGGCCGTGCCGCTGGGCCTTGGACGTGGCCGAGCCGTTCCAGGTGCCGAACGGGCCGACACTGGCCACCGTGCAGGACCCGGAGGGCAACCCGCTGGGTCCTCGTCCAGCAGTGAGCAGCGTCTCGTCACTAGTCCAGCTGCTGGAAGCGCTCGCTGGTCACCGAGGATGCGTCCACCAGGGCCATGAACGCAGCCACTACGGGATCGCTGTCCCAGCGGGCGGCGCAGGCGTCAGCGTCTGCGGCCGAGCGCCATAGGTCGATGACCACCCAGTCGCCGTGCGCGCCTCGCGCTGTCGTCCTCCTCAGCAGGCCTGGCTGCTGATAGGCGAACTCCTGCTGTAGCTGGTGGTCGGCACCGACGAACTTGGCCTCGTCACACCCCGGCGCCAGCCGGAACCTCATGATCTCGATCACCTCTGTGAGCCTAGTGTCGGCTCAGGCGGCCTGCCGAAGGCGAGGGCGGCCTGCGAGCGCTGCGCCGTCGCCTCGGGGATATCGTGGTGCTCTCCAGGCTGAGGTGGTAGGAGAGGTGGCACCCGGTGGTTCGGGACACGGCACCGATCGGCCGCGTCGGCGTGCTCACGCTCGGAACGCGAGGGCCTGGGGGTCCCGGGGAGGTGCTCGTCCGGGTCCGCGGCGGCACCGAGACCTACATTGCCTGGTCCGACGAGCCCCTGGCTAAGAACGCGACCGTCCTGGTCATCGAGTCCCGCGGCGCGCGAGCGGTCGATGTGATCGAATGGGACGGCGCGCCGGACCCTGGTGATGACATGGGGTAGAGCCAACAGGCGCGCACCAGCGGGTCTGGCGCCGCGCAGCGGGGGGGACGACCACGCTAAGGAGATAGTGCGATGTTCGGATATCGAGTCCCCGCGGCCGACCAGGCCATGCTGATTTCCGGAGGAAGGCGCTCCAGGAGCGGCGTGCCGTTCCGGGTTGTGGTCGGGCATGGCGCCTTCGTGAACCCGCTCATCCGCCGGGTCGGCATGCTGTCGCTGGCCATGCGGGAGGCCGAGGTCCAGGAGACTTGCGTCACCGGGCAGGGCATCTCGGTCAACGTCCGCGCGATCATCGCGTTCAAGGTGGGAAACGACGATGAGAGCATCGTCAACGCAGGTCAGCGGTTCCTGTCCGACCAAGATCAGATGTCCGTGCTCACCGGGCGCATCTTTTCCGGGCACTTGCGCTCGATCGTCGGTTCGATGACCGTCGAGGAGATCGTCACGGAACGGCAGAAGCTGGCCACCGAGGTGCTCGACGGCTCAAAGGGGGAGATGGCCAAGATCGGGCTCACCGTCGACTCGCTGCAGATCCAGTCGATCGACGACATGGGAACCGGATACATCGACGCGATGGCCGCCCCGCACGTCTCCGCCATCCAGCGGCAGGCCAAGGTCGCCCAGGCGCAGGCCGACCAGGCCGCGGCCGAGGCCCAGCAGGCGTCACAGCGTAAGCAAGCCGAGTTTGCCCGGCAGACCGCCGTCGTGCAGGCCGAATACAAGGCGGAGGTGGACAAGGCCCAGGCCGAGGCGTCTCAGGCCGGTCCGCTGGCGCAGGCGCAGGCGCAGCAGGAAGTCCTCACCATGCAGACCAAGCTGGCCGAGCGCAACGCCGCGCTGCGGCAGCAGCAGCTGGTGGCCGAAGTGGTCAAGCCTGCCCAAGCCGAAGCCGAGAAGGTCCGCACTCTGGCTCAGGCCGACGCAGAGCGCACGAAGATCCTGGCCGAGGCGGCGGCCTCGCACAACCGCGTCGCGCTCGACCGGACGCTGATCGACCAGCTGCCGCAGATCGTCAAGGAGGCGGCGGCCGGCCTGGCCGGCGCCAACATCAACGTGCTGAACGGCGCCGACGGCCTGAGTGAGATCGCGGCGGGGCTGGTCGCTCAGGGTATGACCATCCTGGATTCGGTGAAAGGGAGCCTGGGCACGGCGGACAAGCTGACCGCGCCCGGCCTGCCCGCCGGCCCGCCGCGTCAGGACGAGGCCGCCGTCGAGCGGCCTGCGGCCGCCCGGCCGGTCGAGGCGCCGCGCCGGGACAAAGCCGCTAGCTGACACCGGCCGGCCGCCCGCGGGTCGGCTGTCCAGCCCCGGCCGCCGCGGCCACTCGCGGCGAGCGTGGGCTGGGTTGGCGGGACGACGCTGACGTGCGACGCTCGTACGACGGGGGCGCTGCCGCGCGCCGCGGCCCGGTGTCCGGTCGCGCGATCACCAACCAGAGCGGGATCCCCACCACGGCCACCACGAACAGCGCGCCCCAGGCGAAGTTGAGCAGTATCCAGGTCGACATGAACGGCCCTCCGGTCCGTCGCGGTTTCCCCGGGGATTCCTCGCTCCCCGGTGAAACAAGCCTGGCTGGCCGGGTTGGCCATATCCTGGGCCGCAACTATGCAGCGGGTATGAAGAGTGCCCGTGATCACTGTCCCGCCACAGCCGGCGGCGGTGGGGGATCACCCGAACGGAGGAAGAGCGGGGATGACAGCCAAGGTGCAGGGCGTGGTGGCCGCGGCCAAGGGCGCGCCGGTCGAACTGACCACGGTGCTCGTGCCCGACCCGGGGCCCGGCGAGGCGCTGGTCCGGATCCAGGCGTGCGGTGTCTGCCACACCGACCTGCATTATCGCGAGGGCGGTATCGGCGACGACTTTCCTTACCTGCTCGGGCATGAGGCCGCGGGCGTGGTGGAGGCCGTGGGCAGCGACGTGACCGACGTCGCCCCCGGCGACTTCGTGATCCTCAACTGGCGCGCGGTGTGCGGTCAGTGCCGTGCGTGCGCGCGGGGTAGGCCGTGGTACTGCTTCGCCACGCACAACGCCAGCCAGAAGATGACGCTGGAGGATGGCACCCCGCTGTCGCCGGCCCTGGGCATCGGAGCGTTCGTGGAGAAGACGCTGGTGGCGGCCGGCCAGTGCACCAAGGTGAACCCGGAGATCCGGCCCGAGGTGGCCGGGTTGCTGGGCTGCGGCGTCATGGCCGGGCTCGGTGCCGCGCTCAACACCGGAGGTGTCTCCCGGGGCGACACGGTCGCGGTCATCGGGTGTGGCGGCGTGGGCGGCGGCGCGCTGCTCGGTGCGGCACTGGCCGGCGCGCGGACGATCATCGCCGTGGACGTGGACGAGCGCAAGCTCGACTGGGCCCGCGGGTTCGGCGCAACGCACGTGATCAATTCCCGGCAGGCCGATCCGGTGGCGAGCATCCGCGAGCTGACCGGGGGGTTCGGGGCCGACGTGGTGATCGAGGCGATCGGCCGCCCGGAGACGTACGAGCAGGCGTTCTACGCCCGGGATCTGGCCGGGACCGTGGTGCTTGTCGGCGTGCCCACCCCGGAGATGCGGCTGGACATGCCGCTGCTCGACTTCTTCGGCCGGGGCGGCGCGCTCAAGTCGTCCTGGTACGGCGACTGCCTGCCCAGCCGGGATTTCCCCATGCT
>Ga0207693_10002355_pt1 | contig 16416 bp, 13 predicted proteins | sample LARL81metaG_FD_184347 | JGI IMG/M metagenome (GOLD analysis project Ga0207693, IMG submission 184347) | Corn, switchgrass and miscanthus rhizosphere microbial communities from Kellogg Biological Station, Michigan, USA - LAR L8-1 metaG... | ecosystem: Host-associated > Plants > Roots >...
CCCTCCGCGGCCGCGACGCTGGCCATCGCCTCGTCCGGGTCCAGCGGGTCCTCCCGCCTGGACTTGCGCGAGCGCAGCATGTCCAGGCACACCCGGGCCACGATGGTGGTGAACCACCCCTCGAGGTTGGCCACGCCCTCGGCCCCCGCCGCGGACGCGTGCATCCAGCCTTCCTGCACCGCGTCCTCGGCGTCGCTGAGCGAGCCGAGCATCCGGTAGGACATCGCCCGCAGCCGGGGCCTGCTCGCCTCGTACCGCCGGGTCAGCTGGTCGTTGTCGTCCATCAGTCACATTCTCCCCGTCGTATTCCGTCATACCTCACGACGGATCTACTCGGTCCGAATGTGACGGGAGGAACCATGACATCGCTCATTCTGGTCACCGGGGGCACCGGGACGCTCGGGAAACTGGTGGTGCCCCGGCTGCGGGAGGCTGGCGCCAAGGTACGGGTGCTCAGCAGGCAGGCCCGCGAAGCCGACGGGGACGTGGAGTTCGTCCGCGGTGACCTCGACACCGGCGCGGGGATCGACGCCGCGGTGGCCGGGGCGGAGGTCATCGTGCACTGCGCGGGTGCCCAGAAGGGCGACGGGGACAAGACCAGGACCCTGGTCCGGGCGGCGTCCCGGGCCGGGCAGCCGCACCTGGTGAACATCTCAGTGGTCGGCGCCGACCGGGTCCCGCAGGACAGCGGGCTCGACCGGGCCATGTTCGGCTACTTCGGGTCGAAGCTGGACGCCGAGCAGGCCATCGCCGGGTCCGGCCTGCCCTGGACCACGCTGCGGGCCACCCAGTTCCACGAGCTGTGGCTGACGGTGGCGCGGGCGCTGGCCAAGCTGCCGGTGATCCCGGTGGCGACCGGGACCCGGTTCCAGCCGGTCGACGCGGGCGAGGTGGCGGACCGGCTGGTGGAGCTGGCCCTCGCATCCCCGGCCGGGCTGGCGCCCGACCTCGCCGGGCCGCGCGTCTACCCGATGGCCGATCTGGTCCGCACCTACCTGCGGGTCGTAGGCAAGCGCCGGCCGCTGCTGCCGGTGCGGCTCCCGGGAAAGGCCGCCGCCGCCGTCCGGGCCGGGGCCAACCTTGGCAACGAACGGGGAGGCGGTCACGTCACGTGGGAGGAATTTCTGGCCGCCCGCGCAGGCGCCTAGTTGCCCGGTCCGTACAGGCCGAAGATGAGACGCTCGTCCCCGGGACGGAACGTCCCGCCGAACTGGGAGCTGTCGCCGATCTCGCGGCACCGGGCGAGCAGCGCCCGGCCGAGCGCGAGCTGGCTGCGTTCCCAGCTCGCCAGTGCGGTCGGCACGTCCCCGCCGGCCGCGGTGAGCTCCGCGGCCAGGGCCCAGCCGTCGGCGGCCGCCTTGGCCGTGCCCGCGGCCGCGTGCGGGCGGACCGCGAACGCGGCGTCGCCGAGCAGGCAGGCCCGGCCGAACGCCATCCGGGGCACGGCGATGTCGTAGACGACCTGGACGAACGGTTCGTCCACCCCGGTCACGACCTCGGCCACGGGCGGCGCCAGCGCGGCCGCGGCGGCCTGCCGCAGGGCGCTGACCGCGGCGTCCGTGGCCGCCCCGGGCGGCAGCGACACCGCCCGGCGGACGCCGTCCCGGCCGGTCATCAGCGTCTCGAGCGGCTCGCCCGCCGGGACATTGACGTACCAGACGAAGTTGACCAGCCGCTCGCCGGGGGTCACCGCGCCGTCCAGGCCGGGGATGGGGTAGACGAGGATGTGGCTGTTCTCGAGCACCTGGTAGGTGATCGCGTCGCCAAGCCGTTCGGCGGTGGCGGCGGTCAGGTCCCGCTCGGGCCTGGTGCCGCGCCAGGCCACGTAGCCCGAGTAGGCCGGGGTGACCTCGGGCAGCAGCCGGGAGCGGGCCAGCGAGCTCACCCCGTCGGCGCAGACCAGCAGGTCGGCGTCGGTGCTGGTGCCGTTTTCCAGGACGACACGGACTGAGTCCCCGTCCTGGCTGAACCCGGCGACCTCCGCGCCGAGCAGGTAGCGGTCCGGGTCGAACAGCCCGAGCAGGGACCGGTAGATGGTGTTCCACGAGGAGAACAGGTACCGGTGCGGCCGCTCGTGCTCGGTGCCGCCGTCCGGCCGCACGAACCGGATCCAGCCGGTGGACGAGCACACCTCGGAGGTTGCCCGGCCACCCCGCTCCGTCAGGTAGCGCAGGGTGGCCTCCAGCGCGGCGATGCCGGCCCCGCGGGCCTGGAGCGCGGCCGACGACCGCTCGAAGACCCGCACGTCGCAGCCGGCGTCACGGAGCACCAGGGCGGCGGTGAGCCCGCCCACCGAGCCGCCCATGATGGCCACGCTCAGCTTGCCGGCCCGGGGCATGTCAGGCATGGACCTAAGGCTGCCCGAACGTGGCGACCTTCACCACCCCGAGCTCGAACAGCACCCGGCGCTCGTCGATCGACGGGTCGCGCAGGGCGTAGGGCGGCTCCTGGCCGGTGTACTTCACCCAGATCCGGTCGAGCTGGTCGGTGACCCGCTGGCCCTCGGCCGGGTCGTCCTCGGAGACTTCCCGCTTGACCACGGTCTTGATGCTGACCCAGTGGTAGGTGTTCTCCGGGTTCATCAGCAGGAACGTGGCGTGCGGCGCCCGGCGCAGCCAGTCCACCTTCTTGCGGTGGGTGGCCAGGTTCAGCAGCACGGTGTCGCCCTCGTAGTCGAACCAGACCGGGGTCAGGTTGGGCTGGCCGTCCGCGCCGAGCACCGCCACGATCGCGGTCACCGGCTCGTCGAGCAGCCGCTTGTAGATCGGGTCCAGGTCGGCCAGGCTGCCCACCGCCTCCCGGTCGCCGATCATGAACTGACCGGGCTGGATGCCCCCGGAAACGTCCCTGAACTTCGCCACGTTGATGCTCACTGCGCATGCTCCTTCGGGTGGAGAGCCCGGCCGGTGCCGGGCACGGATCTGCGTCCGGCCTGCCCCCGGGTCAGGTCCATGACCGCCGGGTAGCAGGCCGGGTCGACGGCCGCGTCGATGACGGTGGGGCCGGGCCGCCGCAGCGCCGCCGCCAGCGCGGCGGCCAGGCCGGCGACGGTGCTCACCGCGGCGCCGGACGCGCCGAGCGCGATCGCGGCGGCCGCGAACGAGACCGGGCGGTACCTGACCGCCTCGGCGCCGCCCTGCCCGTCCGGCTGCTGCTTGATCTCGATCAGGCTGAGCGCGGCGTCATTGAACACGACGACGATGACCGGGAGCGACAGCCGCACGGCGGTCTCCAGCTCGGCCAGTGTCATGCCGAGGCCGCCGTCGCCGGTGAAGGCCACCACCGGCACCCCCGGGGCGCACAGCGCGGCCGCGATCGCGGCGGGCAGCGCGTACCCCATGGTGGCCAGCCCGCTGGAGATGAGCAGCCGGCCCGGTTCCGGCACCTCCCACAGCGGCATCGCCACCAGCATGTGCGCGCCCGCGTCCACGGTCGCGATGGTCTGCGCCGGAGTGCCGTCCCTGACCGTCTTGACAACTTGCTGGGGCGCCAGCCGCCCGGGCGTAGCGACCGCTAGCTCGGCGAGCCGCCGGGTGGCGTCCTGCTTTACGGCCCGACCCGCCTCGTCCGGCCAGTCGTGGCCGGGGCCAGCGGCCAGTACACCCAGAGCTTCCCCGAGTGGCATCCGCAGGGTGGTCGCACCGGTGAAGTAGCCGTGGTCCTCGCCCTCGGTGACCAGGATGGTCCGGGCCGCGTAGGTCCACGGCGCCGGGATCATCTCCGCCTCGTCCACGCCCAGGCCGACGATGAGGTCGGCCGTGCTGAGCAGCGGCCATTCCATCGTTCCGCCGGTCACCAGGCCGGCCGCCTCGGCGGCCGAGTCAGGTAGCACGCCCCGGGCCCGGTAGGTGTGCAGCGCCGGGATCCCGCTCCCGGCCAGCGCCTTCCTGACCGCCGCGGTCCACGGGATCGCCCCGGTCCCGAGGAGCACGACCGGCCGCTGCGCTGCCTCCAGCGCCTCGGCCAGCGCCTCGGTCGATGCCCGTACGCTGGCTTCCGCGCAGACCCCAGCTTCCGCCCGCGCTCCTTCCAGCACCGACGCTCCGGAACCCACCCGCGCCTCATCCCTCACTTGAGTTACATCAGTCACTCGGGCCTCTGATGCATCGATATCAGCCGAACTTTCGTCCATGTTGGCCACCACCGGGCCGCGCGGGGCGGCCAGGGCGGTCCGGACGGCGCAGGCGGCCGCGCGGGGGCCGCCGACCGTGATCGCGGCCTTGGCTACCGACCGGCCCAGGGCGTCCTGGTCGATCCGCTGGTGGGTAACGCGGGTCGCGGCCGACGGGACGGTGTCGGCGATCACGACCAGGGGGAGCCGGTCCAGGGCGGCGTGCGCGATGCCGTTGACTGCGCTGGCCAGGCCTGGGCCCCGGGTGACGACGACGGCTCCGGGCGCGCTGGTGAGGTCGGCACAAGTAGCCGCCATGATCGTCGCGGCGGTCTCGCCGTGGGCCAGCACGAAGCGCAGGCCGGCCGCCGCCGCGGCGCCGACTACGTCCAGGTTGGGGCCGCCGCCCGGCACGCCGAACACCAGCCGCGTCCCCGCTCCGGCCAGCGCCGCGACGATCGCGCTGGCCGGGTCGGCGCTGGTGGCCAAGGTGGCTCCTCTTTAACGTGGGCATTCAGTGTCATCTTCACATGAGTCAATCAGCCCGCACGGATGAGGTGGGCGTAAGCCGAGTGATCAGTGGGGCAGAAGATCCTTGTGTCGGGAGGCTCCGTGGCCTTCGGGTGGCGAGATGATGAACGGAGTCCGAACGGCATCGGCGGAGCGGAGGTGAGGCGATGCCGGCCTGGTTCAGGACCCTGCCGGTGCTCCAGGGGGTGCGGCCGGTGCAACGGGCGCGCGTGCCCGCCGAGGTGCTCGCCGGGCTCACGCTCGCCGCGCTCGGCGTGCCCGAGGCACTCGGCTACGCCAAGATCGCCGGGATGCCGCTGGTCACCGGGCTGTACACGATGCTGCTGCCGATGGCGGTCTTCGCCGTCCTCTGCTCCTCCCGGCACCTGGTGGTGGCGGCCGATTCGGCGACCGCCGCCATCCTGGCGGCCTCGCTGACCGGGCTGGCCGCGGTCGGTTCGGCCCAGTACGTCCGGCTGGCCGGGCTGGCGGCGCTGCTGACCGGGGTGATGCTGCTGGCCGCCCGGCTGGCCCGGCTCGGCTTCCTGGCCAACTTCCTGTCCCGCACCGTGCTGGTCGGCTTCCTGACCGGGGTCGGCCTCCAGGTCGCGGCCGGGCAGCTGCCCGACATGCTCGGGGTGACCGCGGCCGGGGAGAGTACCGTGCCCAAGCTGGTGAACACGCTGCGCGCGCTGCCCCACGCGCACGCGGCCGACGTCATGGTGGCGGCCGCGGTCATCGTGATCGTGCTGGCGGCCCGCCGTATCAGCCGCCGGATCCCCGGCGCGCTGGTCGCGGTGGTGGCAGCGATCGTGGTGAGCTGGGTCGCGAAACTGGCCCAGCACGGCGCGGCCGTGGTGGGGACGGTGCCGCGCGGGCTGCCCACCCTGGGGCTGCCCGCCTTCGGCGGGCACGCCATCACCGCCCTGACCGGCGCGGCGGCGTCGATGTTCGTCGTCATCCTGGCGCAGAGCTCGGCCACCTCCCGCGCCTACGCGGCCAAGTACTCCGAGGAGATCAACGACGACGCCGACCTGAACGGGCTGGCCGCCGCCAACGTGGCCGCCGCGTTCTCCGGCACGTTCCCGGTGAACGGCAGCCCGACCAAGGCGCAGATCGTGGACAGCGCCGGCGGCCGCAGCCAGCTGTCCTCACTCACCGCCGCGGTCGTGGTCCTGATCGTCCTGGTGCTGCTGACCGGGCCGCTGGCCTACCTGCCGGAGGCCGCGCTGGCCGCCGTGGTCTTCCTGATCGCGGTCGAGCTCATCGACGTCGCCGGGCTGCGGCACATCCTGGCCACCAGGCGGCACGAGTTCGCGGTGGCCGTGCTCACCACGGTCGCGGTGGTGGCGCTGGGGGTGGAGCAGGGCATCGTGGTGGCCATCGTCGCCTCGATCGTGGACCACCTGCGGCACAGCTACAGCCCGCTCAACAGCGTCCTGGTCAAGTCGCCGGAGGGACACTGGCGGGCCACTCCGGTCACTCCCGGGGCCCGGACCGAGCCAGGCCTGGCCGTCTACCGCTTCGGCACCAGCCTGTACTACGCCAACGCGGCCCGGTTCGCCGCCGACCTGATCGCCGTGGCCGGCCACGACCTGGCGACCGATGCCGAGCCGCTGCGCTGGCTGGTCATCGACTGGGCCGCCATCGGCGACGTCGATTACACCGCCTCCACCGTCCTGGTCAAGGCGGTGGAGCGCCTGCACGAAAGGCACGTGCGCCTGGTGTTCAGCTCGGTCCTCGGCCCGGTGAAACGGCAGCTCGACCGGTACGGCATCAGCGCCGACGCCTGCTACGACACCCCCGGCGAAGCCCTCGAGGCCTTCCACGCCCTGAGCCCGTCAGCTCAGTAGGGCCAGCTCAGTAGGTGGCGCGGCCGCCGCTGATGTCGTAGACGGCGCCGGTGGAGAAGCTCACCCGGTCCGAGGCCAGGAAGGCGACCAGTTCGGCGACCTCCTCGGGGCGGCCGACCCGCTTCATCGGGATCAGGCTGGTCATGTAGGCCAGCACGTCGGGCGCCGTGCCGTCGTTCATCGGGGTGGCGATGACGGCCGGGGCGATGGCGTTGACCAGCACGCCGGTGGTGGCCAGTTCCTTGCCCGCGGACTTGGTCAGGGCGATCACCGCGGCCTTGGAGGCCGAGTAGATGGACAGGTTGGGGTTGCCGTCCTTGCCCGCCATGCTGGCCAGGTTGACCACCCGGCCCCAGCCCCGGTCGCGCATGCCGGGCACGAAGACCCGCATGGCGTTCACGATGCCGAGGACGTTGACGTCGAGGACGCGCTGCCACTCCTGCGTCGTCGTGTCCAGCAGCGGCTTGTTCGCGCCGACGATGCCGGCCGAGTTGACCAGGACGTCGACCGGGCCGATCCGGTTGGCGACCTCGCGCAGCGCCGCCTCGTCGGTCACGTCGGCGGTGATGTCGGCCGGTCCTGACAGGTCCAGGGTGGTCACGGTGAGGCCGTCGGCGCGCAGCCGCGCGGCGCTCGCCGCGCCGAGCCCGCTGGCGCCGCCGGTCACCAGGGCGGTACGGGGCATCACAGGCACCTCCTGCGACTACGCTATCGCCATGGCCGTTCGGGTCGCGGTGTTCACCCTCGGCGGCACCATCGCGATGGCGCCGGGACCGGCTGCCGATAGTCCCGGTGCGGTGCCCGCGCTCAGCGGGCAGCAGCTGCTCGGGGCGGTGCCCGGCCTGGACGGCATCGACGCCGAGGTGCACGACTTCCGCCAGCTGCCCAGCGCCTCGCTGACCATCGATGACGTCTACGAGCTGGCCGCCGCGATCGGCGAGCGGCTCGCGGCCGGGGCGGCCGGAGCGGTGGTGGTCCAGGGCACGGACACCATCGAGGAGACCGCGTTCCTGCTCGACCTGCTGCACGCCGGGCCCGAGCCGGTCGTGGTGACCGGCGCGATGCGCACCCCGGCGATGGCCGGGGCCGACGGCCCGGCCAACATCCTCGCCGCCGTGCGCGCCGCCGCCAGCCCGGCCCTGCGCGACCTCGGCGCCCTGGTGGTGTTCGCCGAGGAGATCCACGCCGCCCGGTTCGTCCGCAAGGCCGACACCACGAGCGTCACCGCGTTCGCCTCGCCGTCGGCCGGGCCGCTCGGCCGGCTGGTGGAGGGCGAGCCGCGCCTGCTCACCCGCCCGGCCGCGCGGTTCACCGTACCGGTGTCCGAGCCGGCGTCCCGGCCGCCCCGCCCGGTGCGCACCGGCCTGATCGCCCTGGCCCTGGGCGATGATGGCGAGCTGCTGCGCGCGGCCGCGGGGCGCTTCGACGGGCTGGTGGTGGCGGCGCTCGGCGCCGGCCACGTGCCCGCGGCGACCATGCCGGCGCTGGCCGCCCTGGCCGGGGCGATCCCGGTGGTGTTCGGCTCCCGCACCGGGCGGGGCTGGGTGCTGTCCGGCGTCTACGGGTTCGCCGGCTCCGAGCGGGACCTGCTCGGCGTCGGCCTGATCAGCGCCGGAGTCCTCGACCCGGTAAAAGCCCGGCTCCTCCTGCACGTCCTGCTAGCCAGCGGCGCCAGCCGTCCGGAGATCGAAGCCGCGTTCCGCTCCGCTTCAGCCTCCTGACGGAGCCGGCAGCCCCACGGGTACCGTCTTCGGTACCCGGAGGCACACGCAGCCGATCCGGACGAGGGCAGCGGCGGGATCGGCGTACCGCTAGCCACTTCCGCACCACAGTCCCCCGGCGCGGTCATCACCTGCGCATGATTGCTACAACATACACGTCCTATGGTTGGCGTTGCAGCAACCATGACATCACTGCGGGTTTTTATGTACCTGGGGAGCCATCGGGATCCTGGCTGCCGAGCAGGGCGCGGCGTTGCAGGCCGAGGTCGTAGTCCGTTTGGACCTCGGCCAGGACGGTGGCCAGTGCCCCGGCCGGGTCGGCCGGGTCGAGGCGCAGGCCGTCGCGACGGCCCCGCAGGTCGGTCAGCGACCGGCGAATCCGCTCGACCGCCGCGACCGCCTCCCAGCGCTTCCCGCGGGCCAGCGCCTTCTGCGCGTAGATGGCGTCCCTGACGATGGCGTCGAGCCGCCGCGCCTGGTCCGGCCGCGAGCGGTTACCGTCTCCGGCCGCGACCAGGTTGGCGGCGGACAGGCATCCGGCCACGACGCGGACCGTGGCCCCGGTGTTGGGGCTGGTCGTCCGCAGCGGGTGCCAGCGGACCGAGAGCTCCTCCCGCGAGTCCAGCACCACATCGGCCGCGTCGGCCCCGGCCAGCACGATCACCGCCCGCGGGCCGAACAGCGCGGCGATCTCCGCGCCGGGATCCACCCGTGCGCCGTCCTCGGTGACCACGTCGAAGTCGACGTCGGACAGCTCGTGCCAGGTGTCGGCGCCGACCGAGCCGAACACCGCGACCGCGCGGATCCGGTCGTCGTCGGCGTAGTGCGCCACGACGTGCGCGATGAGCGCCTGGTGAGCGGGACTGCCGAGAGCCTGGTCCACGAAACCGACAGCGTAGCGCGGGATGCCGTCAGCGGCCGATGTGCGTGTTGGTGACCGAGGTGAACTGGCAGATCAGCGCGGCGCTGAGGAAGACGAGCCCGAGCGCGATCTCGTTGAAGCGGCGCAGCTCGCGGCCGCTGGCGGCGAACGCGAACATGATCATGGCCGCGACGGTCAGGGCGAGGGCGAGGATGTCCATGGCGGCTCCCTGGGATCAGCCCCACAGGTCGGGGCGGTAGCGGACGGTGGTCTCTAGGTCATCCAGGTAGGCGGCCGCCCGCTCGGGGGGCAGGGCCCCGTGGGACGCGATGACGTCGGCGAGGGCGGCGCGGACCTCGGCGCGCACCGCCGCCGAGCCGCAGACGTACACGTACCCGCCCGCCTCGAGCAGCCGCCAGACGAGCGCGCCCTGCGCCCGGATCAGGTCCTGCACGTGCTCCCGGTGATCCGGCTGCTCGCGTGACATCGCCACGTGCACGTGGTTGAGCACCCCTTCGGCCGCGAACTGGCCGATCTCGTCACGGTAGAGGTAGTCGTGCCGGGACCTGATGCCGTTGAACAGCGCCGCCTCCGCCAGCGGGGCGCCCGCCCGCCGCATCGCCAGCCGTTCCCACAGGAACGCCCGCATCGGGGCCAGGCCCGTGCCGGCCGATATGAAGATCATCGGCCTGGTCATGTCCGACTGCAGCCGGAAGCCGTCCGCGCTGTCCAGGAACACGTTCAGCCGGTCACCGGGGCGCAGCGCGTGCAGGTAGCGCGAGCCCGTGCCGCGGAACTCGTAGCCGGGCTGGCCCGGTAGCTGACCGGGCACCGGCGCGAGGGAAAGCCCGACGGTCAGCTGGACGATGCCGTCGCCGTGCACCCGCGGGCTCGAGCTGGCCGAGTAATAGCGCGGCCGCAGCGGCGGCGCCACCCGGAGGAACTCGAAGATGTTCAGCGAGCACGACCCGAACTCCTCCAGCAGCCGGAGCGCGTCGTAGCCGCCCGCGTCGATCGCCGAGCGCAGCGGTGACCGCGGGCCGTCCGGCGTGGCCAGCACGTCCCTGATCGCGGTCAGCAGCGATCGCTCGCCGGGGTCGGCCGCCTTCTCGAGCAGCAGGTCCAGCAGCGGCAGGCCCGGCCGGCCGCCGATGTCGACCAGGTTGGTGAGCACGTTGCGGACCTGGAGCACGACGCCCTTGGGGACGGCGCGCAGATCCATCCCCTTCGGCGCCATGAACAGGCCATCGAGGGACGCACCGAGAAGCCGGGCGAGCCGCTCGACCCGTTCGTCATCGTTCTTCGGGCAGACGCCGAGATGGTCCCCGGCCCGGTAGGTGACCCCGGGCGGCAGGCTGAGATCCAGCTGCCTGACCGGCTTCGCCGCCCCGGCGCCCAGGAGGTCCTGGCAGGCCAGCACGCGCGCCTCGGCGGTCCGTACCCCGACCGCGTTGGTCAGGATGGCCGGGGCCAGCAGCACCCGCGACGGCGACCCGGCCGGGTCCTGGGCCAGGGGCGCCAGCCGCCGCATGATCGACGTGACGCTCAGCGGGCGCGGGACCGGCTGGGTCGCGTCGTCGTCGCCGAACAGCGACTTGTGCATTGCGGTGTTCGAGTCGGTGCCGGTCAGCGCGCCCGCCGTCGCGTTCACCGCGGCGACCCGCTCGGCCGCGTCCGCGCTGGGCCTGGCGCCGGACAGCTCGAGCAGCACCGGCCACACCTGGCCGTTCCAGGTCGCGTGCAGGTGTTCCCAGGCCGGCGTGCCCACGTCGGCGTGGCCGAGCCCGGCGAGCGGGGTGGCGCCGAGCTCGGCCAGCTTGGCCTGCACGTAACGGGGGAAGGAGAGGAACGCGTTCCACTGGCTGTTGCCCAGGCCCCAGACCAGGTAGCGGCAGTTGCGCCAGGTTCCGGTGCCCGGTGCGGTGCGCTCGAGCCAGGTCTTGAAGGCGGCCGCGTTGGACGGCGGGTTGGACGTGTAGGTGGAGGTCATGACCACGAGCAGCCAGGGCTGGGTGCGGGGCGGCATGTCGGCGAGCTCGTTCAGCGTGATCACGTCGCTGCTGTAGCCGTGGAAGTCGGCCCGCTCGGCGAACCGCTCGGCCAGTTCCTTGCTCGCGCCGAAGTTGCTGCCGTACGCGATCACCAGGTGCCGGTAGGCACTGGCCTGCGGGATCTCGGTGGGCTGACCCCAGCCGGGCGCCGGAGCCGGCTGGGCGATGGCGGGAGCGGCCGCCGGTCGCGACGCCGGGACGACCCGGGCCACCTCGCGCGGTATCCGGATGACCGGCACCGCGGCCGGCTTGGTGGTCACCACCGTGTTCTTCACGACCGTGACGCCAGGCGCGAGCCGCAGCTGGTAGCGCCGGTAGACCTCGAACAGGACGACGCGGAGCATCATGAACGTGACCTCCTGCGCCATGCACTGCCGCTTCCCGACCGAGAACGGGATGAAGGCGTGGCGCGGCCGCGCGGCCACCTTGTCCGCCGTGAACTGCTCCGGGTCGAACCGGTCCGGATCCGGCCCCCAGTAGCGCGGGTCACGCTGGGCGGCGAGCGTTCCGACCAGGATGATGTCGCCCTTGCGCACCCGGTACCGGCCGAGGGTGCCGTCCTTCAGGCTGCGCCTGATGGTGACCGGCATCGGCGGGAAGACCCGCATCGTCTCCTTGATCACCTGGGTGGTGTAGGTCATCGCGGCCAGGTCCTCGTACCGCAGGTCGTAGCCGGGGTCGCCGCCGGTGATGGCGTCGATCTCGGCGATCAGCCGCTCCTCCACGTCCGGGTGGGTGGCCAGCACGTAGGCGAGCCACGCGGCCGTGATCGACGGGCCGTTGAAGCCGTTGGACAGGTGCATGAGGACCTGGTCGCGGATGGTCGCGGCGTCGAGGAACTCGCCGGTCTCCGGGTCCGGCGTGCTGACCAGCCGGCTGAGCAGGTCGGTCTGCGGGCCGAGCGGGCAGGTGTGCATCCGGGCGCGGACCAGCGCGTCGGCCGTCCGGAACAGCTCCGCGTTGTGCCGGCGGTACGCCTTGCGCCGCCCGCGGCGAGCGCGGCCGGCGAAGGCGGTGAAGTCGGGCCAGGGGTCGGCCACGCGCAGGATGCTCTCCCTGGTGCTGGCCGGCACGGCCGCCGCGAACGGGTGCGGACGATCGTCCGCGCCGCCGTCGAGCAACCCGAAGTCGTAGGCGCAGGCGCCGCGGCCGGACACCTCGAGGGTGTAGCGCTCCATCCAGGCCCGCGCGTCCAGCGGCTCGTCGTCCGGCCGCGCGGCCCACGCGCCGGCCATCCGGCGCGCCTGGTCCTTCATCAGTTCCAGCTGGGTACGCTGGTGCGCGGGGGAGTACCAGGGCAGCATCACCCGGCGGACCTTCTCGTAGTGGCCGCCGTCGCCGATCACCGACAGGCCGCCGCCGCGGGAGTTGGCGAGCTGGTCGAAGAAGTTGATGTCCTCGACCCGCTTGCCGAACTGCTCCTGGTCGTCCGCCACCTGGTCGAGCAGTTCGGGATCGGAGACGACGATCAGGCGCCACTTCTTGGTGGGGATCCCGACCGCGTAGATGTGACCGAACCGGCGGTAGTAGTCGAGCTGGGTGTCGTTGTCGTTCAGGATGTCGAAGTTGGCGAACCGCTCGCCCCGCGGCACCAGCCAGCGGATGGCGTACGGGATTTCCAGCGGGCCGTTCTCATCGGTCACCTCCGGAGCGGCCGGCACCACCGGGGCGACGGGGGCCACGGGATCCGGCGGGGCGAGTTCGGTCAGCTCATCGCCGGCCAGCAGGAACGTGGTGTCGCCGAAGCCGATCAGGTCCCCGTCGGCCAGCGTCGCCGACGTGATCGGCTGCTCGTTGACGAAGGTGCCGTTGCTGCTGCCGTTGTCGGCCAGCACCCATTGGCCGCCGTCACACTTGAGCACCGCGTGCTGCCAGGACACGCAGGCGTCCGGGACGACGATGTCGGCCTCCGGGTCCCGGCCGACCAGGTACGCCGGGCCTGGTGGCAGGCTCCGCTGCCCGGCCCTGGTCCGGACCAGGAGGGGCGGCGCGGCCGCTTTCTGTGCCCCGCTCGTCTGGTGCCACCACTCCATGAACAGCCTCCCCGCAGGCCGGCCGCGTTCTGGCGTCGCGGCCGACACGGGATGGAGGGGGGAAGAGCTGCGCTGATACATCAAAATCATGATCAACTTCGCGGCCGCTGGCCGCCCAGGGCTCAGGCTCCGGGCTCAGGCTCCGGGATCAGGTTCCGGGCTCAGGCGAGCTGCGGGTACAGGCCGCGGACGCCGGACGACAGGGCGGCGAGCACGTGCTTGCTGGTCTCGTCGGCGACGATCTCGGCCTCGCCCGCCGCGATGCCGTCCAGCGCGATCCGCGCGATGTCGGCCGGGTCGGCCTTCGGCTCGGTAACCCGCCGGGCCAGGTCGGTGTCCATATACCCGACGTGCAGTGCGGACACCCGGGTGCCCTGCGGGGCCAGCTCGGCCCGCAGCGCGTTGGTCAGCGACCACTCGGCCGCCTTGGCCGCGCAGTAGGCGCCGATGCCCGGGAAGCTCACCCAGGACAGCACGGACAGGACGTTGAGCACCGCGCTGTGCTCGTGCTCAGCCAGCTGCGGGGCGAAGGCCCTGGTCACGGCCAGGGTGCCGAAGAAGTGGGTGTCCATCTCCAGCCGGACGTCGGCCAGGTCCCCGGTGAGCAGCGAGGCTCCGGTGCCTGACCCGGCGTTGTTGACGAGGATCGCGACGCCGCGGGCGGCGGCGGCCGCCGCGGCCACCGACGCGGGATCGGTCACGTCCAGCGCGATCGGCGTGACGCCCGCCAGGTCCACCGAGGCGGGATTGCGGGCGGCGGCGTACACGGTGGCGCCGCGGTCACGCAGCTGGGCGGCCAGGTGCCGGCCGAAGCCGCGGTTGGCCCCGGTGACCAGCGCTGTCTTACCGGTGATGTCCATCGGGTTGGATCCTCTCCTGAGTAGGTTTCCCCAACCTAGCATGCTGAGTATGGAAATCAAACTCAGTGGGTACACTGGAGGCATGGCGAAGCTGCCCGAGGACCCCTGCTCGATCGCGCGCACCCTGGGCGTGGTCGGCGAGCGCTGGACGCTGCTGATCCTGCGCGAGGCGTTCCTCGGCGCGAGCCGGTTCGCCGAGTTCAGGGACCGGCTCGGCGTGGCCCCTGACGTGCTGTCCGACCGGCTGGCCGCCCTGGTCGAGTTCGGCGTGATGTCCCGTGAGCCGTACCGCGAGCCCGGGGCCAGGTCCCGGTTCGCCTACCGGCTGACCCCGGCCGGCCACGAACTCCGGCTGGTGCTCAGCGCGCTCCAGCAGTGGGGGGACGAGTACCTGCCCCGCTCCGAGGGCCCCACCATGCTCCGCCGCATCCGCGGCACCGACTGCCCAGTCCGGGTCGGCTACCTAGACGACGAGGGTCGCGAAGTGCTCCCCGCCGACCTCGCCATCATCCCGACCGGCGCCTAAGCCTGGAGTTCGCCCGACTGGGCCGATCGTTCGTCAGTTACGGCCCCTATGAGGGCGCAAACTGACGAACGATCTTGAATGGCGCGGGAAGCCTGCGTGTAAAGGTGCTGGTGGGTATGACGTGATCGGTGGTGCTGCTGCCGTGTACGAAGCTGATCTTGTGCCGACACGGCAGGATGCCGGCGGCTTCTAGGCGGATCGTTCGTCAGTTTTCGTCGTGATAGCAACCAAAACTGACGAACGATCTTGACCGCCGTTCGCTACAGGTGGTGGGCGGAGAGGTGGGCGCCGAGGACGTCGTAGCCGAAGTCGGCGGCGGGGTCGCGCCATACCGCGTGGGCGTGGTTGGCCCGGCGCTGGGTGTTGTCGTACTCGATGAGCAGCCGCGGGCCCTGGAGCCGGTAGTAGAGCGGCGCGCCCGGCTCGGTCGGGCCGGCCCAGGCCAGGTGGACGGCGTCCAGCACGGCGTCGTCGGCGTAGCCGGGCGCCAGCCCGTCCGGGATCCGGCCCAGGTAGGTGGCCAGCACCGCGCGCAGCAGGTCGCGCTGCCTGGTGCTCAGCGCGGTGGCCGGCAGGCCCTTGGGCGTGCTGGTCAGCGCGACCCGCTGGTGGTCGGCGGCATCGTAGCCGGAGGCCTGCTCGGCGGCGTCGCCGGCCCTGGTGACCATGTCGAGCAGCCGGGGCTCGGCGAACAGGCCGCGCCAGATGTCGCGCAGGTGGACCAGTTCGTCGCCCTCGGACAGCTGCGACCGGTTGGCGCCGACGATGTCCGACGGCGCCCGGTCGAGCAGGATGGCCTGGGCGGCCTGGTCCTGGTCCAGCGAGCGGACGAGCTCGCGGGCCAGGTCCTCGGTCCCGGCCAGCGGCCGCAGCGGCGGGCCGCCGAGCAGCGGGGAGGACGCCGGGTCGGCGCCGAAGAAGCACGGGGTGGTCGAGCGGACCACGCCGTCGACGACGAGGTTGTTGAGCGAGATGTGGTGCCCGCCGAACCGCCAGCCCCACGCCCCCGCGCCGCCCGGGGAGCCGAACACCCGCAGGTAGTACAGGCCGGGGTCGCGGCCCCGCTCGCGGCCCCAGTCGACCGACCAGCCCTCGGTCCGGTCCAGGATGTTGTCCAGGCCCAGGATGGTGGCGGCGGTGACGTACCCGGCCTCGGAGAGCCCGGTGGCGACCAGCCTCATGGCCCGCTGCTGCTGGGCCGGCCGCTGGGCGTGAAAGGTCAGCCCGCCGTGGTCGGTGGGGGTGTAGAACCAGCGTCTGCGCTCGGCGTCGGCCTCCGCGTCGGCGCTGGGCGCGGCCCCGGTGGCCACGGCCCGCTGCGCGGGGTCGAGCGCGTCCAGCCAGGCGGCCGCCGCGGTGGCCATGCTCGCCGCGACCTCCTTGGCCGCGACCTCTCTGCTCATATCCACATAGCCCAGGCTAGCCTTTCGAACAGGGACGGATAAGGAGCAGGCATGCCAGCGGAGACGCCAGCACAGCGGGTTACGGTGACGATCACGGACGGCGTCGCGGACGTCAGGCTGAACCGGCCGGAGAAGCGCAACGCGCTCGACCCGGCGATGTTCGCCGGACTGGTCAGGGCGGGCGAGCAGCTGGCCGCCGAGCCGGGCGTGCGGGCCGTGGTGCTCTCCGGGGAGGGGCCTGACTTCTGCGCGGGCCTGGACTTCGGCTCGTTCCAGGCGATGCGGGACGGCGAGCGGCTCAGTCTGCTGGCCGACGTGCCCCCGCCCGGCGACAGCCCGGCCCAGGCCGCCGGGCAGCGCTCCGCCTACGTCTGGGCCGAGCTGCCGGTCCCGGTCATCGCCGCGGTCACCGGGAACGCGCTGGGCGGCGGGCTGCAGATCGCGCTCGGCGCCGACATCCGCATCGTCACGCCGGACGCGCGGCTG